>Ga0335075_10002275_pt1 | contig 31039 bp, 28 predicted proteins | sample Lox_Sample_24_FD_206723 | JGI IMG/M metagenome (GOLD analysis project Ga0335075, IMG submission 206723) | Soil microbial communities from Loxahatchee National Wildlife Refuge, Florida, United States - Lox_Sample_2.4 | ecosystem: Environmental > Terrestrial > Soil > Wetlands | place: USA...
TGTCACCATGGGCAGCGCCCTCGCCGCCATCCTCACCCGCATGGTCCGCACCGCCATGCTCGAAGAGCTCAACCAGGACTACATCCGCACCGCCCGCGCCAAAGGCCTGCCCGAACGCGTCGTCATCCTGCGTCACGCCTTGCGCAACGCCCTCATTCCCGTCATAACTCTCGTCGGTCTGCAGTTCGGAGCTCTCCTCGCCGGAGCCATCGTCACCGAAAAAATCTTCAGCTGGCCCGGCATCGGACGCCTCACCGTCGATGCCATCTCCAACCGCGACTACCCGCTCCTCCAGGGCTGCATCCTCGCCGTCGGACTCACCTACGTCCTCGTAAACCTCGCCACCGACGTCCTCTACCTCGTCGTGAACCCCCGCATCCGCGATTGAGACGAACCGCGATCGATATATTGGCAACTCATGCCCGCCGTTAAAGCGAAGATTCGTCAAGCTCCGTTATTGCCGACCGCCTGGAAAGAATGCCCGCACAGACCGCGCCCTCCTAGCTAAGGGCCGTATTATGATCGTCTATACACGGGGGCAACGAATTGGACTGGCGATTTACCGTTATTGGCACGGTGACGGCAACGCTCTTGCTGCTTCTGTTGTTCCTCTTTAGTAGCGACCCCGCACTCTACGTCCTATTCCTGGTCGTTCCGTGCATCGCGCTCCTGATAATCGTCCTCCTCCTGCTTCTCATTTTTCGTCGGACGCGACGCCTCTCCGCAGGCCTGCTGCTGGCAACTGCGACGTTTTTGGGCACTGGGATCATCGGTATGCGTTTTGAGCGGACATTGCGACCCAAGGTGCGCTGGGCACTCTTCTCACACAAGTTCAAACTGCAGGTTCTCAGCCAGTCGAATCAACCCCCCGGTAAATTCAAGCACGTTGAATGGGACGGTTGGGGCGGCGCACCTGTTGGCGATTGGACCGCTTACGTGGTGTTCGACCCCGCGGACTCTCTCAACAGAGTGGCAGGTCATGCAGTCTCGGGAAGGGTTAGAGGCATTCCTTGTGACGTACTGGAAATACAGAGACTGGAAACGCACTGGTACTCCGTCACGCTAAAGATGGATGAGTGGTGGGAGCAATGCCGCGACAGTAGCGTGCGATGAATCCCATTTGGGAGGACAATCGGCGGCACGCCCGCTCTGACGGCAAGCTGGGCTGGCGGGTGGCCCACACAAGCTGCCTTTGCTTGTGTGGGGGATCAGACAAGCTGTCATTGTTTTTGTGCGGGATAACCATGCCATAGAAGCCGCTCCAAAGGAACAGCTTTGCGGAAGCGCCTCGGAGGTACACTCTGTCCATGATCCGTCAGATCGCGCCTCTGTTCTTCACCACGAACATTCCCCGCGCGCTCGCCTACTACAAGGACAAGCTTGGCTTCGAGTGTCTGGGGAAGTGGCAGGATCCGCCCGTCTACGCCATCGTGAACCCCCGCATCCGGGATTGAGATAAGCAGCGGTTCCCGAATTAGAGACCCGTGCCTGCCGTCATAGCGAAGTTTTGTAAGGTGCGTATTGCCGACGACATGCCCGGACCTCGTCAATGAGTGCTTTGGGCTGAAGGTAACAGTTGAGCTAAGGGTCGATTGTCCGGAAAGGCGATGATTCGGCTAAGCGACGAGAAGCCTGTTCTAACCAGGCCCCCGCCGCCAGCCTCAGCTATATCTCGCGCATGACGATCATCAAAACTTCAACTCCTCATTTCGCCTGCGCCAGCTCCGCAACAACTGCGGCAACTTTTTCGAGTATCTCGTTCCAGCCCTCGAGTTGCCCGCTGTTCTTGGCGCTCTCCATTGGTTCATTTCCAATGAAAGTAAGCTTCGTCTGGCCATTTCCTAAGTCCTCAAAAAGAGTCACGTCGTAAGCACCCTCGATGGCCTCATGTTCGATTCCCAATTGCGCAGGGTCAATCTTGTTTCCCTCCGCGTCGGAAAAGTACATCAAGGAAACAATCTTCTCGTACGGAACAATCTCGTGGTACTCAGTCCCATTCCAGAACTCCTGCCCATCCGGAGCCTTCATGCAGCAGAGAAGCTTCCCTCCCACGCGAAAATCCATCTTGCAAACAGGCGCAGTAAAACCCTTCGGCCCCCACCACTGCATGATGTACTTCGCCTCTGTCCACGCCTTCCAAACCAACTCGCGTGGGGCATCGAAAACTCGTGTTATCGTCATCCGCTCTGTCTCGTTAACCGTGTTATTTGTCATCTCTGACCTCCGTTTTTTTCATTTGCTTCACAACCTCTTCCAGCTTGTCGAAACTCTCTTCCCAGAACCGGCGATAGCTAAACGCCCAGTCGCTGACCGTCTTAATCGCCTCTGGCCTGAGCGTGCACACACTCTCCCGTCCACGCTTCGTCTTGATCACAATCCGCGCCCGCACCAGGTACGCAATATGTTTTGAAATCATCTGCTGCGAGAGCGCAAACGGCTCGGTCAACCCATGCACAGAGGCAGGCCCATGCGAGAGCCGTTCGATCATCGCCCGCCGGGTCGGATCAGATAAAGCCGCAAAAGTTGTACCCAACCTATCCACAACCATATGGTAGTGGATTGTCTGTCAATGTCAAGTGAGAGTTTTGCAATTTCTGATTTTTGTTCCCTGATCTCTGCGCAGGAGGGCGAGCCGGCAGGGTTGAGGCGCGGGCATCAGGGGCCGAAGGAATGCGGATTTCATCCGGAACCTATACTTGATGTAGCGGCCTGTTGGGCAAGTGATATTGACCAGTTGACTCGCTACGACCTCCGCGATGAGTGTTAAATCGCCAAGTCACTCATTGACGTCGATCTGGGTGAAACGTCATTTAATGCGAATTAACGCCAACACAGAAATAACCTGGGCTACGGACCGATCGCTTCCCCATTGCCGCCCATCCGGGCGCTCCCCTTCGATTGCCTCGGAAATACACTCTGACCATGATCCATCGACTCACTCACCAGCACCGTACTCAATGCTGGTATGTAATATGGTAAAGGTGCATAGCCATGCCCCCAGCAGCAAGAAAGATTACCGTAGAAGTTCCCGCCGACCTCCTAAACAAGGCGCAAAAGGCAAGCGGCGCAGGAATCACGCAAACCATTCGCACCGGGCTGGAGCTGGTTGCCGCCGGCAGAGCTTACGAACGACTGCTGCGGCTTCAGGGCAAAGTTCATTTCTCGCGAACGCTGGAAGAGCTGAAGGCCGATCGATGATTGCCCCCGACACCAGTACCTGGATCTCCTTTTTTGAGGGCGTGCAGGGAGCGCACGTTGCGGCGCTCGCAAGAGCCCTCCAGGCCCGGCAGGTTGTGATGCCGCCGCCCGTGCTCACAGAACTGGTAAGCGATCCGGAACTCCCCCATCCGTCGCGCAAACGCTCTTGGAGGTTCCTCTCATCACATTGAAAGATGGCTTCTGGCACCGTGCCGGAAAACTTCGCGCCAAAGCCCTCGCCCGCAAGAGAAAGGCCCGGGTGGGAGATGCATTGATTGCGCAATGCTGCATTGATGCCGATATTGCTCTCATCACGCGAGATGGCGATTTTAAGGCATTTTCCCAAACACTGAATTTGTTCTAACGCTCTAGGACGTTCTCATCATTACTTGAGCTTGACCGCATGCAATTTCTTCATCGCGGTGCCGTAATTTCCGAGGTGATAGACAGATGCTCCCACAGGCGAGAAGGTGAAGTTATCGAAGGGTGCGGCAACCATTTTGTCCAAAAAGTCGATAAGGCCGATGCCAATGGTGACGTGCGGGGCATAATGATCTCCGCTATGGTCGGGAACGAAGGCTCCGATGTATTGAATCGCCTGCGGGATGATATCGGGATCTTGGGCAGTGGTGACGAATGCGGCGGCAGTCCCTGTTGGCGCCGTGAACGGCTTTACCGCATCGATCAATTTCTGCTGCAGCCTGAGCAGGTCGGGTGTCGGCTTGATTACGATGCCGCCGAGGCCGACGGGTTTGGCAGGGATGTAGTAATACTTGAACGCCGTTAGCTTCCAACTGGGTGGATTTTCGGTGGCAAACACCTTGTCGGCGGCTGCGTACACCTGGTCGAGGTTTGCTGTTTTGACGTACCGCTGCAGCACTGAGATGTGTGGTGCGTGTGCTCCGTCCAACGTGTAGCCCTTGGGGAAATTCTGGAGAAGCCGGGCATTGGCGGCCGTAGCGTGTTGGATCATCGTTGCGTCGGGGTCGAGTAGGATGTCGATGGCCGTAACGTCATTTTGTTTGGCGGCACTCGCTTGCTGTGCCCCCGCGTTTCCAGACTGCACTGAACCGACTGGTGTCATTGTTGTCTCCTTTTCCTGGCGATTTATCGCCAACCGAAAATAGTTACGTTTCAAATGCAAAAATCCGCTTCCAGTCTTTCTTCATGCTGATCACCGGCCATCCCTTCGCTTTCGCCTCGTCGTACAGCGCCTGCGTAAATGTTCCTATCTTGCTGGCCGGCAACCCCAGAGCAGGACCGTAGCCATACTCGCGATCCTTGTCGTCATGGATCACCAGCATCGCCAGCCGTTCCCCGTCCCCGGACTTCGTGTACTCAAGCATCTGCCGGTCGCCAATCGAATTGCCGAAAGCAGCATGCGGAATCCGCCCGATCATCAGGTGGATCCCTTCCGGCTTGCCCGCATTGTCGTTGTTCAGAAGAAGCTTCGGATCTTTGGTCAGGATTGGCTTCCCGCTCGCGTTGTAGCTGAACGTTATGCCACCCATAGTTCCAACTACCTGCTCTACCGGCACGCCGTATGCCTTGTCGCAATACGCACGCACAAAATCCTGCCCGCCCCCGGTCACGAAGTAAGTCCTGTATCCGTTCGCGCGGAGATAGGACATCACTTCGAGCATCGGCTGGTAGGTCAATTCAGTGAATGGCTTCTTCCAGCGCGGATCTCGCGCCGTTGTGATCCACTGCTGCACCTGATCACGAAAGATATCCACGGTCATCCCCGTAAGCGTTGCCCCGAGGATCTTATAGAGGTCCGCAGTTGGCAGCTTTGCTATCGCCGCGCGGTCGCCCGACATCACTGTCTTGAACGGCTCCACGTTGGCCAACTCCGGCTTCGCCTTGACCACCGCGGGCACGCGATTCAGGCAGAAGACCACCTGGGTGTACATTGGCTGCTCTACCCATGTCGTACCATCCTGATCGAAGCAGGCGACCCTCTCGGCCGGCGGGACGAAATGCCCGCTCGAAGAACTCGTCGTGACGCGAACGAAGTTCAGAATGGCCTGCTTTGCCACTCCATCGTTCCACGAGGGCAGCGGATCCTGCCCTTGTGCGAGTGCCTGGGGTGGAAACAAACTCTCAACACCTGCCGGAACCAACGTAGCTGCCGTTGTCGCCAGTCCCATCTGCAGCAGTTGACGCCGGGATACTTCCCCCTCGGGACGAATCTTCATCGGAGCCCTCCCTTCGTTGCTTCGCTGACCTTGAGCGCTTGTTGCGCGTGGCCTGCAGAGCATTGTTATCAGTGCTTCAGCGGGACGGAATGCAGTTTTTTCATTGCGGTGCCGTATTCCCCCAGGTGATAGACGGATGCTCCGGCAGGAGAGAACGTAAAGTCGTCGAACGGTGCGGAGCTGAAGGTCGTCAAAAAGTCGATGGTGCCGACCCCAATGCTGACGTGCGGGACGTAATGATCTCCGCTGTGATCGGGAACGAAGACAGAAACGTAGTGAATAAGGTCCTCGGAGATATGGGGTGCCTGGGGAGTGGTGACGAACGCGGCGGAAGTTCCTGTTGGCGCCTCGAACGGTTTGATCGCGTCCACCAATTCCTGCTGAAGCCTGAGCAGCTCGGGCGTCGGCTTAATCAGGATGTTGCCAACGCCAACGGTCTCGTTACCGATCTTCGCTTCACCTATGTGGTCGTACTTGTACGCCATAAGCGTGAAACTGGTTGGATTTGCCTTGGCAATCACTCTGTCGGCGGCTGCATACACTTTGGAGAGGTCTGCTGTTTTGACGAACCGCTGCAGCATGGTGATGTGCGGTGCATGCACGCCGCCCAACGTGAAGCCCTTGGGGTAATTCTTCAGGAGCTGGGCATTGGCGGCCTCGGCGTGTCGGATCATCGTTGCGTCCGGGTCAAGCAGGATGTCGATAGCTGTGACCTTATCTTGACTGGCAGGAGCAGTAGCTTGCTGCGCACGTGCGCTTCCGGACTGCATCGCAACTATCACGGCTCCACAAAGGAGCATGCGCATAAAAGATCTTTCGGCGATCTTCATCATCGTTTCCTCTCCTCCTGCCCAATCTCTGTTCTCATCCGGGACATGCACACCCGAGCGAATCGGCAAACAGTTCTTCTCGGCCAGCATTATGCTGCTACATAACGCCACGATCAGCTACTGTCAAAAATGACAGTCACCCACACCAAATCTGAATCCCCGCAGGGACGCTGCTGCTCGAACCCTGTCAACTCCGCCGCACCAAAATCCCCGCTACATCTTCATTTCACAAGCGCAAAAAATGCTCCCGCAAATGTAGGCTTGATGAGAAATTTCCAAAAGGGTCCGAGAATGCGGCCTTTTTTTACTAACGACTCCGAACCCGCGACCACTCCGGATTCAAAACCCAAGACCTTACCCGCATCATAGCCAGAATCAATAACATAGACCCGAACCGGATTTATGAAAAACGCACCCCATCAATGACTTGGCAAAACCGCCCGCGAAAAAAACCCGCGCCATCCGGAACCTCCATATCCGCCACCGCGTACCATCTCGCGGAGGAACCACCATGCATCTTCGCCGGGCAATTGCCATTTTCGCCCTCGCGCTCACCCCCGCGGCTCTCTTCGCCGCCGAAGGCACCTTCGACAAGACACTCACCGTCAACGGCCCCGCCACGCTCACCATCGGCACCGGCTCCGGATACATCCACATCACGCCCGGCCCTGCAGGCTCCATCCACATCATCGGACACGTCCACTCATCCATGGGCCTGTTCTCCGGCTCGCCCGAGGAAAGCGTCCGCCAGGTGACCGACAATCCCCCCATCGAGCAAAGCGGAAATGACATTGAAGTGGGTCAGCACACCCACTACCACAATGTCTCCATTGACTATGTTGTAACCGTGCCGCAGGGCACCACTATCGACGCCGGATCCGGCTCCGGTGACCTCAACATCACCAACATCAGCGCGCCACTAAAAGCATCCACCGGCTCCGGAACCATCTACGCGAACAGCCTCACCGGCGACATCTCCCTCGGCACAGGCTCAGGTGACATTCATGCATGGATGAACAATGCCCACTATGTGAAGGCAGAGACGGGCAGCGGCTCCATTCAACTTGAGGGAGTCACTGGCGGCCTCTATGCCGAGACGGGTTCCGGCGACATCACCGTCTCCGGCCATCCCGGCGATGGTTGGAAGCTCGAAACTGGCTCCGGCTCCGTCACCCTCAATACAGGACACAGCGCCTACAACCTCGACGCCAGCACCGGCTCCGGCGATGTTCACAGCGATCCTCCCCTCACCACCCACGGCACCTTGAACCGCCACCACGTCACTGGAGAAATCAATGGCGGCGGTCCCATCGTGCGCGTTGAAACCGGCTCCGGCGATATTCACATTCACTAGGGCCCCATGATGTAAGCCAGTCTGGAGGATCGATTATGCCGCAACCCGCAAAGCATCTTCGCCCTTCGCTCATCAGCATCGGCGCATTCACTCTCTGCGCTTCTTTAGCGTTCGCCCGGCAGTCCGTGTCCGCAACCGCTGCGCACAGCAGCGGAATGTCCGGCATGGCCCTCCACATGCGCTTCACCGCGCTGCGCCCGCTCCAGCCCGGTGATAAACAGAGGGCGACGGCCATCGTGGCCGACGCCAAAGAGGCCATGGCGCCCTATCAGGACTACCGCAAAGCACTCGCTGACGGCTATCACATCTTCCTCCCCAATGTCCCGCAACAGATCTACCACTTCACGAACAGTGCGAACGCCATAGAAGCACAGATACATTTCGATCCGCTCAAGCCCACATCCCTGCTCTATCGAAAAATCTCCGACGGAGGCTACAAGCTCATTGGCGTCATGTACACCGATCGCGTCACCGCCAGCGAGGACGAGCTGAACAGCCGCGTCCCGCTCAGCATCGCGCGTTGGCACCAGCACGTGAACTTCTGCCGCGCACCCATTGGTCACATCCGCGAAAGCTTCGGCCCGCACCCCAAATTCGGAGCACTCGGCTCCATCAACACACGCGCAGCTTGCGAGGCCGCCGGGGGCACCTTTTACCCCCACATCTTCGGCTGGATGGTCCACGTCTACCCTTATGAAACGGATCCGAAGAAAATCTGGTCTGTCAATGATGATCAGGACCATGACACCATGGACCGCTCTACCATGCCCGCCATGAAGCCCCCCATAAAAATGGATCAATAGCGGGAGCTTCGAACGTTTTACTGGCGCGTTTTGGACAATGTCTTTGCTTTCCATTCTCTATCCCGTTATGCGAGAATTTTGGGGTACTAAATTGCTCCTGTGCTCGAATACCGCGAGGACGCACTAAATGTCTGACTCAACCGCTGCAGGTCTTCTCACTCTTCATATCGAACGGACAACCTACATTGCCGTAGTACGTTGTTGCGGCAAGCTGGTGGCAGGCACGCAAAGGCACTTCTACGACACCATCAGCGAGATCATCCCCCAAAACAAAAAAATACTGCTCGACATGGAAAAGCTCACGCGCATTGACAGCACTGGGATCGGTGCACTCATCCGCCTGTACGTTTCTACCCGGTCCTCCGGTTGCGCCCTCGAGCTGGTCAATGTCGGCAAGCCCATTCGCGATCTGCTCGGGCTCACCAACCTTTTCACTGTGTTCGCTTATAGCGGATAACCGGCGGCAACTGGGTTCTCTTCGACTGTCCAAACATTCACTCTTCATTCCATCGCCAGCCGCCTCTGCAAAATTCGCTTGTACCGTTTCTTGATCCATCGAGGGACGAACAAATGTCAAACCCAACCACAATCTGTCCCCTGACTCTTGAAATCGAGCGGACCCCAAATGCCGCGATTGTGAAGTGCCACGGCAAACTCATCGCAGGCGTGGGCGACGTCCTTTACAACCAGGTCAGCGCTCTGCTGCCGAACTATAAACGAGTCGTCCTCGACCTCACCGACCTCACACGCGTCGACAGCCTCGGGCTGGGCACGCTGGTCCGTCTTTACATCTCGTCCCGTTCTACTGGTTCCACCATCGAACTCATCAACATCAGCAAACAGCTACGCCAGTTGCTCGGTCTCACCAATCTCTTCGATGTCTTCGCGCAAATGGGAGAAAACGGCATCAAAATGTGCTAGCCGCTGCCCTCAAATTAATTAGACTCCGTGACTCTCCCGCGCCACTTGTAATCCACATCCGGAGTTGATATCAGGGCAACATGTCTTTGCGCCGTTTTATCTCAGCCCTCGCCGCCGTCTTCTTTCTTACATCGCTCCATGCATTCGCCGCTGCCAGCATCAATCCCGACTGGACCACCCCACAAAAGCCCTTCCGCATTGCCGGAAACCTCTATTACGTGGGCAGCCGCGACCTCGCCTCTTACCTCATCGTCACTCCGGCAGGCGACATCCTCATCAACGCCGACCTGCCCTCATCGCCGCCGCAGATTCGCGCCAGTGTCGAAGCCCTCGGCTTCCATTGGAAGAACATCAAAATCCTGCTCAACAGCCACGCACACTTCGATCACGCAGGCGGCAGCGCGGAAGTCCTCCGCGAGACCGGAGCTAAATTCATGGTCATGGACAGCGACGTGAAACCCATCGAATCAGGCGGCGCAACCGACTTCGACCGCCTTCCCACCTATCCACCCGCGCATGTCGACCGCATCCTTCATGACGGCGACAAGGTCAGGCTAGGCGGAACCGTCCTCACTGCGCACAAGACACCCGGCCACACCCGCGGCTGCACCACCTGGACCATGCAGGGAAAAAACTCGCAGGGCCGCACACTCAACGTCGTCATCGTCGGAGGCGTCGCTGCCCTCAGCGATTACCGCCTCGTCGCCACACCGGGCCATCCCGCATCCTACCCCGGCATCGCCCATGACTTTGAGCACACCTTCGCCACGCTCAAAGCGCTCCCCTGCGACATCTTCCTCGGAGCACACGGCAGCTACTTCGGCCTTCAGGAAAAGCTGGCAAAGCTGCCCATTGAAGGCCCCTCCGTCTGGATCGACCCCACAGGCTATCGCCGCTTCGTCAACGAATCACAGCAGGACTTCGAACAAGTCCTCAAAGCACAGGAGCAAAAGGCCAAAATCAAATCTATGTAAAAAGGACGGGCCCTTACCCGTCCTTTCGCTGCGAGCGCAGCGAACGTTTATGCAAACAAAAACTCCTTCGTCCGCAGCTCCTTGATCCGGTCCCTTAACTTCGCCGCCTTTTCAAATTCGAACTTCCTTGCAGCTTCGCGCATATCCGACTCCAGATTCGCAATATACCCATCCAGCTCTTCCTGAGACCTGAACTCCGGCATCGCGTCCGCCTCTTCCGTCAGGTCCGCATAATCCGCCTTCAGAATCTGCGCCAGCGACATATCCGCCGTTCTCACTACTGACATGGGTGTGATTCCGTGCTCCTCGTTATATGCCCGCTGCACCTCGCGCCGCCGCGTGGTCTCGCCCATCGCCTGCTTCATCGAGTCCGTCATCGCGTCCGCATACAGAATCGCCCTTCCGTTCACATGCCGCGCCGCGCGTCCCATCGTTTGTATCAGCGACCCCGACGACCGCAGAAACCCCTCCTTGTCTGCATCCAGAATCGCCACCAGCGATACCTCCGGCAAATCCAGCCCCTCGCGCAACAGGTTAATCCCAATCAGCACGTCGTACCCGCCCTTGCGCAGGTCGCGCAGCAACTTCACCCGCTCGAGCGTCTCAATCTCTGAGTGCATGTACCGGCACCGCACACCCACCTCGGAGTAATACCCAGCCAGATCCTCCGCCATCCGCTTCGTCAGCGTCGTCACCAGTACGCGCTCTTTCTTCACCGCCCGGTCGCGAATCTCCGCCAGCAGGTCATCGATCTGCCCGCGAATCGGCCGCACCTCAACCTCCGGATCTACCAGCCCCGTCGGCCGGATGATCTGCTCCACCACAACCCCGCCGGCCTTCGTCAGCTCATACGGCCCCGGAGTCGCCGATACATAAATCGTCTGGTTCACACGTGCTTCAAACTCCTCAAACTTCAGCGGACGGTTGTCCACTGCCGACGGCAGCCGGAACCCGTAGTCCACCAGGTTCTGCTTCCTCGACCGGTCCCCATGCCACATCCCGTGCAGCTGCGGGACCGTCGCGTGCGATTCATCAACAAACAACAGATAATCCCGAGGAAAATAATCCAGCAGCGTCGGCGGAGGCTCACCCGGCAGCCGCCCCGAAAAGTGCCGCGAGTAGTTCTCAATCCCGTGGCAATACCCCACAGACTTGATCATCTCGAGGTCAAACCTCGTCCGCTGGTGAATTCGCTGTGCCTCCACCATCCGCCCCTGCTGCTCCAGCTCTTTCTCCCACCACTCCAGCTCTTCCAAGATCGAGTCCATTGCCGACCTCTTCCGCTCCGGCTGCACCACATAATGGCTCTTCGGATAAATCGGAAGCCGTGCATACTTCTCCTTGACCGTTCCGAACAGCGGATCAATCTGCGCCAGCGAATCAATCTCATCCCCGAACAGCTCAATCCGGTACGCATTCTCGTCATACGTCGGATACACCTCAATCACATCGCCGCGCACCCTGAACGTCCCGCGCCGGAAGTCACCGTCATTCCGGTCATACAAAATCTCCACCAGCCGCTTCGTAATGTCCTCGCGCCGGATCTTCTGCCCTTTCTCCAGCAGCAGCAGCATGCCGTAATACGCCTCAGGAGACCCCAGGCCGTAAATGCACGACACCGACGATACGATAATCGCATCCCGCCGCTCAAACAGCGACCTCGTCGCCGACAGCCGAAGCTTATCCAGCTCTTCGTTGATCGTCGCTTCTTTTTCTATGTAGAGATCGCCCGCCGGGATATAAGCCTCGGGCTGGTAATAGTCGTAGTACGATACGAAATACTCGACCGCATTCCCAGGAAAAAACTGCTTGAACTCGTGATAGAGCTGCGCCGCGAGCGTCTTGTTATGCGCCAGAATCAGCGCCGGACGGTTCAGTTCCTCGATGATCTTGGCCATCGTATAAGTCTTGCCCGAACCCGTCACACCCAGCAGCACCTGGTGCTGCTCACCCGCCAGCACGCCCCGCACCAGCTCAGGAATCGCTGTCGCCTGGTCGCCCCTCGGCTTGTAATCGCTGACTAACTGGAAGTCCACAAATCGATCTTATGAGATTCCCGGCAAGCGCGCAGCCGTCCTCACGACCCCTTCGCGAGCACAATCGTCCGCACGCTGAATACGCACATCCCCAGCGTCACTGCAATCACGATCAACAAGTGAATGCGCGTAGGATCGCCCGTCACCTGGCCAAACCAGACGGCAACTACAATCCATGCTAGCCCACTCACCAGACAGATCCACCCCAGCGCGCGATCACCCGGCCGCGATGCGCGCATTAGGCCGATGACTCCAATCAGAATAATGAATAGGGATGCGCACACCGACCACAGCAGCGTCAGTTCGTCACTGTAATAGTGGAAGGAATCTACTGCGTGCACAATACCGGCAAGAATCAAAAGACCGGAAAAACTGCGGTCCAGCCAAACCATATGTGTGCCTCCTCGGGAAGCTCACAGCTGAGGAACACTTTGAGCGCGCCCATCATACACCTCTCAGGCAGGTACACAACAGAAAGCGCTTTCAGCGCTTATTTTTCTTCAAATCCCTCCGCCATCACCACGCCCACGCGCGAGTCCGCACAGCCGTAATACAAAAACCACTTGCCCGTGTAATACACCAGCCCCTCGGCGAACGTAGTCCCTGCCTTGTACTGCCCCGTCATTTCGTACGGCTTCTCCGGCCACAGCACCGGAGTCGCCGACCGCTCCAGAAGCTTCTCCGGATTTGCTGCGCTGAACAACGCCTCCCCGGCTGCGTACGATCCCGGCCCAAGTTCGTTGTCGCGGTCCGGCCCATCCCCGTTCTTGCCGTTATAAATCACCAGAATCCCCTTCGGCGTCAGCAGCGGCGGCGGCCCCACCTCAGGAAATCCGCTGTCAAATTGTCCGCTCCGCCGCGCGAGCACCACTACCGTATCGCCCTTCGCATCCTCCACCGGAGTCCAGTGGATCAAATCCTCCGATGTCGCCAGCCGAATCTGCTTCTCGCCCCAATACATCCAGTATTTGCCGTCGATCTTTGCCGCAATCAACCGTCCGCCCTTGAGCTCGGTCACAATCCCCGCCGACTTGTACAGGAACGTCGCATACTTCGGCCCCGCATCCTGGAACGCAGGCCCCCACTTCTTCCAGTGAATCAGGTCCCGCGAAGTCGCAATTCCCACGCGATAGTTCTTCCGGTTCCACTGCGTGTAGGTCAGCACATACATTCCGTCCGGGCTCTCCACAATCCGCGGATCCTCCGTCCCGCCCGGCCACTCGCGCGCCTTCTGCTCATCATTCGCCGGATAAAACACCGGCTCCGGCCGCCGGTCAAAATGTACCCCGTCCGTACTGGACGCCAGCCCCAGCCGCGAAGTATGCCCGCCGATCTCCATCTCCCCCGTATTGTCTTCCGCGCGATACAGCACCACGATCTTGCCGTCGCGCACAATCGCTGCCGGATTAAACGTGTGCAGCGCCTCCCAGTGCACTGGCTCCATCCGAATCGGGTCCATAAATGTCGCCTTCGCGTCCGGACTAATCACCGGCTCGCCTTGCTTGGCACGCACAAACGGCCCCAGCATCCAATTCGAAGATTTTTGTTTGGGGGTCTGCGCTCCCCCAGGGAGCGCAATAAAAGAGATCAGCAAAACGGAGAACAACGCCTTCAATTTCGTCATACGTATCCCACACGCATTATCCCGCCATCTCTCCGAAAAGAACAACGCGCCACGCCCACCCGCAAAGAAAAAAACCCGCACTTCACGCAGAAGTGCGGGTCTGTGGAGGTTGCTGGCTTACTTCGCTGCAACCAACTCTTCACTCTTTACGCCAGCGCCGTGCCCATTTCGGTGTGCAAGGTCAAAGCGATCGAGGTTCATCACCTTGTTCCAGGCCGCTACAAAGTCGTGGACAAACTTCGCCTGCGCGTCCGAACTTCCGTACACTTCGGCCAGCGCCCGAAGTTCGGAATTCGATCCAAAGATCAGATCGGCACGCGTGCCGGTCCACTTCACCTCGCCAGTTTTGCGGTCCCGCAGTTCAAACACCTCTTGGGCATCGCCGACCGGCTTCCACTCCATACCCATGTCGAGCAGGTTGATGAAGAAATCATTAGTCAGCGTCCCTGGCCTCTTCGTGAAAACTCCATGCTTGCTCTGCCCAAAGTTGGCGCCCAGGACGCGCATCCCGCCAATCAGCACCGTCATCTCCGGCGCGGTCAGCGTCAGCAATTGTGCTTTATCAACCAGCAGCGCCTCGGCCGGCACGCTGTATTTGCCCTTGAGGTAGTTGCGGAAACCATCCGCCTTCGGTTCGAGCACTGCGAAGGACTCCGCATCCGTCTGCTCCTGCGAGGCGTCCATGCGTCCCGGCGAAAAGGGGACCGTCACGCTGTGGCCCGCATTCTTCGCCGCCTGCTCCACGCCAGCGCAACCCGCCAGCACAATCAGGTCGGCGAGCGAAACCTTCTTGCCGCCGCTCTGCTTGCTGTTGAATTCTTTCTGGATACCTTCGAGCGCCTTCAGCACCTTCGCCAGTTGGTCCGGCTGGTTGACTTCCCAGTCCTTCTGCGGAGCCAGGCGGATCCGCGCGCCGTTCGCGCCGCCGCGCTTGTCGCCGCCGCGGAAGGTGGACGCCGACGCCCACGCGGTCGAAACCAATTGCGGGACCGTCAGGCCCGAAGCCAGGATATTTCTCTTGAGCACAGCAATGTCCTGCGCATCAATCAGCTTGTGATTAACCGCCGGGATGGGATCCTGCCAGATAAGCTCTTCCGCTGGAACCTCCGGTCCGAGATAGCGCACACGTGGACCCATGTCGCGGTGCGTCAGCTTAAACCAGGCGCGGGCAAACGCATCGGCCAACTCCTCTGGATGCTCAAGGAAGCGTCTCGAAATCTTCTCATACGCAGGATCAAGGCGCAGAGAAAGGTCAGTGGTCAGCATAGTAGGAGCGTGCTTCTTGGATGGGTCGTACGCATCAGGAATCGTCGCTTCCGCACCCTTCGCAACCCACTGGTGCGCTCCGCCCGGGCTCTTCGTCAGTTCCCATTCATACTTGAACAGGTTCTCAAAGAAATGGTTACTCCATTTTGTCGGCGTCGGACTCCAGATGACCTCCAGGCCGCTGGTGAACGCATCTTTGCCCTTGCCCGTGCCAAAGCCGTTCTTCCAGCCGAGGCCTTGCTCCTCGATGCCGGCGGCTTCCGGCTCAGGCCCAACATGAGAAATAGGACACGCACCGTGAGTCTTGCCGAACGTGTGGCCGCCCGCGATCAGCGCCACGGTTTCTTCGTCATTCATCGCCATGCGCGCGAACGTCTCACGGATATCTACGGCCGCCGCAACCGGATCAGGCTTGCCGTTCGGCCCCTCCGGGTTCACATAGATCAGACCCATCTGCACGGCGCCCAGCGGATTTTCAAGGTCGCGGACCCCGGAATAGCGCTTGTCGTCCAGCCATGTAGTTTCGGTGCCCCAGTAAACATCCTGGTCCGGCTCCCAGACGTCCTCGCGGCCGCCGCCGAAGCCGAAGGTCTTGAATCCCATCGACTCCAAAGCGACGTTGCCCGTCAGGATGATCAGATCGGCCCACGAAATCTTTTTGCCGTACTTCTGCTTGATCGGCCAGAGCAGCCGGCGGGCTTTGTCGAGGCTCACGTTGTCCGGCCAGCTGTTGACAGGAGCAAAGCGCTGCTGGCCTCTGCCACCGCCGCCGCGGCCGTCTCCGGTGCGGTATGTGCCGGCGCTGTGCCACGCCATGCGGATAAACAACCCGCCGTAGTGGCCGAAGTCCGCCGGCCACCAGTCCCGCGAGTCGGTCATCAGCTCCAGAAGGTCCTTCTTTAAAGCTGCATAGTCAAGGCTCTTGAACACTTCAGCGTAGTTGAAGTCCTTGTCCATGGGATCGGACAGGGACGAGTGCTGGCGCAGGAGATTCAGTTTCAACTGGTTCGGCCACCAGTCCTGGTTTGACGTACCACCGCCCGCGGTCTGATGGAACGGGCACTTTGCTCCATTTGACGTAATTTTCTCGTCTGCCATGTCTCTCCCTCATTATTTGTGTGACGCATCGCACACGCCACGGGTTAACGGAACCTTCAGAACACCGCTGTCCACATTGTCTCAACACATGCAATGTAGCATTATGAAGATAGATTGCTCCAATACATAGTTCCCATTCGGAGCATAGGTATTTCCTATGGAATTTCATCAGCTCCGTTATGTCTGCGCCATCGCCGAAACCGGCTCGTTCAGCCGCGCCGCCGAGCGCTGCCACGTCGCCCAGCCCTCGCTCTCACAGCAGGTCCTCAAGCTGGAAGAAGACTTAGGCGCAAAACTCTTCGATCGCCTGGGCCGCAGCGTCCGCTTAACTGAGGCAGGCCGCGCCTTTCTGCCGCATGCCCGCTCCATCCTCCACCAGATGGATGCCGCCCGTGCCGGAGTCGTCGACAAGCGCAACGACGTGCGCGGCGCTGTCGCCGCTGGCGTTATCCCCACCATCGCGCCCTATCTCATGCCGCGCTACACGGCGGACTTCGCAAAGAAATACCCCGAAGCGCGCCTCCGCATCGTCGAGGAAACCACTCCTGTGCTCGTCGAAAGCCTCCGCAATCTCTCCATCGACATCGCAGTCCTTGCGCTTCCGCTCCGCCACAAGGAGTTCGAGTTGTTCCCGCTCGGCACAGAGCCGCTCTTCGCTGTCCTGCCCAAGGACCATCCTCGCGCGTCCGCAAAATCGCTCTCTCTTAAAGATCTTCGCGGCGAGCAATTCGTCATGCTCCGCGACGGACACTGCTTCCGCGACCTTAGCATCGCTGCCTGCGCCCGCGCCCGCATCACTCCGCGCATCGCCTTTGAGAGCGGTCAGTTCAGCAGCCTGCTCGGCATGGTCGCCGCCGGAGTCGGCATCACCTTCGTGCCGCAAATGGCCGTCGACCGCAGCGCAGACTGCAGCTACATCCGCATCAGCGACACACGCGCCACACGCACCATCGTCGCCGCCATCCTCCGCGGACGCAGCTTCAACCGCGTCCAGCAAGCATTTCTGTCGGGAATTAGAAAATAGATCGCTAACAGAAACTTTCGCCTCATTATGGGACAATGGGCCGACGTGATGGCGGCCATGCATTCCCCTGCGAAAACATTCGAACAATTCGTCGCTGCAATCAATCGTCACGATGTTGACGCACTTGCGGCGCTGATGAATCCCAATCACTGCTTTGTGGACTCTCTTGGCAATCAGGTGTGGGGAGCTGCGACTATGCAGGCCGGATGGCGCGGTTATTTCGCCATGTGTCCCGACTACAGGATTCACATTCGCGATGTCGCAACTAAAGATGCAACCGTGCTCGCAGCTGGAGAGGCAGGCGGTACGATCGACGGCGTCTCGTGGCACATACCGGTAGCCTTGAAAGCCGTGATTGGTGACGGCCTGGTGCTCGAATGGCAGGTCTTCGCTGACAACAAGCCCATCTACGAAATTCTCGCGCGCAGGAAGGGGTGATTCAGAACGTCGCCCGCAGCCCCATCTGCATCCGCCGCGGTGGATCGTAGCTCGTCACCTGCCCAAAATCCTCGCTGCCCTCCGTGCTGTCCACATACGACCCATTCGGATGATTCAGCACATCGAACGACGCCACTGACAACCCCACTGTCGGGCTCATGTCCATCTGCTTCGGATGAATCTTGAAATCATATCCCCAGCGCAGGTCCAGGTCTGCATAATCCGGCCCAATCTCTGAGTTTCGCGGCACGCCCGCCGGCCGCGCATTGAATAGGTTGGTCCCGTAATTATCATCGCCCGTCAGGATGCTGTACGGCGTGCCGCTGTGCGCAAACACGCCCACACCCAGATTCAGTACGTGCCTTGGATTGATTGCTCCATACAGCCCGAAATAGTTGCGATGGTGCCAGCTCGCCGGTCCCCACTCCGCATTCGGGTCGTACTGGTTTTCCGGAAAGAACCAGAACCCGTCCGTATTGTTGCCGTAGTGGCTCCACGAGTACCACGCAAACCCCGTAAACCTCTTATTGAAGCGCCCGCGATAGTTGATGTTCAGCTCCGAACCCAGCTCCGTTCCTTCCGACTGAATCTGCCTTAACTGCGACACATTTGGGTTCGGCCTCGTTGAATAATCCGGAGGCAGCGGCGCATTAATGTCCACTGACCTGTACAGACCATTCCAGCGGTTCATCCGTCCTCCCACTGTTACCGTTCCCTTCTCACCTACTTTGCGCTCCAACGACAATCCATACGTGATCGAATATGGCGTGCGAATGTTCGGCGCCAGCACAGTAATCGACTGCGGCTCCGCCTCCAGATCTACGCAATCCGTCACCGGATAGCATAATGGCTGCTGGTTGGCCGAAATCTGCAAAAATCTCAATTTGCCCGGAGCATACCGCGCCAGATCAAGCAGTGGCCCGCTCCCCGTCCGATCGTAGTAAACGCCGCCGCCGCCGCGTAGCACCAATTGATGTGTCTGGTCCCACACCCAGGCAAACGACACCCGCGGCGAAAAATTATTGATGTCACCCTCGAGAAAGTTCCCCCAGTCATACCGCAGCCCCGGAGTCACCGAAAACCACGGCGTCAGCTTGATCTGGTCCTGGAAGAAGGCGCCCACCTCATCCTGGTGGTACACAAACCGGCTCTGCGCCTGTTTCACCGAATATCCCGAGGGAATCCCCGCCTGCTGGTTCTCGATCGCCGTCGCGATCACCGTCTTACCGTCCGCCGCGTACGTCGGGCTGTAGGTATACGTCCCGTCGCGATCGGTCAAATCATCGAATACCCTCCGTCCCAGGTGCGGTACTTGAATGCCGAACTTCAGCGTGTGTGGCCCTATCGTCCAGGTCATCATCTCGTTCACGCGCAGGTTGTACTCGCTCGCTACCTGGTCGTTTTGCGCGCTCCCGCCAACGTAGTTGCCGTTCACCTCAATTCTTGGGCCCTCCTGCACATCGCGGATCGGGTCATACTGCCGCTCCAGCACCAGCGCCGCCTCATTCAGCGCACTTGCAGAAAGGATGTAGTTATCGTGAATCACCAGATCATCCTCGCGGCCCTCAGTGTTGTAGCCCGCCTCCGGAAGCGTCTGGTTCCCTACCCCCTCATTGAGGTTCGAGGTGTCCTGATAGGCATACATCACAGACGCGTCCTGCTTATCGCTGATGTGATGCCCCACTTTGATTGAAAACTCCGTGTCCCGCGTCGGAGCCGGCACGTTCACGTTGAAGATTCCCAAAGGATTATCCGCCGTCGGAGCCACCGTCGCATTCACCACCGCTTCTAGGTCTTCTTCCTGCCGGTTCAGAGAAAACAGAAACATCGTGTTCTTCAGGTGCGGAATCGGCCCCGTCAGGTCCCCCTCATAAATCTTGCGCGTCTCACCCGGCTTGCCCGGCGACAGGTCCTGCTGCGCGTTGAACAGCGAATCGCGATACAGAAAGTTGAACTCTCCGTGATATGCATCCGCCGCCTGCTTCGTAATAATGTCCATCTGCCCGCGCCCGGGCCAGTAGTATTGGGCCGAATAGGGGTCTTGATTAATCAGGACCTCCTTCACCGCCGATGGCGACACCATCGCGCGGTTTGCCTCCACGCCATCCACCATCAGCCCCGTGCCGGCCGTGCTCGCATCTCCCTGGTCCAGAAAATTGCCCATCGCCGTCACGTAATCGTTGTCAAAAATGGGCAGGTCCTTCAGGTCTTTCGCCGTCATTACGGATGTATCGCCGTTATTTTCTGACGCAGTAAGGTCTATATTTGACGTTGCGCTCACCGTCACCTCCTGCACCGCCGTCGCGACCGCCAGCATAATCATCAGCGGAGCCGTCGGCGCCGCTCCCGCTGTCACCGCTTCCGTGAACGGCTGAAAGCCCTTCAGCGTGACCATCAGCGTATAGCTGCCCCCCTTGTTCGGCGTCAGCCGGAACCCGCCCGTCGCATCCGTCGTTGTCGTGGCCACCGTCGCGCCTGTCGTCGTCGTCAGCACAACTCGCGCACCGGGAACAACCGCCCCCGTGTCGTCCGTTACCGTACCGTTAATCGTTGCAGGCGCGGGGGCATTCGCCGGAGACACCCCTCCGGACACGACGCGCGCCAACGTCGGTCTCGCAGCCACTTGCGTCGCCGCTCTCGCGGGAATCACAGTTGAACCAATCAGAGCAAGAACGCAGAAACCGCCGCATGAGGCCAACCTTGAACACAACAAGAACCTACCCTCATCAATGTTGTGGACGCAGCGCGCCCGTTCCTGTCCATCGCCGTTCAGGAAACGTGGGTATGCAAAGCAGAGTCTGACTTCCAACGGCAAAACAACGGCACCGCATGCGTCTCGCTGCGCCTCTAAAGGAAAACCCGGCTGCGCCTCATTCCTCTTCCATACCCGGTTTGACAGGTGCCTAACCGAGTTCGAGGTGGACCGGGCAGTCGATTGTCTTCATCTATGGTTGAACCACTGCTCCCAGCGCTTCCGCCCACTCCAACGGTGCATCGACCAGACAGTCGGAGCTCACTGTCTCCAATGTATGTGATGAAAGCCCAAACCTGCAACCGATTACAGCCGTCCTCGCATTTCGAGCCGTCAAAATATCCACTACGGAATCGCCCACCATCACCGTCTGGTCTGGCCTCGCGCCCGCCTCACGCATCAGTGCATGCAATCCCTCCGGATCAGGCTTTTTCGTCGCAAAACTGTTGCCGCCGTAAATCTCGAAGAAATACCCCCGTAAACCCAGCGCTTCGCAAATCCGTTGCGCCGGGCGTACCGGCTTGTTCGTCAGCACGGCATACTTTCTCTCGCCGCCATCCGGCATCGTCTTCAGTGCGTCCAGCGCTGCAAATACGCCGTCGTACACGTATGTATGATCCAGCATGTGCGTGCGGTAGCACCCCAGAAAGCGCTCGAGCCCTTCCTCGATTAAGGCCCCATCGTCCGGATCACCCAGTGCCCGTCGCACCAGCATCCCGGCGCCGTCGCCAACGTACTCCGCAATCACTTCTTCCGGCAGCGCCGGACGCCCCATTTGCCCCAGCATCGCGTTCACAGCAGTTGCCAGGTCCCGCCGTGAGTCAATCAGCGTCCCGTCCAGATCAAACACCATCAGCTTGATCGCCTCGGCGGCAATCGGATTCACCACTTCCAGCATGTCTTGATTCTATGGCAGCTTCGCGCGTATCCGGGACCCAGCGATCTGTCTCAACCCCACCGCCCAAAGTTGATCAGCATGTGCAGAAACACTCCGTACCATACGTTCTCTGTTCTTAGGTAAATCCACCCGTATAGGGAGCCCATAATCAGCGCGGTCGCCGCCGTCAAAACCACGTCGGAGAACGTGAACCCTGCCGTCGCAAACACAATCGCGTGGATGACGGCGAAGATCGCCGCTCCTGCCACTGCAGTCGCCTCTATGCGGTAGGACGCCAACTTCCCCAGCTGTGTCTGTTGCAGCGATGTCAGCAGCGCCCCTCGAAAAATCAACTCCTGCGCAATCGGCTCTTCCAGAATCGTTCCTACATGGTTCAGCTTGCCAACCAGCGTCAGCGGTCTAAACAACCCATTGTTATATGCAAGGATGGCAGCAATGAGGAACGCGCCCGCCCACACCAGCATGAGACGAAGGACAGCGGCAACTGGGCTGCCCATCGGGAACTCTGGCCGTTGCAGGAGCTGGCGCCACAAAATAAAAACGGTCAACAACAGGTACGGCACCACAACCAGTACACACGTTAGCGGCGTCGTAAAAGGAAAGAGACGGTCCAGAATCACCGTTATCAGCATCACGCCGAAGTACACGCCGCAGTTGATCCCGGCGTCCGGCCATGGCTTTGGGTCCGCGACCTTCACCACCCGCTTATCGCTGATGCGTATGACCTTGGCCAATCAAATCGTCCCAAACAAACAGAATTTAGCTTTCGATGCCTTTGATTTTAGCGGCACTCGGGACTCAAGTCAGTTGCCTTTCCGCCGCTCCCCGTCGCACCCGTCACTGTTCTGATAACCCTTACCCATCACGGTCATCTTCCACAGTTCCCCTGTTTCGTCTGCAAACTTTTCTTTATCCTCCAAATTCCCTAACTCAAACGTTTGACTAAGCGCTTCGCGGGGTGATAGCTTGGCCGTCCATAGGAGCAACCACTATGGACCGCCGCGACTTCGTGAAGACCTGGCTCGCCACCGCCGGAGGAGCCCTCCTCGCCGGCCACTCCCGCAGCGCCTATGCCGTTCCCGCGCCGCACCTGCCCGCTGGTCCACAAGCCGCCTCGGAATACATTCCTTTAAACATTCCCGGAGCCATCCCAGCCTCTACCATCGATGCCGCCCGCTTTCCCGACAACTTTCTCTGGGGAACAGCTACCGCCGCCTATCAGGTGGAAGGTGCGTGGAACGAAGACGGCAAAGGCGAATCCATTTGGGACAAATTCACACACACCGTCGGCAAAGTAAAGGGCGGAACCACCGGCGATGTCGCCTGTGACCAATACCACCTCTACCCGCAGGACATAGCGCTGGCCAAGCGCCTCAACCAGAAAACCTTGCGCTTTTCCATCTCATGGCCTCGCATCCAGCCATCGGGAACCGGCGCGCCGAACATGAAGGGCATCGACCACTATAGCCGGCTCGTTGATGTCCTGCTCGAAAATGATATCCGCCCCTTCTGCACCGTCTATCATTGGGACCTCCCGCAGGCCCTCGAAGACCGCGGCGGCTGGCCCAACCGCGATCTTGCTGGCTATTACGCCGATTATGCGGGCGTCCTCGCCAAATATCTCGGCGACCGCATCACCGTCTGGGCTCCTTTCAATATGCCATGGTCGTTCACGTATATGGGCTATGGCGTAGGCGCATTTCCGCCCTGCCGCGCAAACTTTGGCGACTTTCTCAAAGCCGCGCACACCGTCACGCTCGCGCAGGCGCAGGCCCTTCGTTCAATAAAGGCTGCGTCTTCCAAGGCCACTGTCGGAAGCGCCTACGGCATGTGCCCGGCATATCCGAAAACAGATTCAGAAGCAGACCGCGCCGCCGCCGGCCGCTACCATGCCATGAACAACGTGTTCTTTCTGGAAGCGGCCATGAAGGGCCATTACCCGAATGCCTTCGTCGGCGAGCCGCCCTACGATCTCATGGGCTTCCGCCCCGGCGACGAAAAGATCATGTACGCCCCGCTTGACTGGGTGGGCTTCCACTACTACACCCGCCGCATCGTCTCAGACGCAAGCCACGAGCGCGCCTACGGAGGCGGCAGCTTCAGCGGCACCGAAATCGAGGTTGACCCAGCAACAGGACGCGACCCCTACACGCGGTTCCGGGCCGTGATGCCGCACGAGGGACCGCTTACCGAATCCGGTTTGGAAGTTTGGCCGCGCGGCATCTATGACCTCGTGACGCAGATATCACGGGAGTACAACCACCCCATCATTGAGATCACCGAAAGCGGCTGCGGCTATCTCGACGCGCCATACGACCGCGACAACGATCACGTACCGGACGCTCGCCGCATCACGTTCTTCCGCGAAGAGCTCGCAGAGCTGGCCCGCGCCATCGCCGATGGAGCGCGCGTCCGCGCCTTCCACGCCTGGAGCCTCATCGACAACTTCGAGTGGGCAGACGGCCACACCGAGCGCTATGGCCTGATCTATGTCGATTACCGCAGCCAGAAGCGCACCACCAAAGACTCCGGATTCTGGTACGGCCGCGTCGCCGCAACCAACCGCCTCAATGTGTAGCCAGGATCTTGAAAGCTTCCTATTGGGTACGCAGCGCCTGCACGGGATCGATCTTTAACGCGCGAAGCGCTGGCACCAGGCACGCAACGGTGGCTGCAACCAGCAGACTGCCCATCATCCCCGCAATCACCAGTCCATCCAGAGCCTGCGTGTGATACAGCAGGGAGCGGATGATTTCTCCCGCGCCCACTCCACCGGCAAACCCGAGCACCAGCCCCCACAGCACCGGGCCAAGGCCGTCGAGTAGCACCAGCCGCAGCACCTCGCCGCGCTGTGCGCCCAGCGCAATCCGAATCCCGATCTCCGTAAACCGCTGCGTCACCAGGTACGACAGCACTCCGTACAGTCCGACCGCTGCCAGTAACAGAGACAGCCCCGCAAACGCCAGCAGCAGCGTCGCGCCAAAGCTGGCCGTGTTGGTCGACTGCCCGATCACCTGCTGCATGGTCCGCACATTCGCTACCGGAAGCGTAGCATCGAGCGAAGCCACGACTTTCTGAATCGGCAGCGACATCGCCAGCGGATTCCCCGCCGTATGCACCATCAACGTAGCGAAGTCTGCCACGCCGGGAATGCCGGAGAACAAGGGGAAGTACATCGCTGCTTTGACCGGCTTGGCAACGTTATAGAGCGTGTCTCCGACAACGCCAACAATCTTGTAATCCTCTGGCTTAACCGACAGCTCAACTCGGACGGTTTGCCCGATCGGGTTCTGGCCCGCAAAAAACTGGTCCGCGAACTTCTTGCTAATGATGATGTACCGGTTGTTATTCAGCCGCTCGTCATCACTGAAAGTTCGACCTTGCAGCATCGGGATCTGCATCGCGGAAAAATAGCCCGGATCGGCCGTGCGAATCAAAGCGTCATCCTCAAGCTGATAGCTTGTCTCCCGTGGATTGTCGGGAATGGTAAACACATTATCGCCTCTCCATCCGCCACCGGGCGCAGTCGAGACGAGGCCCGCACCCAAAACCCCCGGCAAATGTCGCACCTTTTCCAGCAACGCCTCATGGAATGCAATTAACTTTGCGGGCGTATCGTACTGCTTTGCGGGCAGGTCGTACTGTAAGGTCAGCACGTTGTCCGTCACGCAGCCCACATTGGTGCCGCGCATATTCAAAAAACTTCGGAACAGCAGTCCCGCTGCGACCAGCAACACCACTGTAAGCGCAATCTCAATCGTCAGCATTACCTGCCGCAATCGCGCCCGGCTCAAACTCCCGCCGATTGCCCTTGAACCTTCCTGCAGCGTCGCAAAGACATCTTTACCCGTAGACGAAATTGCCGGCAGCAACCCCGCAAGCAGCGCCGTGCAGAATACCAGTCCCAGCGTGAATGCCATCACCGCACCATCCACATGGATCGATTCCGCGCGCGGCAGGTCCTGCCAGTGGCTCGCCAGCCAGCGTGTCGCAAAAATCGAGAGTAGCAACCCCAGCGCGCCACCCGCTGCGCACAGCAGCATGCTCTCCGTCATCTGCTCGCGGATCAGCGTAAGCCGACTGCCGCCCAACGCGCCGCGCACCGCAACCTCTTTGCGCCGCGCCGCGCCGCGCGCCACCAGCAGGTTCGACACATTCAGGCACGCAATCAGCAGCATGCACGCCACCGCGCCCATCAGCACCAGCAGCGGAGTCTTCGCATCCTTCACCACATCCTTGATCATTGGCATGGAAACCGCATCTTCAGCCACTGGCTCAGAGGCGTGCGCCAGATGAATCCTGTACTGGAGCGCGCTGACCTGCTGGGTCGCGGCGGCCGCGCTCACACCGGGCTTTAGGCGCGCGACAACATGGCTCTGATGATCATCATGCCGCGCATAAACCTCGGGCGTAAATGTCTGCGCATACGGCACCCACAGTTGAATCTGCGCATCAGGATACGTAAACCATCGCGGCAGAACGCCCACAATCGTGTAGAGGTTCGCATCCAGTCGAATCTGTTTTCCTATTGCCGACGGATTACCGTCAAAGCGCCGCTGGTAAAGGCTCCACGTCAGGATCACCACCCGGTGCCCGCCGAGCTGGTCTTCTGCCTGCGTAAAGGTGCGCCCCAAAGCAAGCGGCACGCCCAGCACAGAAAAGAGGTTCGACGAGCCTCCAGCAGCCTGGACTGCCTCCGGCAACTGGCCGTCTGCGCCGGTCAGGTTGTACCCGTACCAGCGCCACGCGGCCATGTCCTGAAAGCCATGCGTCTGCTGCTTCCATTCCAGAAAGTCCGCAGGCGAGACAACATTGTACGGAGTATCCCCTTCGCGGAAATGCTCATACACCATGACCAGCTTGCCCGGATCGCGGAACGGCAGCGGCTTCAGCAGGACATTTTGGACGATCGTGAACAGCGCGGTTGTTGCACCGATACCCAGCGCCATCACCAGTACCGCCATCAGAGAAAATCCCGGAGAGCGCCGCAGTGTGCGCGCGCCATAGCGCACATCGCGCCAGAACTTCTCCAGCCAATACCAGCTCCAGGTCTCGCGTGCCTCGTCACGCAGCACCGTCGGGTTGCCGAACGAGCGTAGCGCCGCGGCTCGGGCCTCATCGAGGGCCATCCCGGATGCTTCGAACTCAGCCGTTTGCTGCTCAATGTGAAATTGCAGCTCTGCGCTCAGCCGTTTCGTGGCGCTCCTGCGCTGAAACAGCGCCCGCAAAGCCATGTTCACTCGTTGGATCCAGCGCATTTGAAGCCCCCTTTTGCTGTTCGCTCTCCGTTATGCGTTTTCGATCACAAGATTGATGGCGTTGGACAGCCGGGTCCAGCTTCCCGTCTCTTTTTCCAGTTGCGCGCGTCCGGCGGCTGTCAGCGAATAAAACTTCGCCTGCCTGCCCGTTTCGCTCTCGCTCCACTTCGCGCGAATCCAGCCCTGCTGTTCCAGTCTGTGCAGCGCCGGATAGAGCGAGCCCTGCTGCACCTGCAGCACCTCATTCGAAATCTGCTGAATGCGCTTGGCGATCGCCCAGCCGTGCTTCGGCTCGCTGGAAATGGTCTTCAGAATGAGCAGGTCGAGCGTGCCCTGCAGCAAATCGTTTGATTTCCCCATACCATGATTATCTACATCACGAGGTGTAGACTGTCAAGGTATGGATCCGGCATTCTGGTTTCGCTCTCTGCTACCCTGAGTAGTTTGGTTTCAACCAAGGGAGCAAGACACCACCATGGCCTTCAAATTCAAAGGCGTCGACTTCATCGGCTTCGACAGCCTCCTCACCGACGACGAGCGCCTCGCGCGCGACACCGCACGCCAGTTCATTGAGGACAACCTCATCCCCATCATCGAAGAGTGCAACCGCGAAGGCCGCTTCCCCCGCGAGCTCGTCCCGCAAATGGGCCAGCTTGGCTTCTTCGGAGCCAATCTCCACGGCTACGGCTGCGCCGGCATGTCCAACGTCGAGTATGGCCTCGTCATGCAGGAGTTCGAGCGCGGAGACTCCGGCGTCCGCAGCTTTGTCAGCGTCCAATCCGCCCTCGTCATGTATCCCATCTACACCTTCGGCTCCGACGAGCAAAAGGACTACTGGCTCCCCAAACTTGCCACCGGAGAAAAACTCGGCTGCTTCGGCCTCACCGAACCCGACTTCGGCTCCAATCCCGGCGGCATGCGCACCCGCGCCGTTAAGTCCGGAGACGACTACATCCTGAACGGCGAAAAAATGTGGATCACCTCCGGAACCATCTCCGACGTCGCCGTCATCTGGGCAAAGGTGAAAGAAAACAACGGAAGCGATGACAATTTAGACGGAGAAAAAGTCCGCGGCTTCCTCGTCGAAACCGACCGCCCCGGCTTCTCCGCCTATGACGTGCACGGCAAGTGGTCCCTCCGCGCCTCCGTCACCTCCGGCCTCTCACTGCAGGACGTCCGCATCCCCGCCAAAAACCTCATGCCCGGCACCGGCGGCCTCAAGTCCCCACTCATGTGCCTCAACCAGGCCCGTTACGGCATCGCCTGGGGAGCCATCGGTGCGGCCATGGCCTGCTACGACACTGCGCTCCAGTACTCCCTGCTCCGCAAGCAGTTCCGCGACCAGCCCATCGCCTCCCACCAGCTCATCCAGGAAAAGCTCACCTGGATGATCACTGAGATCACCAAGGCCCAGCTCCTCATTCTTCAGGTTGGCCGCCTCAAAGACGCAGGCTCCGTCGACCACCAGCACATCTCCATGGCCAAGCGCAACAATGTCTGGATGGCCCTCGAGTGCGCCCGCCTCGCCCGCGACATCCTGGGCGGCAACGGCATCACCGACGACTACCCCGTCATGCGTCACATGATGAACCTCGAATCCGTCAAAACCTACGAGGGCACGCACGACATCCACACCCTCATCATCGGCCAGAGCGTCACCGGCATCCCTGCCTACTGATCAGTCCCCGTACACAAGGGTCATGATCTGCGTCTAACCTCAATACAGCACTGTGACCCTCCATCTGCCCAAGCTCGAACGCCGACCAGAGCTCGATGCGCTCCGCGGCCTCTTCCTCGTCTGGATGACGCTCACCCATCTCCCTACCCATCTCAGCGACTTCGTCAACCAGCCAATCGGATTCATCTCCTCCGCCGAAGGCTTCGTCTTCATGTCCGCCCTGCTCGTCGGCCGCATCTACATCCACGAAATGCAGCACGACGAGGCCGGAGTCCACTTCAAGCTCCTGCGCCGCTCGCTCAAAATCTATGGCTACCACCTGCTTCTGCTCTTCCTCGCCTTCACAGTCGCTGCTGAATACGCTGTCCACTCTCATCGCGTCGCCATCACCAACTTGCTCGACTTTTACCTCGCACACCCCGGCACCGCCATCGTAGGGTCGCTCCTCTTGCTCTACTGCCCGCCTCTGCTCGACATCCTCCCGATGTACGTCACCTTCCTGCTCTTCACGCCGTTCATTCTTTCCATCGCCGTCCGCATCGGCTGGAAGAAAATCCTCGCCGCCAGCATGCTCATCTGGCTGCTCGCGCAATTCGGCCTGCGCGACGTCGTCCATAACTGGATCGTCCACATCACCCACCTCCACATCCCTCTACAGGAAACCGGCGCGTTCAACCTCTTCGCATGGCAGGCGGTCTGGATCACCGGCCTCTGGCTTGGTGCCGAGCTCGCCCGCGGATTCGTCCCCTTCCGCTACGTCCCTCGCCCCGCCGTCATCGTCTGCTTCGTCATCAGCATCCTGTTCATCTTCGTCCGCTATGGATGGCTCGGCCCGCACCTCACCCAGCAGACGCTCGGCCTCCAGCTCGATAAGTGGCAAATCGGCCCCCTCCGCGTCCTCAACCTCATTTGCTTTAGCGTCGTTCTCTATGCCCTGCGCAAATACGTCATCAAAGCCGTCTCACACGAACCCTTCCTCACCCTCGGCAAGGCATCGCTTCACGTCTTCTGCGCTCACCTCTTCTTCGTCTTCGTCGGCCTCGCACTGCTCTACGGAGAAGTTGAGCAACTCCACGGATGGACTGCCGTCATCCTCATCGTCGTTACGCTCGTCTCGCTCGTCTTCGTTGCCATCCGCGATGTCCGCCGCCGCCGCGTCAAAAGGAGCCGCACCAATCCGCCCCGCCCGGCTCCCGCAGTTTAAACAGGCCTTCCCGTCCCTGATCCTGAGCGGTATTCTCTTCTCATGCCGGAACTCGCACAACACCGTGAACAGCCAACACCTTCAAAACCGGCCTGCGCTCCACCCCGTCGGCCCATGATCTATTGGCTGCAGGGCATCACCCTCGCCTGGATGCTCGTCGAATGCGGCCTCTCCCTCTATGCCGCCGCCCGCGCACACAGCCCCGTCCTGCTCGCCTTCGGATCAGGCAGCCTCGTCGAACTGCTCTCCGCCACGGTCGTCTTGCTGCCGCTTCTCCCCGGCGTTGCCGTCTCCGAACGCCTCACCACCCGCGCCGCCTCAATCCTTCTCTACACACTTGCAGGCGTCGTCTGCATCATCGCCGCGCTCTCGCTGGCACTCCGGCATCACCCCGAAGTTAGCTTGCTCGGCATCGCAGTCACCATCGCCGCCCTCATCGCCATGCCGTTTCTCGCTTGGCTCAAGCGTCGCGAGGCGCGCCGTACCGGCAACGCCGCCCTTGCGGCAGACGCCGTCCAGTCGGCCACCTGCGCTTACCTCGCCGCCATCACTCTCGCGGGACTCGCCGTCAACGCCCTCTTCCACGTCGCCTGGTTCGACTCGCTCGCCGCCCTCGCCGCCGTCCCCTTGCTCCTCAAAGAAGCCCGCGAAGCGTGGAAAGGCCACACCTGCGGTTGCTGCTGAATACAGCTTGCCCCATCGTTTCACAATAAAAAGCGCCCTTATCTAAGGGCGCACGTCGTATCGATGATCTCATTCCACTCCCCAACGGGAGTGGACGCAAAAGCTAGCTCACAGGCTTGCGCCGAAGGCGCGTCCGCCTGGACGGCGAGTCCTCACACCGCGACCGTAAACGTATCTTCCGTCCGCGTCACCGAGCGGTACAGCGTGTCCCGCTCCACCGGAATCCGTCCCGCCGCCGTAATCAGCCGCATCAGCTCCTGTCTGCGCATGCCCTGCGGAGTCGTCGCCCCAGCGTCGTGGTAAATCTTCTCCTCGATCACCGTGCCGTCAACATCGTCTGCGCCAAACCGCAGCGCAATCTGCGCAATCTTCGCCGTCATCATCTGCCAGTAGGCCTTGATGTGCGGAAAATTATCCAGCAATAACCGGCCCACCGCAATCTGCCGGATGTCCGTCAGCCCCGTCGTCTTCGGCAAATGCGCCAGCGGAGTATTGTCCGGGTGGAACGCCAGCGGAATAAAGGTCTGGAACCCATGCGTGTTGTCCTGCAGCGCGCGCAGCTTCAGCAGATGATCCACGCGGTCTTCATCATTCTCAATGTGCCCGTAGAGCATCGTCGCATTCGACTTCAGCCCCGCCTCATGCACCATCCGTGCCGTCTCCAGCCACTCCTCGCCGTCAATCTTGTGGTCGCAGATGATGTGCCGCACGCGGTCCGCAAAAATCTCCGCGCCGCCGCCCGGCATCGAGTTCACACCCGCCTCTTTCAGCTTCCGCAGCGTCTCCGGGACCGTCAGCTTC
>Ga0335075_10002276_pt1 | contig 31038 bp, 29 predicted proteins | sample Lox_Sample_24_FD_206723 | JGI IMG/M metagenome (GOLD analysis project Ga0335075, IMG submission 206723) | Soil microbial communities from Loxahatchee National Wildlife Refuge, Florida, United States - Lox_Sample_2.4 | ecosystem: Environmental > Terrestrial > Soil > Wetlands | place: USA...
TAGTACGGGCCGCCGGGGGCGCTGGGGCTGCTGTAGTACGGGCCGCCGGGGGCGCTGGGGCTGCTGTAGTACGGGCCGCCGGGGGCGCTGGGGCTGCTGTAGTACGGGCCGCCGGGGGCGCTGGGGCCGCCGTACTGGGGCCCGCCCGCTCCGGCGGGATCACCGTAGTACGGCCCGCCCGCACCCGCGGGATCACCGTAATGCGGCCCGCTGGTACCGGCGGCATCACCGTAGTACGGCCCGCCCGCGCCGGCAGCTTCGCCGCCGCCCGGCGGGCGGCCCGGACCGGGCCTCGGCTCTGGCGGCGTCTGCCCTGACTCGCCCGAGCTCTGCGGATCGTAGATGCTCATGGGAATGGCTCCCTCGGTACGTGTCCTTCTCTTCGACACCTCCATGATTGGCCGCGTAGCTGGGAGGAAACTGAAAGCCTCCTGACCGGCCACCTGATCTTCGCTGATGAGCTGAACGTCCCCGGGCGAAGCAGGTGTGCTGCCGGGGCGGCCGCTTGGCTCCCAGGCTGTCCGGCCGCGTCTGCGGGGTGCAGGGCGTCGGCGGCCGCCGCGACCCATCGGTCACCAGGGTATCTGCCGGATGCGCGGCAATCGCAGACCCCCCGTGATAAATGAGCTTCCTTTTGGTCATGGGAACCAAAAATTATAGCCACATCTCAATAAGACAGCTGGCCGGGACGAGTAGGGGCGCCGACCAGCGGAAATAGGTCCGGCGGACCCGGGGGAAAAGGAAGCTCAAACGTCCACACGAGGGGAATGGCATGCACCGCAAGCTCGATATCCTGGCCGAGAAAGGCTATGTGATCCTGCGTGATTGGCAGGGGACGCCCATTGCTCCGGAAGAGTGGCAATCGCTCGAATACATGGACTGGAAGAGCGGGGGCGACACGAATTTCGCCCCCCTGACCTCGGCGACTGGCGAGATGGACTGCCGCGGTTTCTGGGATCATGGCAAGCCGGACTCCGATGGTATCTGGACCAAGAACCGCGAGCTGGCGCCCGGCCTGGCCGATTACGTCGAGCAGATTGGCGGCAACTTCGGCCGGGTCCGCGTTATCAAGCTCAACCCGAGCGATGAGGCGGCCGCGCTTCGTCAGCTCCACCTCGATGACAACAACCGGCTCAACCCCGATGGTGAGGGCTGGGTCGTGCGCTCATGGCTCGAGCTGGACAATGCGCCAGGGAAATCGGTCTTTATTCTGCGCGAGGACGCCGGCGATCCCGCGACCGAGACGCGCATCGTGCTGCACCCAGGGATGCAACTGGTCATCGACACTCAGCGGCTCTACCACGTCGTCTGGCACCCTGGCCCACGGCCGCGCCACGCGCTCATCACCTCCTGGGTGAGCGATGACGTGCTCGACAGCTGGATCAGCCGCGAGCTGCCGGTCGGCCGCCATGCGCGCCCAGCGATTGACCGCACGCTGGCTTCGGCCAAGCGATAACGGCGGGCAGGCCATTCGGCGAGTGGGTCCCGGGGCGCTCTGCATCCAGGACCCAAGCCCGCGAGCGGGTCCCGGGTGCTCGGCACCCGGGACCCGCCCCCCTGACTGTCAGTACCCTGCGGCAGGCTTGGTTCGTGAGCCTTCCGTTTCCCGAACCCACTAATCCCGCGTCGTCGCGGGCCGAGGTGTTCCTGTCCTACCTCGAATTCTTCCGCGACCGGCTGGTCAGCAAGCTGGCCAGCCTGCCTGCCGGCGAGCTGCGCCGCAGTCGGCTGCCGTCGGGCTGGGTGCCGATCGAGTTGGTCAAGCACCTTCGCTATGTCGAGCTGCGCTGGCTTGAGTGGGGTTTCGAGGGCACCGACTTCGCCGACCCGTGGGCCGATGCCCGGGACGATCGCTGGTATGTGGCCCCGGAGGAGACACTCGGCGACCTGGTCGCGGCGCTAAACGCCCAGGCCGCGCGGACCAGGGCCATCGTCGAGTCCCACGAGCTGAGCGACGTCGGCAAGCCCGGTGAACGGTGGGGCGGGGCCGCTCCCGCGTCGCTCGAGCGGGTCCTGTTCCACCTGCTGCAGGAGTACGCGCGGCACATCGGCCAGCTCGACGTCGTGACCGAGCTGGCCGGCGGCGAGATCGGGGAGTGACCGCGCCCCGCTAATGCCCGCGGAGGTCAGGAAGCCGGCTCGCCTGGCTCCGCGGTCGCGCTCACCTGACGTCCCGCGCGCCGGACCAGCGACGCGAAGGCGGCCGCGTCGCAGATGGCGGCGCCGCCCGGATCGTTGTTGAAGAAGACGAAAACGTCGGCGTCGTCCGGCCAGGTCTCGGTCAGCCGCTCCACCCAGCTGCGCAGGGCGCGCTCGCCGTATCGCGGCCACGGCTTCGCCGCGCCCTCGTGGAAGCGCAGGTAGCCCCAGTCGGCCGTGCGCCATAGCGAGGTGATCGGGTGGCCCAGGCGGTCTGCCCAGCACAGGGCGGCGTTATGGCGGGTCAGCAGTTCGCGAATTTCGTCGGACCACCACGAGTCATGCCTGAATTCCACCGCGACCCGCACCCCGCTGCTGCCTGGCGCCGCGGACGCCATCGGGAACCGGGCGAACTCGCGCAGGCAGTCGTCCAGCGCGCCGGGGTCGGCCGGGAAGTTCGGGGGCAGCTGGAGCAGCACCGGGCCAAGCCGGTCACCGAGCCCGGCGGCCGCGGCCAGGAGGCGGCCGGCCGGCTCGGCCGGGTCGCGCAGCCGCCTGACATGGGTGAGATAGCGGCTGGCCTTGACCGCCATCACAAAGCCCGCGGGAGTCCGGGCCCGCCAGCTGGCAAAGGTCTCCTTGCTGGGCAGCCGGTAGAACGAGCCATTGTTCTCGACCGTCGCGTACTGACTGGCGTAGCACTCCAGCCAGCTGCGCTGCGGCAGGCCGGGCGGATACAGGACACCCCGCCAGTCGCGGTACTGCCAGCCGGAAGTACCGACGAGAACTGGCATGCCCGAATGCAGCCTCCCCTCTGGCATCCGAACTTACTCGTACAGTAACCACCCGGCCCCGGTTAGCAAGGGGCTGGCTGGCGCCTGGCGCCGGGCTCGACCAGTGGCCCGGCTGGGAGACCGGGGTCGACCAGCTGCTGACCTGACCTCAGCCGGGATCGGCGCCGCCCATCAGGTCGGTGCCCTCGGCACCGGGATCCGGGCCGCCCAGTTCGTCGCTGGCCGCCTCGGGCCCGCCCAGCTCGTCGCTTTCGCGCTCGGGTCCGCCCAGTTCGTCGGTGCCCTCTTCATCGGGATCCCGGCCGCCCAGCACGCCAGGGTTCTGCCCAGATAGCGGATTATTCGTCATAACGGCCTCCTGATGGGAGCCCCCGGGTGTGCTTCGAGCGTACGCTCGCGGGCATTCCAGTGCACCTCCAGATTGCGGACCAGCGCCGGGCTGAGGTGGCACCGCGCCTGCTCGACCGAGAACGTGGCCATGTACTCGCGGAACAGGTCGAGTGGCTCCTGGCCGGCCCGCAGCGCGCTCCGGTTGGCGGCCGCGTTCACCAGCCCGGAATTGGTGAGCGCGTCGATCCGCGCCTCAAGGGCCCGGTCCAGGTCACCGGGCTCCACCACCTCGTCGCACAGCAGCGCCGCGTCCGGCTCGCCCGCCGTCCACTCCCGGCCCGAGAGGATCGCCTGGCGGGCGGCCCGGTCCCCGACGAAACGGGGCAGCCGCAGGTTGGACGCTCCCGGGATGATGCCTTCCTTGCGGGCCGGCAAGAACAGGCGTGAACCCCGGGTGGCGAGCACGTGGTCCACCACATGCAGCAGCTGGCAGGCGCCGCCCACCGCGTAGCGTTCCACCGCGGCGATCCACAGTTTCTCGATGGCGTCCCGTTCAAGATGATCGGGAGACCGGCCGTCGCGCGGCGGCACGGCCGCCGCCCCGTCCTGCCCCGCGAGGGTGATGCCACGGTAGATCTTGTTCACATAGCCGAGGTCGCGCACCAGGTAGAACAGGAAGTCGATGCGCCCGTGGTACAGGCGGGTGAGGTTGATGCCCGATCCGAAGACGCGCTCGCCCGGGTAGCGGGGGTGGGAGACCACGCCGCCGCGGATCACGCCGACCTCGATGCCCGGGTCGAGCAGGATCAGGTCGACGGCGCACTCGGTGCGGCCGAGCGTCAGGTCGTCCTCGGCGTTGAGATGGCGCGGGTTCCTGAGCTCGAGAATTCCGGCCCGCCCACGGCGGGTGACCCGCACCGGACCCAGGTCAACCGCGCCGGTGGCGCGCAGTTCGGCCAGATGCTCGAACGCCTCGGGAACCGGGCGCAGCATGGCGCCGATCAGGTGCCGCCCGGCCCGGGGCAGCGCCAGCACGTGCCCGACCAGCAGGCCCTGCGCGAACTCGATGCCGTGCTTGCCGGCCAGCATCCGGCCCCGTTCGGCCTCCAGGTCGGCGGGTGACGGCACCAGGCCAGGAAACGCCGCCGCGGCCTCGCGGACGAGTTCCTCCACCCGCAGCGGCCGGGTGCAGCGATCGGTCAGCGCGTCGTAGACGTCGGCCGCGTGCCAGCGCAGGAACGCGTCCCGGGCGTCGTCCATCGCCCCGGCGATGGCCTGGCAGGCGGCGCGCTCGTCGGGCGTGCAACGGGCGGGCTCGGGCAGGCGCCGGGCCAGGGCCTGCCCGCCGGCCAGGAAGGCGACGGCGGCGTCGGCCGCGGCCCGGAACGATCCGCCCGCTCCCGGTGCCGGCGCCGCTCCCGGTACCGATGCCACCCAGGCGGCCACGTCGGATGCGGGCAGCCCGGCTCGCTCGAGCAGCGCCGTGGGAAATGGATCTGTGGTCACCGCACCATCATCACCCCGATGGAGAACGAGTAGACCCGGGGTAAATCATGGCTAAGCCGGGATGGAGTGGTCCAGACTGACAGGAGGCTGCACGGGCCGAAGGGAATAGCCATGATCGAGCCTTATCAAGCCCTGGGCCTGGTGCCCACCATGCGTGGCATCCGCCACCGCCACGAGATCGAGACCAACCTCGAGCACCTCTCGCACCTGATCAAGGCCGCGTCGTGGCTGTCCAGCCTGGACCTGCCGGTTCGGCTCATCGCCGTGCCCGAGGGCGCGCTGCAGGGGTTCAACGACGAGGTCCTTGACCTCGATCATGAAGAGTTCGCGCGGCAGTGCGCGATCGACATCCCGGGCCCGGAGACGGATTATCTGGGCGGCCTGGCCCGCCAGTGGAACGCGTTCCTGATGGCCCAGGCCAAGGCGCGTCACCCGGAGTTCCCCGGGCGGTTCTTCAACGTCGGCTTCATCCTCTCACCCGAAGGCGACGTCATTCTCAAGCATCACAAGGTGGTGCCGCTGCTCCCGGTGGAGCATTCGGTGACGCCGCACAACGTGTGGGATAAGTGGATCGAGCTGTACGGCCGCAACCTCGACGCGTTTTACCCGGTGGCCGACACCGAAATCGGGCGGCTCGGGTTCCTGATGGCCAACGAGGGCTCGTATCCCGAGAACGCGCGTGGCCTGGCCATGAACGGCGCGGAGGTGGTCTACCGCGGCCCCTACCCGCACCCGCACGTCGGCAACGGCCTGTTCGAGATCCAGAACCGGGCGCGGGCACTCGACAACAACATGTACTTAATCGCCTGCAACGTCGGGACCTATTACCTGCACGCCGAGTCCGACGTCGCCATCGATACCTTCGGCGGAGGATCAGCCGTGATCGATTACCGCGGCCAGATAGTCGGGCGGCACGACTACAGCGGCGGCTCCTCCTGGGTGGCCGGCACCATCGACGTCGAAGCGCTGCGCCAGTTCCGTGCGAACGCGCAGTGGGACAACTGGATCAAGGATCTGACCACCGAGCAGTACCAGATCATTTACTCCGAGCCGGTCTACCCGAAGAACATCTATCTCGACCGGGCTCCGTACCGGCACGACGAGTACCGTCGTGAGGTGACCACCGCGCAGATCGAGCTCATGCACAAGCGCGACATCTGGGTGCGCCCGGACGGCGGATAAGCCCTGGCTGGCTACGCAGCGAGCAGCCGCTCGAAGAACGAACGGTATCGGCGCAGGCCATCCCTTAGCTCCTCGGTGGACACCTCACCGCCGCCGGCCCACCGGGACTCGAGCTGATCGCGTTCACTGGCGAACATCTGGGCTAGGCGCTGCATAAGGTCGGCGACGAGGGCGTCAGCGTCCTGGACCGCCGTTCTCGGTTCGTCCACGAACTCGGCCTGGATGTCCTTCCATCGTGCCAGCATGCTCTGCATCTCATCGCCTTCCAGCAACTGCGCCGGCCGCTGATCGCCGGCCCGGAGGTCGCTGCGGGCTCCGTCCTGCCCGTTCGGGGCTGGCTGCTGCCGGTCTCCTGGCGGGTACTGGCCCTGGCTTCCGCGTTCCGTGCTGTCGGGCCGCCCCGCGGCGGCGATCTGCTCAGTGGTCAGCGCCGTGTCCTGTGCCCTTTCAGAGTCGGTCATGGTGCACCTCAGTCCCTTCGGCTGGTTCATGCCCGGGTAGCCATTGATTTGCCCTTTGATGGGAAACGGCTCCCTACCCCGTCACCATGGTTCAAACGCCACAGCGCGGCGTGTCCCGCTGCCCGGAGGGCTTACGAAGGGCCGGTCCAGGTCAGGTCGGCCAGGTTGACCACGATCGCTTCCTGAGTGGTGCGCGCGATGACGACGACCGCCTCGTCCTCGGGATCGGGGTTCTCCTCGCGATGCGGCACCCAGGGCGGCACGTAAATGTAGTCGCCGGGGCTGGTGCGCAGACGCCGCTCGGCCGGCTCCCCGTTGCTCTCGTCGAGAAACACGAACTCGGGGTGCCCGCTAACAACGTATATAGCGGTCTCCGACTTCCCGTGATGGTGGTTCGCCGATGCGGTCGACGGGGCGACGTGCGTCTGGCCCATCCACAGGTCGCGTGACCCGACGGTGGCGCCGGAGATTGCTTCCAGGCGTCGCATGCCGGTGGTCTGCGCGGTTTGCCCGGACAGCGCCACCGGCGCCACCTGGTACAGATGCCGGTGGAAGCCGTCTTCGTCCGTCGTCACGGCGGCTCCTTCACGTGTGCTGGCGCCGGTATGAAGCTGATGCGACGACCCTACCCGGGAACTACCTGCATGATCGTGAAGACCGGTGCCGGGTTGGTGATGGTCTGCATGACCGGAATTAGTTGTCGATTAGTCCGATACCGCGACACCGGCGCGAGGCTGCCAGCCGGGTCAGTGCTCTAGGGTCAAGCGTGACCGCGCAGCACGAGGAGGGGTAGCAAAAGTGGCGGCATCAGCTCCCACCCGGATCGTTACCGTCGTTGGCAACCCCCGTCCCGCCTCGCGCACGCATGGCCTGGCGCGGACGCTCGCCACCGAGCTGGCCCAGGTACTGCCGGACTCCACCATCGGCGAGGTGGACCTGGCCACCCTGGGGCCCAGAGTCCTCGATCAGGCCGACGCGGAGGCGTCAGCCGCCGTCGTTGAGGTTCTCGCGGCCGACGTGCTGGTCGTGGCCAGCCCGACCTACAAGGCAACCTACTCGGGGCTGCTCAAGGCGTTCCTGGACCGCCTCGGCACCGGAAGCCTGGCCGGGAAGACCGCAGTCCCGGTGCTGCTGGGTGGCGCACCCAACCATCAGCTCGCCGTCGACGTGCACTTCACGCCGCTGCTGCTGGAACTCGGCGCGGCCGTGCCGGTGCGTGGTCTGTTCGTGCTCGAGTCCGACGTCGAGGACTTCGCCTCGTTCGCGGCCAAGTGGGCCGCGGCAAACGGGCCGGCGCTCCGGTGATGACCTGCTACCCGGGCATCAGCAATCGGCTTATCCGTCAGCTCGGCCAGCTCTCCGGAGGCGTCCCTAACCCGTGACGTTCGCTGACCTGACCGTAGTCCGCTTGCCAGCGTAGGGCGTGGTCAGCAGCGGGCGGCTAGGGGAGTTGTGCCCAGTCGAGGTGGCGTTGCGCCAGGTGGTAGACGCTGGCGAGCAATCCGAGCCGGTTGGCCTTGATGGCGGGGTCATCGGCCATGACCAGAACCTGATCGAAGAAGTCGTTGATCGGCCCGGTTAGCGTTGCTGCCTCGGCGGCAAAGCGCCGCAGGTCGGTGTCTGGGCCGGTTGCCTCGCTGACCTTGCCGAGGGCTGACTGGAGGGCGTGCTCGGCTGGGCTGTCGAAGAGCGCGGGGTCGAAGCCGGCAGCGGCGGCCTCGGGGAGGATGCGGCGCACCCGCTGGATGGCGGCGGCCAGTTCCTGGCCTTCCGGGGTCTGCAGAAGCTCGGCGAGCTGTTGCAGAGTGTGCTCGGCCCGGGCGGGTGTGCTGACCAGATTTCTGACCGCGCGGATGCTGGCGGCTGGGTGACCCTGGTCGATCATCAGCTGGTCAAAGCGCCGGCCGATGAAGTCAAGCACCTCGTCGAGCTGCCGGTCAGCCGGGATGGGCTGGAGGGCGGCGGCGATGGAGAGTCCTTCGGCGACGGTGAGCTGGCTGAGGCTCGGATGGGCGCGCAGGATGGCCAGCAGGCCGAGCGCGGCCCGGCGCAGGCCGAACGGATCAGAGCTCCCGGTGGGCTCGGCTCCGATGGCGAACAGACCGGTGAGCAGGTCGAGGCGGTCGGCGAGCGCGAGGGTTGCGCCCGGCTGGCTATGCGGGAGCGCGTCACCGGCCTGGCGTGGGAGTTCCATCTCGAACAGGGCCTCGGCAACGGGCTCTGGCTCGCCCGCGTGGCGGGCATATTCGCGGGCCATCACCCCGGCCAGGCTGGGCAGCTCGGCGACCATGGCCGATCCGAGGTCGAACTTGGCCAGCGCTGCTGCCCGCTGCAGGACGGCCCGCTCGTCTGGTGGCAGGCCGAGGTGGTCGGCCAGGGCGGCGGCGATGGCGGCGATGCGGGCGGCACGGGCAGCGACCGATCCGAGCTGGGTTTCGAAGGTGAGCTGAGCGAGCCGTTCCTGCATTTCTTCCAGTGGCTTGGCCAGGTCGGCTCGCCAGAAGAAGGCGGCGTCCTCATAGCGGGCGCGCAGTACCGCCTCGTTGCCGGCCCGTACCAGGTCGTGGTCGCATTCGCCGTTGGCGATCGTGATGAAGTGCGGCAGCAGCTCGCCGCCCGCGGCGCGCACAGGCAGGTAGCGCTGATGCTTTTTCATCACGGTGGTGAGGATGTCGGCGGGCAGGTCAAGGTAGCCGGTGTCGAAGGAGCCGAGGATGGCGACCGGATCTTCGACCAGATTGGTCACCTCATCGACCACCGCGTGCTCACCGTCGGGGTCGATCTGGCCGCCCGCGGTCGCGGCGAGCCGGGTGGCCTCGGCCAGGATCCGGCTGCGGCGCACGCTGGCGTCAGGCTCGATCGAGTGGGCGCGCAGCACCGGCAGGTATCCGGCGGCGTCGGTGACGGCGATGGCGGGCTCGGGCGCGGTGCGGTGCACCCGGGTGACCGGGCCGGACTCGATGCCGGCCATCGTGAACGGCACCGGGTGCGGGCCGAGCAGGGCCAGCAGCCACCGGATGGGCCTGCTGTAGGACAGGCCGGGAGCGTTCCAGCGCATGTTCCGCTCGGCACGCAGTTCGGCGACCACGGCGGGGAGCACGGTGGCCAGCACCTGCCCGGCGGGCCGTCCCGGGACGTGCTGGACGAACCCGGCGTACGTGCCGCCGCCGAACGTCAGCGGGCGCAGGTCGGTCACGTCGATGCCCTGTCCGCGGGCGAACCCGAGCGCGGCCCTGGTCGGGTTGCCGTCGTCGTCGTAAGCGGCTGACAGCCGCGGGCCGCGGATGGCCTGCTCTTCGTCGTCTTCCCGGGGCTGGACGCCGGCGACGATCGCGGCGATCCGGCGGGGAGCCGACATCACGGTGATGTCGCCGTGCCGCAGCCGGGTGGCGGCGAGTTTCTCGGTCAGGGACGCCCGCACGGCCTCGGCGGCCCGGGTGACCTCGGCGGGCGGCAGCTCTTCCACCCCGATCTCGAACGCCAGGCCGGCCGGGTCGCTGAGGCTGGGTGCCGGGGTCGTGACCGGCTCCGGTGAGCTGAGCGGCGCCGTGGCCGTGGCCGTGCCGAGGGGGTAGCCGAGTTCCTCGCGGCGCTGCGCCCACAGCTCCGCGACGCTGTGGGCCAGGTTGCGCATCCGGGTGAACGCCTGGGCTCGCTCGGTGGTGCTGATCGCCCCCCGCGCATCCAGGACGTTGAAGGCCTGTGAGCACTTCAGCACATAGCTGTGGGCGGGAACGGGCAGTCGCGCCTCGATGAGCCGGCCGGCCTCGGTGGCGTAGGTATCGAACAGCACCCGGTTGGCGGCGATGTCAGCATCGTCGAGGTAGTAGCGGCTCATCTCGTATTCGGCTTGGCCGAACGCCTCACCGTAGGAGATCCCCGGAGCATAGGCGATGTCCTTGAAGTGGCTTACGCCCTGGAGCGCCATGATGATGCGCTCCATGCCGTAGGTGATCTCCACCGACACCGGGTCGAGCGTCATACCGCCGGACTGCTGGAAGTAGGTGAACTGGGTGATTTCCAGGCCGTCCAGCCACACCTCCCAGCCCAGCCCCCACGCGCCCAGCGCCGGGGATGCCCAGTTGTCCTCGACGAACCGCACGTCATGGGCGCCGATGTCGATGCCGAGTGCGGCCAGGCTGCCCAGGTACAGCTCCTGGGGATTGCCGGGCTCGGGCTTGAGGATGACCTGGAACTGGGTGTGAGTCTGCAGCCGGTTGGGGTTGTCGCCGTACCGGCTGTCGTCGGGCCGCACGCTCGGCTCGGCGTAGGCGACCCGCCACGGCTCGGGCCCCAGCACCCGCAGCGCGGTCGCCGGGTTGAGCGTCCCCGCCCCCACCTCGGTATTCATGGGCTGCACGATCATGCAACCATGCTCGGTCCAGTACCGCGTCAGCGCGATCAGGGCATCTTGCATCGTGAGCATGGTTCGGCGACCTCAAGCGTGATCAGTGGGTCCGCGCGGCGCTGGCTGCCGCATTGCATAGCCCTCGCGTGAGCGGGGAAACCAGTCGCCCGGGCAGTTCCGGAGTCTATCCGTCAGCGGGGATGGGTGTCGGGGCGCACCGTATAGGTCCGGCCCGCCGGGGTGGTCCAGGTGAACTCGCCGGGCCGGGTCTGTTCGAGTTTCCACCGGGGGTCCTGCTTGAGGATGTGGTGCTTGCGGCAGCCGCCACCGAGATTGCAGATGCAGGTCCGGCCGCCTTGGTCATGCGGAATGGTGTGGTCGAGGTCAGCCCGCCAGGCCGGCTGCCCGCAGGTGGGGAACCGGCAGGTCAGATCGCGGGCGGTCACCTGCTCGCGCACCCGTGCGGGCGGGCGGTAGGCGGGCGACTCCTCGGCGTGCGCACAGCCGCCCGCGGCCGCGTCGGCGGCGGCCTGAACCAGGGCCCGGTCCAGGGCCCGCGCGCCGGCCTGCAGCGCGGCGGCGGCCATCCCGCCCGGTGGGCTGGAGTCGCAGGTAGCTGACGGCCCCGGCCAGCCTGATCTCCCGGCCTGCCTGCATCGGATGGTGTCCTGGCTGATGACTACGGTGGCCCGGCCGACCAGCCCGGCCCCGCGCGGCAGGCTCCCCCCGGGTGGCCCGGGCCCGGGGCGGGCCCGGTGGGCACGGCGGCGGATACGGGTGACCCTGATGGCCTGCCCGGCGGCGTTGGTGACGATGACCCGCCACTGAGCGGCTGGGTCGTTCTCGGCGGCGTCGGCGAGCTGGCGGGCCTGAGCCGGGGTGACCGGGCCGATCCGGCCTAGCGATCCGGGCCCGCCCGCCAGCCCGGCCAAGGTGGTCCAGGGCAGCGTCACGTCCAGCAGCCCGGTCACCGGCCGTCCATCGGCCGGCCGGGTGGGACGGGCCAGCCCCGGCGGGATCGCGCCCAGGCCCGGCCACCCCGGCGCCGGGTCGGCCCCGGTCAGGTCATTGTCTTCGTCGCAGGTGCTGTCGTCGTCCAGGCCATCGTCGGCGTCGTCATCGAGGCCGTCGTCGGGCGGCGCGTCCTCATCCCGCGGATCGGGCAGGTCACCGGGCTGCCCGTCATCTGGGGGCTCGGGTGTGTCGCTGGGCGCGGGCTCGGGTCCGCCGTCGCTGGGTCCGCGGTCGCTGGGTCCGCGGTCGCTGGGTGTGCCGTCGGGTGGGGGGATGTAGGGCAGGGTGCCGAGCAGCAGCCCGATCATGACCCGGGCGCGGTGCAAATCCAGCCCGCCGGCCTGACCGGCGGCTCTCATGGCCCGGGCGATGGCGGTGATCCGGGCCATGGCCGCAGCGGCCTCGACGGCGGGCAGGCCGGTCCCGGTCAGCGTGGCGGTGCCATCGTCATCGCCGTACAGGCACACCCGCGCGTGGCGCTGGGCGTTCTCGCGCCGGCGCTCGGCGGCGTCGGGGTCGGCGGCGATGACCGCCCGGCGTAGTCGTTTGCGCAGGTCCGCAGTGGTCTGCCAGCAGGCATCGGGCAGCACCGCGGCTTCCACGGCCCGGGCCGCCTCGTCGCCCAGCACGGCGGTGGCCGCGGCGATCAGCCGGGCTCGCTCCCAGTCGATGCGGCCGGTGGCCAGCGCCGCCCCGGTCGCGCGCAGCCTCCACGCCAGCGCCACCGCCAGCTCGGCCCAGTCCGCCGCGCCGTACTCGGTCAGGGTCAGCGCCAGGCCCACCTGGCCTAGCGCGTCGCGGCCTACCCGGGCCGGGCGCCCGTCGGCGGCCACCCCGATCCGGCGGTCGGCTGCGGCGGCGCGGGCGGTGATCTGGGCCACCGCGGCCAGCGCGGCCGCCTGCGCCCGCGACGCCAGTTTCTGCGCGGCGATGGCCACGCCGGCCAGGGCGTTCTCGGTCAGGGTGGGGGCCGCTGCGGTGGCGGCCTCCAGCCATCCGGCCATGGCCGGGCCGGGGTCCATGTGCTCGAGCGCCAGCGCCGCGACCTGCCCGGGCGGCAACGGCGGGCCCATCCGCCCGTCTTGCTCGGCGGCCAGCTCATCGGCCAGCACCGCGTCCTGGTCCTCGGCCCGCCCATCCAGGAACCCGCCCGCGGCCAGCGCCTCCAGCAGCACCTGATAATCCAGGCTCCCCGGCGCCCCACCCCAGGCCAGCCCTGGCCCATCCGGGCCTCCCGGGCATCCGGCGCCGGTGTTGCCCGGGGCGGGCTGGCCTTCAGCGGCGGCGGCCGGCTCATCGTCCGGGCCGGGTTGCGGCGCCTGGCCGGGCATCGGCTCACCTCCTCAATATGGATGGCCTGTCCGGGTTTGCTACTAATCACATTTATCGGTAGGCACCGACAAAACGGCCCGAGCTCAGGCAGTACCGCGATAATTTATCGAAAAAATTTTTGACCTACATCGATGCCCGGCAGCATGGCGCAGCGGGTGATCGGGCCGTATTGTGGGCCCGCGCAGGAACTAACCGACATGTACTAATTCGGTCGCGTGGGGGAAGATGAGGCCGGTTGGCTACTGACAGCGCCGGGGCGTTGGGCTTAGCGTTACCGGGTCCCACCAGCGTGATCGGCCCGTTCGATGCCTGAGCGCTGCTAACCTGCCCGAACGTGAAACACCATGGCCCGCCGGCGCGACCCCCGGCGGCGGAGGTCTGATGGCTGAGGATGAGAATCCGGAGATCACAGCGGCTCTGGCCACGCTGGCGGAGCAGAACACCGCGGCCGCGCACGACGCATGCGCAGCCCTGCAGTGGATCACCGGTGACCAGGGCCTGGCGCTGATCACTCAGGAGCGCATCCAGGACTTTTGCTGGTATGAGCTGCCGATGAAGTGGTTCATCAATTTCGATGAGAAGCTGCGGGTCGCCTCGGCGCTCGCCCTGGCGCTCGACCTGCTGCAGCTGCCGCGGTACGCGGCCATCTGCCGGTCCCCGGCGACGCGGGAGATCCTGAGCGCGTATGAGACCGGCACCGACTGCGGCAAGGCGGCCTTCCGCCGGATCGCTGCTGCCTCGGGTATCACGCCGCCTGACCTGCCGGAGTTCGAGTGGGGCGCGACGATGGGGCGCCAGGAGGCCGCGGCCTGGTCATCGACCGCCGAATTCCTCGAGATCGCCGTGGCCAGCGGCGCCCTGGTCCCCGGCGAGCGGGGCTGGAAGGCCGAACAGCAGGAACTCGTGCGGGCCCACCTCAACGCCCCGCAGGCCGCGCTGCTGGGGCAGGTGCTCGCGCAGGTCATCCTCACCGAGCGCGCCGAGACCTGGGTCAACCTGCGGCGCAGCGAAACCCGGCGGCAGCTCCTGGCCGCGATCGCCAACCGGCTGCTTCACCCGGCGCAGCTGCCCGCGGGGACAGCCGCTGACCCGCTTCCCGAGTTGCGCTGGCTGCTCGGCGAGCTCGACGGCGGTATCACCCTCACCCAGACCGGCAACCTCAGCCAGAAGTTCGTCCAGCAGAGCGCCGGCCGGTTCGGATGGGACCTCTCCCGCCCGCCGCGGACCGAGGACGAGCTGTTCGACCTGCACCAGTTGCGCCGTCTGACCCAGCGGCTCGGCCTGGCCCGCCGGTCGGGCCGCATGCTCACGCTGACCGCCAAGGGACGGCGCCTGCCCAACGACCCCAGCCATCTGTGGCGGGCCGCGGCCGCCGGCCTGCTGGGCGGAAATGACTTCAGCGTGTTCGCAGGTGAGTTGTTCCTCGCCCTGCTGCTGGTCACCGACTCCATGCCCGGCAGCGACATCACGGCCACGGTGCAGCAAGCCGCCGAAGAGGACGGATTCCGCGTCCGGCGGACCGGCGAGCCACCCAGCGAAGAGGACGTCAGCTGGGCCATCCAGGGCACAAGCGACCTGTGCCGGGCGCTCGGCCTGCTGACGGCTGGCGGCGACTGCTCCGAGGGCAGCTACGGTCTCACCGGGGCGGGCAAAGCGATCGCCATCGAGGCCCTGCGAGCCCGGGCCACTGGCCCGCGAACCGTCCCGTTTCCCTGACCGGCCGGGGCGGGCGACTGGCGCCGGGACTACTCGTTCAGGAAAGTCCCGAGGCGGCGCGGGCTAGGCCGGCGCTGGCTGCAGGCGAGCCTTGGCTTCCTGGTAGAGGTCGGCGGGCAGCGGGCCCTTCTCGGCGATGGCCACGTTGGAGCGCAGGTGGCCGGCATCGGATGTGCCGACGATGGTGCTCGACAGGTCCGGGTGGCTGAGCGTGAAGCGGAGCACGAACTCGATCCGGCTCATGTCCCCGAGCAGGTCGTCGATGCCGGAGGACTCCCAGCGGCGCTGGCCTTCGCCCTGGTCGAGGCCGATCGGACCCTGACGCCAGGCCTTGTCCTCGGCCGGTGCGCCGCGGGCCGCGCCGCCCCGGATCAGCGTGCCCGCGCCGGTCGCGGCTGCTTCCGTGATGAGCTCCTCGTGCTCGCGCTGGACCGCCGAGTAGGGGATCTGGAAGACCTCGAAGACGCCCATCGCGATTTGGCCGGGCAGGTTCGGCCGGATTCCCGACATCCCGATGAAGCGGACCTTGCCCTCGTCGCGCAGGGACAACATCGTCTCCACGGTCTGGTCCGCCTCAAGCTGGGCGCGGCTGGGCGACATGTGCACCTGCACCAGGTCCAGCCGGTCGGTGCCGAGCCGGCGCAGGCTCTGCTCGATCCCGGCCCGGACATTCGCGGGACTGTAGTCGTGCTTATACGGCGGCACCGCGTCCGCCGGCTGCTCGAGGGGACACCCGCACTTCGATGCCAGGAAGTACTCGTCACGGCGATGGCCGATATACCGCCCGATGAGTTCTTCGCTGCGGCCGTAGTCGATAGAGGTGTCGATCAGGTTGATCCCGCTGTCCAGGACCGCGCCCAGGAGCCTGCCCGCCTCCGCGTCGTCGATGGCCGGCCCCCGGGGCTGGCCTCGCAGCTCCATAGCTCCGTACCCGAGGATGGTCACGTCCGCACCGGTTCGCCCCAGGGGGCGCGTCTGGATCGTCATGACCGCACGCTATCCGGTGGCCTCGGCGGGCCGGGCCGGGCACCGGCAATACTTGGCCCATGGCCAACCTCAGCTACTCAGAATCGATCGTGATCGCGCGCTCGCCCGAGGCCCTCTACGCGCTGGTATCCGACGTGACCCGGATGGGCGAGTGGAGCCCGGTCTGCCAGGCCTGCTGGTGGGATGACGGCGCTGGGCCGCAGGTGGGTGCCTGGTTCACCGGCCGGAACGTGCAGCCCGACCGAACCTGGGAGACCCGCTCGGAGGTGGTGTCGGCCGAGCCTGGCCGGGAGTTCGCCTTCGTGGTCGGCGGCTCCTATGTGCGCTGGGGATACACGTTCACTCCGGTCGACGGGGGGACGCGGCTAACCGAGTCGTGGGAGTTCCTCCCGGCCGGCATCGCCCGGTTCGAAGAGCGGTACGGAGCGCAGGCGCAGGCGCAGATCGCCCGCCGCACGCAGGACGCGCACAGCGGGATCCCAGTGACGCTGGCCGCGATCAAGCAGGCGGCCGAGTCTGAATGACTCCGGCCCGCAGAGGGCGAGCCAGCCGTACAGGCCGACGGGGTAGGCGAAGTAGCCGAAGCGGGTGGCGGGGGAGAGGGCGAACATCAGGGTGAGGCCGAGGGCCAGGCGGCGTGCTGCGGCGGGCGCGTCCGCTGGCGGGTGGGCCCGGGAACCTGAGTGGACCCAGCCCCCGAAGGAGGGGTTGATGCTCGTTGCGGGCAGCCCGGTTTGCGTATCGTGGCGGTGTGGCAGAGGAGCCGGCGGCGACCCAGGCATCTGTCATGCCTGCCCCGGCCGAGCCGCTCCGGGCGGGACAGATCGGCTGGGCGATCCTGCTGGGACCGGTCTCGCCGCGAACCTGGCGCGCGATCGCCAACCTGGTGATCTCGCTGGTGACCGGCTCGCTGTTCGTGGCCGTGATGATTTTCGCGCTGCTGCTCTCCGGCGCGCTGTCCTGGATCGTCGGTCTCGGGATGCTCGTGCTGACCTTCACGCTCCGGCTCGCGTCAGGCATGGCTGGCCTGGACCGTCGCAGAATCAGGCGGATGGCTGGGGTGCGCATCGAGCCAGCGCTGCCGACCGGGCTGGCACCGGAGCTATCGTTCCGCCAGCGTCAGAAGGCCTGGTCCCGGTCGCCCGTGGTGTGGCGGCTCGTCGCCTACCAGTTCGCCCGGCCCGTGGTGACCGCCGCGTCGCTGTTCGCGGTGGGCGGTATCTGGGCGCTGATGATCTCCGGGTTCAGCCACGCGAACTCCAGCAGCAGCGCCGCCAGCGGATTCGGCAAGTTGCTGGTCGGCCTGGTCTGCCTGTTCGCCTGGCCGCTGGCGGCCAGGCTGGGCTCCTCGCTGGACGTGTCCCTGGCCCGCTGGCTGCTCGGGCCCAGCCGCAGTGGCCAGCTCTCCGCCGAGGTTCAGCGGCTCGGTGAGGCCCGGACGCTGGCCGTCGAGTCCGCGGAATCCGAGCGGCGGCGGATCGAGCGTGACCTGCACGACGGTCTCCAGCCCAAGCTCGTGTCGCTCGCCCTGGAGCTTGGCCTGGCCAAGGCGCGGTTCGAGCGCGATCCGGATTCGGCGCGGGCGCTGATCAATCAGGCCCACGAGGAGGCCAAGACGGCGATCGAGGACCTCCGCGGCCTGGTGCGCGGTATCCACCCGTCCGTGCTCGACGAACGGGGCCTGGACGCGGCGTTCTCCGCGCTCGTGGCGAGCTGCGCCGTGCCGGTCCGGGTCGAGGTCAGCCTGAGCAAGCGCCTGGACCAGTCCGTGGAAGCGGTCGCCTACTTCGTGGTCGCCGAGGCGATCACCAACGTGACCAAGCACTCGGGTGCCTCCCGGGCCTCGGTTATGATCACCGAGGCCAGCGGGCTGCTGCGCGTTCTGGTAGAGGATGATGGTGGCGGCGGGGCCTCGGCCGAGCCCGGCGGGGGCCTGGCCGGCCTGGCCGCCCGGGTCGCGGCCATCGACGGCACCTTCCGGGTCACCAGCCCGCCGGGTGGCCCCACGCATCTCGAGGCGGTGATCCCATGCGAGCGGTGATCGCCGATGACAGCGTCCTGCTGCGCGAGGGGATCACCCGGCTGCTGGCCGAGGGCGAGATCGATGTCGTCGCGGGCGTCGGCGACGCGGACGCCCTGCTGAGCGCGGTCGAGGCGCATAAGCCCGAGCTGGCCGTCATCGACGTGCGCATGCCGCCCGGCCACCGGGACGAGGGTCTGCGGGCGGCGATCGAGATCCGGCGGCGCTGGCCGGACGTGGCGCTGCTGGTGCTGTCCCAGTTCGTCGAGGAGCGCTATGCGACCGAGCTCCTGGCCGGGGACACCCGGGGGATCGGCTACTTGCTCAAGGACCGGGTCGCGGACGTCGCCGAATTCATCGAGGCGCTGCGCCGGGTCGCCTCGGGCGGAACCGCGCTCGACCCGGAGGTGGTCCGCCAGCTTCTGGCCCGCAGCCGCCGCACCGACCCGCTCGGCGGGCTGACGCCCAGGGAGCGGGAGGTGCTGGCCCTGATGGCCGAGGGACGCTCGAACTCGGCGATCGCCGAGTCGCTCGTGGTCTCGATGGGCGCGGTGGAAAAGCGCGTGGCCGGTATCTTCATGAAACTGGACCTTCCGCCCGACGACGAGCAGACCCATCGCCGGGTCATGGCCGTGGTGCGCTACCTAAACTCCTGACCGGCCGGTGCGTGAGGCGGCGCGTGAGAGGAGAGGTGAATGGCTGAGGAGATGTCCCTGCACGACGTGCGCCACGCTCTCGGGGAGCTGGGCAGGCTGCGGTTCGGCGAGATGAGGGTCGAGGACGCGATTCGCGAGATCGTGCACACCACGCACTCGATGTTCCACGTCGACGGCGCTGGCCTGATGCTCGCCGACGCCGAGCAGCACCTGCGCAGCGTGGCCGCGTCGGATGCGAGGTTCACCCACCTGGAGGATCTCCAGATCGAGCACCAGGAAGGGCCTTGCATCGACGCGTTCGACACTAAGCAACTCGTCGGGGTCGAGGATCTGGCCAGCGACCAGCGGTGGCCGCTGTTCAGCGATGCCGCCGTCGCCCGCCGGGTCCGCGCCGTGCTCGCCAGCCCAATCCCGTACAACCAGTACGCCGTGGGGGTCGTCGCCGTGCTCTCCGAGGAGAGCCGTCCCTGGTCGCCCGAGGGCGAGCTGGCCCTGCTGGCCTTCACCGACCTCGCCGCGCTGCTGATCGCCAGCATGATGCTGGGCGAGCAGCAGTCCGAGGTTTCTGCGCAGCTAGCGGGGGCGCTCAACTCCCGGCAAATAATCGAGCAGGCCAAGGGGGTGCTGATCGGCACCAAGGGGCTTTCGGCGCGCGCAGCTTACGAGCAGCTGCGGGCGCAGGCCAGGGCCGAGCGCCGCAAGCTCGCCGCGGTCTGCGCCGACGTCGTGGAGAACGCCTCGCGCCCGGCGTGAGGCCCTCCGCAGGCTGAGGATGGCCGGGGCACGCCGCCAGGTTCGTTTGCATCCGTGGCGCGGGCTGACCATACTGGAGTAGCCGTCACGAAAGCCGCCCAGAATCCCGCGGCCCATCGTTACGTCGATGCTCGTCCCCGCGCGTTCGCTGGAATTCCAGCGGATGGCGCCCCCTGACAGTAGTCGGCCGGACTCCGAGACCTCACTGCTGAACGGGAGTTTCCATGATCATCATCGGCATAGTCCTTCTCATCCTCGGCTTTCTGCTCAAGGTCGCCATTCTCTGGTCGATCGGCATCCTGGTGCTCGTGGTCGGCCTCATCCTCGCCCTGCTGGGCGCGGTGGGCCACGCCGTGGGCGGCCGCCGTCACTACTGGTAACGGCCCTGATGAGGGCGCGGAAGCGGGCCCGGCACCAGACGGCATGCCGGGTCCGCCGCGGCCGGGATTCAGCGTGACGAACGACCGCGGCGCGATCACCGTCGTCCTCAGCGGGGACCTCGACATCTCCAGCCGGCGCTGGCTGGCCCAACGTCTCGCCGAGACCATGGGGCAGCAGCCGCAGCGGCTCGTCATCGACATGGCCGAGGTCGGCTTCGCCGACTGCGCCTCGGTGCGCCTTATCGTCGCTACTGGGCGGCTGCTGCCGGACGACAGCCGGCCTGTCATCAGCCGCCCGCAGCCGGTGGTGCGTAGAGTTCTGCATGTCACCGGTCTGGACATGCTGTGTGAGCTGACCTGACCTGACACGGGGCAGGGGGCATTCGGGGGAATGGTCTTTACCGTTGTGTTTGCGCTGGCCTCGGCCTTCTGCAACGGGGCCAACGTGCTCACGCAGCATTCGGTGAGCATCAGCGCGCCCAAGCGGGAGAAGGGCCTGCACCTGGTCGGCTACCTGTTCCGGCAGCCGATGTGGCTGCTTGGCTGGGCCGCAGCCGCGGGCGGGTTCCTGTTCCAGGCCATCGCCCTGCGGGGCGGCGCGCTGTCGGTGGTCCAGCCCGTGCTCATCACCGAGCTGGTCTTCGTCCTGCTGCTGCGGTGGGTGTGGTTCCGGCAGGACATAACGCGCGCCGCCTGGGGCGCCGCCGGCGTCGTCTGCCTGGCCCTCGGGATCTTCCTGGCCGTCGCCGAGCCCACCGGCGGGCGTGCCAATCCCGAGACGGCGGAATGGCTGTCCGCTCTGCTGGCCTTCGGCGGGGCCATCGCGCTGCTGACCATGGCGGGCAGGCGGGGGTCGCCGATGCGCAGAGCCGCACTGTTCGGGCTGGCCGGCGCGCTGGCCTGGGCGCTGCTGGCGGTGTTCATCAAGACGACCACCGACACGCTGGCGATGTTCGGCGTCCTGGGCATGCTCATCCACTGGCCGGTGTACGCGCTCATCGTCGCCGCCATCGCCGGCGCGCTGTTTGAGCAGGCCGCCCTGCACGCCGGCCCGCTGAGCGTGTCGCAGCCGCTGCTGGTGGTGGTCAACCCGCTGGCCAGCATCCTGCTGAGCCTCTGGCTGTTCGAGGAGCACTTCACCCACAGCCTGGTGCGCATCGTCATCGCGGCCGTCTCCTTCGCCGTGATGGCCATCGGGATCGTTGAGCTGTCCCGGGCGGCGCCGCGGGATCTCGCCCCGTCCCGGCCCGGTCCCTCGCGGGCTGCCTCGTCCTGACCGGCACCGGTACCATCGGCGGGTGGCACAGGGCCGGTCGCTGTTGGTGAACTTCGTGTACTGCCCGCCGGTGGGCCACGCGATCGAGGCGCTGCATTACTGCCACGGCTATCACCGGGCCGACCCGGGCCTGCGTATCGGCCTGGCTCTCAACGCCGACAGCCCGACCGAGCTGGCCACGCTCTGCCCGTTCATCGCAAACGTCTACCCGGTCGCGCTCGACGTGTTCGATCCCGCTCGGCATGGCGAGGGCTCGCTGGACCAGATCCCGGCCGGCTGGGACTGGGTGGTCGACGACGACCGGGGGCATCAGGCCCCGCAGCGGGCCCTGTTTCCCGGCCTGGCCGCCTACTACGACCTGGCGGCCGACCGGTTCGCCGCGGCGGGCACCATATTCGGGATGGCCGGGTCGGCGCCGCCCCGTTACTCGGCCGGTGAGCAGTTCCGGCTGCGCCTGCCCGGCCCGGCGCTGGCCGGCGCGCGGCGGCGGCTGGGCGATGCCGCACCCGGGGCCCACCCCCGCATCGGCGTGCTGCCCGCGGGCAGCGGGCCGCGCGGCAACTACCCGTCGGTGCGTTCCTGGCGGCTGGTGCTGGCGGCCCTGAGCCGGCGATGGCCGCGAGCCGTGTTCTGCCTGCTCGGCAAGCTACGCCAGGACGGCCGCACCAGCACGAGCTTCGGCCGGGCCGAGTTCGGCGAGCTGGCCGGATCCGTGCCGCGGTCCCTGGACGCGGTCGACCTGCCGCTGACCGGCCAGCTCGCGGTGGTGGCCGCGTGCGACGTGCTCGTGTCCCCGCACACCGGGTTCGGCATGGCCGCGCTGGCCGTGGGCACCCCGTGGCTGAGCATCGCGGGCAACCGGTGGCCAGAGTATTACTTCAACGGCGTGCCGTTCTATTCGGTGCTGCCGGACCTGGCACGGTTCCCGGCCTACAGCGGTCTTGAGCCTGAACCCGAGCCGGTGGACGACGACGGGCCGAGGGCGCCGAGCATGTGCCGCGAGCGCATCGGCGCTGACCTGGACGAGATCACCGAGGGAGCGGCTCGGCTCATCGAGCGCCGCTGGCCGGCCGAGGAGGCCCTGGCCGACCACGTGGCCCGGATGCTGGCGCTGCGCGGAGGCCGCGCCGACCGGATCTGGTCCGTCGACGCCGTGCACAGCAAGTACCTGAACCCCTGAAAGCGGGAGGCAGCGTGTCCGCCACCTTCATCACGTCCTTCTCTGCGACGGGACCCGGGCCGCGGGTCGCGGTCAAGGACATCATCGATATGGCGGGCGTGCCAACCACGGCCGGGTCGCGGGTGGTGGCCGACGCCGCGGTCCCGGCCGGGGCCGATGCGGCCTGCCTGGCCGGCCTGCGAGCGGCGGGCGCACAGATCGTGGGCCGGACCAACCTGCACGAGCTGGCGCTCGGGGTCACCGGGATCAACCCCTGGTTCGGCACCCCAGTCAACCCGCTCGACGCCTCGCTGGCCCCCGGCGGCTCCTCGAGCGGGTCGGGCGTGGCGGTGGCCACCGGGGAAGCCGCGCTGGCCTACGGAACCGACACCGGGGGATCGATCCGGATCCCGGCGGCCTGCTGCGGGATCTGCGGGCTGAAGACCACCCGGGGCCGCATCCCGCTCGACGGGGTCAGGCTGCTGGCGCCGAGCCTGGACACCGTGGGACCGATGGCGGCCGACGTGGCCGGGCTGATCCTGGGCATGCAGCTGCTCGAGCCCGGGTTCACGCCGGCCGCCGAAGCGGGCCCGCTGCGGGTCGGCCGGCTGCGGGTCCCGGCCGCGCCCGCCGTCGATGACGCCGTCACCGCGGCCCTGCGCGCGACCTCCTGGGAGGTCAGCGATCTGGATCCGGGCGAGTGGCGGGCCGCCACCCGGTGGACGGCCATCCTGCTCGTGGCCGAGGCATACCAAACCAACAAAGACATTCTTGAACGTTACGCCGACAACATCTCACCGGACGTAGCCCGGCGCCTGGACAACGGCCGGCAGGCGGCGCCCGCGGCCGTCGCCGCGGCGGCCGATGGCCGGGTGCAGTGGCAAGCCCAGCTCGCGGGGTTCTTCGAGCGCTTCGACCTGCTGGCCATGCCCACGCTGACGATCCTGCCACCGACCCTGGACCGCGCGGACGAACTGCTGGAGTCGCGCTGCACGATGCCGGTGAACCTGGCTGGCGTGCCCGCGGTGGCGCTGCCGATCCCGGCCCGGGGCCCGCTGCCGGCCAGCATCCAGCTGGTCTCCGCGCTGGGTACCGAGGAGCGCCTGCTCGCCGCGGCCGCGGCCATGGAGGCCGCCATCGCGGGCTGACCCCGCGCGGAATTCCATCACTGGTTCCGTTAGCCACACCAGCCCCAGCGGTGCGGCATGAAAGGCCCTGATTTCCATGATCGTGAAAGCCGGTGCCTCGGCCACCACCGCCCTGGGCGTTAACGACGCCGACGAGGTGGTAGGCGTCTACACCCAGGGCACCGTGGCGGCGGGGTGCCGCGGGCACGGCGCCCCGCCGCCTTCCACCTACGACGCCAGGACGTCCTTGCAGCGGACAATGCGGGCATCGAGATCGGCCAGGAAGCTCTCCAGGGCGGACCGCTTGGCCTCGACGGTCTCGCGCAGGCTCTCCAGCAGGGTCAGGCATTCCCGGCCCAGCTGAGACCGCTCCTCGTCGCTGGTGCGGGTGTCCTGGTAGGCCCGGCGGATCTGGGCCAGGCGGTCCTCGTTACGCAGCACGATCGCGATCTCGTCGAGGTTCAGGCCGAGCAGGGTCTGCAGCTCGCGGATCCGGGCCACCCGGGCCAGGTCGTCCGCTGAATAACGGCGCAGCCCGCCGGGCGTGGTGCAGGCCGGGACGATCAGGCCCAGTTGCTGGTAGTAGCGCAGGGCCCGCTCGGAAACGCCGGCCTGCGCCGCTGCAGCACCGATGCCGAGCAGTTCTGGATGCCCGCTCTGGCCATGGGCGGCCCGCTGGGTCGTGGCCGCTCCCGGCATCACCACAACAACCTCCCCGTCCCCTTCAGAGCTCAGCCGCCTCCGCGCGACGCGTCGATTTCCCCGCCGGAGCCGCCCGACGTGGTCACTCTCCCATTGGTCGCGCCGTTGGATCCGGGCCCGGCCTGAGCCGCGCCGTCGAGATCGGCCACGCCGGCCGCCTCGTCCAGCCCTAGTACACCGGCCGACTCGGCCGCGCCCTCGGCCAGTCCTTCCAGCGTGGGCTCGGCCTGATGCACATACCGCTTGCCGCGGACGGCCGAGGCGATGAGGGCGACGGCCGTGGCGATGGCGGCGAAGGTGAACGCAAGATGCAGCCCGCCGGCGAACGGCTCCTCCATCAGGTGCGGGAAGAACGACCGGCCGGTGACGTAGGCGGCCTGCTTGGGCGACATTTTCGCCAGCGCCCCGGTCGGCCCGAGCAGTTCCTTGATCGGGTTGTAGCCGAGGAACGCGGAGAACAAGCTCCCGATCGGCGGTTCGCTGGACACGAGCTTGGCGGCACCCGATGGGACGCCGGCCGCGGTCAGCCCGCGGTACAGCTGGGACGGCAGCCGCGCGGCCAGGCCCAGGGTGACGATCGTGAAGAACAGGCCCATGGACAGCACGGTGGCCGAGTTCTGGAACGTGTTGAGCATCCCAGCGCCCGCGCCGCGCTGGTCCGGCGGAAGGCTGTTCATGACCGCGGCCTGGTTGGGGGCGAAGAACAGTCCCATTCCGACCGCGAACATCAAGATGAGCAGCGCGAACCAGATGTAGCTGAAGTTGATCGGCAGCAGCTCGAGGAGCAGGAAGCTGGCCCCGGAGACGAGCAGGCCGCCGGTGGCGAATGGCCGGGGCCCGAACCGGTCGGACAGCACGCCCGCCAGCGGGCCGACGATGAGGAACCCGACCGTGAGGGGGACCATGGAGATGCCGGCCCAGAGCGGGGTCTCGGCGAAGCTCTTGCCGTGCTGGGGCAGCCAGATTCCCTGCAGCCAGATGATCAGCATGAACTGCATGCCGCCCCGGCCGAGGGCGCCGAGCAGGCCGGCGATGTTGCCTGCGGTGAACGCCCGGACCTTGAACAAGCCCAGCCGGAACATCGGAGCCGCCACCTTGGTCTCCACCCAGGCGAACAGCACGAGAACGGCGATGCCGCCGAAGACGCCGGCCAGCACCCACGGGTTCGTCCACCCGGTGGGGTGGCCGCCGTACGGGAGCAGCGAGTAGACGATGCCGGTGAGCATCGAGATCAGCCCGACTGCGAACAGGGTGTTGCCCAGCCAGTCGATCTTGGCCGGGATGCGGACCCCGTTGTCGTGCAGCATGAGGTAGGCCCACACCGTGCCGAACAGGCCGAACGGCACCGACACCAGGAACACCAGCCGCCACTCGATCGGGGCCAGCACGCCACCCAGGATCAGGCCGAGGAACGAGCCCGCAACGGCGGCAATGCCGTTGATCCCCATCGCCTTCCCCCGTTCGTCCGGGGGGAACGCGTCGGTCAGGATCGCGCTCGAGTTGGCGAACAGGAATGCGCCGCCGACCCCTTGGAACACCCGCATGATGATGATCCACAAGGCTCCCGGCACGCCGGTGAGCCAGGTGACCGACAGCAGGATCGAGAACAGCGTGAAGATGGCGAAGCCCAGGTTGTACATCTTGACCCGGCCGTAAATGTCGCCGACGCGCCCCAGGCTGACCACCAGCACCGCGGTGACCAGCAGGAATCCGAGGAAGACCCACAGGAAGTAAGAGGTGTTGGATGGCACCAGCGGGTTGAGGTTGATGCCGCGGAACAGGTCCGGGAGCGAGATCAGCAGGATCGACTGGTTGATGGTCACCATCAAGATCCCGAGCGTGGTGTTCGACAGCGCGATCCACTTGTAATGGACGCTCCTGCCAGGCCCGTTCGCGACCGCCGCGTTATCCTGCCCCGCCACTGCCATGTGCCGTCCCCACTGTCGTCGACGATCGTGCCCGGGCCATTCTAACGGACCTTGACGTCAACGTCAGAGTCGGGATGGGCCGAGTCAACCGCGATGTCGCTCAGTGCGACTCGCGGGTTACCTCATGACCGCTGGCTCCCAGCAGGAAATCGAGGTCCGCGCCCTGGTCGGCCTGCATGACGTGGTCAACGTAGAGGCGCTGCCAGCCGCGGGCCGGGGCCGCGTAGCCGGCCACCGCCGCGGCGGGGGGCTCCCGCCGCCGCAGTTCTTCCGGCTCGATGTCCACGTCCAGCCGCCTCGCCGCCACGTCGAGCTCGATGACGTCGCCGGTCCGGATCAGGCCGAGCGGCCCCCCGGCCGCGGCCTCCGGCGCGACGTGCAGCACGACCGTGCCGTAGGCGGTGCCGCTCATCCGGCCGTCGCAGATCCGCACCATGTCCCGCACGCCCGCCTCCAGGAGCTTGGCCGGCAGCGGCAGGTTCGCCACCTCGGGCATCCCCGGGTAGCCCTTGGGCCCGCAGCCGCGCAGCACGAGCACCGAGTCGGCGTCGACGTCCAGGCCGGGGTCGTCGATGCGCTGGTAGAAATCCTCGATGCTGTCGAAGACGACCGCCCGCCCGCGGTGGCGCAGCAGCCCGGGCGACGCGGCCGCCGGCTTGATCACGGCGCCGCCGGGCGCGAGGTTGCCGCGCAGCACGGCGATGCCCGCCTCGGCCTGCAGCGGGTTGCCGCGCGGCCTGATGACCGTCTCATCCCAGATCCGCGCGTCGGCGAGGTGATCGACGAGAGGGCGGCCGGTCACGGTGAGTGCGGCCGGGTCGAGCAGGTCGCGCAGCTCGCCCAGCACGGCGAGCAGGCCGCCGGCCCGGTGGAAGTCCTCCATCAGATGGCGTCCGGCCGGCTGCAGGTCGACCAGCAGCGGCACGCCAGCCCCGGTGGCATCGAAGTCGCCGAGCGACAGGTCGATCCCGAGCCGCCCGGCAATAGCCAGCAAGTGCACCACGGCGTTGGTCGAGCCGCCGATGGCAGCCAGCGCGACGATAGCGTTCAGGAAAGATCCCCGGCTGAGCAGGCGGCTCGGGGTCAGACCCGCCGCCACCATGGCCACGGCGAGCCGTCCGGTGTCGTGAGCGGCCTCAAGCAGCCTGCTGTCCGGCGCGGGAGTTCCGGCGATGCCCGGGATCGTCGTTCCGAGGGCCTCGGCCATGCACGCCATGGTCGAGGCGGTGCCCATCGTGTTGCAGTGCCCCCGGCTGCGGATCATCGAGGACTCGGAGGTCAGGAATTCCTGCTCGGACAGGTTCCCGGCGCGGACCTCCTCGCTGAGCTTCCAGACGTCGGTCCCGCAGCCGAGAGCCATGCCGCGGAACGTGCCGGTCAGCATCGGCCCGCCGGGCAGCACGACCGCGGGCAGGTCGACCGATGCCGCTGCCATCAGCAGGGACGGGATCGTCTTGTCGCAGCCCCCCAGCAGCACGACGCCGTCGATCGGGTTGGCCCGGAGCATCTCCTCGGTGGCCATCGCCGCCATGTTCCGCCACAGCATGGCCGTGGGGCGGACCAGTGTCTCGCCCAGCGACACCACCGGGAGGTTCATCGGGACGCCGCCCGCCTCCCAGACTCCTTGCTTGACGCTCTCGGCCACCTCGTTCAGGTGCGAGTTGCACGGAGCCAGGTCGGAGGCCGTGTTCGCGATCGCGATGTGCGGCCGGCCGTCGAAGGCGTGGGCGGGCAGGCCCCGGCGCATCCACGCGCGGTGGATGTAGGCATTCCGGTGGTTCCCGGCGTACCACTGCGAGCTGCGCTGCTCGGGCATCGGCGCTCTTCCGCCTTTCCGGGCCGTGGATCTAGCATCAGGAAATGTCAACACAACTTACTCGTGAGCTAGCCCTGGCGAACGTGGCGGCGAGGACATGAGGGCGTTTGTCGTCACCGGCCCGGGCCGGTCGCAGGTCGCCGAGGTCTCCGAGCCGGTGCCGGGGCCTGGGCAGGTGGCCGTCGACATCCAGCGGGCTGGCGTGTGCGGCACCGACGTGGAGCTCTTCACCGGCGAGATGGCCTACCTGCGTGAGGGGCAAGCCGGGTACCCGATGCGGCTCGGCCACGAGTGGTGCGGGACCGTCAGCGCGGTCGGTGACGGCGTGGACCCGGGCTGGCTGGGCCGGCGGGTGACCGGCGACACCATGCTGGGCTGCGGCAAATGCGGCCGCTGCCGGAGCGGCCGGGCGCACGTCTGCGAGGACCGGCATGAGGTCGGCATCCGCGGCGGCTTCCCCGGTGCGCTCGCCGAGCGGATGGCCGTGCCGGTCACCGCGCTGCATCCGCTGCCCGATGCCGTGAACGAGGTAGCGGGGGCGCTGGTCGAGCCGGGCGGCAGTGCGCTGCGCGCGCTGTGGGGCGCGGCGGTCGAGCCCGGGGAGCGGGTCCTGGTCCTCGGCCCGGGCACGATCGGCCTGCTGGTCGCGCTGTTCATGCTGGCGCACGGCGCCGAGGTGCACGTGCTCGGCCTGACCCGGAGGTCGCTCGACTTCGCCCGGACCCTGGGCGTGCACGGCGCGTGGACGGCGGCGGACATTCCCCGGATGCCGTTCGATGCGGTCATCGACGGGTCGAACTCACCCGGCCTGCCGGCCGAGGCGCTCGACCTGGTCGAGCCGGGCAGGCGGGTGGTCTACATCGGGGTGGCCGGCCGCCCCAGCACCGTCGACACCCGGACCATGGTGCTGAAGGACATCACCGCCGTGGGCATCCTCGGCGCGTCGGCCGGCCTGGCCGGGACCATCGAACGGTACGCGTCCGGCGCGGTGGATCCGCGCCCGCTGGTGGCAGCCACCGTCGGCCTGGCCGAAGTGGGTGACGTGCTCACGGGCTGGCGCCCGCCCGGGGCTGGCCCCGGGCCGAAGATCCACGTCGATCCCCGGCTGTGACCGGCGCCACACCGGGGAATCCGCGAGCTTGAACCGGTTTGAGGCCCGTGAGGCCGGGCAGGGTCAACAACCTTGTCAGGCAATCGAGCAGGAGTGAGGTGCTGACTTGCTTACGCTAACCGACCGGGCCGCTGAAACGATCCGCACCCTGACCTCTCAGCCGGGTATCCCCTCGGACACCGGGCTGCGTATGTCCCTGCAGGACAGCGAGGCGGGCACGCTGGCGCTTTCGCTAGAAGGGCCGCAGCCGGACGACGCCGTCATCGAGGACTCGGGCGCGCGCGTGTTCGTGGAGCGCGATGCCGCTCCAATCGTGGAGGATCGGGAACTCGACGCACAGCTTGACGAGGAAGGCCGGGCGTCGTTCATGCTCGGCAGCCAGGCCGGGTAAGCGACGCTGGAAGGCCCGCCGCGGGCAACCACCCCTGCTCGCGGCGGGTTCTGCCATGCCCGCAGTGGCCTAGCCGCCGGCCGCAGCCACGGCTGGTCTCACGGCACTGCTCGGTCCTGATGCCGCGGATGACCACGGTTGGATATGGTTGCCCATCCCGGGACATCAAGATCGTGTTAACGGGGAATTCTGTCAGTAAATATGCCTGACTGGGTTCCCCACTGAGCCGGAGGCGGCCGATGCGCTACGGAGGTATCGAGGCAGGCGGCACCAAGTGGGTCTGCGCGGTCGCTGACCGGCCCGGGCATCCGGACAAGCTCGACACCTTCGCCACGACCAGTCCCGAGGAGACGGTGGCCAGGGCCGTCCGCTTCTTCACCGAGAACGGGCCGGTCGAGACCCTCGGCGTGGGCTCGTTCGGCCCGGTGGACATTCGCCGCGACTCGCCGACCTGGGGCACGATCACCACCACGCCCAAACCGGGCTGGGGTGACACCGACGTGGTCGCGGCGCTCCGCTCCGGGCTGGGCGTGCCGATCGGCCTGGACACCGACGTGAACGCGGCCGCGCTGGGTGAGTGGCGGTGGGGTGCCGCCTACGGGCTCGACACGTTCTGTTACATCACGGTCGGCACCGGCATCGGCGGCGGGGCCGTGGTGAACGGCCGCCTCCTGCACGGCCTGCTGCACCCGGAGTTCGGGCACATGCGCATCCCGCACGACCTGGCCGCCGATCCGTTCGGCGGGATCTGCCCCTACCACGGCGACTGCCTCGAGGGCCTGGCGTCGGGCGAGGCGATCCGGCAGCGCTGGGGCCGCCCCGGCCAGGAGCTTTCCGGCCCCGCGGCCTGGGAGACCGAAGCCCGGTACCTCGCTTTCGCCCTGGTCAACGTGGTCTGCCTGCTGTCGCCGCAGCGGATCATCATCGGCGGGGGCGTGGCCAAGCAGCCCACGCTGCTGCCGATGGTGCGCCAGCGGCTGCGCGAGCTGCTGGCCGGCTACCTGCGGGCTCCCGAGCTGACCGACCCGGACGCGATCGACCGCTACATCGTCGCGCCGCAGCTCGGCGGGGACGCCGGGGTCATCGGCGCGATCGAGCTGGCCTGGGAAGAAGCGGGTCAGAGCGGCCGGTAGCAGCGCTGTGCCACCTGAGTGGCGCCCTGGCCGTCAGGCCTGTTCGGTCCAGTCGGTCACGAGCTGCTGGAGCACGCCGAGCGGTACCGCGCCGTTGCCGAGCACGGTCCCGTGGAAGGCCCGGATGTCGAACTGGGCACCGAGCTTCTGCTTGGCCTCAGCGCGCAGCCGCTGGATCTCGCGGCGGCCGACCATGTAGGCCAGGGCCTGCCCCGGCCAGCCGATGTAGCGATCGATCTCGTTCCGCACGTTGGCCTGTGTGGTGGCGGTGTTGCGCCACATGAAGTCCATGGCCTGAGACCGGGACCAGCCATAGTGGTGCATGCCGGTGTCGACCACGAGCCGGCAGGCGCGCAGCGAGTCGAACGAGAGCATGCCGAGCCGCTGCAGGTCGGAGGTGTACAGGCCCATCTCGTCGGCCAGCCGCTCGCAGTACAGACCCCAGCCTTCGCAGTAGCCGCACACCTCGGCGTCCAGGAAGCGGCGGAACGCGGGCAGCGGCAGCGTCTGCGAGGACGCGATCTGCAGGTGATGCCCGGGCGTGCTTTCGTGGAATGAGAGCGCCTCGTACTCGTAGACGTAGCGCTGCCGCGGGTCGGTGGTCAGCACGCAATGGGCACCGGGCCGCAGCCCGCCGGCCGCGGGCGGCCGGTAGTACGCCAGCGGGGCGTTGCCGGCCTCGACCGGGTCGATCTCCTCGATGACGCAGTCCGGGATGTCGCAGGGCGGGAACCAGAAATCGCGGGCCTCCTCGGCGCGCTGCAGCGCGCCGGCGAC
>Ga0335075_10002277_pt1 | contig 31034 bp, 24 predicted proteins | sample Lox_Sample_24_FD_206723 | JGI IMG/M metagenome (GOLD analysis project Ga0335075, IMG submission 206723) | Soil microbial communities from Loxahatchee National Wildlife Refuge, Florida, United States - Lox_Sample_2.4 | ecosystem: Environmental > Terrestrial > Soil > Wetlands | place: USA...
CGCCAGGTCCTGTGATCCGGCCACAAGTCCCTTATAGATGACCTGTGCCCCCGGCACAGGGGCATCCGGCACGAGGGCATCCGCCCAGCGCGCCCGGTCAGCCGATCTTGCGGGCCGCGCGACGGCGGGCGAGCTCGTCGGTCCCGCCGGTGATGAGGCCGTCCTCCTCGCGGACGGTCGGGAGCTCGGCCAGCTCGCCCGCGACCTCTTGCCAGACCCGGCCGAGCGCGATGCCAAAGACGCCCTGGCCACCCGCCAGCAGGTCAACGACCTCATCGGGCGAGGTGCACTCGTACACGCTGACGCCGTCGCTCATGAGGGTGACCTGGGCGAGGTCCTCGCTGCCCCGGTCGCGCAGGTGCTGAACGGCCGCCCGGATCTGCTGCAGCGAGATGCCGGTGTCAAGCAGCCGCTTGACCACCTTGAGCACGAGGATGTCGCGGAAGCTGTACAGCCGCTGCGATCCCGACCCCTGGGCAGCACGCACGCTTGGCTCCACCAGGCCGGTGCGCGCCCAGTAGTCGAGCTGGCGGTACGTGATGCCGGCGGCGTGGCAAGCCGTGGGCCCGCGGTAGCCATCCTCACCACCGCTGAAGAGCCCGTCCTGATGGGACTCGGACCCACCCCTACTTACCGACACGGCCACCTCCTGTGACTGACCACGGCACTTGGCACCGTAATCCGGCGTGACAGGCACGTCAACGATCACGCGCGGCGAGTCGCGACTTGGGGCAAAATCCCTCAGGTCGACCTGCCGAAGTCCTCGGGCGAGATCGTGTCCAGGAACTCCCGGAACTTCTCGACCTCGTCTTCCTGCTCATCTTGCGGGATCGCCACCCCGACCTCGTCGAGGATCTCGTCGCTGGCGAAGATCGCCGCGCCGGTGCGCAGCGCCAGCGCGATCGAGTCCGACGGCCGGGCGCTTACCTCGGCGCCGTTGGAGAACACGAGATCCGCGTAGAAGATCCCGTCCCGCAGTGCCGTGATGTTGACCGTCCGCAGCTGCACGTTCAGCACCTCGAGCACGTCCTTGAACAGGTCGTGCGTCAGCGGGCGCAGTGACACCATGCCCTGCTGCGCGAACGCGATCGCGGTTGCCTCGACTGCCCCGATCCAGATGGGCAGGTAACGGTCACCCTGCGCCTCCTTGAGCAGGACTATCGGGCTGTTGGACGGCATCTCGACTCGGACGCCAACGACCTCCATCCGCCGCACTACAGCTCCGTCCTCGAACACGCTCAGCGGCTCACGCCGCGCGCACCGAACCCTCACTCGGCCCCACGAGGGTTACCCAGCCATACCCGCAGGGTGCCAGCCGCAAAATCGTGGCCAGCCTTGCCAACACGCTGAATACCCCTCAAAGTACACCCACTACCGCCCGGAAGCCGAGCGTAGGCCCGGAGTCTCCGGCGCTTCTCGTTCCGTCCCCTGATACATACCCGCTACGGGCGGTACGCAAGCGAGCCCGGCGTCGTTTAGTCCCTCTTCGACCAAGGTTGCGTGCAGGGACGCGATCACCGAGGCGACGGCCCGGCCGGTGCGCAGCGCGGGCTCACGGCTGGCCCGCTGCCGGGCGAGCGGCGCCACCACCTGCTCGACCAGCGAGATCTCCCGCTCCGCGCTCGCCTTGACCCCGCGCAGGTGACGGGGCTGTATACCGTACTGACGGAGCTGAACGGCAGCGCGGACGACGTGCAGCGCCACCGCCTGGTAGTGCCGGGCGCGGCGCACCAGGCCGTAGGCCTCGAGCTCGGCCAGCAGCTCCTCGTCGGCCCCGCCCGCCTCGAGCAGCTGGCTGCGAGTCATCGTGGCGGGGGCGGGCTGCGCGGCGCCCGCGACCGCGCCGTCGGAGCTGTCCATGGCGGCCAGCCGCTCCTTGATCACCCGCAGCGGCAGGTACTCGTCCCGCTGCACGGTCAGGATGTAGCGAAGCCGCTCGATGTCGCGGACGGCGAACCGGCGGTAGCCCGACTCGGCTCGCTGCGGCTGGATGAGCCCCTCGGCCTCAAGGAAGCGGATCTTGGAGGGACTGATGTCAGGGAAGTCCGGGCGCAGCTCCGCCAGGACCCGGCCGATGCCGACGTCAGCCGCCGAGGCCCTGCTACCGGAAGTCCGGCCACCGGGGATACTGCCACCCGGGACGCTGCCGGCGCCGAACCCGGAGCGGGACGCTCCCATCATGCGTAGCCCTGTGCTCCACCATGTCCGCGGCCGCGGCCGACCTCCGGGCTGCGGGTGAGGAACCGAAGCCGGAACTTGCCGATCTGGACCTCATCGCCGCCGAAGAGCTCGGCCTCCTCGATCCGCTCGCGGTTCACGTAGGTCCCGTTGAGGCTGCCCACGTCACGGACGGTGAACTTGGACCCCTGCCGGTAGAACTCGGCGTGCCGACGGGAGACCGTCACGTCGTCAAGGAAGATGTCGCTGTCGGGGTGGCGGCCCGCGCTGGTGAAGTCGTCGTCGAGCAGGAACTGGCTGCCGACGTTGGGGCCGCGGGTGACGACGAGCAGCGCCGCGTCGTCCGCGAGCGCGTCGATTGCCGCATAGTCGATGACCGGCTCGTCGAACGCTGCCGCATCGGCCTCGCCGATCGCGCTCAGGGAGATCATCGACGTGGTCTCGGTCACCGGCTTGCTCGGCGTGCTGCGGATCAGCGGGGCACCGCAGTTAGAGCAGAACCGTGACGTCTCAGGATTCGGCCGACTGCAACGGGAGCAAAAGACGCTAGGCATCTGCCCGTTCGACCTCCCCTCGTCGGGCGCCATTATTGATTGAGGCACTGTTGCCGAGCGTATCGCTGACGAGGGCCGCCGGTCTACGCGCCGCGCGAATAGCCTGCTCAAGCCGCCCTGCCTGGCCGGGCTGCCGTGCTTGCCATGGCCATCCTGCTGCGGGTCGCCGCCTCTTGACGACATGCCACCCGCCCCGCGACGTTTCCGCCACACAGCCGCTTCACCTCCGCGTCCACGCGCTGCGAGCCGCACGATGCGCGCGTCCGTCCCGGCGGGGGTGACCCAGTCATGGCTGCCGGCTACTGCCGGGCAGGCCCGCTGAATCACTCTCGGTGCATCGCGAATTTCGCACGACTGCGTAGTTAACTACAGCCTAACCGACCCAGGGGCCTTCATCTGCCCACGTTCGTGAGATTGCACACGACCTTGCGTTAATATCTCTGCGTTGCCACTACAGGGCTACACCCTACAGGGACATGGGCTAAAGTTCAGCCGCCTTGGAGTTCGGGCACCGGCAGAAATCAGGCCCGGGCGATCGCGGCGCGCGGGCTCAGACCTCCGCCCGGTCGACCACCGCCGCCCACTCGTCAAGGAGCGCCTGCGCCGTGTCCGCGTCGGTGCCCTCCGCCCACAGGTGAGTGACCGCCTCCGCCGGGTCCGGCAGCACCAGGACCCAGCCGCGGTCGCGATCCACCACCCGCACGCCGTCGGTGGTGTCGATGGACAGGCCGGCCGACGCCTCGACCACCGTGCGCATGACGGCGCCCTTGGCCGCCCACGGGGTGGGGATGGACCGGCGCAGCAGGTGCGCCTCGGGGATGCGGGCGTCGATCTGGCTGAGCGTCAGCCGGGTCCGCGCGACCAGGCCGAGCAGCTTCACGAACGCGGCGATGCCGTCCATCGTCCGGCCGAACTCGGGCACCACGAAGCCACCGCGCCCGTCGGCGGCGAAGATGACATTGGCCTTGGCCGCCGCGTTGACCAGTGAGTCAAGCGCGGTCGGCGTCCAGCCCACCTGCACGCCGTGGAACCGGCAGACCTGCTCGGCCACCCGGGTCGTGGTGACCGGCAGCGCCACCCGCCCCTTGCGCGTCTCCGCGGCCACCAGGTCGAGCACGACGAGCAGCGCGCGCTCGTCGCTGACCAGCGTGCCCTTCTCGTCGACGAGGTGGATCCGCTCGCCCACCGGGTCGAAGCGGACCCCGAACGCGGCCCGTGACGATGACACGACCTCCGCCAGCCGCTGCATGCCCGCCCGCTGCTGGGCGACGGTCTCGGTCGGCGTCACCTCGTCAAGCCGGTTGTTGAGCGTGAGCACCTCCACGCCGATGCGCCCAAGCAGGCTGGGCAGCACCAGGGAGGTCGTGCCGCCGGCGCAGTCGGCCACCACCTTCAGGTTCGCCTCCCTGACGCCCTCGAGGCTGACGGTGCGCAGCAGCTCGTGGGTGTACCAGTCCACCACGCGCGGCGGGTAGGACAGCTCGGCGATCTCGCCGGGGAACGCGCGGCGGAACTCCTGCCGGGAGAACGTGCGCTCGAGCTTGCGCTGCGCCGCCTGCGACAGCTCGGCGCCGTTGCCGTCGAGGAAGATGATGTCGACCGACTGGGTGTCGCCCGGGGTGGTCCGCAGCGCGATGCCGCCGCTGTAGTTGGACCGCTGGGTCTCGAAGCGGGCGACGGGCAGCGGCAGCGCCTCCAGGTCCATGACGTTGATGGCGGAGGCGTTCAGCGCGGCCTGGACCGCGCGCTTGAGGGTCCGCGCGGCGCGGGAGACGTCCCGCGACGTGGTGATGGTGGCGCCCTTCTTCAGGGTCGTCGCGTAGGCCGAGGCGAGCCGGACGGCGAGCTCAGGGGTGACCTCGACGTTGATCAGGCCGGACACGCCCCGGTCGCCGAACAGGGTGCGCTGGCCGCGCGATTCCCACACCACGCTCGTGTTGACGACCGCGCCCGCCTCGATGGTCTTGAACGGGTAGACCTTGACCCCGGCGGAGATGTACGCCTCGGGCTCGATGACGCACTCGTCGCCGACGACCGCGGTCTCCTCGATCCTGGCCCGCCGCATGACGTCGGTGTTCTTGCCGACGACGCAGCCACGCAGCGTGGTGCCCGGCCCGACGAAGACGTTGTTGTGCACGACCGCGCGGTGCACGAACGCGCCCTCCTTGACCACCACGTTCGCCCCGATGACGCTGTACTCGCGGATGTGCGCCCCGGCCTCGATCTTGGCGTACTCCCCGACGACCACCGGCCCGGTGAGCACCGCGTCCGGGTCGACGGCGGCGCCCTCGCCCAGCCACACGCCCGGCGAGACCTCGAACCCGGCGATGTCCACCTCGACCCGGCGGGCGAGCACGTCGGCCTGCGCCTTGAGGTAGCTCTCGTGCGTGCCGACGTCCTCCCAGTAGCGGTCCGACACCCAGCCGTAGATGGGCGCACCGCGCTGCAGCAGCTTGGGGAACACGTCGTGGGACCAGTCGACGGACTCCTTCGCGCTGACCTCGGCCAGCACCTCAGGCTCCATGATGTACACGCCCGTGTTGACCGTGTCGGAAAAGACCTGCCCCCAGGTCGGCTTTTCCAGGAACCGCTGGATCCTGCCGTCCTCCTCGGTGATGACGATGCCGAACTCCAGCGGGTCGGGCACCCGGGTGAGCCCGACCGTGACCAGCGCGCCCTTGTCCCGGTGGAACCGGACCATCTCCGACAGGTCCATGTCGGTCAGCGCGTCGCCTGAGATGACCAGGAACGTGTCGTCCCGCAGGGCGTCCTCGGCGTTCTTGACGCTGCCCGCGGTGCCCAGCGGGCTTTCCTCGGTGGCGTACTGCAGCCGCATGCCGACGTCCTCGCCGTCGCCGAAGTAGTTCCGCACCAGGGCGGCGAGGAACTGGACGGTGACGACGGTCTCCTCAAAGCCGTGCTTCTTGAGCAGCCGCAGGACGTGCTCCATGATGGGCCGGTTGGCCACGGGTAGCAGGGGCTTGGGCTGGTTGGCGGTCATGGGGCGCAGTCTCGTGCCCTCACCGCCCGCCATCACGACGGCTTTCACGTTGTTGCCGCTCCCTTCACGCTCGCCCCCCTGACCAGGTCTTTTATCTGTCTGAGGTACAGCGACGCCGCCCACCAGTACAGGGCCGTCCCCCAGATGGCGAAGGCCCAGCCGACGACGCGGACGATCTCCGACAGGATGCCGCCGTGCGCGCCGAGGAACAGCAGCGGGAACGCGTACATGAGGCAGAGCGTGGCTGCCTTGCCCACGAACGCCACCTGCAGCTCGCCGTACTCGGTGCGCATGCGCAGCACCACGATCCCAGTGCCCACGAAGACCTCACGGGCCACCAGGACGCCGACCAGCCACCAGGGGATGATCGAGCGCACGGCGAGGCCGATGAGCGCCACCAGGATGTACAGCCGGTCAGCGGCCGGGTCCAGCTTCATGCCCAGCTTGCTGACCTGATTGAGCGCCCGGGCCAGCTTGCCGTCCAGCCAGTCGCTCAGTCCGGCCAGCCCAAGCACGCCAATCGCGATGAGGTCCGCCTCTGTCGTCCGCGGGCCGACGACGAGCCACAGGAACAGTGGCACGCCAGCCAGCCTGGCTGCGCTGAGGACATTGGGCCAGGTTACAATCCGGTCTCGCACAATCGGATCCTAGTAGGGTTCAGATCCGGACCCCCGGACGGGCTTGGCTGTTATGCGCCCATTGTGACACATCCCACGCACAGAGCGAACCTCCCATGCCCTACTCGCCGTCTCGCTAGTGTCCTGAAGGCCCTGCCCGCGAAAGAAGACTCCATGCACTCCAGGGCCGAACGCATAAACCACGACACCGTGGGCAGAACGGTGGGCAGGACGGATACGACGCACGTAGGGGTGTGGGACGCCCCGCCTCGGGCATGAGATATGTTATCCACTAATATAGGCGAAATACTCGGATTTCCCCAGTGGGTGGATAAGTAGCGAAAGGCCTGGTAGCGGCTTGATCACGTTCGAGCGGGTGACGAAACGGTACCCGGACGGCACCGTAGCGGTCCACGCGCTGGACCTCGACGTGCCGGCCGGCCAGACCATGGTCCTGGTGGGGCCGAGCGGCTGCGGGAAGACCACTTCCCTGCGGATGATCAACCGGCTCATCGAGCCGACCGAGGGGCGGATCCTGCTCGACGGGCAGGACGTGCGCAAGCAGGACCAGGCCCGGCTGCGGCGCGGGATCGGCTACGTCATCCAGCAGGCCGGCCTGTTCCCGCACCGGACGGTGCAGGACAACATCGCCACCGTCCCTGTCCTGCTGGGGACGTCGCGATCGGCGGCCCGGGCACGGGCACGCGAGATGCTGGCCCTGGTGGGCCTGGACCAGGACCTGGCGACCCGCTACCCGCACCAGCTGTCCGGTGGCCAGCAGCAGCGGGTCGGGGTGGCCAGGGCACTGGCGGCCGACCCGCCCGTGCTGCTGATGGACGAGCCGTTCAGCGCGGTCGACCCCCTGGTGCGCGGCTCGCTGCAAGACGAGCTGATCGCCCTGCAGGCCCAGCTGCACAAGACGATCGTGCTGGTCACCCACGACATCGAGGAAGCCATCAAGGTCGGCGACCGGATCGCGCTGTTCCACCCGCACGGCACCATCGCGCAGGTCGGCCCGCCGGAGGAGCTGCTCGGCGCGCCCGCCGACTCCTACGTCGCCGACTTCGTCGGCTTCGACCGGGGCATCAGGCGGCTGTCATTCGTCCCGGCGACCGGCCTCCCGCTTGACGACGGCCTGGTGCTCGATGCCGCCACGACGGTCGAGCAGGCCAGGACGCGGGACCAGGGCGAGCAGTGGCTGCTGGTCACCGCCGACAGCCGGCCAGCCGGCTGGGTGCCGGTGGAGCGGCTCGCGGGCCTGCCCGGCGACATGCCGCTCAGCCAGGTCCCGGCCGAGGGCTTCGGCCATGCCTTCATCGTGGGCTCTGAGTCGCTGCGCGTGGCCCTGGACGCGGCGGTGCTGTCCCCCGCTGGCGTGGCCATCGGCGTGGACGGCGACGGCCGCGTGCTCGGCCTGGCCTCGTTCGAGGACCTGCGCGCCGCGATCACCGCAGCCAGCAAGCAGGAGCTGGCCGTGCTGGCGGGCGGTCCCGGCCAGGGCGTCGGGGCGAGCCAGGACGACGACGTCATCACCGAGCCCGTCATCGGCGAGGAGCCGGGCGGCCAGCCGCAGGCGGTGACCGGGCAGGAGGACAGCCAGCCGGCCAGCTCGGCTGGAGCCGCCCCATGATGTGGTCCTGGATTCCCGAGAACGGCTCGCAGATCTGGCAGCTGACCCAGGAGAACATCTACCTCGGCCTGGCTCCCGCGCTGTACGGGCTGCTCCTGTCGCTGCCGCTCGGCATCCTGGCGGCCCGCTGGCGCTGGTTCTACCCGCCGGTGCTGACCGTGACGAACATCCTGTACGCGGTGCCATCGCTGGCGCTGTTCATCGCGTTGATCCCGAGCCTCGGGCTGACCGACACGAACGTCATCGTGGCCCTCACGGTGTACTCGCTGTGCGTGATCTTGCCTAACGTGGTGGCCGGCTTGCGGTCCGTCCCCGAGGACGTGCGGCAGGCCGCCACCGCGATGGGCTATGGCCCGCTTCGCCGGCTGATCACGGTCGAGCTGCCGCTCGCCGGGCCGGTCATCATCGGCGGCCTGCGGGTCGGCGTGGTGTCCAGCATCAGCCTGGCCAGCGTCGGCCAGCTGATCGGCGTCTCCAGCCTCGGCTACCTGTTCGTCGACGGGGAGCAACGCGATTTCCCCACCGAGATCTACGTCGGCATAGCCGGAGTCATCGCCCTCGCGCTGGCGTGCGACCTGATCCTCGTCCTGCTGCGGCGGCTGATGACCCCGTGGATGCGCGAGCGGAAGGGCCCGGCGGGCAAGGTCGCCGCCCCTGAAGGCGCGCCTGAGCTGGCGGGAAGCATCACATGAGCTTCTTCTCCTGGGCCTGGGACTGGGTGAACCAGCGGTCGAACTGGAGCGGCCAGGGGGCCATCCCCCAGCAGATCGTCGCCCATCTCGGCTACAGCGGCCTGCCGCTGCTGATCGCGGCCCTGATCGCGATCCCCGCGGGGGTGGCGATCGGGCACACCGGGCGCGGCTCGACGCTCGTCATCAACATCGCCAACGCCTGGCGGGCCATCCCCACCCTCGGCCTGCTGGTCCTGCTGGTGGTGCTGCTCGGCTTCTCCGCGCTGACCTGGCTGCTGCCGCTGGTGGCCCTGGCGATCCCCCCGATCCTGGTCAACTCCTACGAGGGCGTGGCCGGCGTCGACCCGGGAGTGCGGGACGCCGCCCGCGGCATGGGCATGACCACGTGGCAGCAGGTGACCAGGGTCGAGATGCCAGTCGCGCTGCCGCTGATCCTGGTCGGCCTGCGGACCAGCGCGATCTTCGTGGTCGCGACCGCGACGATCGCCGCCGACATCGGCCTTGGCGGCCTTGGCCGCTTCATCATCGACGGGCTGTCCAGCGACCAGTACGGGCAGGTGGCGGGCGGCGCGCTGCTCGTCGTCCTGCTCGCGGTCCTCGTCCTTGTCCTGTTCGCCGTGCTGTCCCGGCTGCTCGTCCCTGCTGGGCTGCGTACCCGGCGCCGGGAGGGCTAGCAGCGCCCGCACCGGCAATGATATTGCAATCCCCGATACCCAATCCCCGGTCCGAAGGGAAGCCATAGATGCTCAGCAAGACTGGCACCAGGCGCGTGCATAGCGTGGCCACGCTCGCCGCCGTCGCGGCCATCGCGATCACGGCCACCAGCGCCTGCGCTGGCTCCTCAAGCTCAGCCAACCTGTCAAGCTCATCCGCCCCCGGCGCCGGCAACCCGCTGGCGCCGAGCTCAAGCGGCACCGTGGTCGTCGGCTCGGCGAACTTCCCCGAGAACGAGCTGCTCGCCGAGATCTACGTCCTGGCGCTGCAGGGCAAGGGGGTCAAGGTAACGGCGAAGCTCAACATCGGCGCGCGGGAGGTCTACTACCCGCAGGTCGAGAAGGGCGCTATCTCGATCATCCCCGAGTACAACGGGACCCTGCTTTCGGTCGAGGTCAACCAGAAGAGCACCGCGAAGACCACCGCCGCGGTCGACGCGGCCCTCGCCTCCGGCCTGCCGTCGAGCCTTGAGATACTGAACCCGGCCGCGGCGCAAGACAGCGACTCGGTGACCGTCACCCAGGCGACGGCGGCCAAGTACCACCTGAAGTCGATCGCCGACCTGAAGCCGGTCGCCTCCAAGCTGTCCATCGGCGGGCCGCCCGAGTTCAAGACCCGCGTTGACGGCCTCGTCGGGCTGAAGTCGACCTACGGCCTGACGTTCAAGAGCTTCGTGCCGCTTGACGAGTCCGGCCCCATCACGCTGGCGGCGCTGAAGGACGGCAAGGTGCAGGCGGCCGACGTGTTCACCACCACGCCGCAGATCATCTCCGACCACCTGGTCTCGCTGACCGACCCGAAGTTCAACTTCGCCGCCCAGAACGTCGTCCCGCTGGTGTACAAGCCGGCCCTCACGCCGACGATCGAGACCGTGCTGAACGAGATCTCCGCCAAGCTCACGACGACCGCCCTGCTGCAGATGGACAACGAGGTCATCACCCAGCACGCCAACTACTCGACCGTGGCCGCCGCCTTCCTCAAGACCGAGGGCATCAGCTAGCCGGGCGCAAGCTCAGGCGAAATTTAGGTATGTCCATATCACCCGTAGACCTCCCGTTTGGCAACCCTGCGTCGGTACATTGGCCATGTGGGACGGGAGCTACCGGGTCTTGACTTTTCAACGCCGAACGTCGCCCGGATCTACGACTACCTGTTGGGGGGACTCAACAACTTCGCCGCCGACCGGGCGGCGGCCGAGCGGGTGCTGATGCACCTGCCACAGCAGCGGGCGGCGGCGATCGAGAACCGCCGGTTCATCGACCGCGCCGTCCGCTTCCTGGCCGCACCTGAGCAGGGCATCACGCAGTTCCTCGACATCGGCGCGGGCCTGCCGACCAGGCGGAGCGTGCACGAGGTGGCCAAGCAGGCCAACCCCGCGAGCCGGGTGGCCTACGTGGACTTCGACCCCGTGGTCGTTTCGCACGGCAAGGCGATGCTGGCCAAGCGGGACTGCAGCGTGGTCGTCCAGGAGGACCTGCGCGACCCCGAGGCGCTGCTGGCCAACCGGGAGATCCAGGCGCACCTCGACCTGAGCCGGCCGGTCGGTCTGATCCTGGTCAACATCGTGCACTGGATCCCCGACGACGACCGTCCCCAGCGGGCCCTTGGGCTGCTGCGGGACGCACTCGCACCCGGCAGCTACCTCATCCTCACGCACATGAGCGAGGACCTGGTCGGGACGTCCGACATGGACGCGGCCAAGCGGGCCGCCCATGTCTTCGACACCGCGAGCGCCCAGCTGTGGTTCCGCGGCCGGCCGGAGGTCTTGAGGTTCTTCGACGGCTGGCAGCTCGTCGACCCCGGCCTGGTGCCCAAGCACGAGTGGCGCCCGGACCCCAGTGCGGCCCCCTCGATCTGGGACATCGCCTACGGAGGCGTGGCCCGCCGGCCGTGAGGCCGCCGGCTGGCGGCGGCCACCCCTCGCCGTGGCCTGCCGTTCTCCTTCGCCTCCCGTGACGAGAGAGGTGAGCGGGATTTCTGTGACCACCCACAGTTACCGATCATGTCGAATCGGTAAATACTCGCTTATCTGCTGGTCAGAGGGCTAGCGCATTCTGTAGTCAAATGCTTACAGTTTGCTTATGGATTACTCGCTTTCTTGGCTTCGCGAGCCGGACGTGGAAGACGCCCTGCCTGACCTCATCACGGGGATGATCAGGGACATCCGGCTGATTCTCGTGCACCCGGACCTCGGGAACGCGGCCAAGCTCGCCGCGATCACCGAGGCGATCGACCAGTTCGCACCGCCGCCAGGACCACAAGTCAATGGCGCGCCCGTGACCGGATTGCAGGCCGCCGCCTCCGTTGTCGCGCTGCTCGCGCGCAATCCAAGGCCCGCCACGCTCTTGTTCGAGGAACTGGCCCAAGAGCGGATCCGCATCGAGCTGACCGGGCGCGCGGAGCGGCTGCTGACCTCGGCCGAGTGCCACGAGCTTCAGGCAGCCCCGGGGACATCGGGGCATTATCGGTCGGGCGCACTGCGGACGGCCTCAGGAACGGTGGTCGCCGAGGTGACCTCCCTCGTCTTGCCCTGGCGGCTTCCCGCGGCCGCGCGCGAGGCGCTCGGCATTCCCAACCTGGGCGAGCCGCTGCCGCCACCTTCGCTGGTCCCGTTCGGCAAGGCCCTGGCCGAGTTCGGCGTCCGCCGCGAGCCGCTCGGCGCGCGCCTGGTCCGCGACCCGATCAGCGCCGGCGGGCACGTGTCGGTCGAGTCCTCGGCCCTGATGTGGCTGGGCGAGGTGCCCGTCGCCCTGGCCGGCGAGCGAGTGACCGCGCAGTTCTGCCGTCACGCCGCCAGCCGGCTGGCCCGCACCGGCGGCCAGCCCGAGCAAGGCCAGCCACACCAGGCACAGCCAGAGCAGGCACAGCCACAGCAACGGTCCTGGCGCCCGGAACGCGCCCTGCAGGCGGTGGGCGACAATCGCTAGCCCGGCCGGCACCCTCTATCCCAGCGCGGTTGGTACCTGTTTCGTTTTGCATGGCTAGGCCATAGATTGGACGCAAACAAGAGTGCACGCGTTGACCGTCGGGAGGACGGATGTTCCGGCGCCGGTCGCAGACCGACTTTTACGCAAAGATCGGCACGGGGCTGACGCTGCTGCAAGCCGGTGACCGCACCGGCGCGCTGCGGCTGTTCGCGGAGATAAGCCATAGCACCGACCCGGGCGTCCTGCGCGGGCTGGGCCAGGCCTACCAGCAAGCCGGGGAAGGCCAGTTCGCCGAGCATGTCATCCGGCGAGCGGTCGCGGCTGGATCAAGGGACGCGCTCAACGACCTTGGCGTCCTGCTGAAGAGGGCGGGCCGGGCGGCCGAGGCGGAGCAGGCACTTCGCCAGGCCGCTGACACCGGTGACCAGAACGCGCAGAACAACCTGGGAAACCTCTTTTCCGAGCGCGGCGACCTGCAGGGCGCCACGTGGTACTGGCATCTGGCCGCCGAGGCGGGTAACGCCCGCGCCATGTGCAGCCTGGGACTGTACCTCGCCTCCACCGGGCACCCCGACGCCCGGCGATGGTATGACCGTGCGGTCACCAAGCTGCCCGAGGCCCCCGAGATCCGTGAGCAGCTCGACGCGCTGGCGGCGCTGGTCAGCGGCCAGGCCGGGCCGGCCACGCCCGCGGCACCGGTGCCGCCCGCGGCGACAGCCCCACCGGACACGCCAACCCAGACCGCCGGGCCGGCGACGCCAGGCCAGTGGAAGCCCCCGTCCCCCACGCCGCCGCCCTTCTGGCCACCCGCGCCGCAGAGCCCGCCCGCGCCACCCGGCACGCCGGGCCAGTACTCGCCCGCGCCGGTCACGCCGGTCACGCCCCCCGCCGCCCAGGCCCCCATGGCCCAGGCCCCTGCGGCCCAGGCCCCCATGGCCCAGGCGCCCGTCGCACTCTCGCCGCAGTCCCCGCCGCATTCCGCCCAGCCGCCGATGCCGCCCCCGGCCGTCATCGGCACCTGGACCGAGGACTCCGCCGGCCATGGCGGCGAGGTCCAGACCTCGGCGACCGTCCACCGGCCACGATCCAATCCCCGCCTCGGCGCCGCGCCACCGGCGCCCGTTCCACCGGCGCCCGTTCCACCAGCGCCCGTTCCACCGGCGCGCGTGGTGGTGCCGCCCGTGGTCGTGCCGCCCGTGCCCGCACAGCACGAGGTGGCCGGGCCGCCTCCCGCGGTCCCCACGCTGGAGCCGCCGACCCTGATCGCCCGGGCGGCAGTCCCCGCGCTTCCGCCCGACCACGCGAGCGCCCTCGACGTGCCCGACACCCTGCGCACCGCCGACCGCCTGCGCGAGGAGTACCTGGCCACAGGGAACCCGGGCAAGCTTGGCCAGGCGCTCGAGGCGAGCCAGCTGGCCGCCGACTCCGTGCCGGCTGGCGACCTGGCGACCCGGGGGCTGGTGCTCGGCCTGCGCTGCGCGCTGCTGCGGCTGGCGTACCAGCGGGACAGGGACCAGACGAAGCTGGCGGAGGCGATCGAGGCGGGCCGGGCGGCCAAGTCACTGGTCAGGCCGTCCGATCCCAGCTTTTCCCGTACGCTCACCAGCCTGGCGAGCGCGCTGCAGGAGGACTACGGCCGGACCCGTAACCCGGCCATCTTGACCGAGGCGCTGGCGCTCTACCGCGATGGTGTCCACGTGCTGCCCGAGGGACATCCAGAACTCGCCGGGCTGCAGGCCAATATCTGCAACGTGCTGATGACGCAGGGACTGAAGGAGCCTCGCCTGCTGACCGAGGCGGTCGAGGCAGGCCGCCAGGCCGTGGCGCTGACCGACGCCGACAGCCCCGCCCTCTCCAGCCGGCTCGCCAGCCTCGGGATGGCCCTCGTCGCCCACCACGCCAACGACCAGGGACCGCAATCGGAACTCGACGAGGCCGAGCGGCTGTTCTCGCAGGCCCTGGCGACCCTTCCCGCGGACCACATGCTCCGCTCCCAGGTCCAGGGATACGTCGACGCCGTCGCCGCGCTCCGCAAGCGCGGTCAGTGACCGGGCGAGTGATTCCTGATCTGGGTGCGGGGACCGCGTCACGCTCGCGGATCGCGGGCGCTCCGGTGTTCCCGAGACGGCTAGGCTAGGGCCGAGGCCTGTTCCTGAATGCCCCAAACGCGGCATTATTAGCGGGGAAGGCGCTGCGAGAATGGTGGGGGAATAGATGTTCCGTGGCCGGTCGAGGCAGCCAGCGAGCGATACTCCCGCGCTGATCACTGCTGGGCTTGCGCAGTTGCAGGCCGGGGATCGCGACGGGGCCCGCAAGCAGTTCGCCCGGGCCGCCAAGACCAGCGACGCCCTGTCGCTGCGCTCCCTCGGATCGGCCTACCTGCAGGCGGGCGACACCGTGCAGGCCGAGCAGTGCTTCCGCCGGGCAATGGCAGCCGGCGTCCTGGACGCGCAGAACGACCTGGGCGTGCTGCTCAAGCAGACGGGCCGGCTGGGCGAGGCGGAATTCGTGCTCCGCCAGGCGGCCGACGCGGGCGACCCGAACGCCATGAACAACGTGGGCAACATCTTCTCCGAGCGCGGGGACCTGCAGGGCGCGGCGTGGTTCTGGCACCAGGCCGCGCTGGCCGGCCTGCCGCGCGCGATGTGCAGCCTGGCGGCCTTCCTGGCCGGCACGGAGTACCAGGCTGACGCGCGCCAGTGGTACGAGCTCGCACTGGCCAAGGTGGACGAGGTCCCCGACATCCGCCAGCAGCTAGAAAATCTTAACGCGATTCTGAACGGATCCTCCCCCGGTCGCGACCACGCTGGCGCGCACGACCCGTCAGGGCCGGGGCCGGCTGCCGCCACCCCGCCTGTCCCGGGCGCCTATGATCCCGGGTCGGCCTACCAGCCGACGATGGTCCACCGGACGCTGGGGAGCGCGGATAACGCTGGGCCGCCCTCCCCGGCCGAGGCGCCCGCGGTCCCGATCGCGCCGACCACACCCGCAGCACAGCCTCAGCCGGGGCAGCCGGAGGAGTCCTTCGAGCCCACGGAACTGACCCGGGTCCGGCGGCCACGCCGGGACCAGCCGGCCGCAGGGCCCGGCGCGGGGCAGGTCAGCCCCGCTCAGGCGACCCGGATGGACACTGGTCTGGTGCAGCCAGTCACGCCGCCGCCGGCCAAGGTCTCCGCCGAGGGCCAGACGAAGCTGGTGGACAAGTCCTCGCGGGGACCGTCCCAGCCTGGTGCCAGCGCGACGCCAGGCGGCTCACGGCCAGCCGATGCCCCTGATCCCGAGTCGACCGCGCGACTGCGAGGCTCCGGCCCGCAACCGGCGGCCGCGCACACCGCGCGGCTGCGGCCGCCGCAGCCGCCCGCGGCAGTCGAGCCCGCCCCGGCACCGGTCCAGCCCGCGACGTCGTCCGGCCCCAGCCCGGCAGCGGCCGGGCAACCGCGCGACACGATCTATCACCTGCGCATCACCGAGAGCCTGCGTGAGCAGTACCTGCAGACCGGCACCGAGGCCACGCTCCAGATGGCGATCGAGTCGAGCCAGATGGCCCTGGATGCCGTCAGGCAAGGCGACGCGCACGGGCGCGCCCTGGCGCTGGGGATGCGCTGCGTGCTGCTGCGGATGGCATACCAGCGCGACAAGGACCAGGCGAAGCTGGCCGACGCCATCGACGCTGGCCGGACCGCCCTGTCCCTCACCCGGCCGAGCGACCCCGCCTACCCGCGCCACGTGAGCAACCTCGCCGGCGCCCTGCAGGAGGAGTACGGGCGAGCCAAGTCTCCCGAAGTGCTCGACGAGGCGCTGTCCACCTACCGGGGGGCGGCCGGCGCGCTGCCGCCGGGCAGCCCCGAGCTCGCTGGCATGCTGTCCAACATCGGGAACGTGCTGCTGACACAGGGGCTTAAGCAGCAGAGCCAGCCACTGCTTACCGAGGCGGTCGAGGTCGCCAGGGAGGCGGTCGGTGCGACCGACCCGGACGCCGCGGCCTTCGGTACGCGGCTGGCCAGCCTGGGGATGGCGCTGGTAGCGCACTACGCCAACTGCGGCCGGCCGGCCGGCGAGCTCGACGAGGCGGAGCGGGTGCTCAGCGTGGCCCAGGCCACGCTGCCGGAGGCGCACCCGCTGCGTGGCCAGGTCCAGGACTACCTCGACAGTGCCTCGGCCCTGCGCACGGCGTCCTGACCGGCCCGCCCGGCATTTCCGCGAGTGTTGCGGATTGTTGCGAGAATCAAGGGCTTTTCCGCCCGCTGATTGGCATGCGATAATCAACGCGGGTAACGCCCAATGGGGAGAGCGGGCGTTAGGGGTGGGGAGAGAGAAGTGCCAATCAGTTTTGCTTGCAGGCGCCCGGCGGCAGCCTGCGCATTCGTCATGCTTACCCTGCTGGCCGGGATCTGCGGCTGCTCAGTGGGAGCGGCGTCGGCCGGCTTCGATGCCGTAAGCCAGAGCCCTATCACGCCAATAGTCCTCAAGGTCACGAAGGCCGGCCTGATCGGGCTGGAGGACAGCGGCATCCCGGGCGGCGACCTCATCGGCCCGCTCGGCACCTGGGGAGTCGGCCTCCTGCAAGACCACATCGCCAAGGAGCACTCACAGAACCCGGACGCGACGCTCCTGATCGTTACCCACACGGTCCACGGAAAGCGACTGGGCACCATCTACCGGATTAACACCGACCGAACCCTGCAGGTCGTGCTCAATGGCAAGTTCGTCGAGGAGATCACCCCTGGCGTCATTACCATAACCGCACGGCCAGGCACGAACTCCAAGATCGTCGTCACCGACGCGAATGCCGGGGAGCACATCTACCGCAAGGGCTCAGATACTTTCTGGCGGAAAGGCTATTCCGTCGACCTGGACAACGGGCGGACCGGCTCCGTGACGATCGGGGGCGCGGAGATCAGCCAGGGCTACGTCGGCGATGTCAGCGCGGTCAACGGGACCACGGCGCTGCTCTGGCCCGGCCCCGGGCAGCCCTCGCTCGGTGCGTGCATGTCGTTCCCGGCCAGCCAGTGGGGCACCAGCCTGTCAGGACCGCGCCTGGGCAGCATCCCGGCGGGAACGACCTGGTGCGTGCACACGACCCACGGCTACTACGGTGCCATCGTCACGCAAAGCGATGGCCTGGAGGGGTTCAGGTTCACCTACGTGCTGTGGGCAAAGCACTAGCCGCTAGCTCTCGGCCCTCACTTCGGCGACGGCGGCGGCCTCACCGGCGGCGGTGCTCGCGACAGCGGGTGCCTGGGCGGCGACCAGGCCCCGCTTGCGCGCCGGGACCAGCAGCAGTGACGCCAGCCCGGCCGCCGCCGCGAGGCTCGCGGTGAGCACGAAGCTGTGGCCGAAGGCGGTCAGGGCGGTCGCCCTGGCCGGCCTGCCGAGCACGGTCACGAGCAGCGCGACGCCGATCACGATGCCAAGCTGGCGGGCCATCGTGACGATGCCCGAGCCGGTCGCGAACCTGGCGGGCGGTACGGCCGAGACTCCCGCGCTGACCAGGGTGGGCAGCGTGAGCCCTACGCCCACGCCGGTCATCAGCACGCCCGGCAGCATGTGGGCCGGGTAGTCGGGGGCTAGCGTCATGGTCAGCCGCCAGAACACGCAGCCGCAGGCGTAGATCAGGCAGCCGGCCGCCGCGACTGGGCCAGGGCCGATCTTCCTGGCCAGGGGGCCCGCGCCCACCGAGAGGAACGGCACCATGAGCGGGCCAGGAGCGACCCCGAGGCCCGCCTGCAGGGCAGACCACCCCCACACGTCCTGGCACCACAGCGTGACCAGCAGCAGCATCGCCCCAAATGCCATGCCGAACACCACGTTCGCCGCCGTGGCCGTGCCGAAGGTGGGCTCGCGAAGCAGGCTCGGCTCGATGACCGGGGCGGCGTGCCTGGCCGAGCGGCGGGCGAAGATCAGGCCACCCGCGATGGCAACGGCGATAAGGCCGAGGACCCGGGGTGATCCCCAGCCCCAGCCGTCGGTCTTGGTCAGGGCGAGGGCCAGGACGCCAATCGTCAGCGTGAGGATGGCCGCGCCGGCCACGTCCGGCCGCGGCTCGCGGCGCTCGGCGTCGGTCGGTGCCAGGCGGGGCAGCACCCGCAGGCCGGCGACGAGGGTGACGGCCGCGATCGGGACGTTGACCAGGAACACCCAGTGCCAGCTCACCTCGACCAGCAGGCCGCCGATGACCGGGCCGAGCGCGGCCGCGAGTCCCCCGATGGCGGTCCAGCCCCGGATCGCGCCGTGCCGCTTGTCCGGCGGGGCCACGGCGAGGAGCAGGCCAAGCGAGGCGGGCATCATCAGCGCGCCGCCCGCCGCCTGCACCGCCCGCGCCACGACCAGCTCCCACACGCCGGTGGAGGCGGCGCACCACGCCGACGACAGGGCGAAGATCACCACCCCGGTGAGGAAGGCGGCGCGCCTTCCCATCCGGTCAGCCGCCCGCCCCGCCGGGACGAGCAGGGCCGCGAAGATGATCGCGTAGGCGTTCAGGACCCACGACAGCGAGGCCAGGTCCGCGCCGCCAAAGGCCCGCCCGATCGTGGGGAGGGCAACGTTGGCGATGAACAGGTCCATGTTCACCATCGCGATGCCGGCCCCGACCACGGCGAAGACGACGCCGAACGAGCCTGGCCTTCTCTCGCTGCCCATCTGCCCTCCGCTGTACCCTATGACCGTTTGAAAATCCAACCGCTCGGAGCATAACGGAGTGGGTTTGATTGCGCAACTGACATATACTGGCTCCATGAGCGAGCCGAGCGGGCGCGATGGCACCCAGACCGAGGATGAGGACGAGGCTCTACTTGACCAGCTGCCCGGGTGGGATCTTCCTGGGCGGCCGTGCTCGGTGGCGGCGGCGCTCAGCCTGATCGGCGAGAAGTGGGCGCTGCTCGCCGTCAGGGAGATCAGCTTCGGCAACCGCCGGTTCGACCAGATCGCCCGCAACACCGGCGCGCCCAGGGACCGGCTCGCCGCCCGCCTCCGGGCGCTCGAGGCAGCGGGCGTGATCGAGCGGCGGCAGTACAGCGACCACCCGCCGCGTTACGAGTACTCGCTGACCAGGTCGGGCGATGACCTGCGCCCGGTCCTGACGGCCCTGCGGACCTGGGGTGACCGGTGGGCCGTGGCGGCACCGCCGTCTACCTTCGTCCACTCCTGCGGGCACGACCTGGACCCGGTCACGACCTGCCGTCACTGCGGCCAGGAGGTCCGTTCCTCGGACCTGTCGCATCGCTCGCTGGTGGCCGGCTGGGACAAGGCCGGCCCCACCGAGCCGTAACGCGAGGGCCGCGTAGGCCGCCTTCCAGAAGTCCCGCGTCGCCGGCGGAGCCGCCGGCGACGTGAGCATTCGCTGGGTGAGCAGGATCCCGGTAAGCCCGGTGGCCGGGTCGGTGCGCCAGGCGGTCCCGCTGCCGCCGTCCCAGCCGTACCCGCCGGGCCTGCCGTCAGCGACCTGGCTGGCCGCGGGCGCGGTGCCAGCGGGCCCAGCGCCAGCGGAGCCGGCCCGCGCGGGTACCGCCATCATCAGCCCCCAGCCGCTGGGGCGCGCGGCATCCTGGCCGCCGAAGAACCACGGGCTCTCCGCCTTGTCCCGCGGCGTCGTCCGGTCGCGGAGCATCGCGGCGGCGGCGTCAGGCGGCAGGCCCACGCCGCGCCCGGCCTGCTCGCCGGGCTGGCCCGCCCGGGCACCCGCCCTGCCCGCGAGGGCACCGGCCAGCATGCGGGAGAACGCCCAGAGGTCATCGACCGTGGACACGAGCATGGCGCACCCGTCGGGCAGCACCGGCGGCGCGGCGTACCAGCCGTCCGGCGAGTCGACCAGCGTGAGGTGGTCAGTCCCGGCCTCACGCGAGCCGCCAGGCGTGTACATGCTCGTGAAGCGGTCCAGCTTCGCCGCCGGGACGAAGAAGCCGGTGTCGGTCATCCCCAGCGGCTCGAAGACCCGCCGGGCCAGCACCTCGGCCAGCGGCCTGCCGGCGACCCGCTCGATGAGGATCCCGGCCACGGTCGCCCCCGTGTTGTAGCGAAACCGCTCGCCTGGCTGGTCGAGCAGCGGAAGGCTGCCCAGCCCAGCGATCCACTCATCCGGGGTGAGCCGGCACGGCGGCCACGGCGGGCCGAGCGTCTTCAGTCCGAGCGAGGCCTCCGCCGCGGCGATGGGGTAGTCGCCTGTCGTCATGATGGTGCCGAACCCGAGCCGGAACGACAGCACGTCCTCGACGGTGATGGCCCGCTCGGCCGGCACCGTGTCGCTGAGCGGCGACTCCAGGGACCGCAGCACCCGCCGGCCGGCGAGCTCGGGAAGCCACCGGTCCACCGGGTCGCTCAGGGCCATCGCGCCGTCGGAGATGAGGAGCATCGCCGCCACCCCGACGATCGGCTTGGTCATCGACGCGATACGGAAGATCGAGTCGCGCCGCATCGGCGGCCCGGTGCCCGCGGTGGCCTGCCCGGCCACCGTGACGTGCACCTGCTCGCCCCGCGCCACCAGTGCGACCAGGCCAGGTACCGCGCCCGAGTCAACGTGCCGCGTCATGGCGGCGTCCAGCGCCGCCAGCCCTGAATCGGTGAAGCCGCCTTGCCCGGTAAGCCCGTGCGCCATGAGTCGCCACCTCCGCTTGCGTTCCTACCATGGTGACGAGCGCCCGCGGCAGGAATCGACAGCGCCCGCGGCAGGAGCCGGCAGCGCATGCCTAGCTTGTGCGGCCGACGAAGCCGTAAAGCGGCGTCGGCCGCGGCGGCTTGCCCGGCTCAGGGCGCCACTGCTCCACCTGGACCAGGCCGGGCTCGATCAGCTCAAGGCCGTCGGCCCAGGATGCGACCTCCGCGCGCTCGCGCAGCACGACCGGCGTCGGCGCGATCTGGTTCCAGCGCACCGCAGCCGTCTCCAGGGCGGGATCCAGGTCGCTGGCCGGCTGCATGACCACCAGGTAGCTTCCGGGGACCAGCGCTGCCAGCAGCGTCCTGATGATCTGGGCCGCCGCCTGAGCACCCTGGATGAAGTTGAGGATGTCGATGAGGATCACCGCGACCGGCAGGCTGAAGTCGAGCGTGGCCTGGGCCGCGGCGATGATCGCCTGGGGATCCCTGGCGTCGGCGTCGATGTAGCTGGTCGCGCCCTGCGCCGACGACGCGAGCAGCGCCCTGGCGTGCGACAAGACGATCGGGTCGTTGTCCACGTACACGATCCGGCTCTCCGGTGCCGCCGCCTGCGCGACGTCATGGGTGCTGCCCGCGGTCGGCAGGCCGGTGCCGATGTCGAGGAACTGCCGGATTCCCGCCTCGGACAGGAAGCGCACCGCGCGCCCGTGGAACGCGCGCGTCGCTGGGGCGACCTCGGCCATGACCGGCGCCGCCGAGATGAGCTGGCGGGCCGCCTTGCGGTCCGCCTCGAAATTGTCCCTGCCCCCGATGAGGTAGTTCCAGACCCGGGCCACGTTCGGTGCCGTGGCGTCGATCTGGGTCACCTTTACCGGGCGGGTCGTCCCTTTGAGCCACTCGTCCGCCACGCTGGCCAGCCCCGCCTGTACTCGTGTGCCGTCTCGTGCGTCGTGTATCGCCGGGCCGTGGTTGGCACCAGCGATACACGATTCCTATCACACATGAGTATCGTCTGGGCAGCAGAATCGTCGGTAATGGTAGGTAAAAACACCTACCTCGCCTAGGAAACCGTAGGTAATAGCATTAAGCAGGCGCTGTGGTGATAATGCCCGCCGCCGTCACCCGGCGAACGCGGCCCCCGTGACCTTGGCCGAGATCCCGGTGCGGTCGAGGTACGGGGTGATGCCGCCCAGGTGGAAGGGCCAGCCCGCACCGAGGATCATGCACAGGTCGATGTCCTGCGGCGCGGCGACCACGCCCTCGTCGAGCATGATCCGGATCTCCTGGGCCAGGCCCTCGAGCGCCCGCTGCAGCACCTCGGGCCCGGCCGACGGCGCCTCGCCGCCGCCGAGCAGCGCCACCACCTCCGGGTCGAACGCCAGGTCCGGCCCGTAGACGGCGGTCTTGCCCGCCGCGACCAGGGCCTGCAGCTTCGGCGACACAGAGAACCGGTCAGGGAACGCCGCATGCAGCGTCTGCGCGACGTGCAGCGCGATCGCCGGGCCGACAAGCTGCAGCAGCAGGAACGGCGGCATCGGCAGCCCGAGCGGGTCCGCCGCGTGCTCGGCCACCTCAACCGGGGTGCCCTCGTCGACGGCCTTGGTGATCTCGCCGAGGAACCGCGTGAGCAGCCGGTTGACGACGAACGCGGGCCGGTCGGCCACGATCACGCAGTCCTTCTTGAGGCTCTTGCCCACGCTCAGGGCGGTGGCAAGCGCCGCGTCGTCGGTGCGGCTGCCCCGGACGACCTCAAGCAGCGGAAGCACCGCGACCGGGTTGAAGAAGTGGAACCCGACGACCCGCTCCGGGTGGGCCAGGTCGCTCGCCATCTGCGAGACCGACAGCGATGAGGTGTTGGTGGCCAGCACGCACTCCGGCCCCACCACCGCCTCGACCTCGGCGAAGACCTGCTTCTTTACGTTCAGCTCCTCGAAGACCGCCTCGATCACGAAGTCGGCGTCCGCGAACGCGTCCTTGGCGACCGACCCGGTCACCAGCGCCGTGAGCCGGCTCGCCGCGTCCGCCGTGAGCCGGCCCTTCGCGGCGAGCTTGGCGATCTCGCCGTGCACGTACCCGACGCCCTTGGCGACCCGCTCGTCGTCCAGGTCGGTCAGGACGACGGGTACCCGCAGCCGGCGGGCGAACAGCAGCGCGATCTGCGCGGCCATCAGGCCAGCGCCCACGATGCCCACCTTGGTGACCGGCCGCGCCAGGCTCTTGTCCGGTGCACCCGCGGGCTTGCGTGCCCGCTTTTGCACCAGGTCGAAGGCGTAAAGGCCGGCCCGCAGCTGATCGGAAAGCAGCAGGTCCGCGTTGGCCTGGTCCTCGGCGGCGAAGCCCTCGTCACGCGAGCTGGTGCGGGCCGCGGCCACCAGGTCGACCGCCCGGTAGGGAGCCACCGCGGCGCCGTGCAGCTTGCCGTCCAGGAGGAAGCGGGCCTGGGCCACGGCCTGCTCCCAGTCCTCGGCCGGCGCCAGCGACCGCTCGATCGCGACGTCGCCGGACAGCACCCTGACCGCCCAGCGCAGCGACTCCTCGAGGAAGTCGGCCGGCTCGAACATGGCGTCGGCCAGGCCGAGCGCGAACGCCTGCGGGCCGCGCAGCATCTTGTTGTTCGCCAGCGCGTTGTCGACCATCACCGTCAGGGCAGCAGACGGCCCGATCAGCCGGGGCAGCAGGTAGGCCCCGCCCCAGGCGGGCACCATGCCGAGGAAGCACTCCGGCAGCGCGATGGCCGGGACGCCAGCGGAGATCGTCCGGTAGGTGCAGTGCAGCGCCACCTCGACTCCGCCGCCCATGGCCGCGCCGTTGACGAACGCGAAGGACGGGACGGGCAGCTCGCCCAGCCGCCGGAACACCCCGTGCCCCAGCCGCCCGATGGCCAGCGCCGCCTCGCGGCTGTCGATGGCCGGGACCCCGCTGAGGTCAGCGCCGACCGCGAAGATGAACGGCTTGCCGGTCACGCCTACCGCGGAGATCTCGCCCGACGCGGCGCGCGGGGCCACCAGGTCCAGGGCCGCGTCCAGGGCGGCCAGGCCGCCGGGCCCGAACGTTGACGGCCGGGTGTGGTCCTTGCCGTTGTCCAGGGTGATCAGGGCCAGGGTGCCGGTGCCGCCGAGCGCCGACAGGTCGACGTCGCGGACGAGCGCCTGGGTCACGACCTCGTCGGGGAAGCCGACCGCCAGCTCGGCGGCCAGTTCCGTCAAGACCTCGGTATTGCTCACTGGGCGCCGCCTTCCGCGAAAGCCGTGTTCTCCCACAAGACGGTGCCGCCCATGCCGAGGCCGATGCACATGGTCGTGAGGCCGTAGCGGACCTCCGGATGCTCGGCGAGCTCGGCCGCAAGCTGGGTCATCAGCCGAACACCCGAGGAGGCCAGCGGGTGGCCGAGGGCGATCGCGCCGCCCAGCGGGTTCACGCGCGGGTCCCCATCGTCGATCTTGAAGTGGTCGAGGAAGGCGAGCACCTGGACGGCGAACGCCTCGTTGATCTCGATGAGGCCGATGTCGTCCATGGTGAGGTTGTTGCGGGCGAGCAGCTTCTCGGTGGCGGGGACCGGGCCGACGCCCATGACCTCCGGCTCGACCCCGGCGAACTGGTAGTCCACCAGCCGCATCCGCGCGGGCAGGCCCAGCTCAGTGGCGACCGACTCGGCCGCGAGCAGGCATCCGGTCGCGCCGTCGTTCAGGCCCGCCGAGTTGCCCGCGGTGACCCGGCCGTGCGGGCGGAAGGGCGTCTTGAGCCCGGCCAGCCCCTCGACGGTCGTGCCCGCCCGCGGCGGCTCGTCCGCGGTGGCCAGGCCCCAGCCCAGCTCCGCGGTCCTGATGGCCATCGGCACCAGGTGCGGCTGGATCTTGCCCGCCGCGTAGGCCTCGGCCACCTTGCGCTGGCTGTGGAAGGCGTACAGGTCAGCCCGCTCGCGGGTGATGGCGGGGAACCGGTCGTGCAGGTTCTCCGCCGTCTGGCCCATCACCAGGGCGGAGGTGTCGACGAGCTGCTCGGAAAGGAAGCGCGGGTTGGGGTCGATTCCCTCGCCCATCGGGTGGCGGCCCATGTGCTCGACCCCGCCGGCCACCGCCACGTCGACGGCGCCCTGGGAGACCTCGCCCGCCGCGGTGGTGACGGCGGTCATCGCCCCGGCGCACATCCGGTCGATGGCGAAGCCGGGAACCGAGCGCGGCAGGCCCGCGAGTATCGCGGTGGACCGGCCGATCGTCAGGCCCTGGTCGCCGGTCTGCGTGGTCGCCGCGATCGCGACCTCGCCGATCCGCTCGGGCGGCAGGCCAGGATTGCGCCGCAGCAGCTCCCTGATCACCCGCACGACCAGGTCATCGGCCCGTACCTGCGCGTAGATTCCCTTGGGACCGGCCTTGCCGAACGGCGTGCGGACGCCGTCGACGAAGACCACCTCTCGTGCCCTCATTGGCTTGCCCTTCTCGCGGTTCCTCGCCTGAGCTAACTGCCTACCGTCATGCTACTCGTCAGTAACAACGGTTGGTACGCTATCCCTTCCTGAAAAACTGGCGCAGCTTGTCCAGCGGCCAGGTGTTGATCACGTCGTCGGCGGTCAGCCAGCCGCGCTGGGCGGTCCCGGTCCCGTAGGGCATGCTCGCCAGGTCCCCGACCGCGTGCGCGTCGGTGTCGATGGCGAACTTCACGCCCGCGTCCCGTGCCGCCTTGATGTGGTCGGAGGGCAGGTCAAGCCGTGCGGGCGAGGCGTTGATCTCCAGCGCCGTCCCGGTGCGGGCACAGGCCATGAACAGCTCGGGCAGGTCCACGTCGACCGGCGGGCGCCGTCCGATCTTCCTGGTCAGCGGGTGCCCGATGATGTTCACCCGCGGGTTCTCGCACGCCCGGATGAACCGCCGCGTCATCTGCGCGCGGTCCTGGTCGAAGTGCGAGTGGACCGACGCCACGCACATGTCGAAGCCGGCCAGGAAGTCCTCGTCCCAGTCCACGGAGCCGTCCGGCGCGATGTTGAGCTCCGACCCGTGCAGCAGCACCATGCCGCTCGTTGCCAGGGCCTCCAGCTCGGCTCGCTGCGCCAGCACCTTCTCATCGGTCATCCGCTGCATGAACAGGTTGGGCGCGTGATCAGTGACGGCGTAGTAGGCGTACCCCCTGGCCTCGGCCGCCGCCACCATCTCGGCCAGGCTGGCCACGCCGTCGGTGAGGTTGGTGTGGGTATGCAGGTCCCCTCGTATCTGCTCGTCCTTGACGACCACGGGCACCTGGCCCTGGGCGGCCGCCTGCACCTCGCCGGCGTCCTCGCGCAGCGGCGGCGGCACCCACTGCAGTCCCAGCGCCCCGTACACGTCCTGCTCGGTGGTGCTGGCGATCAGCTCCTCCTCGCGGAACAGCCCGTACTCGCTGAGCTTCAGCCCGGCGCGCACCGCGATCTGCCTGACGGCGACGTTGTGCGCCTTGGACCCGGTGAAGTACTGCAGCGCCGCCCCGTAGGCCTCGGGCTTCACCACCCGCAGGTCGACCTGGAACGGCTGGCCGGAAGGGCCGGCCGGGACCCGGATCGAGGTCTTGGCCGGGCCGGAGACGACGACCTCGCCCCGCTCGGCGAACGTGGTCATGAGCCGCCCCGCGTCGCCCTCGCCCTCGGCGGTCGCCAGGACGTCGACGTCACCGATCGTCTCCCGCATCCGCCGCAGCGACCCGGCGTACTCGACTCGCTCGGCCAGCGGCGCCAGCGCCGCGACGATCTCGGTCGCGGTCTCAAGGGCCACGTTCAGCAGCACCCGGTCCTGGGAGGACATGACGGCCAGGCCGCGCTGTATGCGCTCCTCGCTCTTGCCGCCGAACCCCGCCAGGTCCCGCAGCCGTCCCGCCGTCAGGGCCTCCCGCAGGTCGGCGACCGAGGCGATGTTCAGCTCCTGGCTGAGCTGCAGCGCCCGCTTCGGGCCGAGTCCCGGCACCCGGGTGAGCTCGCGCACTCCCGGCGGCACCTTGCCGCGCAACTCGTCCAGGGCGGCGATGGTTCCGGTTTGCCCGTACTCGGCGATCTTCGCGGCGATCGACTTGCCCACGCCGGGGATCTTGACCAGGTCCGCCTGCGCCATCCCATCGATGTCCCGGGCGAACCCGCCGACGGACTTGGCCGCCTTCTCGTAGTTCCGCGCCCGGAACTGGTCTCCGCCGGTGATGGCCAGCAGCTCCGCGTACTCGCGTAGCAGCCCGGCGACCACGTCATTGATCCGCGCCATGCCTCCCATTGTCCGCCGGGGCCGGGCCGGAGCCCCGGCTGACCTCCGGTTGGCGCGATCAGCCGTTGCCGGCCGGCTGCCCGATCGCCGGCTCGGCCTGCCGCGGCCGCAGCCGCCAGCGAGCCGGCTGGGGGCCGGGCGGCGCCTGCCGTCGCCTGGACCGCCACAGCCCGTGGGCCAGCGCGCACATGCCGGCGAACATCGCCAGCCCGGCCAGGATGTAGGCGTTGCCGGCCAGCAGCCACAGGCCATGCCAGTGGTACTCGACGAACGAGGGCTGGTCGCCGTGCTCGACGTACAGGATGGGATCGGTGTTGGGCGGGGCCCACAGGAAGCCGAGGGAGAACCGGCCGAGGTTGCGCGCCTTCTCCCACAGGGCATCGGGCCAGCCGCCGAAGACGACGAGGATGCCCGCCGCCAGGCCGATCAGCCACCAGGCCCGGCGGCGCGCCTGGCGCCAGTAGCGCCGCGCGTACACCACGGCCGCGAGGAATCCCGGCGCGATCCAGACCCAGTGGTGGTCCCAGCTGATCGGGGACACCAGCAGCCCGGTCAGGGCGGTCAGCAGCAGCGCGGGCACCTCGTGCCCGGCGCGGGACACCACGGCGGCCGCCGTGATGCCGGCCACGCCGACGACGGCCGCCGCGATCAGCCACGGGACGGTCCCGGCGGCGATGCTGCCCGACAGGCGGGTGATCAGGGCGTACAGCGACTGGTTGCCCGCCCAGCCGACGAACCCCGTGCGGCTCCCCTTGGCGAACACCCCGTCCAGCCACCAGTCGGTCGAGTCCCTCGGCAGGACGGCGAACCCGAGGGCCACGGTGCAGGCGAACCCGGCCAGGGTCGCCGCTGCCTCGCGCAGCCGCCGGGTGGCCACCAGGTAGGGAACGAAGACCAGGGGCACCAGCTTGATCCCGGCGGCGACTCCGGTCCCGAACCCCTTCCACCAGCGTGCCCGGCCCGACCGGCGGGCACTGGGCTGGCACAGGTCCCACAAGATCAGTGCCATCAGCACCACGTTGACCTGGCCGAGGTTAAGGTTGCGCAGCACCGGCTGCGTCCAGAACACCGCCGCCGCGCACAGCAGCGTCACCCCGGCCCGGCCCGCTCGGTCCCACGGGACCAGGCCAGCCCGCCCGCCAGGACCATCCTGCCCGCCAGGACCATCCTGCCCGCCAGGACCATCCTGCCCGGCGGGGGAAGCCTGCCTGCCGAGGCCACCGAGGGCGAACCAGAGCGCGAGGACCAGGCTGGCGATGCTCACCACGACCGACGCGGCGGTGTCGGCCGACGCCGAGGCGAACGAGACGAGGGCGAACGCGACGGCGGCGAACGGGGTGTAGGTGAACTTCAGCGCCAGGTCGCTGTACCCGCCCCAGTCATAAAGCGGGGACGCGGCGTGCGGGTCGTAGTACGGCGCCACCTCGCGGACGATGAGGCCGCCGTCCAGGTACACGGTCAGGTCAACCGGGAAGACCGCCGTGTACGGGACGAGCAGCCAGTAGGCCACCCAGCCGACGACCACGAGCGTGAACGCGGCGGCCCCGGCCCACAGCAGCCGGGATCGGGGAAACGCAGGCATCCAGTGCACGATATCCCCTCCAGAACCTCGCCTGCCCGGGGACGGGCTATGGCGCGTAGTACATACTTATCCCCATGGCGACCAAGTCGGCGCCGTCGGCTCCGGCGGTGCCAGCCCCCCAGATCACCCGCATTCGCATGGCGAGCCTCGGCGCGCTGACGATGCTGATCATCCAGTTCCTGCTCGGCACGGCCTATGCCATCTACGGCACGGCCCCGGCCAGCGGCAAGTCGATCGGCCTGTTCTCAAGCCCGCTGCTCGCCGTCCACGTGGTCATGGGCATCCTGCTGATCATCTCGGCCATCATGCTGGTGGTGCGGGCGCTACAGGCCAAGATCCGGCCGCTGGTCGTGACCTCGGTCATAGGGCTGCTCGCGATCCTGGGCGCGTTCGGCGCCGGGGAAGGCTTCGCTCGCTCGGGCAGCGACGGTGCCTCCCTCGCCATGGCGCTGCTGACCGCGGTTGCCATGCTGGCCTACGCCACCAGCCTGGTGATCAGCGGCCGGCCGCGGGCCGACGGCTGATGGGCGTCGCGAGCGTCGTAGGCTCCGGGCCGCTGCTGCTGGCGATCCCGGTCGCGGCGGCGGCCGGCGCCGTGACGTTCCTCTCGCCCTGCTGCCTTCCGCTGGTACCTGGGTACCTGTCGTACGCGACGGGCATGAGCGGGGCCGACGCGGCCCAGGCGCAGGAGCAGCCGTCCGGCGGCGCGCGCGCCCGGGCACGCACCCTCGCCGGGACCTTGCTGTTCGTGCTGGGGTTCTCGGCGGTGTTCGCGACCTACGGGACCCTGCTCGGCGGCGTCGGGCAGTTGCTGCGCACCCACGACGAGGGGCTCACGCAGGTGCTCGGCGGCTTCACCATCCTGCTCGGCCTGCTGTTCGCCGGCGCGTTTGACCGGTTCTCGTTCGCGGGCCGGATCGTCAAGCCGTCCGCCAGGCCTCGCGCCGGGCTGGCCGGAGCGCCACTGCTCGGGGTGCTGTTCGGCGTTGGCTGGTCGCCCTGCCTCGGACCGACGCTCGCGGCCGTCCTGGCCCTGTCCGCGTCGCAGGGGACCGCTGCCCGGGGTGCCTTCCTCGCCTTCATCTACGGCCTTGGCCTTGGCATTCCCTTCCTGCTCGTATCGCTGGCCTTCCAGCGGATGATGACGGTGCTCGGCTTCTTCCGGCGCAACGCCCGGCTCGTCACTCGCCTTGGCGGGGCCATGCTCATCGTCGTGGGGATCCTTGAGGTCACGGGCGCATGGACGTGGGCGCTGAACTGGCTCCGGTCCAACTGGATCAGCGGTTACCAGCTGCCACTGTAGAAACACGGATCGGGCTGCCCGGCCGCTTCCCTTATGCCAGACTGACCGGTGTGACACCCGCCATGGCCTCGGGGGCGGGACCCGGAACCCCCGCGAGCGCCCCGGCCTGTGCCCTGCCGGATGTGGCGATGATGTTCTTCTATGGCCACGTGTTCGCCGCCGAGCCGGAGATCCGGGCGATGTTCCCCGCGGCCATGGGCAGCCAGCCTCGCCGCTTCCACCGTGCGCTGACCGGCGGCCCGTCCAGCGGCTACCTGGAGTCCCTGGGCCGCTCGCACCGTAAGTACGGGGTGCGCAAGGAGCAGTACCTCGCCTTCCGTGTGGCCCTGCGGGCGACCTGCCGCCGCTTCGGGCTAAGGGCCGCGGACGAGGCCGCCGTGCTCGGCGCGTTCGACCGCGCGGCGTCCCTCATGATCGCCGCCGCCGAGACGGACGCCGTGAGCGCGCCGGCCTGGTGGACCGGCCAGGTGACCGGGCATGACCTGGCCGCCCCCGACATCGCCGTGCTGACGCTGCGCCCCGACCGGCGCATGGCCTACCTGCCGGGCCAGCACGTCTGGGTGCAGACCCCGCGATGGCCGCGCCAGTGGCGCCGCTACTGGCTGGCCAGCGCGCCGCGCCCGGACGGGACGCTCACGCTGCACGTGCGCGCGGTCCCGGCCGGGCTGGTCAGCAGCGCCCTCGTGTACCACACGCGGCCAGGAGACACCGTGCTGCTCGGCCGGGCCGAGGGGGCCATGACCGCGGACACCGGGTCGAGCAGGGACGTGCTCTGCCTCGGGGGCGGGACCGGCATGGCCCCGCTGATGGCGATCGCCGAGGTGCTCGCGGCGACCAACGGCAAGGCGTTCGCCGGGCTCGGCAGCCGCAGGGAGATCGTCGTGTACCACGGCGCGCGGACGGTCAAGGAACTGTACGCCCTGCCCGCGCTGCGCCGCCTAGCGGCCAGCTACCCCGGCCTCGCGGTCATCCCGGCCACGTCGGCTGACGACGCGCGGCAGGCCCTCGGCGGCGCGATACCCGACCTGGCGA
>Ga0335075_10002278_pt1 | contig 31026 bp, 25 predicted proteins | sample Lox_Sample_24_FD_206723 | JGI IMG/M metagenome (GOLD analysis project Ga0335075, IMG submission 206723) | Soil microbial communities from Loxahatchee National Wildlife Refuge, Florida, United States - Lox_Sample_2.4 | ecosystem: Environmental > Terrestrial > Soil > Wetlands | place: USA...
ATTCCATCAAAATCAGGGAAAACCCTAAGAAAACCGTCAAAAACCTGTGGAAACCGGGCTTTTGCTGTTGACAATGGCTGCGAAAAGCCGCAAGGTTAACGGCGGTGGGTTCTCCCGGACCCGCATGAATACAGGCTTTTCACCGGTAGTGGAGAAGCTTGATGCAGACGGGAGAACCGGCAGCAGATGACCGGAGACGCGCGGCAGGCGCATCCGGTGACTGCAACAGAAATCAGGAGGAATACACAATGGCAACAGCACTTACCAAGACAGCTCTTGTCCGGCTCATGGCCGAGAAGCTTGAGTTGACCAACAAGCAGGCCGCGGCATTTCTCGACCTGCTCGCAGAAACCGCCGTTAAGGAAACCAAGAAGAACGGCGTATTCATCATCCCCGGTCTCGGCCGCCTGGTGAAGGCAGAGCGGAAGGCGCGGATGGGGCGCAATCCCCAGACCGGCGAGCAGATCAAGATCAAGGCGAAGACCGTGGTGAAGTTCCGCGTGGCCAAGGCCGCGAAGGACTCGATCGCACCGCCGAAGAAGTAGGACAGATTCTCGGCAGCCGCCGCCAAATATAAAAACAGCGGCTAACTCTAATAGGGAGAGGGAGACGGCTTGAGGCTCGTCTCCCCTTTTTCTTTGCGCTGTCTTTTCGGGCTGCGTCCGGGGATCAGGTTGTCTGTGCTGTCAGATAGTCTGGGGCCGCTTGACGGCGAGAGCGCGGACGACGAGCGAGAGTCCGAAACAGATAATGACGGCCTGGGTAAGCAACAGGGCGTTGTAGCGCCAGGCGAGCACGACGAAGCACAACGTCATAGTTACGGGGTAAGTTTCAGTAAGGATAGCCTCGAGCCATCGCGGCTGCGCCGCCGACGCCGGGACGCGCGGGACAGGACTGGGAAAGAGCCGCGGCACGCGGGCTTTGTAGGCGAGATAGAGCTCTCCCTGCTGCGCGGTGAGATGGGCCTCTTCGCCGAGGATGAGGCGCAGCATCTGCAGGAAAATTGCGGCGACGAAAAAGATCGCGCCTGACGGCGGCATGAGAATCGATATCGCCAGAGAGAAAACAAAGCTGCCTAAATAAAGTGGGTTCCTCACATAGCGATATGGCCCGGCGACGACGATACTCGGCGCGCGCATGGTGCCGGAGGTGACGATTCCCGCGCCGAGATATGCTGTGCCCGATACGCGGAAAGCTGCGCCTGCGGCTGCGCAGAGAATTGCCGTTATTGTAACCACTAGGGTTGCGTATTGAAGCGACAGTACATGGGTGCTGGCCAGTAATCCGCAGAGCTCGAGCCAGGTAGATGTACTGCGCCCGGCAAACGGGCCGTAATGAATCCACGGCGCCCAGAAGCCGAGCAGGTAAATGAAGAAGCCAATAGTCAGGCGATAGCGAAACTCGAAGCTGGTTGCCTTCACTGCTGGATGCTCTCGCTCTTGTAGACGACGCCGGATTTCATGACGAAGGTTACGTGTTGAAGAATGCGCACGTCTTTGAGGGGATCTCCGGAGACGGCGATGATGTCGGCCCACTTGCCGGTCTCGAGTGAGCCGGTCTTGTCGGTCCATCCCATCAGATCGGCGGCGTTGAGTGTTCCGGTCTGCAGCGCGGCGAGCGGGCTCATGCCGAACTGGTTCACGTAGACGTCCAGCTCATGGGCGTTCAAGCCGTGCGGATATACGGCCGCGTCGGTGCCGAGCGCCACTTTCAAACCGGCTGCGATGGCCTTCTTCGCGTTGGCCTTTTCAACGATGCTCACATCCTTCATCTTCTGTGCGTAAAAGGGCGGCAGGTGGCCGTTCTGCTGCATCCAGTCGACGAGGTACGCGGTGGGCACGAAGTAGGTGCCGCGTTGCTTCATGGCGGCGATGTCTTCGTCGTTCATATAAGATCCGTGCTCGATCGAGTCGACACCGGCTTCGGTGGCCCAGAGAATTCCCTGCGAGCCGTGGGCGTGTGCGGCAACCTTGCGGCCCAGGCGGTGCGCGTCAGCGACAATGGCCTGCATCTCTTCGAGTGTGAACTGCGATGCCTGCGGATCGTCGCCCTTCGAGAGCACTCCACCGGTGGCACAGATCTTGATCAGATCCGCACCGTACTTGATCACCTCGCGCACCTTGTGCTGCACCGCCTCGACACCGTCGGCGACGCCATCGGCGGTCTGGTGATAGGCGTAGGGCAGCAGGTTGTCGTCGCAATGTCCGCCGGTGATGCCGATGAGAGGCCCGCTGACCTGCATGTGCGGACCCTCGATGAGCCCGGCGTTAATGGCGTCGCGAAGATCGATGTCGGCGTAGCCTGCGGCTCCGACATTGCGGACGGTGGTGAATCCGGCTTCGAGCGTTACCTTCGCATTGCGCGCTCCGATAAGGGCGCTCATGGCGACACTGGTCGAGAGTTCATGGTAGGGGTCGAAGTTGGTGTCCATCGTCAGATGCGTGTGCACGTCGATGAGCCCGGGCAGCACGGTGAGCGAGCGCAGATCGATCTCAGTATCTCCGGGCTGCTTCGGCGTCGACGAGGTCGGCGCAATCGCAGTGATGCGATCGCCGGTGACGACGATGGTCTGGTCCGCAGGCTCGTTGCCGGAGTGGACGTCGACGATGTGCCCGGCGCGGATCAAGGTTCGTGATGGCGCTGGCGTCGAAGGTTGCGCGGCAGCCGGGAGCATGCCAATAAGTAACAGTGATAGTGACGTAATTAATTTGCGTTGAGAGACGTGCATCGTGGCCTCGTTCAGGATGGTCGGAATCGAGCTTTGGGGAAGAGTGAATTGCGGCAAGTGTAGCAGCTTTGCGTCAGCGCGATGGCGGTGATTCAAGGGCGGTGCGAAGGCGTCCACGCGTGGCCTGGAGGCGCTGCTCCGCTTCATTCTTATCGAGACTGAGCTTGTGCATGACGACTGCTGTCTTCACAGATCCGGCGCGTTCGAGTAGCGCGGCGGAATCGGAGTAGCTGAGTCCGGTGATGGTGGCGATGATGCGCGCGGCGCGGTCGCGCAGTTTTACGTTGGTCGGCTGCACGTTGACCATGAGATTGCCGTAGACGTATCCGAGGCGGACCATTGTTCCCGTCGACAGCATGTTGAGAACGAGCTTGGTTGCTGTGCCGGCCTTCATGCGCGTCGATCCGGTGACTACTTCGGGCCCGGTTGCGGGTGTGATGGCGAGTTCGGCGGCCCGGGCAACTGCCGATTCCGGAACGCAACTGAGGCCGATGGTGAGCGCGCCCAGTTCGCGCGCATAACGGATGCCGCCGAGAACATAGGGGGTGCGGCCGCTGGCGGCGATTCCGACCAGAACGTCTTTGGCGCAGAAGCCATGCTGTTCGAGATCGCGACGGCCCTGCGATTCGTCGTCCTCGGCGCGCTCGACAGATCGGCGCAACGCGACGTCTCCGCCGGCGATGAGGCCCTGGATCATCTCTAAGGGAGTGTTGTACGTCGGCGGACACTCAGAGGCGTCGAGGACTCCGAGGCGGCCGGAGGTTCCGGCGCCGAGATAGAAGAGGCGGCCGCCGTGCTCAAGGCGTGTCGAGAGGGCTTCAATGGCCTGGGCGATCCGGGGCAACTCGCGTTCGACGGCGGCAACAGCTTCGGCGTCCGCCTGATGCATCGCCCGGGCGAACTCAAGCGGCGCAAGGCTGTCGAGGTTCTCCGTGGCTGCGTTGCGGGCTTCTGTCGGGAGGCTGGAGAGGTCGTCCATGAGGATTTGGTGGGCGGATCAACCGCCCAGTTTGTAGATCACCTTGATTTCGGTTTGAACTTCGACAGGTCGCCCGTTTAGAAGGTATGGCTGATATCGCCAATCATGGACCGCAATCAGTGCAGAGAGTGCGAGGCTTGCATCCGGAGTCTCCATGACTCGCAATTCTCGAATGTGCCCGTCTTCCGTGATGATCGCCGCGAGTCGTACCGTTCCTTCCAATCTCTGCTGCTTGGCGGTCGACGGATAGACTGGAACGGACCCACTCAGTTTGCGACCCGCGACTAAGCCGGGAGCCAAGGTTACCGTTCCGGTGGTGGGCAACGCCTCGGTGCCGGCGGGTGGAACGAAATCAGCGTCGTTCACTTGGGAAATGAGATTTGCATTTTCGACGTGAATGGCCACGAACGGATTTTTCCAGTCACTTATCCGCACATCCAAGCCAATGTAATGCCCGGCAAGGAGTCCTATACGCTCGTAGGAAGAGTTGAGCAGACCATATGAGCCGCTGAAGCGGAGGATTGGTTTGTCCGGTTCGAAACAATAAATCGGGAATACGCCAACCGGGGATCCGATTTCCACCCTTCTCAAGGCTGGCACGAGTTCTACGCAGACCAGTTTGCTTTTGAGGAAAGGACTATCCCGTCTCTGAATCTGGTCACTCTTGAGGTCGGCCTCCATCGGGATAGGATTGACGAGTCGAGCACGAACCAAGGACTCCGCCAAAGGTGGGCCGCCCTGTGAGCCCACCCGAAACTTGCCGCCTGAGGTTACATATTCAGTCTGGGTGAAGGTAGGGCTGGTGAAGACACGTTTGTCTTTTTCTGGACCGGCCCACCACTCCTCGAAGGTTCCCTGACTCTTAGGCTGCCCCTTATCATCGAAGGTCTGATAGGTCGCTCTTAAATGCCAAGGCTTCATTCCTGCTCCGGCCAGCCCATTTATCTGCGGAGCAAGGTTTATGAGTTCGGTGGGATCTTTTGGCATCGCCGGTATGCTCGGAGCAGGAGTGCTCGAGGGATTCTGGCCCAGCAATGGAAAACTTGAAATCGCTGCAAATGTAACAAGAGAAATAACTAATGAACGTGAGAGCATCAGGCTGAGTGTAGTCGAGAAACTTGCTGCTGGATAGCGCTATCGTCAGGTGCGGTCAGCCGCCCAGGCGCTCCATCAGGGCGTCGAAGTCTTCGAGCTTGGAGTACTCGATGATGACGCGGCCCCGACCCTTCTTGTCCTCGATGGTGACTTTAAGGCCGAGGGCGCGCTGCAGGAGATCGCGGGCCTCGCGGACGTTGGGATCGAGCGGCTCTTTCACCTTTTCTTCGCTATGGTTCTTTTCAGGGTGAAGAATTCCCTGCACGTAGCTCTCTGTCTGGCGTACAGACATGGAGAGAGCGGTGACTTTCTGGGCGGCCTTGAGGATCGTGTCAGGATTTTCCAGAGCCAGGAGCGCGCGGGCGTGACCAAAGGTCAGCTCTCCGGCTTCGACCTTGCCCTGTACTTCAACAGGAAGCCGGAGGAGGCGCAGAAAATTGGCAACCGAAGCGCGGTCTTTGCCGGTGCGCTGGGCCATCTGCTCCTGCGTAAGCTTGAATTCCCTGCTCAGGCGGTCGAAGGCGCGGGCCTGTTCCATGGGGTTGAGGTCCGTGCGCTGGAGATTCTCGACGATGGTCATCTCCATCGCCTGCTCGTCGGAGACGTGGCGCAGGATGGCGGGGATGGTGTCCTTGCCGGCTTTTTGCGAGGCGAGCCAGCGGCGCTCGCCGGCAATGAGCTGGAAGCGTCCGCTGGGCAGAGGCCTGAGGAGGACCGGCTGCACCACGCCGGTGGCGGCGATCGAGGCGGCGAGTTCGGAGAGCAGGGACTCGTCGAAGCGTGTTCGTGTCTGATATGGGTTGCGATCGATCTCGGTGAGGGGGATCTCGCGGGGTGTTCCGTCGGCGGGACGGGGCGGGGCGGTTTCTGCGCTGGCCTTGACGCTGGGCAGCAAAGACTCGAGTCCCTTGCCCAGTGCTTTCCTTCTTGGAAGCTCTACGGTGTTCATATTTCAAATCCTTCGGGTTAAATTCGGGGGAATCGGATCGGTTATGCGTACGGCCAGAAGCGCACGGTGGGTTTGCTCAGGACGGCGGCCGCGGCTTTCCTTTCCCGGGCGCGCGGGCTTTCGATCTCGTTCCGGCTTAACAATTCTGCTGCAAGGTCGCGGTAACTCTCAGCACCACGCGAGCGGGGATCGTAGAGCTGCACCGGCTTGCCGTAACTGGGGGCTTCGGCAAGACGCACGTTTCTGGGGATGGCTGTCGTGAGCAGCTTTTCTTTGAAGAAACCGCGTAGGTTCTCACGGACTTGCTGGGCTAGATTGGTGCGGTCGTCGTACATGGTTAGAAGCACGCCTTCGATCTCCAACGTGGGATTGAAAGCCCCCCGGACCCTTTCCAGAGTGTGAATCAGCTCGCTGACACCTTCCAGGGCAAAATACTCGGCCTGCATGGGGACCAGGAGGCGGTCGGCGGCCACCAGAGCGTTCAGGGTAAGCAGGTCGAGGGCGGGTGGGCAGTCGAGAATGATGTAGTCGTACTTGTCGCGATCTGGCTCGAGTGCTTCGCGGAGCTTGTAGGCGCGACGTTCCTGCTGGATCAGTTCGACGTTGGCGCCAATGAGATTTTTGCTGGAAGGGACGATCGAGAGGGTATCGATCTCGGTGGGCAGGATGGCCTCGGCCAGTGTGTTCTCACCGATCAGGATGTTGTAGGTTGATTTCCGGTCTTCATCCCGGGAGAGTCCGTAGCCGCCTGTGGAGTTGGCCTGGGGATCGCAGTCGATCAGAAGAGTCTTAAGACCTTCGAGGGCGAGGGCTGCTGACAGGTTGATCGCGGTGGTCGATTTCCCGACTCCGCCCTTCTGATTGACGACCGCTAACACCCTGCCCATGAAGAAAAAGACTATCGGGCTGAAGGCCTCAGACGCAACGGAGATCAGCTGTGCAGAACGCGTCCCGATCTGTGGAAGATTTTCCCGGGAGGGTGGCTGAGCTGGAGATAAGCTATTGGATCGGCGCGGGATACGGACATGAGTGAATTGTTAGAGGGATGTTGCTGATTTTGAGGCTGGAGTGGAAATCTTTGTGTTCCACGTGGAACAGGTGAGAAAGGTTGAGTGAAGAAATTGTTGCCAAGATCACTCCGATGTTCCACGTGAAACATCTTGCTTTTGACCGAGCAACAGAACCCCGTCTTCGAGGTTGGGACTGTGCAGCCGCCGTGTCCAGATAATGAGTGGCAATTGCCGCAGCGGTGTTTCGGTCGCAGATGTGGCAAACACAACGATCCAGCCGCGGGGAGCGATTCGTTCGACGGCGGTCCGACAAGCTTCGGCCATCTTGTCTACCGCCCGAAGCGTCACGACGTCAAAGATGCGGTCAGAGGGCATGTTCTCGATGCGTCCGTCGTAAACCTCCGTCGACAAAGACAATATTCGCACTGCCTCGCGTAGAAAGGCAGCCTTCTTCCCTTGGGATTCGCCCAGAGTCACTCGAATTTCGGGGCGCACGATGGCGACGGGTATCCCGGGCAGACCGGCTCCAGTTCCAAAATCCAACAGCGTTCGGGAGGGCGGGAGCGCCTGCGCACACTGAATACATTCAACAAGATGCCGGCGAATTATCTCCGAAGGCTCCCGAACCGCTGTTAGATTGAGCCGGGAATTCCAGCGAAGCAATAGCTCAAGGTAAGCGAGCAGCCGCTCGCTGGCTCCGGAAGGCAAGGCCGCCAGCCCGGCAGCCGCTATTGCCGCGTCAATGTCCTGAGCAGTTATTTGGCCACCGATTCCCGAATCTCGCGAGGGTGCCATTGGGCTGCAGCGTCCACGAAAGCGTTGAAAAGCGCCCGGGAGGCGGGGCTCGATCCGAAGGTTCTCTCGGGATGCCATTGTACGGCGATCACGAACTGATCACCCGTTCCTTCAACCGCCTCAATCACGTTGTCCTCGACACTCCTCGCAACCACGGCCAAACTATCACCGGGCTGGTCGAGGGCTTGATGGTGGCTGCTGTTAACCAGCAGTTCCGTCTCTCCGATGATCTTCGCAATACGCGAGCCGCCCGTGATAGCCACCGGGTGCGCCTCCAAAACTTCTCTGCCGGGCCGGTGGTTCACCGGCGTCTTCAGATCCTGGATCAGGGTTCCGCCGCGCCAGACATTCCAGGATTGAGTCCCGTAACAGATCCCGAGCACCGGTTTGTGGAGGTTAGCCGCGTCCTGCATCAGGAGCTCGTCCACCGCCTCTCGCGCAGGGTCTGCCGGGGAACACTCCGGTATCCGGATGTGGCCATATTTCTCCGGGTTCACATCCGCGCCGCTGCCGGGGAGAAGCACGCCCTCGCATGAGCTGGCCAGCTTCGCAACTTCAGCGGGAGAGGCCGCGAGCGTCACCTTCACAGCCTCGCCGCCCACAGCCTCGACGGCCTGTGCGTACTGGGGCCACGACCGCTGGTTGTATTCGAGGTCGGTCGACGTGGGCTCGGGTATTGCAATCCGCGGCTTCTTCATTGTTGATCCTCCTCGGCAGCCACGGTGATGGCTTCTAGTTCGGACTTCTCGGGTTGCTGAAGATAAGAATGACGGTAATACAGCCTGCATATTTCGTCACTGACTCGCGTCGTCAGTTCCTCGATCTGCTTGATCCCGTATCCGGTAGTCTCGATGGGGTCGCCGACGGCGAGGGTGACGGGCACGGGGTGGAATTCGAGCGAGTGCATTGGGAGCAGCTCATAGGTGCCGATGAGAGCCATGGGCACGATCGGTAACCCTGCCCGGATCGCCATAAAGGCTGGGCCGTTCATGAAGTTTCCCAGGTGACCGGTTGCCGAGCGGCCGCCTTCCGGAAAGATAAAGAGCGGCATGCCGGCCCGCAGCGTCTTGACTGCTCCGCCGAGGCTCGAGATGGAGGCGCGAGGGTTTGTTACGTTGACCGGTACCTGTCCCGACCGCTGCAGATGCCAGCCGACAAAGGGCAGCTTGAACAGGTCGTGACGGGCGACGATCCGAAATTGAAAACGTAGGGCCGAGAAGATTACAGGGGTGTCCATGTAGGACAGGTGGTTTGCGACGTATACCCCCACGCGGCCGTCGAGCTTGTCCGCACCCAGCAGGGTCAACCGGGCACCGCTGATGCGAACTATCGTTCGGCCCCAGGCCCGGGCAATGGCGTGCTGAGCTTTGCCGTCCTTATCCTGCAAGGATGCGATCAATGACAGGCTGCCAAACAGCCCGGTGCAGAGAAAGAAGAGCGGCGCGCGGAAACAGAAGCTGATCAGCCGTTCTGCCCAGCGGAGCGGGTGTGGCCGGGGTCCCAGCGTGTGAGCAGTCACCCTGCGGCCCCGATCAGGTGCGACCGTGCTGCGCCGACCAGATAGACGGATCCGGTGACTACGACCAAGCCGTCGGTCGGAGTCAAGGCCCAGGCTTTTTCAAGGGCATCCTGCACGTTGTCTGCGGTATGTCGCGTCACCCCGGTTGGCTCCGCTGCCTCGGCCATTTGAGCGAGCGTCGCCCGGCGCGGAGAATCGACTTCGATCAGGACTACGGATTCGAAGAGCGGAAACAGGATCTGCGCTATCTCTCCGACTGGCTTGTCGGCCAGGCAGCCGAAGACGGCAGTCATGTTGCGCGGTTCGAGATCAAGATGCGACAAGGCCGAACGGAGAGCCCAGGCGCCGGCGGGATTGTGCGCTACGTCGAGCAAAATATCGGAATGGCCCGGCACCGGCAGCCGCTCCATCCTCCCCGGCCATCGTGTCAGGCGAATTCCCTCTGCGATTTGCCTTGCGGATATATTGTAACTGTAATTGTTACATAACTCAACGGCGGCGGCAATCGCCAAGGCAATGTTTCGCTGCTGGTGCGCGCCGGTCAACGGTGAGTTCACTTCGATTTGTTCGCCGAGCACAGTCAGCGAGTAGCCACTTCCCTTTTCTGCCTCGTCGCGTCCCGGAACATTCGCCGCCGCACTAACGCCGCGTGCATTCAGTGCTGTCGCCACTTCGCCGATTGCCTGGTTGGCTTCGGGATGCTGCGGCAGTGTAACCAGGACACCGTTCCGACGCAGTATTCCAGCTTTTTCGCGGGCGATTGCCGCGATAGTTGTACCTAACCACTCAGTGTGATCGAGCGAAATGTCAGTGATGACGGAAAGGAGCGGTTCGACAATATTCGTCGCATCCAGGCGACCGCCCATTCCGACTTCGAGGACGGCGATCTCAACCTGCTGCTCGGCGAAGGCCAGGAAGGCAAGCGCGGTCATCGTCTCAAAAAAGCTGGGATGGCTGCGCAGCGCTCCCACGCTTACCAGTTGCCGCGCGCAATCGTCGACACGGAAATAGTAGCCGGCGAAATCGTCGTCAGAAATCTCGACTCCGCCGATGCGCACCCGCTCGTTCACTCGCGAGAGGTGCGGCGAGGTATAGAGACCGGTGCGGTAGCCGGCAGCTGTGAGGATCGATGCCAGCGTCGCCGAGGTTGAGCCCTTGCCATTTGTGCCGGCCACGAGCACAGAAGGAAACTTGAGCTGCGGATTGCCCAGCGCCTCGGCCAGCACCCTCATCTCGCTCAGCTCGAACTTCCGTCTCGGCTGTCCGGGTGCAGTGTGCAGCTCGCCGGCGAGCGAAAAGAGACCATCAATGGCCGAGGCGTACGACATAGATCGATTTTAGAGGAATCTGCAGCAAGAAATGGGCGCGAAGGCTCAAGGGCTTCTGTCGCGGCGAAACTTTCTACTGTACCCGCATGAAGTCGAGCGCGCGGCTCAGGTACGTCTTCAGATCCTTGCGCTCGACGACTGCGTCGAGGAAGCCGTGCTGCAGGAGAAACTCCGACCGCTGAAAGCCTTCGGGGAGCTTCTGCCGGATGGTCTGCTCGATCACCCGCGGTCCCGCGAAGCCGATCAAGGCACCCGGTTCGCCAATGTTCAAGTCGCCGAGCATGGCAAAGCTGGCGGTGACGCCGCCGGTGGTCGGATCGGTGAGCACGGAAATGAATGGAACGCGGGCCTGGTCGAGGCGAGCCAGAGCGGCCGAAATCTTGGCCAGCTGCATCAGGCTCACGATGCCTTCCATCATGCGCGCTCCGCCTGAGGCGGCTACGATAATCAGCGGTTGCCGGCTGTCGTGCGCGCGATCCACGGCTCGGGCGATGGTTTCGCCGACAACCGCGCCCATGCTGCCGCCGATGAAGCTGTACTCCATCACGCTCAGCACCACGCGATGCGTGCCGATAAGGCCGAGCGCATTGATGATGGCATCGTTCAGACCGGTCTCGGCCTGCGCTTTGGAGAGCCGGCTGCGATAGGGTTTCAGGTCGGTAAAGTCCAGCGGATCAGTGGATTTCAGATTCAGGTCAACCAGCGTGTACCCAGGCTCAAGCAGCATGTCGATGCGAGCCCGCGACCCGATCCGGAAGTGGTGGCCGCACTTGGGGCAGACCATAAGGTTGGCCTCCAGGTCGGGGCGGAAGATTACCGCCTCGCAGGCATCACACTTGATCCAGAGTCCTTCGGTGCGCACCGTTTTTGCCCCGGTGTCCTCAATCTTATTGTCTTCCCGCCGAAACCACGACATCTGTTATGCCTGCCTTCCGTGCTACTCTGTTGTGCTAATACTCGATCCCGCGCTGGGCGAGAATGCCCTTCTGGTACGCGTGCTTTACCTCGCGCATCTCGGTCACAGTATCAGCAATCTCCACCAGAGAAGGATGCGCATTTCGGCCAGTGAGGATGACGTGCACCATCTCCGGGCGCTCCTTAAGCGTTTCGACAACCTTGGCCGGATCGAGCATTCCGTAGCTGATGGCGTAGTTGATCTCATCGAGCACCACCATGTCCCATTCGCCGGAGAGGATTGCCTGGCCGGCCTCGTCCCAGGCTTCTTCGACCAGCCGAATGTCTTCGGGATCGGTTTCCGCTCCGCCTACCTTTACGAAGCCGCGACCCATTTGCTTCATCACAAAATTGCCGTCGAAAGCCTGGACGGCGTCGAGTTCGCCGTAGTGCCACGAGCCTTTCAGGAACTGCAGCATGAGCACCCGCATGCCGTTGCCGACGGCACGCAGAGCGGTACCCATGGCGGCGGTGCTCTTGCCCTTGCCTGGTCCGGTGTTGATCAGGATCAGCCCTCGCCGCGACTCTGTCGAATCCACTTCTCTTCTCCGCCGATCCCTAACTCTGCCGGTCTTAAATCCGCTGTTCCTGGCTCTGCTGGTCCCATCCCTGCCCCTCTGGGGACGGCCAGTCCTCAGTGCCCCGTGTGGTACGGGTGCCCAGCAAGGATTGTAAATGCCCGGTAGACCTGTTCGCTGAGAACGACCCGGGCCAGTTCGTGGGGCAGTGTCATGGGGCCAAGGGAATACAGAAGCCCGGCCTGTGCGCGCTGCTCGGCAGACCAGCCGTCGGCAGGGCCAATCGCGAAGATAACCCGTTGACGGCCTTCATCCCGTTCTCGACCAAGCCAGCCGGCCAGTTCCTCCGAGGAGAGTTCTTTGCCGCGCGAATCGAGGAGGACTAAAGCCGGGATCGTGCGCGAGCGCTGATTCTCGAGAGACTCGAAAAAGGCGTCGCTGGTTCGAAAGACCGCGGTGTCCGTCGGCGCGTAGGCGGCGGTGCGGTTAATGTATTCCGCCACCAAGGCATCGAAGTGCTCGCTGCGCGCGCGCCCGGCGATGGAGGCGATGGTGATCTTCATCTGAGACAGCCTAATACAGGCTGCCGGAAGGGGAGCGGCCGCCCGGATTTTCGTCCGAGCAGCCTGCCTTTCCTATTTGGTGATTCTGGTGACTGCGGTGGATTGATTACTCCCGGGATGCGGGTCGGGATTAGAGCTGGTGATGGTGGCAGTGTTGCTGACATTGGTCGCAGCCGCGCCGGTGGCGCGAACGGTAATCTCGATGTTGTATTCCGCGATGTTGAACAAGTTGGTTATTCCCAGGGAGGCCAAGGTGCAGGTGACAGTGCTGCCAGCGTAGGAGCACCGCTGGGATGTATACCCGCAGCCCTTCAGACTGCACGAGAAGAGCTGGGCTGTTGCGCTCACATAGGTGACACCGGCGGGCAGCGGATCGGTAACGACGACCTGCGAGGCCGGGTTGCTTCCGAAGTTGGCTGCGGAGATGCTATAGACGAAGGTGCTGTTGTGGCTTACAGAGCCGGGGGCGAGCTTGATCAAGGCAAGATTGACGGGAGGCGCGGCCACGACCTGGTAAGAGACGGAGACCGGAGTACCGACGTTCCCTGCGGCATCTTTCACATTGACGGTGAAGGTCTTGACCCCGGTGCTGGAGGTATCGATCGGGGTGGTAATGGTTCCGGTATTCAAGGTTCCCACGGGGAAGGTCGAGGCGCCGCAACTGACCACGCCGGAAAGGGTATCGGTGCAACTGTACTGGGCGGTAACTCCCGGCTGATTCTGGTAGTAGGAGTCGGCGATGCCGTTGTTCGTGGAAGGCGGCGGGGAGAGGATCGGACCAGTGGCCACTACGGGCGCCTGCGTGTCCACATTGACAGGGACGGTGTAGAACAACGTGGACCAGCTCCCGGTCATGTCCTGCGTGAACTTGAGCTCTTCGGTGCTGGCGCAGTCCCGGGCGAAGTAGTGGATCAGGTACATGCCGTCGCCGCCAGTGATGGGCACGCTCTGCGTGGGCGGAGTGAAGACGGTCGCCGGTGGCTCGGTTGGCGAGCTGGACGTTGGGCAGGGGATGGAGTTGGTCAGGGTTATGTCGCCGGGTACCGGATTTCCCGGCATAGGCGGTGTCGACGCGGGCGAAATGCCATAGGTGATGCTGGTGATCGGCGCCGGCACAAAGTTCGCAGCTCCAGGCGGTGGAGACTGGACCCCGGCGAATGTCGGCGGCTGGCTGGAGAAGTTGACGGTAGCGCTGTTCGTGTTGATCCAGCCGCCGGGTTGCTGGCCGACGATCGTAACGGTAGTCAGGTCCTCGGGAACTGGCGCGACTGTGATGAAGCTGGAATTCGGATGCGTGCCATGGCTGGTGCTGGTGTAGGCACCGGGGCCGCTGAAATTGACGAGCAGGTTCTGCGGGCAAAGGGTGGTGGCGAAATCGGTGGTCTGGTCGAATTCGCACTGGCCGCCGGTCCAACCCTCGCTGGCCATCAAAAAGCCGACGCCCTGATGGAAGGTCGGGCCGTTGGGCACAACGATGTCGGGAAGCGTAAACGCCGGGCCGTCCCAGACCTCTTGGAATACTTCGTTGGCCTGATTCGAGATCGGGCACTGGCCTCCGCTTAGACTTGGATTCGTCCCGACATTGCACTGCAGCGTGTACAGCTTGCAGGCCGGAGAACCACTGGGAAGCAGTTCGCCGGTATGCGACAGGCAGCTTGAGGTCGCAAAGGAAGTTCCGGGAACCCAAACCGGTACCCACGTGGTGGGATCGATGGGCAGGTCGGCGACGCTCGGGATGGTCTGATTGGTAATGGTTAGGCCCCCCGCGCTTTCCGCCGCAGAGAGGTCATAGGTAAAGTTGAGGACCTGGTTCGTGGTGCTGTCAAAGGGGAAGCTCTGCGTGAGTTGCTGGGATGTCGGGTTGGTTGAGGAGATCGGATTACCGGTGATGTCCGCGGGTCCGGTAACGCCGGTCTGAGTGCAGTTCGTGTTGAGGTAAAGCGTGGAGTTCGAGAGATACCCGCCGGTATCTACCAGGTCGAACTTTGCCTGATTGGCGCCAGGCTGCAGGTAGCTGCTGACATCGATGGGAGGAAGTCCGCCGAGGGCGGTGTAGTTGTCAGGATCCATCCCCGTCAGCAGTCCCTCTCCTCCCAACTCCTCGAGATAGGGAGTGAAGCAGCTGTAATAGCCGTCATACAAGACTCCGCCCTGGCAAAGATTCACCGGGCCGATGGTGGATTCGCCGGCGGTCGCCGTCAGGTCGATGTAGTTATCGGTGATGACGTTGCCGGTGTTGTCGGCGGTCGAGGAAAGCGAGGCCTGAATCGGAGAAGCGCTGCAGCTCAGGTTCACTGTGGAGCTGTTGAAGATGACCTGGTTCGGCGGGTTGCCCGCCGTGGTCAGCGAGAGGCGAACATTGGTCGGTCCAAACAGCTTGATGGAATTTGAATTGGTCTGGCCCGACAGAACTGGGGAGGCGACAGCAGCGCATGCGATCAGAACCGCACTGCGCAGAAAGGATATTCGAAACATTGACGCAATCTCCTATTGCGGTTTCCCGGCATAAATGACAACGGTCGATCACGCCTCGAAGGACACTTCACGGCCACGTGAAAGACCGGGGGGAACCAGCAGACTCCTTGAGAGGTCGCGCCCTAGTAGTGTTTCCGTAGGGAAAGGGTTTGAGCTAGACGGAAACTATTGGATTCTCTGCTTACAATGCAACTGTGTCAACGCGAAAATGGGAAATAGCTGGACAACGCCAGCTTCTTCTGCAAAAAAAGAGCCGCATGTCAGAGACATGCGGCGCGCAATTCGTGATTAGTTCCGCATTATCTGCGGAAACTCCTGACGGCATCGGCCACGATCGGAGGCGTGACTGCATGCACAAACTTTTTGAAGGATGATTCCTTCGTTCCATTTTCTTCTCCCGGCAGCGGCTGGAACAATGTTGAGTGCGACTCGTTTTGCTCCTCTTCGGGCCGGCCATTCGAATAGTAGTAAGTCGCAATCGACTTGCGAGTGCGGTCGGGCGGACAGGAGAGCGGTGTGGGGTGGCCATGGAACGAGGTCGAAGTAGTGCTGAAGATAGCGCAGCGGTTAAATAATGGCAGGATCTTCTGCTCGGCGTGCGTCATCTCCTTATCCCATAGCTCGAAATGACCGCCGTACTCTTCTTTCCAGTCCTTGTTGAGATAAACAAGAACGTTGATACGGCGTTCGAGATTCAGCTTGGCGTGGTGGTTGAAGTCCGCGTGAACACCCAGCTTGCCTCCGGGCTTGATCTGGTGGAGTCCTCCGCCTACGTAGTACGGATCGGGAATGACACCCTTGATGCCGGTGAGAACTTCGAGGAACTGGATCATGGGCCGGCTGTTGAGGAAGAAAAGAACGTCGCGCGGTCCGGCGGGTAAGCGCTCCACGCTGTCGAAGGCGAGCTTCTTCTCATTGGCGTTATCAAACTGCTGCCACTTCAATTCCTTTGGCTGAGGAAACTCGCGCAATGCAGCTTCGGCAGCCTCGACGGGCAGAAAATCGTCGAAGTAGATATGCGGAAATGGCGCGCCCTTCTTGTACTTCTCGGCGCTTTCTTTTGCCAGCCGCTCCAGCCTGGAGGAGAATTCGTCGCTGAGCAGTTCCTTCATGGGTTTTCCTTATGGTTGGGCGCGAACCGGGCGCGGGGATTGAGGATGTCTGTGAACTCACCTCAAGTGTAAGGAGGAGCTATACGGCGAGCAATAACACTTAAGTTCTCGCCTAGTAACCGATCCGGAGCAACTTCCTGCGACTACCAGTGAACATGCGCAAACGGGGACCCGAAGCCTAGTGTCGAACGCAGCGCCAGGGCCGCCGCCAGGCAGACAAAGAAGGCGAGCGACAGCCACGCATCCTGCGCGAACAGGCCTATGCCTTCGCGGTAAGCGCTGTAGGCGGTCACAAAGTAGACGGGCAGGTCGGCAACGGCTACAGCCAGCACTGCTCCTGTCATTCCCAGGAAGTGAAATCCGATGGGCAGAGCCAGGTAAAGCGAGATGCAATAGACGAGATAACCGAGGGCGTTGTAGTGGGCCTTCTGCAGCGAGAGAATCGCGGGATTCGTTGTGCTGTAGAGCAGCGTATGCCACAGGCCCAGCGCCAGAATGCCGATCATCCAGGCGGCGTCATGGTAGCGCGGATCGTACACGGCGCGAATGAAGAAGTCACCGGTGCAGATGACGATGATCAGCAGCACGCCGCCGATAGCGAGAACCGGCATGCGGTACTTGACGATGATGTCCCGGTATTCCTTGCGGGGACGGCTGGCGAATTTGGCGATGAAAGGAAAGCCGACGCGTCCGCAGAACTGCAGGATGATCTGCCGCGGGACGTCGGAGATCGCAAAGGCGATGCCATAGATGCCCAGCATGCGGAAGGAGATGAGTTTGGCGAGGATCAGCCGGTCGGACTGGCCGGCCAGGAAGGTCAGCGCCGTGCCGATGAGAATCCAGCGCCCGAACTTGATGAGCGCGCGCAGCGACTCTTTGTCCCAGGTAAAGCGCGGACGGATCTCGGGCAGCATCCAGTAGCTGACCACCGTTCGCACAACTTCGGATATCACCTTGCCGGCGACCAGGGCCATCAGAGATGGCTGAAACCAGGCCCACAGCAGCGTGATGACGAACTGCAGGAACTGTTGCATCAGTTCGAGCGCCGAGATTCTGCCGACTCCCATGTGACGGGAGAGCGTGAGCAGGCTGGGCGAGGTCAACGATGCGATAGCAACACTCAAGCCGATCGCAGGCAGCACCCATAACAAGCGCGACTCGTGGTAGAAATGCGCCAGCGGCCACGCCAGCGGTACGGTAATCAGGAAAAGCCCTGCACCGCGAAGCACCTGGACGGTCCACGCTGTGTTCAGGAAGACCGGCTCGTCACCGCGCGGGTCCTGGATGATGCTGTCCTGCAGCCCGATGTGGGAGAAGAGGTACAGGCCGGTGATGATGGTCATCACCAGCGTAAGTACGCCGAAAAGGTCGGGCGCAAACATATGGCTGAGCACGATGTTGCTGACGAGTCTCAGCGCCAGCGCCAGGCCATAGGAGATGGTGACAAAGTACGTGCCCCGGACTGCCTTCGATTCGAGCGAGCGGAACGTAGAAGTATCGTCCAGCTCTTCGCCTGGCCCCGGGGACAGCTCTGTATTCATCGTCATAGACAGCGAGGGGTTGCCGTATGGCTACATTGGTAAATCGAAGTCATGTTTTCCTGTGAGCCTAGGGTTCCAAGTAGTCGCAGCCGAGCGACCGAAGGAGAAGTTTCAGTACAAGCCGAAAGGACTCTGGAGTACTTTTGGGATCCAAGTGCTAGGGTAAATGCTATTATGCCCCCGAATTCTGTAAACCCTACCTTTGTGTCATACGGAATTGCGCGCGTGCGCGTTATCGTTATCTGAAGGAGGATGGCATGCAGACCACTACCGATGCACGGCCCGTTGCTTCTATCTTCGAAGCTGGCAATCCGGGATTTCGGGAGAACTTCGACGAGAAACCTTTCGAGTTCTTGCATTGCTTCACGGCGGATCATCCCCTTTTCCAAATTTCCCGCCTGCGGCAGCTGATTGAAAATCCGGTTACACGCCCGGGAGTTTACTTCGACGCCGGAGATATCGGCATCGGGCAGCGCTGGGACTCGGTTCCGGAGCGCAAGCAGACGCTCGAGGAAACATTCGACCGCGTCGATAACGCAGGCGCGTGGATCCTGATGAAGCGGGTGCAGAAAGATCCTGACTACGACGATCTGCTGGTGCAGTGCCTCGACGAAGTACAGCGCCTGAGCGGGCGCCAGATCGATCAGGACAAGAAGAGCCAGGAAGCTATTATCTTTCTTACCTCGCCGCACCGCGTGACTTCGTACCACATCGATCGAGAGTGCAATTTCCTGATGCAGGTGCGCGGCGACAAGGAGATCAGCGTCTTCGATCGCAACGATCGCGATGTGCTTCCCGAGGCGGAGCTCGAGACCTTCTGGTCGAAGGACAACAACGCCGGCGTCTACAAGCCCCAGTACCAGGATCGCGCGCATGTCTTTGTGATGCGGCCGGGCACCGGAGTGCATATCCCGGTGAACTCGCCGCACTGGCTCAAGAACGGCAACAATGTTTCGATTTCACTGAGCATCAGCTATCAATACAAGGACTGGCGGCGCAAGTACGTCTTCCAGGCCAACTACTATCTGCGCAGGATGGGTATGAACCCGACGCCTCCGGGTAAGTCGGCACTACTCGACAACGCCAAAAGGCTGGTAGTACAGGTAGGATTGAATAGCAAAAAATTGTTGCAACCTGCGAAGTCTGCTAACTGAGCGTCTCCGGAAGTGCCAGCCCGCCACAAGGACAGGTGTGCCGCGCCTGTCTCTCAAACCATCGCCAGCAGAATGGTAACCAGGTCCCAGGTGAATCCCGGATGAAACGGATGTTGGAACGAGCTGTTGCGTTTGCGCGAGACGCTTATACCTACCGCTATTTCAACTCACAGGCCAGGGCCCCGCGTTATCGCGGCGTGTACCGATCCTTTGCTGACGCGGAGCGCGCGATACCCAAGGGCGTGCCCGAGGGCTTCAACCTTCAAGCCGTGCCCGACTTTTTTATCGGCAAGCAGTTCCTCTTCAATCAGCAGGATTATCCGGTGCTGCTGTGGTTCTCACAGGCAATGGAGCCGGGGAGCAAAGTATTCGACCTGGGGGGCGGCTTCGGCCAGTGCTACTACAAGTACCAGGAGTACGTGCCTTATCCCGAGGGCCTGCAGTGGACGGTTTGCGACGTCGAGTCGTTTCTATCTCCGGCGCGGGAGTTTGCGAGCAAGCGCAATGAGAAAAATCTCTCCTTCACCACGGATCGTAGCGCCGCTGACGGTTGCTCGATCTATCTGACAAACGGCGCGCTGCAATACGTCGAGCCCGATCTGCCGGAAATCCTTGCGAAGCTTTCATCGAAGCCGCAACACGTGCTGGTCAATCGCGTTCCCATGTACGAAGGCGAGCGCTACTACACGGTGCAGTCGTCCAGTCATTCCTTCGTCGTCCACAAGACGATCAATACGTCACAGTTTGTGCACGATATGGAGGACCTGGGCTACAACGCGGTCGACCAGTGGTCGCTGCCGCGGTCGATGCACGTCTACTTTCATCCCGAGTGCTTTGTGCCCAACTTCCGCGGTTTCTACTTTCGGCGCAAGTCGAGCTAGTCCCGGCTTATATTCTTCAGGAAATATCGGGGCCTGATTGCGGCCCCTTACTTAGTTCAGCCGTCCGCGCAGCGCCTGTGACAGACTGGGTGCTCGCAGCCCGCCTACGGACTCGTGCTCCTCGTCCGGCTGGATGTCGCCCTCACCGGGCGCAAGGAAGAGATTGCTCTCGAAGGCGTACTGACGGGTGTAGAGGTCGTAGTACTGGCCGCGTGCTTCGAGCAGCTCGGCGTGCGTGCCCCGCTCCTGCACCAGTCCGCTATCGATGACCAGGATCTGGTTGGCGCGGCGGATGGTGGAGAGGCGGTGCGCGATGACGAAAGTCGTGCGGCCGCGCATCAGGTAAGCCAGGCCTTCCTGGATCAGCGCTTCGGACTCCGAGTCGAGACTCGAAGTCGCTTCGTCGAGGATGAGGATGCGCGGATCGGCAAGTATGGCGCGGGCAATGGAGATGCGCTGCCGCTGGCCGCCGGAGAGCTTCACGCCACGTTCGCCCACGATGGTGTTGTAGCCCTCAGGAAAGCGGATCGCGAACTCGTCCACGCGGGCGATGCGAGCCGCTTCGAGAACCTGCTCTTCAGTAGCGTCCGGACGGGAGAAAGCCACATTGTCGCGGATGGTGCCGTCAAAGAGGAACGACTCCTGCAGGACCACGCCGAGATGGCTGCGGAAGCTGCCCAGCTCCACAGTGGTCAGATCAACTCCGTCGAGAAGAATCTTGCCGGCGTCGGGATTGTGAAACGCAGTGATCAGGCTGATGATGGTCGACTTGCCCGAGCCTGAAGGCCCTACGAGCGCAGTGACGGTGCCGGGAGGCGCATCGAACGAGATGCCGCGCAGCACCGGCTTGTCGGCGTGGTAGGCGAAGTGAACGTCGTCGAAGCGGAGATCGCCGTTGAACTGGCCCTCGGGAATGCGATATGTCCGGTGCGGATCGTCGTCCTCTTCGGCTTCGGCCAGCAGTTCGCGGGTGCGGTCGAGGCCGGCGATGGCCTCGGTGAGCTGCGTTCCCACGGAGACAACCTGGAAGGCGGGGGCGATCAGGTAAGCGAGGAAGATGGCGTATTCGCCGTATTGTCCGATGGTCAGCTTGGCCCCGAGATATTCGCGCGTTCCGATGAACATGACCAGGGCGCCGACAATGCCGACCACCACCGTCGACGACATGCTCATGAAGGAGATAGCAGTGATCGACTTCATGATGTTGGAGAGCAGGCTGCGCACTCCGACGGTAAATACCGCTGCCTCGCGGCCCTCGGCGCGGTAGCCCTTGACGACGCGCACGCCGCCCAGCGACTCGGTAAGACGCCCGGTGACGTCGCCATAGATCCTTGCGCGCTCGCGATAGATGGGGCGGATGGTAGCAAAAACCTTACGCAGCGCGAGGGTGAATGCGACCATGATCAGAGCGGCGACGATGGTCATGCGCGGGCTGATGCGCATGAGCACGATGAATGACATGATCGCGGTCAGCGAGCCGCCCAGGAATTCCATCAGGCCGGTGCCCATCAGATTGCGCACGCCCTCAACGTCGGACATAATGCGCGAAACGAGAACGCCGGTGCGATTGGCGTCGTAGAAGGCGATCGGCAGCCGTCCGATATGCGCCTGTATCTGGATGCGCAGGTCAGTGATCAATTCCCACGCGGCCTTGGAGAGCGACTGCGCCAGCGCAAACGCGGTGATCGCCTGAATGGTGGTCGCTATAAGCACGGCGCCTACCAGCGGAAGCAGGTAGTGGCCGTGGCGTTCCAGCATGACCTTGTCGATGAGGAACTTGGTCGAGAGAGGCAGGACCAGTCCCGAGGCGCGATTGATCAGCAGCAGGACCAGGCCAAAGAGAAGCAACCAGCGGCGCGGCCTGATGATCGACCAGATTTCCGGCAGCACATTGCGCAACTGCGCTCGACGGTTCGAGGTCTTCGCAGAGACGGCCTGGAGGACCTTCTTCTCCGGTGCTGGCGTTACGGCCGGGGGTTGTTCAACCGATTGGGTCATGAGTTGTGAACGACTCGCGATTCAAAAATGAAGCGTGGGAGGTGCGCACTGTCTCCGGCGGGGGTGCCGGAATTCCCGTGCAAGGTCGCAACTTATTGTCACACGGACCCTAGCTGTCCCGGGAATAGCATTCCTGTGGGATAGCCCAGCGCCGGGGAGTCAGCGGCTGACCAGCCGCTTCAGGCTGCGCGCGGCGCGATAGCCACTGCTCTTGATGCCGTCCAGCGCCGGTGAACTGCCGGGACGGCCAGGGTGGAGGCCCATCTTGCGCAGCGCGTGGTTCACGCGGAAGGCATCGGCAGCCGTATCGACCACACGCTTGAAGTTGATGCTGAGCGAGACGGAGACATCGGAACCATTCTCCACCCAATGCGGGAATATGACGGGATTGCTCACCCCTGTTCCCGGACTTATATCAAAGCGCCACGCCTTCGCTTCCAGGTGCTCGCGATACTTAGGGGCTTTTGTATCTTCGCCGGACCAGAATTTTTCAAGTTCAATGTCGGTGAGCACTTCACTGTCGTCACCGTTGAAGATGTGAACCGTCTTCGAGCCCTGGATCTGGAGCAGGAAATTCGCTTCTCCGTCGATGTGGTAGGGCGTAACGCGCCCGGGAGAAGTGATGAGGATGGTCATCACCGGATCACGGTATGAACGCTTTAGATCCACGTTGCACAAGGTCCCCAGCTCGTCCATGCACGTATTCAGGAAGGCGCGATACTCTTCGTACTCCTGCACGCGCTTCAGCATGATCAGCGAATTCGAGTCGCCGATATTTGCCAGGACATCCACCAGCGACTTGCCCTCGGGCACGCCGCGCCACTTTTCGCCTGGCGTAGTGGTTCCAGACTCGAAGTAGTATCCGCCTGATTTTGCTTCGGCGCGTGCGGCGAGGCTCGTCAGAAACGGCCAGCTGAAGAGCTCCGACTCATGCACGGAATGAGAAAACGGAAACGGCTTGCGGTCGAACGCCGTCTGGAAGGTCTCGCTCGCCGGCGAGCTGTAGGGAAAGTATCGGGAGCTGATGGTTGCGGTGTTCATGATCTATCCTTCGTCAAAACGGACATACGGAGAGCGCGTTAAGAAGCCAGCAATTCACGCATTCACCGGAGATTAGCGCCTTGGGTCTGCGCGCGCGGGGCGAGCGGGGAAACGGAAGAACCAGATAGAAGCGAACGATGACTGTAACAAGCCAGGCCGAAAACGGCGGGACTCTCCGGTCCACTAAGAACGTGCTTTTACTGTCAGCGCCGCTCGGTCCTAACTTACCTTACTTATCGGCCGGCAGATGCATCATCCCCTGATGGTAACTAGAAACAGTAATCACTTTGTGTGATTCCTACTAAACTCGAATAACCATTACCATTTGGGGATGCTTAGATTCCGGGCCACCTGCTACCTTGAGCGAGTCATGAAAGAGGCCTGCCGCCGAGCGACATAAGGGCTGGCGCCGGACTCTTCGCCGACGCGCTGTAATTGCTTTCGCTGTTGGGTTCCGCCTTCGGTCTTTTCGTAGTCAGTTTCACTTCCATCCGTTTCTTTGAATCGGCACCCCTCTGGGAGTGACATGGGCGAAGCCCGTCTGAATCACCACAATTCAATCTGACTGATTGCTGCCGTCCACCCCCAAAGTTGACGCGCAAACTTCGAGAAATGCCGCACATCGCTTCTGCCGCCCTCCCGGGCAACGCGAACCCCCCTGCGATGGCACCTGGAACAATCCGGCGATTGTCTCTCTATCCGTTCTATCCGGCATACGACAAGAAAACATCAGGTGGGGACACCATTCAATGGGCGCAAATTTAGGAATTACCTCTGTCTTTGGTCAACAGGCCGCCAAGTCCGATGTACGGGCGGCGATCAGCGGCTTGGCGTCCGCCAGAAAGCGATCGGCGAGCCAGTCGTCGGTCAACACAGCGGTCATGATGTCGCTGGATGTGCTGGCGGTGTCGGCTGCAGTCTACCTGGCGCTGCATCTTCATCCGGGCAACGCCGGAGGGCACTGGAACAGTCTCCAGCAGGCGGTGGCAGTGGGACCCGCAATGCTGGTGCAGCTGGCATATCTCGTCTGGTTCATTACCGTGCTGCTGGTTCTCAGCTGGCACGACGGGCTCTACGGCCGGCTGCGGTCGTCGTCGAAACTCCACGAAATTCGCATGACAGTGCAGGCCTGCCTGATCGCCGGCCTGCTGCTCTGCGGCGCGATGTACATGACGCATGACATGCTGACGCCCAGAGCCGTGGTCCTCTCCATGGTGGGCTTCACGACCGCTTTCATGTGCCTGCTGCGCGGCTGGTGGCGCTACTCCGAGCATCGCGATCTGGAGAAGGGCGTAGGCACAAAGAACATACTCATCCTGGGCGCCGGTCACGTGGGCAATGCGGTGCGGCGGCAGATTTTCAAGCACCGCAGCCTGGGCCGCGTATTCAAGGGATTCGTGGAGCTTCCCGGAGATGCCGCGAACGAAGCCGAATGCAACGAAGTGATCGGCAACTTTTTTCAGCTGCGCCACCTGGTGCGGCAGCATTTCATTGACGAGATCATCATCGCCGGAAGCTGCTCTGCTTCTCAGGTGCTCGAACTGGTGGAGATGGCTGCGGACATGCACGTGGAGGTTCTGGCCATACCCGGGCTCTACGAAGACATGGCTCCTGAGGCTCCGATCTTTCACCTCGGAGACTTCCCGGTCACGGCGATTCACCGCCGAGACGACAAGGCGCTTCCGATGCTGGTCAAGCGGGTCGTCGATATCGCGCTGTCTATGATGCTGCTGGCGTTTCTGGCGCCCATCTTGCTGGTGATCGGTATCGCGATCAAACTGAGTTCGCCGGGTCCTGCGTTTTATGTCTCCGACCGCATCGGTAAGAAAGGCCGCGTCTTTCGGCTGTGGAAGTTCAGAACAATGCAGGTCGGCGCAGACCGCATGAAAGCGGCGCTGGCCGGGTCGAACGAGCGCGACGGCATCCTGTTCAAGATCAAGAACGATCCGCGCGTGACTCCGATCGGCCGCATCCTGCGCAAGTTCAGCCTTGATGAGCTGCCGCAGCTCTTCAACGTTCTCTGGGGAGATATGAGCCTGGTCGGGCCGCGTCCTCCGTTGGCGACCGAGGTTGCGCGTTACGAGCTGAAGCACTACCGCAGGCTCGACGTTCTTCCTGGCCTCACCGGGCTCTGGCAGGTGCGGGCGCGGCACGATCCCTCGTTCGATCAGTATGTAGCTCTGGATATTGCTTATGTTGAAAACTGGAATTTCTGGATGGATATGAAAATTCTGCTTCGGACGGCGGAGGTAGTTTTGCGCGGTACCGGTTCGTAACAATCAGTGCGCAGTAACGGGCGGGCACGTCTCAGAAAGTCTCCAAATCCGCTGGAAGGCAGTACGGGAACCCCCAGTTTGAAGCAACAGAAAATCAATCATCATCCGGCTCGATCACTGGTCGAGCCACTGGGGCAAGATCTTCATGCGTATTTTGTTGACTGGCTCAAATGGCCAATTGGGCACAGAGTTCCGTACGCTCAGCAGAAGCACAGCTGAAATTATCTCGACAGGGAGCCGCGAGCTCGACCTGACCAATGAGCAGGAGATCCGGCGTTTCGTCCGCGAGGTCAGGCCTGCGGTCATCGTCAACGCCGCGGCTTTCAGCGATGTGGACGCGGCAGAGCGGAACTGGGACGCCTGTTTCGCGCTCAATGCAATCGCGCCGGTGGTGCTGGCTGAAGAAGCTCACCGCCTGGACGCATTGCTGATTCACTACTCGACCGACCAGGTCTTCGACGGCAACAAATCTGCACCTTACACCGAGACCGACCCGACGTCACCCCTCAACGTGTACGGAGCTTCAAAGCTTGCCGGAGAGCAAGGGATCGCCGCAAGCTTTGCGCGCTCGCTGATTCTCCGCCTGGGCTGGATCTATGGCGCGCAGGGCGAGAACTTCCTGCGTTCGATCCTGCGTCTGGCAGAGCACAGCGAGGAACTGCACGTAGCCAGCGATCAGATCGGCGCGCCGACCTCGACGAAGGCCGTCGCAGGCGCAACCGAGCGGCTGATTCGCATGTATGCCAACTGCCGGAAGGCCGAGTTTCCGACCGGGATTTATCATCTCGCGGCTTCCGGCGCCACTTCGTGGCATGGATTCGCCGTGGCCATCGTGTCGGCTGCCTTCGAGGGAAGGAAGGCGCCGATTGTCACTCCCACCCTGACGCCGGAACTCTCGTCCGTCGCGAAGAGACCGAGGAACCTGCTGCTTTCCAACCAGAAGTTCCTGAGAACCTTCGGATTTCAGCTCGGATCATGGCAGCAGCAACTGGAGGAAGTCCTGGCAGAGATGCGGGCCGATGCGACCCGGCCAGGAATGGAATACTTGAAAGCCTTCCCGGCGTCCGCCATTTGATCAGCATCGATGAAGCCGGCCGAGGGGGGATATTCCGTCGGGGGCTGTGTAAGAAGCACGGCCCTTTTATTTTGCGTGAAAGTCGACCAGCAAAGTGCAGGCCTGGGAGCCATCGTCTTTCCATAAGCTGTCGCCGGCGAACTGCGCTTCCAATAAGGTCATGCTTTCTCCGGTGTGATGCATGTCGACCGAGCCGGAGTCCAGAGTCCAGGTGTGGGTGCGCTGTTGGTTTCCCGGGGGTACATCCCGTTGATAGCTGAGGTTCTCGCTGTAAGGATGCGGGTTGCCTTCGGAATCGAGAATCGACAGCGAAAAGGTCATGCTGGAGATGGTCTTATCGGTCTGGTTGGTGAAAGCGAGTTTCAGCTGCGGGACGGATTGGCCACCCGCATGGTTATAGCGCAGATCAAGACGATTGAGACTGATCGGGCACTTTGAAGGTGGTCCTGCCGCATAACTGGCAATCGCACAACCCCATATAAGTGGTATGCAGAATCGCCCGATCAATGCATATCCCCCATGGCAGTGGGAGCTATTATATAAGCTCGTCAATATATTGCTCTCCGCGCAACGCTCGGCGGATGGCGGTTTTTGGATTGTGCAAGCCAAAACGATGAACCAATGGTGCGCTGAACGGCATGTATCCTGACCGCGACTCTCAGACTGGGAGCGGACTTCTAACAGAAAATCCCGTCGCTTGCCCAATCCCCGGGGATGGTCACGCAGATGCTTCCGCGCGTCTTGAAGAGCTGCTACGCCGCCTGCCCGCAGGGCGCCGCACGTCGCAGGAGCGGCCGGTGCCGGCGCGCGCGTCCCTTGTCCTCGAGCCGGACCAATGGAAGACAATTCGCCACGCTGCTGCAATGGCAGCCGCCCGGCCGGAAGACCTGGTGCTGGCTGGCTTCTCCGGTCTGCTGTCTCGGCTGACCTGGCAGGAAGCGATCTCCGTTCTTCGCTACTCTCCGGCTCTTTCCCTGTCCACGATTCGGTGGGAGCAGGGTGTCTCCTTCGGGAAGGCGCTAGCCGCAATCCAACAAGAGCAGCTGCACGACGCCCACATTTCTGCAGGAGCAAGCTACCAGTTTCTTGAAGAAGGCACTCCCTCCTCGTCGTGGAAGGCTGCCGATCTGAGCCTCACGGCAAAGGTCGAGTCGGGCCGGCTGGTTATGGTTCTCGCCAGCGCCTCCGGCCGGTGGAGGGAGAGCACCCTTCGGAACTGGCTCGATTCTCTGCGCTGCCTGACGCTGGCCGCCGCGGCTCATCTTGACGCCCCGGTCAGGACGCTGCCTCTGCTGGATGAGAGTGCGGTTCTCGACTTTTATAGACAGCTGAACAGGACCGCGAGCGAGTTTCCTGCACAGGCCCGCGCGCACGATCTGATCTCCCGGCAGGCGGAGCTCCATCCCGACGCGGTTGCCGTGGTCTTCGCAGACAAACGCCTCTCCTACCGGCAGCTCGAGGAGCAGAGCACGCTGCGGGCAAGGCACCTGGCGGCGATAGGCGCTGGTCCAAATCGGCCGGTGGCCATCTGCATGGAGCGCTCCGAGCAATTGCCGGTTGCCCTGCTCGCCATTCTCAAGGCGGGATCGTGCTACGTCCCGCTTGATCCGCAGCACCCGCGGCAGCGGATTGCGATGACGCTCGAAGAGTGTAAGCCGGTCGCGATATTGTCGGATTCGAAGGTTGCGCCGTCGCTGGGCGAAATGCCTGCTCCGGTCCTTCGCATGGATGAAGACTGGCCGCAGGCGGCAGATGCCCTAGAGATTACGCCCGCTTCTCCCGACGATCTGGCCTACATTATCTATACGTCCGGCTCTACCGGGAAGCCGAAGGGCGTTCAAGTCAGGCACCGGGGGCTGGTGAACCTCTTCGATTCCAGGTCGAGAATGCCGGGGCTGGCTCCCGGTGATCGCCTGCTGGCGATTACCACCATCTCGTTCGATATCGCCACCCTGGATATGCTGATGCCGCTGAGCTCCGGGGCCACGCTGGTGGTTGCCGATCGCTACGCGGCGGGAGATCCCTTCGAACTGGCGCGCATACTTGAAAAGTTTGACGTGACGTTTCTTCAGGCCACGCCGTTCACTTGGCGGCTGCTGATGAGCTCGGGATGGGCGGGCAAACACGATCTTCGAATGGTCTCGGGCGGGGAGGCGCTGCCGCGCGACCTGGCCAACCGGCTGCTTCCGCTGGGCAGGGAGCTCTGGAACTGCTACGGACCGACCGAGACGACGATCTACTCGGGTTCGATCCGTCTTCAGCTCGAACATGGGATCGTGCCGCTGGGCCCGCCTGTTGCAAACACTACCTTCTACGTGGTCGATGAGGCTGGGAGGCCGCTGCCTCCCGGGGCGCCCGGAGAACTCTGTATCGGCGGAGTTGGCGTAAGCCCGGGTTATCTCGAACGGCCGGAATTGACGGCGCAGCGTTTCGTTCCCGACACATTTTCTCCCGATCCCGGTGCGATGGTCTTCCGCACTGGCGATCTGGTCCGCGCCCTAAGTCATCACGAGCTGGAGTTCATGGGCCGGCTCGACCACCAGGTGAAGCTGCGGGGATACCGCATCGAGCTGGCCGAGATCGAGTCGGCTCTGCGCAGCCATGCAGCAATCGAGAATGCGGCCGTCATTCTGCGCGAAGATGTTCCCGGCGAACCGCGGCTGGTTGCTTACGTCACTCTTGCTCAGGGAAAGTCGATCGGCGCAAACGATCTCAGGAAGTATGCCGGCGACCTGCTGCCCGAGTACATGGTGCCGGCGCGCATCGTCACGATGGATGCGCTGCCGCTTACCTCCAGCGGCAAGATCGATCGCCGTTCGCTGCCTCTTCCGGAAAGCGTCGTTGCTGAGAGCCGTGCGCCCGCGGCGGGTCTGCCTCCCGAGAACGAAGTCGAGTCAAGGTTGCTGGATATCTTCCGGGAGGTGCTGGGCGAACCCGCCATTGGTGTCACCGACAGCTTTTTCGACTACGGAGGATACTCGCTGCTCACTGCGAGGCTCTTCTCGCGGATTTACCGCGCATTGGGGCAGAAGCTGCCGATCAGCCTTCTTTACGACGCTCCGACGGTGCGTGGCCTGGGGCAGATCATCCAGCATGGCAAGCCGCTGCCGATCGTTGTACCCATTCGGAAAGAAGGCCGAGCCGCGCCTCTGTTTGTCATCCATTCCTATTTGATCTACGAGGCGCTGAATAAGGCGATCGAGGAGGACAGGCCGATCTTCGGTGTCCGAGAGCTCGACGCTGACAAGCCTGTCGCGTCGCTTGAGCAACGCGCCGCCATTTACGCGCAGGAGATCAGCCGGGTGTATCCGCAAGGACCGCTTAGCCTCGCGGGATGGTGTCTCGCCGGCTCGCTCACCGTCGAGGTTGCGCGGATTCTGCGCGACCAGGGGCGGATCGTCGCGCTGGTCGCGCTGTTCGATGCGGAGCGGCCCGGCTACAGGCCGCGCATCGAAACCGGCGGCAGCCTGTTGAAGGCCAGGCTGCTGAGTTTTACCAGGTTTCACTCCGATCGCATGCGCGAGCTCGACTGGCCGGAGAGGGTGCGATATCTTTCCGCGCAGTCCATGCACCGCTGGGGCGATATCGTCGAGTCCTTTTCCGTCTGGCGCCGCTCGGCGCTCCGCTGGGTGCCTGAGAACCTGGGATTTCTGCTTCCCAAGCCAGTGCAGGAGCACCTGGCACGTCTCGGAGCCGACGATATGCGGCCCAGCGCGGAGCAGTTCTATCCCGGCAAGATTGTGCTTTTCCGCGCCTCGGACGTGGTGCAGATCTCCGGCACTGAGCCGTCTCTGGGCTGGAACACGGTCGCGAAGGACGGCGTGGTGGTCGAGTTCGCTCCCGGCGATCACGAGTCGATGTTCCGCGATCCGCATCTGCCCCAGTTTGGCAGGATGCTGGAACGCGTGCTGCGCGAGGGCGAAGCCTCGTGCGGTTTTACCGGAGGCACAGGTGTCATCCGGGCTCGAGCCTGAAATCGGGAATCGAGCGGTGGCGGCTCAACGCTTGCGGGAAGCCGCTTCGTGCGGATCCACAGTCGCATCCAGGAACGACGCCGATCTTTCGATGGTCGTGGCGTCGTCCGCACCCTTCGTCAGAGGGTGGTCATCGCCTGGTTCGAGGGCAGCCCGCTCGTAAAACTCTTCTTCCTCCGGAGACTGTACCTCCACATGCACGGCGCTGGTGGCAGCCGTCCATGTGCTCATGCCTCCCATGACCAGGATCAGCGGCAGAATCATCGCGTTGTTCAGCAGATTGTCGATGGCGGTCATGAGGATGACGGCTACAAAAGCATGGCGAAGATTCAGGTCTTCGATGTCGGAGCGGGCCAGGGGAAACCAGACTACGCGCACCACAGGTATCAGCTGGATGGCCTCAAGACCTATCAGGCCGAAGATCCCGTACATGCCGAAGGCGAGCAGCCACAGTCCCGACGGCCGGAGCCCGCTATTGCGCCACCAGTCCCACTGGCCGGAGCCAAGAATCGGCTGCTCGAGGGCCAAATCGACGGTGCGCTCGTCGTGTTCCAGCCGCAGCATCAGCGATCCCCGATGGATGCGCTTGAGAAATTCGGTTGTCGAGTGAACCGTCGAGTTGCGCCGCATCAGGGCCCGCACCGAAACCGCATTGGTGAGCCGCAACCCGGCGAAGAGCAGAATGCCCGTCACAAGCAGGATCGCCATTACGCGGGGAAAATAACGCCGGCTCACAAAGACAAACGGCAGCAGAGCCACCAGCAGGACGATCGAGCCTCCGGACTGGCACAGCAGCGTGGCGCCGCAGAGGATAACGGCCGTCCAAACCGTGGGTATGCCGAGGATGCGGTCGACAGAACGGCGGAGCCACAGCCAGACGGCAATCAGTGCCGAGGTAGCCATCCAGATGCCGAGCTGCGTGCCGGTTTCGAGCAGGCCGAGGGGCCGGTATCCCAGATAGCGTTGAGTCCTCACCCAGCGATACGGCTGATAGCCGTAAAGATGGGCATAGATCTGCGGGCCGGCAAAGACCTCTATAAGGCAGATGGGCACATAAAGCA
>Ga0335075_10002279_pt1 | contig 31022 bp, 18 predicted proteins | sample Lox_Sample_24_FD_206723 | JGI IMG/M metagenome (GOLD analysis project Ga0335075, IMG submission 206723) | Soil microbial communities from Loxahatchee National Wildlife Refuge, Florida, United States - Lox_Sample_2.4 | ecosystem: Environmental > Terrestrial > Soil > Wetlands | place: USA...
CGGCCGCGCCGACTCCGGAATGATGGGATACCACGCGCGCTTCGTGTCGTAGATCACGCGCTCGATGTACGGCCCGAAATCCACGCCCATCGTGTCGCTCAGCACATCGACGCCGCTATTGATGCCCGGATGCTGCGACGGCGCCCCCAGCCCATCCTGCCCGCTGTATTGCCCGCCCCCGCCGTGCATCGCATTGCGCATCGCCTGCTGCATCTGCTCATTGGGATTCGCAGGGCCGGTGCCGAAGTTCGGCTGCGGCGCCATCGGCGGGGCTTCCATCTTCGCCTGATTGTTTTGCGGCAGCGGCTGGGCCGGACGAGCCGGAGCCTGCTGCGCCACCTGCGGCGACGGTGTCGCCGGAACGCTCGGCGTTGCAGGAGCCGGAGGCGCTGGCGGAGCCTGTATCGTGCGCCGTTCCTCTTCTGCCCGCCGCATCGCTTCCAGTTCTTCCAGCGTCTTGCGGTCGATGGTCGGCTTCGGTGACTGCGCCACCCGGTCCTTGTCGGAGATAACGTTGGTAGGCTGCTTCGGCTTCTCTGGTTTGATCAGGTCTTTCGGCATGTCGAGGAACGTGAGTTCCTTCTGCCTCTGCTTCATGATCACCGACGGATCGACGACGCGCACATGATAGATGTACTTCGGCCCGTAGAAGAGATACCACGCCACCAGCATGTGCAGAATGAGCGCAATCCACAGCTTCTCGCGCAGGCTGGCCCAGTTTCGGCTGCCTTCCAGTTCGTCAATGATGTGCAGCAGATCGGTGTGGTCGAGTTCTTCGTACCGCAAACGCCGATACCCTGCCAGCGCGCCAATCCCGTTGCCGGAAGGCCCGGTTCCGTTCTGGGCGGGCTGCGTCTCGTCCGAAGCAAACTCCGGCTCATGCTGCGCCGGCGGCTCGACCGCTGGCTGCTCTGGCTCTTGACTGGTTGGCGTCAGGCGAGTCGGCATTCCAAAAGTGGGTTTCGCGCGGCTCCAACCCGGTGATGCGGGAACGCCACGATGCTCTTGGACTATTTTCTCATCAAATTGGTGATCGCACGGCAGTTTGTACAATCGAACAGGTGACCAAAAAGCGTCAATCCGCAGCCGTAATTACCGTCAGCGACTCGTGCGCCGGCGGCGAGCGGAAAGACCTTTCCGGACCCGCCGTCGCTCTCGTCTTGCGCTCTCACGGATTCGAACCGATTGCCCTGCTTATAGTTCCAGACGAGCAAAGAGCCATCGAGGACGCACTGCGGAAATCCGCCACCCAGGCCCGCCTCGTCGTCACCACCGGAGGCACCGGAATCGCCGCCCGCGACGTTACCCCCGAGGCGACCCTCGCCGTCTGCGATCGTCTGCTCGACGGCGTTGCCGAAGTGATGCGCGCCGACGGCCGCCGCACCACCCCGCTCGCCGCGCTCAGCCGCGGCCTCTGCGGAACCCTCGGCGCAAGCATCATCCTCAACGTTCCCGGCAAGCCCGCCGCTGCCGCCAGTTCCCTGCTGGCCGCCCTGCCCGTTTTGCCCCACGCGCTCGACCTGCTGGCCGGCAATACTGAACACTCCGATGATCGCCGCGCCCCGCGCGCGGCCCGCACTTCGAAACGAAAGGGTGCACGCGCCTGAAACGCCTTCTCGCGAAACTGAACCACTGGATCCAGCACGTTCTCATCCCGCTGGGGCCCTGGGGCGTCCTTCTCGCCGCCTTCGTCGACTCCGCTTCGATTCCCCTGCCCATCGACGTGCTCATGGCTGGATGGGCCTGGGCCGACAAGCGCCATTTCTTCATCTACGCGGTGCTCGCCGCGCTGGGCTCCTCGCTCGGCGGGCTCATCCCCTTCTATGCAGGCAAGGCCGGCGGCGAATTGTTTCTGCTGCGTCGCATCAATCGCGCTCGCTTTGAAGCCCTCCGCGACCGCTTCGAGAAGCAGGAATTCCTCGCGGTGCTGATCCCCTCGATGATGCCGCCGCCTACCACCTGGAAGCTCTTCGTCTTCGCCGCCGGCATCTTCGAGATGCGTACCCTCAATTTCCTCGCGGCCGTCTTCATCGGCCGCCTCATCCGCTTCGGCATCGAAACTGCGCTCGTGGTGAAATATGGCCCGCAAATCGTGAACGTCGTCGGCGATCTGGCGAAGCGTCACCTCGTCGCGACGCTCGCTGTCCTCGTGCTCATCTTCGTCGCGCTCGGCTGGTGGATCTGGCGCATGCTCCGCACGAAACCCACGGCCGATGGACTCACCAACACGGAGAGCTAACGGCCGGTACCCGATCCTCAGTGGCCCGTGGCCTGATCCCTGCTTCCGCTCACATCCTCGGTACAACGTCCGCAGCAAGAAACCAGCTCACCAGGAAAATCACGACCATTAGCGCGGCTGCCCAGAAGAACAGCCGCACCGGCAGCGTGTGCGTGAGCGGCACCGCCGGCTCCGGATCGAACTTGCGGTCGGGAATCTCAAAGATGAGCCCGCTGGCGAAGCAGATCGCCGCCGCCAGCCCCAGCATGCCCAGCCCATCCATCAGCCGGTCATCCCACGCTGCGCCCGGTACGAAGAACGCATGCCCCATCAGCGCGCACAGCGAGAGAATGCTGAGCAAAAGCGCAATGAATTTGACAATGGGCACCATGGAGCAATTTGACTCCGGATGCTTCGCTGAAAGAGCAGCGGGAATCGCCCCCTACCGAAAGCCTCTCGCTAAACGTCTCGCGCTTACAGCATCTCGCTTAGCGTCCCTCGCTTGCAGCTTGTCGCCTAGCGTCCTTCGCTATCCCCGAATCCCCTTCAGCGCCGGATACACCCTTCGATACCCCGCATACCCTTCAGCATAGCGCGCAACCGCTGCCTCATTCGGCGTGATCGTCTCCGCCACGGTGATCCCCGCCGCGCACGCGGCTTCCAGATCCCGCCAGTGTCCCGCGCCCACGCCCGCCATCAGCGCCGATCCAAAGGCTCCGCCTTCTTCCGCCGTCAGGCGCTCGCACGGGTAGCCGTACACGCTCGCCTGAATCTCGCGCCACAGCAGACCCCGTGCTCCGCCGCCGCCCAGGCGCACGCCCTTCACCGGAATCCCCAGATCGCCGAACAGCGTGAACGTGTCTTTCAGCGAATACGCCACGCCTTCCAGCACCGCGCGCGTAAAGTGCGCCCGCGATGTCGTCGCGGTAATGCCGACAAACGCCGCGGTGGCTGTGCCGTCGAGATGCGGCGTGCGCTCGCCCAGCAGATACGGCGTCCACAGCAGCCCATCGCTGCCCGCGGGAATCTTCGCCGCTGCCGCCGTCAACTGGTCGTAGCTTTGGTCCGGCGCCAGCGTCTCCTTCAGCCAGCGCAGCGAGAGCCCCGCCGACTGCGTTACTCCCATCACGTGCCAGCGCCTCGGCACCGCATGGCAAAACGTGTGCAGCCGTCCATGCGGATCGCGCGTCGGCGCCGCGGTCGCCGCAAACACCACGCCCGACGTGCCAATCGTCGCCGACACCGACCCCGGCTCCAGAATCCCCATGCCCACCGCGCCCGCGCCCTGATCGCCCGCACCCGCCGCCACCGGTGTGCCTGCAGCCAGGCCCGTCAGCGCGGCTGCCTCCGCGCTGATCTTCGCGCAGATCTCCGGTGACTCGAACAGCTCCGGCAGCCACGACTCCGGAATCCCCGCCACCTTTGCCACTTCCCTCGACCACCGCCGGTGCGCCACGTCGAGCAGCAGCGTCCCGCTCGCCTCCTGCACGTCCATTGCATACGTGCCCGTCAGCCGATACCGCACGTAATCCTTGGGACACAGCACGTGCGCGATCTTCCCAAAAACCTCCGGCTCGTGTTCGCGCACCCACAGCAGCTTCGTGAGCGTGAAATTCGGCAGCGCGGGATTCGCCGTCAGTTCGATCAGCTTCTCGCGTCCTTTTTCTCCGCCGCCGAATTGCTCATGCAGCCAGTCGCATTGCGGCTGCGTGCGTGTGTCGCACCAGATCAGCGACGGCCGCAGCACCGCGCCGTCTTTGTCCAGCATCACCGCGCCGTGCATCTGCCCGGTCAGCCCAGCTGCTTCCACCCTGGGATTTCCCGCCGCCGCGAGCACTTCGCGAATCGCCTGTTGCGCCGCCCGCCACCAGTCTTCCGGATCCTGCTCCGCCCATCCCGGATGCGCCACGCGAAACGGAGCATGCTCGGCCGACGCCGACGCCACCAGCTCTCCCTGCTTGTTGACGAGCACGGCCCGTGTGCCGCCCGTGCCCACATCCATCCCCAGAAACACAGTCGTTCTCCTGCGAGCGGCGCGAACCAGCGAAGATCTATCCTAAGGCGCGGCTTCCAGGGCAGCTTGCCAGTGAAAGCCTCACCTGACTCCAAACAACAGGACACGATATCTCTGGCTTCGCGCTAAAACGCTGTAGTTGCAGCCGAAGACACTGTATCAGTTTTGCGGGGGACAATCCGTCTCCGCTGGCAATCCGGCTTGGAATTCCGCTTGTCGCGGGTAACGTGGGAGCGATGCAAAAGAGCCGACCAGTCAGTACAAATCCAGGAATTGATGCTCACTCGAAGCCAAGGTGAACATTGGATGAATGGCTTCAATTCAAGTTGACGCAGTTCCCCTGGGTAGTCAACTCCTCAATCAAGCGACATGAGTTGTACCCCGATTACAAACCGGCCTGAGGGCTTGCGATTTTATTCAGGCCGGAAGGCGTGCAGCGAGGCAACAAAACCTTGCGGGGCGCTTTGCCAACAAGGTTGCATTCGTCGTTGCGCGTACTAATCACAGAGGTACGATGCCCAAGCAAGAAACATGAAACCCATCTACGAAGTCCGAATTCCCTCGCCTTCGACAATCGTGATGTATCGATCGATCGGCAGGGCGGTCAATCTCTCGGTTTTGCCGCCTGGTTCCGGCCATTTGATTTCAAGCCAGTCGATTTTGGTCCGCTCGCCGATTCCCAGCACGACTCGAGGATCGTGGGAGGAAAGATAACTTCCGCCCCCTACCTTTGTTCTGCTGCGCCGCAATTCACCCGACTGCCAGGTGAGCCGCGCGCCGATCGCATCGCGATTCGACTGCTTTGCGACGAGCTTGACGCCAAGCCAATGGTTCCCTTGAGCTGCCGTGTTGCGCAGGAGGAGCGGCGCGCCATCGTTTATGGAAACGAGAACGTCGACAGCGCCGTCATTGTCGAAATCACCGAGGGCCAACCCTCGTGCCGAAAGAGGCCTCGAGAACAGAGGACCGGATTCCCCGCTCACATTGCGCAGCGTTTTTCCGTCGCCGTGGAACAGTAACATTGGTTCGCGATAGGTCACGTCCTTCTCGATGGTTTCAATTTGATCGTCGGGATTGCCGTTCACAACGATTAAATCGAGATTGCCGTCGTTGTCGTAGTCGAAGAACTTCGATCCCCATCCGCTCATAAGCCGAGTGGCCGCAGTGATTCCGAGAGACGCGGCGTCGTCGTCAAAAGTCTCGTCGTGATTGTTCACGTACAGAGAGAACATCTCGTGATCGATGTTGGCGACGAAAAGGTCGAGCCAGCCGTCCTGATTGAAGTCGGCTGCATCGACTCCCATGCCGGAACGCGCGCGCCCCGTCTGGCTGAACGCCACGCCGGCAAGCGCTCCCACCTCCTGGAACTTTCCGTCGCCGCGGTTCATGAACAGGAAATTCGGCGACGTGTCGTTCGCAACGAAGAGGTCCATCTTGCCGTCGTTGTTGAGGTCCGCGGCCACCACGCCCCAGGCTTTTCCCAGGTGCTCCGCAATCCCGGATGGACGGCTTACATCGGTAAATGTGCCGTCGCCATTGTTATGGAAGAGCCAGCTGCCGGTGGGCTTGTAGTAGCGCGGAACGCAGTATCCCGGGCGATTGTTGTAGGTAATGCACGGAAGGTTTTTCTTTTTGCTGAATTCGACGAACTGGCAGACAAACAAATCGAGGCGGCCGTCGTTGTCGTAATCAAACCAGACCGCGCTCGAAGACCATCCAGGAGCGGCGACGCCGGCCTTTTCGGTTACATCGGTGAACGTTCCGTTTCCATTGTTGTGGTAAAGAATGCTTCGTCCGTACTGTGTGACATAGATGTCGGGAAATCCGTCCCCGTCATAATCTCCGACCGCAACGCCCTGCCCGTATCCTCCGGCGGCCACACCGGCTTTTTCGGTGACGTCTGTGAAGGTTCCGTCGCGATTGTTGCGATAGAGCGCGTTGCGCAGGGGTGGATCGGGATCGTAGAAATCGCAACGGCCACTGTTGACCAGATAAATGTCCATCCAGCCGTCGTTGTCGTAGTCAAGAAATGCGCACCCGGCTCCTGTGGTCTCCGGCAGGTATTTCTCAGGGGATTTTCCAGCGGTGTGAACCCAGGAGATCCGGCTGGACCCAGCAGGCACTTCCTCAAATGGATACGGCGAACCTGAAACCGCCGCCGCATGGAGCTTTCCGAACTCCGCGAATCCAGCTGTACCTGCTAGGAGCCGAACGAAATCCCGGCGTGATAACTCGGGCAGGCTTCGCACACGACGTATCACTGCGGAGTCGATCCTCCCGCGGGATTGCCATGCTGTGCCGTTTGCTGCTGAATCGCAAATTCGCGCTCCGCCGCATCTTTGCGGCCGGTGCGCGCATACGCCGTTGCCAGGTTATAGTGACTCGCGGGATTTTGGGGTTCGAGCTTCACCGCCATTTCGAGCGGAACGATGGCGTCCTCATACTTTTTCTCGCTGAGCAGAGCCATTCCCAGGCCGAGGTAGGCATCGCCGAAGTCGGGGTCGAGTGTCCTGGCCTTCGCGAAATGCTCGACAGCCGAGGGAAAATCCTGCATTTGGCGAGCCAGTTCGCCTGAGACGTATTCCGCTCCGGCATTCGAGGGGTCGATATCGAGCTCCGCCTGCAGCTCCTTCTTTGCCTGGTCCTGGAAGTCCGCAGGTGGGTTCGGGCGCGAAAGCAGGAGCCGAGCCAGACGGAAGTGTATTCCCGGATAACGGGAATTCTGCTTCAGAATGGTTTCGTAATCCTTCTCCGCCTCATCCCATCGTCCCTGGACCTCGTTGGCCTCGGCATCCAGCTCGAGCGCGGGAATGGAATCGGGAGCCGTGCGGGCCAGGTCTTCAGCGGCGCGCGTCGACAGATCGGAATATGCGTGTACGGCGACGTAGAGAGCTTCCGGATCGCGGGGAAAGTCGCGCTGCAGGGCGCGCACGAAGTCTGAGACCTGCGACCACCGCTGCAGCAGCGTGGCGCAGCGCACGCCATCCAGTTCTACGCGCTTTTCCAGCGCTTTGTCCGCGACACGTCCAGAAGATCTGGCGAGACCCGCCAGAGCCTCAGAGCAATGCCCTGCTTCGGCCTGCGACGCAGCGGACTGTGCAACTGGAGCGACCGAAGTATCGATTTTGCCGGCGTTCTGAGCCGCAGAAAAAATGCTGCCCGCAGCGAGGCAGAGAGCCAGACCGAAGAGCCCGCGATGACGAATCATGAGAGAGATGCATGGGCAGGCGCGATAGGCGCCTGCCCTGAATGCCTGCGCTTAATAATAGAACTTCAGCGCAAACTGGATGTTCCGTGCGGGTTGGGATGTGTTGATGAGCCCGAACGCCCCGGAGCTGGGGTAATTCGTGTTGGGATGCCCGAGCTGAACGTTGTTAAAGGCGTTGAGGAAGTCGCTTCGGAACTGCACATACTTCGCTTCGGTGATGGAAAAGTTCTTCATCAGCCCGATGTCTGTGTCGGTGTAGCCCGGACCCGTGACGGGGCCCTGCGCCGGACAGTTTCCGAACGTGCCTGCTGCCGGCTCCGAATATCCGCTGTCGCTCATCCAGGTGTAGCCCTGGAAAGCGCCACTGGAATCGAAGGCCGGCTTGCGTCCAAACACCGTCTGTGGACCGCAGTTCGGTCTCGGTCCGCGTGAGCCGGTACCCGAAGTGTCGGTTGCGTTGTAGACGGCGAGCGGAAAGCCGCTGTGCAGCCCAATAATCGTCGAAGCCTGCCAGCCGCCCACCACGGCATTAGCGGCCCGGTTCATGTTGCCGCCGATTAACTGACCTCGGCCAACAGGGAGATTGTAAGTGGCATACGCGGAGACAATGTTTCTCGAGTCGTAATAGCAGCTGGCATAGTCTGCCGCAGGATTGTAAAGATTTTGATAGTACGGCGAGGCCGGCGTCGCCTGCGTTGCCGATCCCCACGTGCCGTAGTATCCGCTGTTGTTCGTGAGGCAGTGCGACCAGGTATAAGCCAGCTGCCCCTCAAGGCCGTGAGCCAGGTGCTGCTGCAAAACCGCCTGCAGCGCGTTGTAATGCATGTATCCAGTCGACGCAGTTCCGGACACGGTCGAAATGTCGGCAAGGAGGGTGGGGTTGCCCTGGAAATAAAGACCGGGTTCCACCGTGCCGTTGACGAGCTGTTTTTGCGAATAGGGGGTGGGAACCATGAGGTGCGTTCCGTGTTCGCCGACATAGCCTGCCTGAAGGGTGGTCGTCGGGGTAACGGCATCCTCTACGGTCAGGTTCCACTGCTGGTCCATCGCTGGCTGAACAGTTTTGTCCCAGACATACATCACCGCACCGGCAAACGGATCTCCGGCCACAGCGCCGCCGGGTCCCTGCTGGGTTGTGTAAGTGGGACTGCTGTAAGTGGCTGTCACTTCTGTCGGCGTAAAGGGAGGGTTACGCGGCAACCGCAGGTTTGTTCCTGTCCCTTCCAAATACGAGGAGATTGTGTAAGCGCCGCGAAGCACCATCTTCGAACGCATGGCCTCAGGGGACCAGGCAAATCCAATGCGAGGCTCAAAGGCCCCCACGCCGTAAACGGAGTTGTAGAGGGAACGGCTATTACCGTCCTGCCCTGCATACTCAATCTGCCCGGTAATCAGGTTCAGGTTGTCCTGGCGATTATTCAGTTCCACCCACGGTGTGTAGGCCTGATAACGCAAGCCAAGATTGAGAGTCAGATCCGGAGTAAGCCGCCAGTCATCCTGCCCGTATCCGGCAAAGGTCCAGGACATCTGATGCCACGAACCGCCACTGCTCACACCCTTGCCTGTGGCTTCGGGATAACCCAGGAAGAAATCCGCGCCAGGGTCACCGGAGAATGCTCCGCCAAAGAGGATCGAACCGTACTCGCCGCTGTTGCCGCTGTAGAAGGTATTGATTCGGTATCTCCACATCTGAAATCCCGCTTTGAAAACATGCTTCCCGCGCGTCAGGGTTAGTCCGTCATCAAACTGAATCACGGTATCCGCGAAGTCCTGATTGACGACGCTGTTGCCGACATTCGTGAGAATCGATCCGCTATTGGGCTCCGGCGCCGTCCCGCCTCCGAAGCCTAGAAGCAGTAATCCAGGTCCCGCGGTATTGGCGTTGGCAATGCCAAGCTGCGTGCCCAGGTCGCCGATCTTCGAATCGAACGTTGATCCGTTGAACAACGTGACCCAACTGGTACCGAAGCGCAGTTCGTTCAGCATCGTGGGACTGAAAGTATGGGTCAGCGTTCCAACCACATTGTGAACGGGCGAATAAGCAAAACTATTACCGAGAATGAGCAACGAGTTACTGCCGGGGTCATTCTGATATTCCTGCGAATAACGTCCCTGAAAGTGGTCGGAATTGCTGATGTTGTAATCGATCTTGATGTCGCCCTGGTCTGTGTTGTAGGCCTGCGTATTCACGTTGATGGCGTTGTTGATTTCATTACCATTGATGGGCGTGGGATAGTAGCTCGATGCGAAGAGGTTCGTCGCAACGACATTTTCCTGAGACGTGGGAATCTGATTATTCTTATACGGCTGGCCGTTGAGTGGATTCACCAGTTGCGTCGGCAGGAGAACGCTGAAATCGCCGCCCCGCTCGGCATTGGTGAAGACAGTAATGTAATTGCTGCTGGCAGGATGATCGAAACGTTGTCCCTGGTAATCTGCAAAGAAGAACAATTTGTCGCGGATAATACGTCCACCCAGCGTTCCACCGTACATGTTCCAGCGCAGAGCCGCGCGCGGGAGCTCATTGCCCGGACCTCCGAACTTGTTTTCCCACTGGTTCGCATTCAGCACATCATTGCGGAAGAATTCCCAGACATCTCCGTGATATTGATTGGTGCCGGACTTGATGGAAGCGTTGATGACGCCGCCCTGGAAATTGCCGAATTCGGCCGGGGCATTCGCTGTAATGAGGTTAAATTCGGCGATCGCGTCAGGAGACGGAGTGAAAGCCAGCAGGTTATCGGATGTCTGGTTGTTGTCCATCCCATCCAGGATGAAATTGTTCGCCTGTTCACGATTCCCGTTGATATAGGGACGCCCGCCATTCGCGGTATTGTCGCCGTTGTTGAAGGTCGAGTTGTCGGGATGCACGCTACCCGGCGACAATAGCGTCAGTTCGACGTAGTTGCGCGTCGCCAGCGGAATATTTGTGACCGCCCGCGAATCGACCAGCGTGCTGACCTGGGTCGTTTCCGTTTGCAACGCCGGACCCAACGATGTGACCTGGACAGTATTGGTGACCGCGCCTACCTTCATTTTGAAATCGAGACGTGCCGTCTGATTCAGCACAAGTGTTATGTGCGATTGCACCGACGTTTCGAATCCCTGCGCCTCGACCTTCACGTCGTACGTGCCAATGGGAAGGCTCGTGAACGTGAAGATCCCTCCGTCGGTAGTCTTCGTGGCGTAAGGAGTGCCGCGCTCCACATCGGTCACAGTGACCTTGGCGCCATTGATCACGGCCCCACCGGAATCAGCGACGATACCATTGATAGATGCCGTGATCTGCTGGGCCCTCAGCGGAGAGCAGAAAAATTGCGACGCGGCCAGCGCCGCGAAGATACATCCCCACAACGTAATTCTCTTCATACTGACCTCCGTGGTGGCCTCGGCGATAGCTTGGTCCTGGGTGAGACTGCCTGTTCGCACTCAAATAGCCCAAATTCCGGATTGAGAAGCTCCGGGGTAGCAGCAGGAGAAAAGTACTACTGTGCAGCAAAGGTTCCGCGGGACTTCGGAGACGCGGGCGTGCACCGCGAAGCGGCACCTGGCCTGCAAAGACTGCCGCCGGAGCCGCTCTATAGCACGTGCTAGATGCTATAGAGCAATTCGGTCCCCCATGTCAAGCCTTCAATTTGCCCCACGCCTGTGGAAAATCACTTCCTTAGACCGGGAGGGCACTGTCAAACCGGCAAAAAGGGCGATTAGGATCAACGAGTTTGTTACGAGTTGAAGCACGTTGCGATGCGGGGAAACGCCAGGATGGGTGATTGCACACTGCATATTTTCGCATTGCACTATTGCCCGCTCTATAGCACTCTGCTACGATTCACCGCGCGACGTCCGGCACCACCCGTCGCGGGTAAACCGATTCTGCCCCCCGGAATTCGAAAAAGCAGGATCAAACGGGAGCAGCCACTCTTCCTCAGGCTTGTGGAGATCAAACTGTGAGCACGATGCCCCGCCACCCGGATGAACCGGCCTACCGAAGAATTCAGGAGGCGATCCGCCGCAGGATTGTTGCCGGCCATCTGAAACCGGGCTCCATTGTTCCCTCGGAACGGGAACTGGCACGTCTTCATCGTGTGAGTCTGATGACGGCGAGGCATGCTCTTACTGAGTTAGCGCGAGACGGCGTCGTGGAACGCCGCCACGGCGCCGGAACCTTTGTTGCGCCGCCGCGCGTTCAGTTCAATAAGCTCCTCGGCTATACCGAGCAGATGGCGAGCCTTGGGCTTGCGGCGCAGTCCCGTACGGTGAACTCGACCGTTGTCACGCACGAATCTGAGATTGCTGCCCGGTTGGGGCTCGCTCCGACTGCCCCTATCGTCCGCCTGGAACGACTAAGGCTCGCCCAGAACGAGCCTGTTGCACTGGAGGTGTGCTACTGGTCGGAGAATGAATTTCCCGATCTTCTTCGGAACACACTTAACGGCAGGTCCTTGTTTTTCGCGCTGGAGCGCGACTGCGGAATTCCCCTGGTCTATGCCGACGAAGAAATCGACGTGACCGATGCAGATCAGCGCACAGCAGGATTGCTTTGCATTGGCAGAAGCACCGCGTTGCTTCGCATTCGCCAGCTAATTTTCTCAGCGACGGGCAAAGCGACGGTATATGTCACCGGATTCTATCGTTCCGGACGGCACACACTACGAATCCGCCGCTTTCGCTAGGACGTCTCCAACTTCGAGAGATCGGTTACTTCAGCCCATAGACTACAATCTCTCCCCGCGGGTTAGAAGCGCTGGTAAGGTCAAGGCCGGTTGAAATGTAGACGCGCCCATTCGCCACCACGGGCGAAGTGAATTTGATGCCATAGCCGGGAACATCTGCCGAGTTCTGGCTGCTGTCGTAGAGCTCTTTGCCAAGGTCACCGGCTTCATACGCGCGCAGGGTCGCATTGGTGGGTGATACGCCGGCCGGATTCTGCAGCGGCGCTCCCTGATCGATCATCCATACGATGCCATCGTTCGTGCCATTCGAGGAGATGAACGGCGTGGTGCCGCGGACACTTTCCTGCGCGTTGGGACTGGTGACTGCATACGCGGCAAGGTATCCGCCGGAGTAGACGAACTGTCGAATGCCTCCAGGCGCGGTTGCGGTGCTGGGTGTAGCTCCCAGATAGACGGAGCCATTGTAATAAGCTGACGTGCCGAATATCTCATCAGGATCGATATTGGCAGTGTAGGTCCCCGCGCTGTCGGTGCAGCTCTTGGCATAAGGCGACAGGAGGCCATCGTCCCAGTAAATAGTTTGCGTCGCGCCGAAATCATTCGCTGTTTCTTTGCCGAGGTGGCCGGTGTCGACAAGATACAGCTTGCCGCTCTTGCCGCCAGCCACTAATTCCGAGGTGCCCGGGATGAGCAGCAACCCGCCAGCAGCAAGGTCCCCATCCGCGCAGTCCATGAACCGATAAGTGTCCGGCGTGAAGTAGTCTTCAAGCCGGAGAGTGGGACTGAACCTGAGAATGGAGTCGCCGAATGCGGTCTTGCCATCCCAGGGCCCGTTTCCGGTGGCGATGTAGATGTTGCCCGCGCTGTCGGCCACCGGGCCGCCGCCGCCCATCCACACACCGCCGGCGCTGGCATACGGGCCTTCGCCGTTGAGATTGGGACTGGCATTAAAGACGCCTGCCAGAGTGAGTGTGCGGGCGTTATAGGCCAGCAGCCAGCCGCTGTGGCAGCCGCCGAAACCGATGTAGACATTTCCATCGGCCAGGAGCAGAGCAGCACGCTGTACGCAAGCGGTGGTGAGCGTTGCCGTGCCGTTGACCGCATCGGAATTTGTAGCCGGAACCGCGGCATGAATTGTTACCGGACCGTCGAACTTCTGTGCTCCTGTCGTGATGTCCAGCGCGTTCAGGCGGAAGGTGCTGCCGCGTGAGGTCTGCTGTGCGGATACGATATAGAGCGTATTCGTCGACGGGTCAATCACCGGAGTCGATGTAATTCCCTGGTAGGGTGCGATCGCGGCGCCGGTCTGAGGCTTCTCGCCGGAACCCAGGAGGCTGACTTGCCATAGAGGCGCCCCAGTTCCGTAATGTTCCGCGTCGAAGGCATACACCTCGTCCTGCTCGGTCGCGACGTAGAGCACATTATGAGCCGTACCCCGGATGCTGACATTTGACATGATCAGCGGCTCGCCATACGCGTAACCTGCGATCGTGTAGGAGAAGAGCTTCCCGAAACTGCCGGGATTAACGTCGCTCGGATTCAGAGAAGCCTCTCTGGAGTTCAGGCCGCTGCGGCCCGCGGCTACATGGAAAGTCGGGATGTCGACGGCCGCAGAGGATGCTACAGAGACCGTGAGGGGGGTCGAGCCGCTGACTCCGCTAACCGTCGCGCTAATAGTCACGGCTCCGGCCGCAACCGCCGTCGCCAGGCCGGAAGAATCGACGGAAGCAACTGACATATTCGAACTGTGCCATGTCGCAGTGGAGGTTACATTCGCCGTACTGCCGTTGGCAAACTTCGCCGTTGCCGCAAACTGTTGGGAATCACCTGTCTGAAGACTTGCTGCCGTTGGCGTCACGGTGACGGACGTCATCGTGACGCTGGATTTGACAATGAGATCAATGGTTGCTTTGGTCGACCCCCCGCAGTAATCCCACTCCTGGACCACGGTATCCTCGATGCCTGGAGCCATGTTGATCTGCGTATTCAGATTCGGGGCATTGACCACATACATGCGCTGGTTATCGACATAAATTCCCATAGACGCAACCCCCCTCGAGCAGGCGGAGGAGGTCGCGGTTGCAACAAATGTGACGGGTGATGTTATCGTTGCGCCGTTAGCGGGCGAAGTAACGGTTACCGTCGCAAATGTCGACGGAGCAAAGGCCAGCGACAGGGCGAGAACAACCAACACAGACTTCACAACATCGTCTCCAAGTGGATGTGGGCATCGGCAATCGGTGTCGCCGAGTTGTTCCAACCTCACACGGAGGTCGTCAATGAGCTGCGTTCACCGATGAGAGCTCCGGAATCCAAAAGCATCCATGAAATCAAATCGTTCTTTGTTCTGCTTTGGATGCAGAGAATAATTGGCGGGTTTTAGCCCAATGGTGAACTATCCAGAAGACACTCTCGCGAGCGTGGCTCCTTCGCTTTAGTGTCGGGTTGACGTACCGGGCAAACCGCTGCCTGGCAAGCGCTTGCGATCGCGTATGCGATCGAATGCCGCCATGGTCGCGAATCACATATTCACGCCAGTCAAGCTGCCGACGATACTCAGCTACTTCGAATTGTCGAGCGGCTTCGCTCTGAGGATCTCCTGCAGATAATCTGTGGTGCCCGGCACGCGGACAAGGTGCGGGTATCTCAAACCGCCAACGTAATCGACCCTGTAGAATGCGGTCACACCATCGCTCTTCGCGGTGATCTGCAGGGGTTGCCCGCTCTTGTGCGCCTCGCTGATTTCGCTTCGCAATACATCGGTGCTGTACGCACGGCCATCAATCGCGAGGAGCGTCATTCCTGGTGCGAGGCCTGCCTTGAAAGCGGGCCCGTTCCATAGAACGTCCTCGATTTTGCCCTCGCCGTCGAGGAACAGGCCGACTGAGAACATTTCGTTGATGCCTTTCCCTTCCAGTTCACCCTCCCCTACATTCTCCAGCGCGCTCTCGTAACCCGAGGGTCGGTCGGAATAGTCGAGCCGCCATCCGCTCGCTTCAATTCCCGAGAGCAGCGGGACTCGCTCACCCACGCTGTCGATCCAGTCATTTAGAAAACTCGCCCAATCGTAAGGCTGGACCTCATTCAGCGCATGCACTACATCTTCAAACCTATATCTGCGAGTGACGAAACTGCCGTCGTCGAAGCTGAACAATTGCCGGGCAAAATCATCGATCGAGCGCCGATCCTGACTCAGGTCTCGAATCTTCATGTCGACGGAGAGCCACAACAGCTGACCTTCTCGATAGAAATCAGTCTGGCGGCGCCAGTTCGACCAGGCACTTGGCGAGCCGTACACCAACTGAGCGGCGACGGTGGTGTCGATGAGCGGGCGCCAATCGCGTCCGGGCTGGTGCGTCATATCTGCAGCGCGGTAGGCGACCACCTGGCGCCATGTATCCGGAGACCATAGCCCGCTTCGCACCGTTAAAATATCGCCAAGATAGACAGTAAGGCCTTCATAGACCCAAAGCATTTTGGCATGCTCGGGATTCTCGAAGTCCGGCTGCCACAGCTGCGCCGGGCGCATGAATTTTCCATTCCACGAATGTGTGTATTCATGCGGTAGCAACGAGCCGTCAAGCATGAAATGGTCCGCGTCGGCAAACATTTTTGTGCCGCTGCGCGCGCGGTCATCACTCGACTGATGGTGCTCTAACCCACCGCGAGAAACGTAGTCGCTCAAGGTCAGCAGAAAATGGTAGTCACCGTAATGATGAGAGTGAAAAAGCGCCTGCGCCTGCTCAACCAGCCGCCGATACTCGGCAATTTGCGTCTCCGGAATTTGTAACGTCCCGTCGCTGTCGCCCACCACGTCGAGATATCGGTGCACGGTTGAGCCCGCTGGTGTAAGATCGAACTCCCTGAAATACTTCCCGGCGATCACTGGCGAATCCACCAGCGTGTTAAACGACACGGGCTTAAACGTGACATGCCCCGCCTGGTCTTCCACCGTCTTCAGCGCGGTCCCATAGCGCCAGCCGGCGGGAATCACCAAGGTTGGCTCATAGAGTTGTACTTTGGTGGGATAGCCTGCCTGATAAAGCGCAACATCATTCCATTGCAGGCCCATGAGATTCGGCGTGCCCCGCTCGCGATCGGGAAATTGAAAGCTTATATCAATGTGATCGGCGCCCGCGGGCACGGTGAGGCGGAAAGTGAACATATCCACTTCGTCGCGGAACCACGTAATACGCCTGCTCCCGGTCGTGATCTCCAGGCCCATTATGGTTTCAATTGGGCCATCCGGCGCATGGTCGCCAGGCGTAAATTTCGGATAGTACAACGTCAGGGGCCCCGGACTGACTGGCATCCTCTCATGGACATAGAAAATCTCTTGCTGTGGGTGCGGAAGCTCGACCGTTAAAGCCACAGGGCCGGCGGGATACTTGATATCCGTCTGGCCGAGGCAAGACGCGGACGCAGCGAGAGATACGGCGCCCAGAAGCAACGACAGTTTTATCATCGTGATGACCTGACGTGATGTTTTCGCTGACACAATATTAGAAATCCAGCCTGCCGGTGAGCACGATGATGCGATCAAAACTCGTGGAGCCGAAGGAACCGTAGGGGCCGGTGGGCTGGACCACATCGCTCTCGATGAATCCGAGGTTCGACAGGGAGGCGTCGTTTTGCGGGGCACCAAAACTGGGATGATTCAGCAAATTGTAGGCCTGGGCACCGATTTTGAACTGGATTCCCTTCTCGTTCTGGAAGAGGTTCTTATACAAGCTCAGATCAACATCGGCGAAATGCGGGCCGTAGAACGCATTGCGGGGGATATTGCCGAAATTGGCCTGGGACGGGTTGTTGTATGCATCAGGAATCGACACACCGCTCCCGTTAAAGTAGTCGCCCTGAAAGCAAGGCTGTGAGAACGAGTTGCAGAAATGGTTGAAGCGGCTGTTCAGCACGTCGGCCAGAACGTAGTAATTGCCGGTACCGTTGTAGAGATCATTCGCGGCGTTGAAATTGAATACGCTGAATGGCTGACCGGAACGCCAATAGATCTTGCCGGCGATCGTCCAACCCGCCGCTCCAAGCTCGGCCGCCTTATTCTGAAATTTGAATGGCTCTATATAAGTGAAATCGACCAGAAAATTGTTGCGAATGTCGTAGTCAGCATTCGAATACATCAGAAGCGTAGGGTGGTTCGGCACGATCTGGAAGGGCAAGCCATTGCCGTTGAACACTTCATCCTGGCCTTGGTTCGACACGTCGTCGAGCGCGTGGGCGTATGTGTACGATACATCCGCCGTCACACCGCGGCGATCGATATGCTTGAACTGAATATAGGCTCCGTTATAGCTCGAGACCGCGCCATCGTTGATAATGCCCATCTGTCCAAAAGGAGCATCGGGTGGATTGAGAGGAACATCCTCGAAGCTGGAATACCCTGAAGACCCTGTATAAGCGTTGCCGGCGAGACTCTCATTGATTCCATAGTCGTAACTGATTCCGTCGTAGCCATGATTCCCTATGTACGCCAGAATCAGAGCGTCCGAAGCGCCGAGTTGTTGCTGTAGCTGGAGGCTCCATTCCGCATATTTGGCGGTCACCATATGCTGCGGAGAAATGTAATGAGCGGGCGCGAAGAACGGCGAGCCTGATGGGAGCGATGCTGCAATCTGGTTCGCGCTTTGCCCACTTGAAAATCCGGTTGTCAGCGCGTTGTAGGAAGCGAGCGCATACGCCGCGGCGCTGCCTGCTCCATCGCCTACATCGCCGGCCTGAACAAAAGCGCCATAATTATCGGGGAAGGTCAGATATTGATTCTCAATCAGCGCCCCTGGAAAAGCATCTGCAAACATGCCGAAGCCGCCACGGATATCCGTTCTGCCATTTCCTCGCACATTCCAGTTGAAGCCGAAGCGCGGCTGGATAACAGCAGCTTCGAGCGAAGAGAAGACGTGTGTATAGCCGGTGGCGAGCAGTTGATTATAAGGGGTGTCTAGCGTCGCACTGGACTGCGGAAAACCGCCGATCAGGCGCGAAAAGCAATTTGTTTTACAGGTGATGTTTCCGTCTCGGTCTACACGCAGGCCGTAATCGATCATGAGGTGCGGAGTTGCTCGCCATTCATCCTGAGCATATATACCGTAGTTGTAGCCAGCGATGGCGATATCTTTCGCCTGATCGAAGGTCTGCTGGAAGTTAGAGCCGGACGACCCAGGGAGTACACCTCCAGCCAGATCCCCCAAAGAGTTGAACGTATAGTAGCCGCCAAACGTATTCACCATGGGGTAGCCATCGGTGACGTCGTAGCGCTTGAAGTTGACGCCGAACTTCAGAGTGTGGGCCCCCTTCAACCAGGAGAGATCGTCGACGAACTGATACTGGACAGAATTGGTTGTTGTAGGATTCCCGCCCCAATTGAAGCCGACGGTTCCCTCCTGCCCCAACCCCACGGAATAGTTGGTACCGCCGTCGGAGCCGTCATTGAACTGCGTGGGCGAGGCTGCCAGCGTCTGCTGCAGGTTAGCAGGACCAAAAGGCCATGAGTAGTAAAACGCTGATGCAATGAATTGATTGGTCACATTGGGCGTGAAAACGTAGGTATGGTTCAGCTGGCCATTCCAGATGGGCTGGGCGGTCTGCACGTTCAGCAGCGGGGTGACGAGGCTGACGGACGTGGGCTTGGATCCATGATCGTCACTGATGCGCACGAAGATCTTTTGTTTGTCGCTAAGGTTCCAGTCAACGCGGCCAACAATCGTGTGTTCAATCACCGCGCCGCTGGCCGTACCCGCCGCCGCCGTGATGCAGGGGATGGCAGTTCCGACGGAGCCCGACGGGACGGCGCCAAAATATGTGTTGGGCTGACCGGAGACGGGAGTGCCCGCAAAACTGCCGCACCCCAGAGTGCCGGAAGCGTCCTGGAGCGGCCCGTAGCCATTCCCCACAGGCACTGCGGATTTGTAGAACGGCGAGCTGTTCAGCAATGTAAGCATTTGGGTGTACAGAGAAGCACTGGCGGTTGGGACGGTGTTCAGGATATTCGTCTGGAAAGCCGGCATGGGGAAATTGACATAGCTGAGCGACGGCTCGATATAACGAATTCCTTCGGTATCGGCGAAGAAAAACAATCGATCGCGAATGATCGGACCGCCGATCTGCGCAGCGTATTCATTCGATACGGCTTTCTGGCGCGGTACGCCATTGAGGTTGTAGAAGAAATCGTTGGCATTCAGCCCGGAACTGTTATACGTCCAGTTCAGGAGGCCATGAATTCGGTTCGATCCGCTCTTTGTCACATAGGTTTCCGCAGCGGCTGCCTGCCGACCCCATTCAGGGTTATAGCCGTTCTGCACGAACGAGGCTTCCGCGATTTCCGACGCACCGATGCTGAGCGTCGACGCGCCGGTGGTGGCATCGTTGAAGAATGAGTCGGTTTGGTCGGCACCGTTGAGGATAATGAGATTCGAAATACCGGGAAGTCCACTGGTGCTGAAGTTGCCGTTGCCGTAAGTACCTGTGTTCATCACGACGCCCGGTACTGTGAACGCAAACGTCGTGATGTCGCCGCCAGGATTAGGCAGGTTCTCAAACTGTTCGCTGGTGAAGGTCGTGGTGAGAGTCGTGTCTTCTGTCTGAATCAGCTGGGCATTATTGGCGCTTACCGTGACTGTCTCCTTACTGGCAGTCGGCGAGACCGTTAAGTTGGCGACGGATTGCTGTCCAACGAGTATTTCCACTGAAGTCGTGGTCGACTGAAGGCCCCGCGTCGAGGCTGAAACCCAATAGGTTCCGGGCTTCAGAAAAGGTGCGGTGTAGAGGCCATGGTCATTCGTCGTCAGCACGCGCGCATCGCCGGTGTCGATTTCCACCAGCTTGACGGTCGCGCCCGGGACCACAGCGCCTGTCGAGTCGGCAACGACTCCGTTTAATCCACCGGTGACCGCGGTTTGCGCGAACAGCGGCGAAGTGGAAAGAAGACCTGTCGATGCGGTCAAGACCGCCAGGAGCACCAGCGCAATCTTCGCCCTGCATTGACCCAACTGCGGCATTCGGAACCTCCAAAAGAGCGTTGTGTTTGTGTCAGCCGGATTGGAAGATTCACAACAATGGCTTTCATCGCAGTACCCGAGAATTTCGCCGACACTGTTTGAAACGATTATTCAGGTATTATGAACCAAACTTCGCGCATCGAGGCATGGAGGCATCGCCACCAGCAGAAAACCTTCTCGAACCCCGCCGAGGTCTATGGAATTTTCCAAGCGCGTGAAATCAGATTTCGCCGAGTATGAGGTCGGCTACGACATCCCTGCTGTCCCGGGAATGAACGAGGCAGAGATCCAGACGCCCTGCCTGGTTCTCGATCTCAACGCGCTGGAGCACAACATCAGGAAAATGGGCGAGTACGCCAAAGCGCATGGGATGCGCCACCGCAGCCACGGAAAAATGCATAAGTCTGTCGACGTGCAAAAGCTGCAGGAAAGTCTGGGTGGTGCGGTCGGCATTTGCTGCCAGAAAGTATCGGAAGCAGAAGCCTTTGCACGCGGCGGCATCCGAGACATCCTCGTCTCCAATGAAGTGCGCGATGCGGTCATGATTGACCGGCTTGCCCGGCTGCCACGGCACGGTGCGCGCATCGCCGTGTGCGTTGATGACATTGCAAACGTGAACGAGCTTTCAATTGCCGCCCAAGAACATGGCACGATCCTCGAATGCCTCGTGGAAATTGAATGCGGCGGGAGACGCTGCGGGGTCGAGACGGCCGAAGGCGCTGTCGCGATTGCCCGGGCGATTGATGCTGCAAGGGGACTGAAGTTCACGGGCATTCAGGCGTATCAGGGCGCCATGCAGCACCTGGTGAACTATGAAGAACGCAATGCAAAGCTCGACATCACGATTGCGCGCGTGAAAGAGGTTGTCGTGGCTCTCGATGCCGCGGGATTGCACCCGGAGTCGGTCACAGGCGGAGGCACCGGCTCCTATCCTTTTGAGTCCAATTCGGGCGTCTTTAACGAGTTGCAGTGCGGTAGCTACGCCTTTATGGATGCCGACTACGGCCGGATTAAGGACAGAAATGGGAATCGGATTGACGACGGCGAATGGAAGAATGCGCTTTTCGTCCTGACCTCCATCATGAGCCATGCGAAGCCCAGTTTTGCAGTTTGCGATGCGGGCCTGAAGGCGCTGTCGGCCGACAGCGGCCTGCCCATCGTCTACGGCCGCGACGACGTGCAATACATCAATTGCTCAGACGAACACGGCGTAATCGAAGACCAGTGCGGCCTCCTTCGCGTGAGAGAAAAGCTCAGGCTCGTTCCAGGACATTGCGATCCTACCTGTAACCTGCATGACTGGTATGTAGCGGTGCGCAACGAAAAAGTTGAGGCAGTCTGGCCGGTTTCCGCTCGCGGCAAAATCTGCTAATGGCGATCAGCGGAATACTAGTGCGTTTTTGCATTCGGCGATAAGTTAAGAATTCATGCGATGCGGGGATTTCCTTTAAATTTTGTAAATGGCGGGCTCAGATCGTAACGGATCTTCGGCTCATCGGGATCGCGCCGACTGGAGAAAAAGATAGCGTCGCCGTGGGTGATGAGATAGTCGGCGGTTCGAGCTGCCAGCGCCTGAATGGTAAGCCCCGGATTGGCAGAGCCCTGGGTGGGCATAACGCTGCCGTCGCAAACGAACAAATTGGGAATGTCGTGGGTTCGACCGAACTTGTCGACTACCGACGATGACGGGTCATTCCCCATCCGCGCGGCCCCGACCAGGTGCGCAAAACGGGATTCCTGCACGATCTGCTTTGCGCCGGCTGCCTGCATGATCTCCATGACCTTGTGCTTCCCGAATTCGATGAGCTTCTTGTCATTGTCGTGGAGATTGAATGTAACCTTCGCCACCGGTAAATTATATTGGTCCTTCTCCGCCGCCAGTTCGACTCGATTGTCCTCCCACGGCAGAATCTCCCCGAGAACGCCCAGCGTCGCCCAATGGTTGTAATCCATCATTACGCGCCGCAGCCCCCAGCCCCACGCGCTCATGGCCGCGATCATCTGTTTGGCAAAGGCGACCGGCAGCGGCCCCACCGTCTGCACGGCAAAGCCGCGCGCAAAGCCGCGCCGCGGATCCGTCTCGTAGAACTCCTCGCTGAGGGCATGCGCCGGCGGCGCTTTGTACAGGCGAATCAACTCGTCGAATCGACCGGCAATCACGTTGCCGGCCTGCGCCATGAGATATTTGCCAAGCGTCCCGCTCGAATTCGCCAGCCCCTGCCAGTGGCCCGGGCAGGCGGAATTAAGCAGCAACCTTGGCGTTTCAATCGCATAGCCCGACACGACGACGGCTCGGCATTTCTGGAAATGCTCCTTCCCGTCGCGATCGAAATACATGACACCATCGACACGGCCATCGTCGCGCAGGCTGATCCGTGAAACCATAGAGTGCGCGCGAATCTCCGCACCGTGCGCGATCCCGTCGGGAACATGCGTGATCAACGTGCTCGCCTTCGCGCCCACTTTGCATCCCTGCAGGCAGAATCCACGGTAGATGCAGTGCGGACGATCTCCATGCGAGGCCGAGAGGATTGCGACGGGTCCACCGGCGACGGAGCGGATGCCGAGCTTCGTGCATCCGCGCACCAGCACGTCGCCGACGCCGCCCAGCGGATGCGGTCCATACGGATGTCCATGTGGATCACCCCATGGAAACCATGCCGGCCCGGCCACGGGAAGCTCGCGCTCGAGCAACTCGTACCAGGGTTTCAGATCCCAGTACGACAGGGGCCAGTCGGCGCCAACTCCATCTTCGGTGTAGACGCGAAAGTCGGAGGGATGAAATCGCGGAGTGAACGCGGCCCAATGCACTGAACCGCCGCCGACTCCCTTGCCGCTGTTGTTCGCGCCGAGCGCCAGGGGATGGGTTCCTCCGGTGATGCGCAGGTCGTTCCAATAGAGTTCGTGCGAGCCCTTCTCGTCGCTCACCCAATCCTTCTCTGTATCCCAGAAGGGCCCGGCCTCCAGCGCAACCACGCGAAATCCAGCCCGCGCGAGCCGCTGAACGAGAACGCCACCGGCGGATCCGACGCCGACGATGCAGTAGTCGACGGTATCGCCGTCGGCGAAGCGGCGCATGGGACCAGGCAGCACCTGCATCGGGCCCAGTCGATGCGGCATTAGTGGCTTCCCCCATGACCGTGCAAAGAACTGTGCTCAGGTGGCGCGCCCTCTTCATCCACGTCGGACAGCGAATCCACAGGCGCCTTCCATTCGTAGAGCTGTTCCGGTTTCTCCCATGGTTCCGGAAGGCCGCCCTCGAGGCGCATATATCCGCGGGGATACGCGGGGCCGCCGTAGCCAATCTCATCCCATGCCCACGGATGCGCGTAGTACGCGGTCACACAGTCCTCCATAAGGAGTGCCCATGCGCGATGAACCGGCATGCGATGCCAGATTGGGTGATCGGGATCGGGCTTCCCGTCGTGCAGCGACTTAAGAATCAGTTCCTGCCGGTGCACGCTGAGTTCTGCAAAAGCTTGGCTGAATCGAGACTTCGCCATTTCGTCGATAGCCTGGATCGCCAGCTTGTAGGCCTCACGGTCAGGGGGCATATCTTCGTAGCGAAATCCGTTCAGAGAATTTCCGAACAGGCGGTCGTCAATTGCAGGAAGAATCGGTATGGTACGCGCCTCGGCGCGATCATCCTGCGGAATGAGCCGGTCGATCACGGCGCTGAGCAGCTTCGCTTCCTGTTCGGAAAAAAAGCGGAGGGGCGGAGTCCTCTCCATACGCTCGCGAACAACGTTGCGGGTCGCCTCGTCCCATTTCTTTTTCTGAGCCATCGTGCTGTAGCCGGTGTAATAGCCGGGCTGTTCGAGATCCCGCAACAGCCCGCCAGTTGCACTTGATGGAAAGGACTTGCGGCTCATGAGCGTTCTCTCCGCAGCAGGCTCGCCATCAGGCCGAGAAATCCGCACGCCGCAAAAAGCAGCGGCGCAAAGATCGGTGGTCCGTACAGGGTGTTGTAGAGGGGCTTCTTCATGCCACCGGGTCGCCGCGCGATTCCCCGCGCGTGGTAAAAGAAACCGGCGCCCCCATCGATCAGCGCCAGTGCCGACGCAATCGGCAAAGCCGTGTTTGCGATCCTGCGGCTTTTCACTGATCCTGCAGCTGACACCATCAGGAGCGGCGTCAGCAGAACCGGAGTCCATTGCGCTTTGTGGCGGAAGTCCGTTTTGTAATGGGAATAAAGCGCTTCGAATCCGCTGAATAATGCCCACAAGACGGTGAGCGCCGACAAGTGTTTCTGAAATCTTCCGTGGCGAAGATTGATGCGCCAGTCGGGCTTGCTCGAGACGGTCTCGACCGCCCAGTCCCGAAGCTGCCTGCCCCGACCATGAAGGTCCTCTTCCCGGCGAAGATATGAGGCCATGAAGCCGAGGTAAGCGCTGGTTCCAAACAGAAGCGGTGCAAAAATCGGCGGGCCCATAACAATGTTCGTGACTGGCATACTCCAGCCACCCGGCTTCCGCATGACTCCGCGAATATGGAAGAAGAACCCAACCACGCCGTCGGCCAGAGTTGCCGCGCTCACCCAGCGCAGAATCGTCGTCGCGCCGCGGCGGCTGAAGACCCCGATCAGCGCCGCCCCTGCGAGCGCGCCGCTCAGGACCACCGGCGTGTACATGACGGGATTACTGTAGCTGCCCTTGTAGTGCTCGTACCCAACTTCGAGTCCGCTGGCCACGCTGGTCGTCGCCACCAAAAGACAGAGACTGCGCTGGAAGCACCCCTGGCGAAGCTGTGCGAATGCGGAAGGCGCGAGCGCGCGCAAAAGTTTTTGCCATCGCGGCAGTGGATCGAAGATGGATTCGCTCATAACGCTCCACCCATCGCGAAGCGTTCGGCGTCCTGCCGCTTAAAAACCAGTCCGAGGCCCGGGCGTGAGCGATCTGGAGTCAATTGCCCGTTGACCGGCGCGATAAAGCCATCGAAGAGCATACGCTCGATCCGAACGTGATCGTGGAAATATTCAATATTGCGGCAGTTTGGCACCATGCATCCCAGGTGCATGTGGAGCGATGGAGCGCAGTGGGCTGAAATCGGGCATCCGAAGCTCGCCGCGATGGCCGCTCCCTGCAGGAAGCCGGTGACTCCTTTGCAGCGCGTTGCATCCAGTTGCAGCACGTCAACTGCTTCAGCCTCCAGCATGCGGCGGAAGTAGAATCCGTCGTAACCGTATTCACCGGCCGCGATGTCCATCCCGTCAGGAGCAGCGTCGCGAACTCGCCGCATCTCTGCGAGGTGGTCAGAGCTAACGGGTTCCTCAAACCAGGAGACGCCACATTCAGAGAATGGCCGCGCCAGCCCAATCGCCTGGCGCGCATCATATGCGCCGTTCGCGTCGACAAAAAGCTGAGCGCGGGGCCCAATGGCCGCGCGAGCTGTGCGGACTCGCTCGGGATCTGCGTCCGGATGAGCGCCGATCTTCATCTTCACGCTGGCCAAGCCGTCTTGCGCCCATTCTGAGAGCTGTTCGGTCAGCTGATCAGCGCTGTAAGTCGTAAAGCCGCCGCTGCCGTATGCAGCAACGCTGGGTTTTGCAGTTCCGAACAGATCGACCAGCGAGCAGTCAAAGCACTTCCCTTTCCAATCCCAGAGTGCAACATCGAGCGCGGAGATTGCCATTGCGGCAATGCCACCCCTGCCGTCGTTTCGCACTTTCTCCAGCATGGATCGATGGAGAGCGGGAATGTCGAAAGCCCGTCGCCCGACGAGACACTTTTGCCCAAGCTCATGAGCTACCGTTGCCGTCGCCCAGTTGCCGTATGTGTATCCGATCCCAAGCCGGTTGCCGGCTTGAATTTCGCAAAGGATCAGAGTCGTTGAGTCCCAACGAAAAGTTCCATCACCTTCGAGAGTATCTGTGGGAATTTTGTAGGCGGATACGTCCACGCACTCAATCTGCGCCTCCGACCGCTTTTTTTCCTTCACGCGGGCTTCCCCCCTTGCGGCATCCGCGACCCCGCACGGCGAGCGGATTCGATGTCTCCTGCTTTCCTGCTCTGAAATAGAGAGATGCGGAATGCCGGGGAGCCGATGTCAGGCAGATGCGAAAGGACGACCCGCGCGGTTCCGAAAACGTGGCGGTGGCCCTGCGCCCGCGTACGGGATACGAGCCTGCCTGCGCAACCAGACGAAGGTGATTGCGGGAGGCATGCGAAGCCTGCTCCGCAGGTTTCGATCGCGTCAACTTGTGCCAACTCTTCCCTGAAGAAGCACGGGGCTTTCCTTCCTTCTACTACCCACGCTTTTGTGCGCATGTCTGAATTCCGGCTTGTGTAAGCTACCATCGCAGAACAAGCACATTCAAAAGGAACCTCATATGATCGAAGCGCTTGTCTTTGGACCCCGGCGACTGCGCAACTGAGCGCAGTGCTCGACAAGAGAGCATTTCCAGCATCCTTCCGGAGTAGGCATTATGAGAATTCATGGAATGCAGGAGCGCACTGCGAAACGAGTGATGGTCTTTGGGTTGGCGCTGATGACCATTTGTGTGACTAGTCAGGACAGGCTGGTCGCGCAGACTGCGACCGATAGCGGTGTGCAGAAAGTCATCCTCGACAGCGACATTGGCGATGACATCGACGACGCGTTCGCTCTCGCTTTGGCGGAGTCCAGCCCGAAATTGCAGTTGCTGGGCGTGACCACGGCGTGGGGCGACACTGCCCTGCGCGCGCAATTGACGGCTCGGTTTCTCCGGGAGACCGGCCACGCCGATGTTCCCGTCTATGCTGGAGCGGCAACTCATGCCAACTCGATCTTCACGCAGGCAAAATGGGCGGGCGTCGGACCGAAGCCCGCGAACGGATGGCCGAATGGAGTTGATTTCATTCTCGATACGATCCGAAAGTATCCAGACCAGGTCACGCTGATTTCGATTGCGCCATTCACGAATATCGGTGCGGCCATCGAGCGCGATCCCGCGACCTTCAGGAAGCTGCGTCGCGTGGTGATCATGGGCGGTTCCGTGCGCCGTGGTTACGGCGACCTCGGCTACCTGCCCGACCACGGCCCCGAACCGGAATACAACGTGATGATGGATATTCCTGCGGCGCAAAAACTGTTCACGTCGGGTGTCCCACTGTACGTAATGCCCCTCGACTCGACGCAGTTGAAGCTCGATGAGGTGCTGCGCGGCATTCTCTTCAGCCAGGACACGCGCATCACGAACGCCCTGCTTCCGCTCTACGAAGAGTGGGCAAATTCCACGCAGAACCCGACGCCAACTCTGTTCGACGCCATGGCGGTGGCGGCCGCCATCGACCCATCGCTCTGCCCGACCCAACCCATGCACATCGAAGTGGACGAGAAGGGATTTACGCGCGAGACCGGGGGTGCGCCGAACGCGAACGTCTGCCTCGCATCGGATTCCGACCGCTTCTTCCATTTCTACGTTCCTGCCATCCTTGCTGCGCCGCGTCGCTGAGTTGGCCGCCGGCACAATCCAGGTCATTCTGCGCGGCCCGGTCGAATGCCGGAGATTGGCCTGACTCCAGCCGCACGCCGAATCCATACCGCCGAATCTGGCTTTTATCGTGCAGGCTGGACAGATCCGCGTTTTGCTGGGCCGCAATTTCGATGTTTCTCTTCCGTACCTCTGCGAGCATCGGAAACTAAAGATAGGGATTCTCGGGTCATTCGCGGCGCCATTCTCGCGAATCGGCAGTACGATTGTGTCCAGATTCGGTGCGGCGTTCGGCATGAGCATCCGGATACCTCCTCTCCTGGGCCGGAAAGCTCGAGTCTGGCTGCAAGAATGCCGGGAAAGCGAAGGGTTCCTGCGATGGCCAAGAGCAAGTGGGCAACAGCAATGCTGGCAGCAGCCAGCCTGTGTGGGTCGATCAGCGGTTGCGGAACCAGCAACGGCATCCACTCCAAGCCTCCCTACTCGCTCGACATCGATTCGTCGAACCCCGACAAAGGCGTTACCATCACCGTCGGTAATCCCTATAACAATTTGGTCTCTCAGGGCACGACACCGTTTGCCGAAGCCGGACAGTCCGGGACGCAATTCATACTCACCGCGCCGGCAACCGCAGGCTCAAACGTATTTTCTTCGTGGACTGGCTGCACCACCAGCAGCGGCGAGACCTGCAACGTAACGATCAGCAGCAATATGACGGTTACGGCGAACTACACCGCGCCCACGACGGTCGCTCCCACGGTCACGCTCACCGCACCGTCCTCCATCAGTGCGGGCGCGGCTTTCAGCGCCACGATCGCCGTGGCCGGGCCAGCCGGCGATCCGACGCCCACCGGATCGGTGACGCTGAGCAGCGGCGCTTTCAGCTACAGCGCAGGCGCGCTCGGCAACGGCAGCGTAACTGCCGATGTTCCCGCAAATACATGGACCGTCGGGGCCGGCACGTACACGCTCACGGCGACCTACACGCCCGATACCGGGAGTACTTCCACCTACACCACGGCAAACGGCAGCGCGCAGATCACTGTCACGGCGGCATCGGTCACCACCGTGTCCGTCGATCAGTCAAAGCCAGGGCTGGCAGTCACCGATCAGATTCTGGGCATGAACATGGCTGTGTGGTTCGATCCCACCGCAGGCGGCGCCTCGCCCTCGCCGGTCGTCGATGCTTTCACTTCGACTGGCGTGAAGGCCGTGCGCTGGCCCGGTGGATCAGAATCGGACGACTATGACTGGCAGACCAACACCGCCTGCGATAACGGCTATACCACCTCGACCGCGGACTTTACCGACTTCGTCAACGCCTTCGTGAAGCCGGCCGGCGTCGATGTCGCGCTGACTGCCGACTACGGCTCGAATGCCGCCTGCAACGGCCCGGGCGTTCCTTCTGAGGCCGCTGCCTGGCTCACGGCTGCGCTCGACGATGGCATCACCGTCAGCCACATGACCGTTGGCAACGAGGAGTACGGCAATTGGGAAGAGGATATGCACACGCCCTCCTCGAACCAGCACAACGCCTCCGTTTACGCGGGCGAAATGATCGGCGGCAGCGGCTTCTACCAGGCGCTCAAAGCCGCGAGCCCACAGACTCTGGTCGGCATCGACGTAGACGCCGACAACACGACCGGAGGCTGGGACCAGACGGTGATGGCGAATGCCAAAGGCTCTTATGATTTCGTTGAGTACCACTATTATCCTGAGTCGCCCAGTCCCTCCGACGGCGGCCAGCCGCCCAATGATCACTTCCTCGTGTACGACGCCGCACCGGGACTGACGACCTCGATCAACACCATCCGGCAGGAACTGAAAAATTTCGGCACGCCTGATACGCCCATCTACGTTGGCGAGATCGGCACCACCTACAGCGACCCCGGCACCCAGTCACTCTCGATCACCCAGGCACTCTACGCCGGGCAGGTTCTTGGCGAGGCGATGAACGACGGCGTCTCTCGCCTGACCTGGTGGATCGCCTTCGGCGGCTGCAACGACGCCGCATCCGATCCCAACTCGTACTTCTCCTCCACGCTCTACGGCTGGCAGCAATTCGGCGGATACATGCTCTTCAGCGACGGCCTGCCTGAGGATGGCTGCGAGAGCAGCGACGGCGTCACCATTCCCACCGTTGCCGAAGGAACGCCGTTCCCAACGGCGCGCGCCTTCCAGTTGTTCAGCAACGTCGCGGTCAACGGAGAGAGCGTGCTCCCCGCAACCGTAAGCGGCGCCGACACCTCCGACGTGCGCGCCTATGCCGCCACCCACAGCGGTGGAACCGCGCTGGTCCTCTTCAACCTCAACGAGGCCACCAGCGAGGCCGTCCAGATCACGCTGTCCGCCACGACTACAACGAAGGACATAACGGTAATCACCTACGACAAGGCGATGTACGACCAGACTCAAAGCGACAGCGGCACGGCCAACTGGCTCGGTACTACTGCGGCGCCGATTCCGTCCACGACGGATCTGGGTGCGCAGAGCCTTCCCTTCACGCTCACCCTCACGCCCTGGAGCATGAACGTCGTCATCCTGCAGTAGCGGAGCACAATGCTCCCTGCTATTTCGAGAAGTTGTTGTTGATCTGCACGTGATACGGCTCGAGTATGTCGCCAGTCGCGTGGTTCAGGTTCGCCTGAGCGAGTTGCATCCCCACCTGCGTCTGCAGGAGTGTCTGCTCCGCCTGCGAGAGCCGCGTCTGTGAGTCGAGCACGAAAAAGATAGTCTCCGTCCCCAGTTCGTACTTGCGTTGATCGGCGCTCAACAGCTTTTGCGCCAGATCGTAGCTGTTCTCCGCAGCCTCCAGCGCCATCCGCGCCTGGGCCACCGTGTCGATCGCCAGCGTCACGTCGTTCACAATCTGTTCCTTCGCCTGGCGCAGGTTATATTGATCGCGCGACTGAGCCACGAGCGCGCTCCCCAGCGCAGCCTGCCCCTGATGGTTTTTGATCGGCAGTTGCAGCGTCAGCGTTCCGCCGTACCCTGGATAACCGAATCCAAAGAGCTGCGAATACGATGAGCCAAACCCTCCCTGCGATATCAATTGATTGGTCGTCAGGTTGTATTGGTTTCCGCCCAGGCCATTCGACTGATAAAACCCGTTTAGCGACAGGCTCGGCAGCAGTTGATTGTGCGCCAGGCGCAGATTCGCGTGGTCCGCATCGAGGGCGGCAGCATCCGCCTGCAACTCCGGCCGGTTACTCATCGCCTTCGCCAATTCTGCCTGCGCGTCCGGAGGCGCTGCGTCTGCGCCCTTGTCCGGCTTTTCCGTCAGATTCAACGGCAGCACATGCACCAACGGGTCCTGGTCGGCCCCGATCAGCAGTCGCAGCGCCTCGTCTGCCTGCTGCGCCGCAAACTGTGCCTGGATTACGGCCACGCGCCGCTGCGCCACTTCCGACTCCGATCGATAGATATCCAGAGGCCCGAGGGCGCCCAGTTCCAGCGCCTTCTTGTCGTGGTCGTAGCTGGCCTGTGCTGCCT
>Ga0335075_10002280_pt1 | contig 31022 bp, 28 predicted proteins | sample Lox_Sample_24_FD_206723 | JGI IMG/M metagenome (GOLD analysis project Ga0335075, IMG submission 206723) | Soil microbial communities from Loxahatchee National Wildlife Refuge, Florida, United States - Lox_Sample_2.4 | ecosystem: Environmental > Terrestrial > Soil > Wetlands | place: USA...
ATGTCCCTGGCGGCGCACCGGTACTGACCTGGGGTTATGCCAGTTCCGGCTCACCTCGTGAAGGCCGTTCATCAGCAGGTTGCGCGCTTGCTGGGTTACCCACTCACCGGTGGGGCTTGTAGCCGGGGGAGGTGGTGGTGCTGGCGGAGCCGTGGATGGTGAGGTGGCCGTCGGTCATCACGGCGGTGCGCCGGGCCCGGCGGGCGATGCTGGTGTCGTGGGTGACCAGGATCAGGGTCAGGCCCGCACGGTCGTCCGAGGCCGGACATCGCCGCCCAGCGCCCACGCTGCCGGGTAGCTGCCGTCGGTGATGTCTTGACAGAACTGCGTCACGACTGCTTCGGCGTTGGTGAGGCCTGCCATGGACGCGGCGGGAGTGGCGGAAGGCTGGGCCGTAACGGCGACAGTCGGTGCCGGCCAGTGGGGTCGCCTAGGTTCATTGGCCACCCTCTCACCTCTGGAGTTCGTCAGAAACAGTTCCATCCGCCCCCGCCCTCATCCAGGGCGGGCTGCACGGGACGGTACCGCTCCGGGCGGTCGACTCCCGCACCACGAGGCGCGGTACGATCCTCATCCGACGCAGCGGCAGGTCGGGGTCCGCGACTCGGTGGAGAAGCATCCTAGCCGCCGCCTTGCCCAAAGCGGCGGCTTCCAGCGACACGCTCGTGATCGTGGGAAGGTGGAACTCGGCAAGCTCCGTGTCGTCCATCCCGGCGACGGCGACGTCATCGGGCACGCGCAGCCCCCTCCCGGCCAGTGTGCTGATGACCGCCACCGCGATGAGGTCGTTGCCGCACATCACGGCATCCGGCTGGTACCTGCTCAGCAGCCGCTCTGCAGCCGCCCGGCCCGCGGTGTGAGTGAAATCGGTGGCGTGCTCGATTGAGGCCGGATCAACGGCCAGGCCCGCTGCGGCAAGCGCCTCCTGGAACGCGCGGCCTCGGACTGCCCCTGGCATGGTTTCGAGTGGCCCGTTGACCATCGCGAGCCGGCGCCTGCCGGACACCAGCAAGTGCTTGACAGCCAGGTCGACGGCGGACGCGTTGTCCGTGTTGACGGTATCGACGAGCGAGCCCTCCGGGAGGGTGCTGGCCGCAACGATCGGATAAGCCGACTGGGCTAGGGCGCGGAGCAGCCCGTCCGTGACCCGGAGCGGCGATATGATCAAGCCATCGACGTAGCGTCGGGACATGCTCTCGATCAGGCCGGTTTCATCTGCGGGATCACCGCCGGTGGAGTGCACAAGCAGCCGGAAGCCCTCCGACTTGGTGAGCGACTCGATACCGCTGATCATCGTCACATAGAACGGGTTGCCGAGATCAGGAACGGCAACGGCCAACTGGTCTGTGCGCCCTTCTCGCAGCGACCGGGCCGCGGCATTGGGCAGGTAGCCCAGTTGCTCGGCCGCCGCCAGGACCCTCCGCTGTACGTCGGGGCTGGCGGAGCGGCCATTCAGCGCCCGTGATGCAGACGCTACGGAAACGCCTGCCACCTTGGCGACGGTCACGAGCGTAGGGCGGTTGCCTGAGGTCATATGCCATCTCGATGCTGGGCCGCGGGCGTGCACCCTGTGGCGCGGGCAGTGATCGATAACATCATCCCGATGATGGATACGTTATCACAGATGGTTTCCATAAAGTGTGGAGCACGTCTTGACAAGGGAAGATCTGCAGGGTGATTCTCTTGGAAACGTTATCACGATGGCGTGGAAGGGAGAGCCGACGGTGTTGGATGCGCTCGAGCTCGGGGAGCTGCTCGGCGACGAGGTAACTGAGCTGCGAGAGAGCGGCCATGAGCTCGACGGCGCGCTTCTGCGCGTGCAGGAGGCGCTGGCCACCGGCAGGAGGGGATGGCTGCCGGAGTTCGAGCGCGCGTACGACGAACTGCAGGAGGCACGGGTACAGCCGGGCTGGCCGTACGCCGAGCCCTCCGATCTCCAGGAGATCCTCGCCACGCTCGGCGATGACGATGACGCAGCCCTGCGACGGCCAAGCGGAGAAGTTCTGCGGGACCGCATGCATGCTGCCTGGCTTGGCCGCTGCGTCGGCTGCAACCTCGGCAAGCCGGTCGAAGGTCTCGGGTGGAACCGCGAGAAACTCCGCCGTTACCTAGAGCAGGCCGACTCCTACCCGATCACCGACTACGTCCCGGTGCTTGACCCGATGCCGGAGGGGATGGTGCTCGACGAAAGCTGGCGGGTCACCACCCGAGGGAGGGTCGACGGGACGGCGCGCGACGACGACACCGATTACACCATCCTCGGACTGCACATCCTGGAAGAACACGGCTTCGGGTTCACGACGGCGCAGGTGGGCGCCGAGTGGCTGCTGCATCTCCCGTTCGAGCAGACTTACACGGCCGAGCGCGTCGCCTACCGGAACCTCGTCCGCGGAATCGCGCCACCGCACACCGCGCGCTACCGCAACCCTTATCGCGAGTGGATCGGCGCGCTGATCAGAGCCGACGCGTTCGGCTATGCCTGTCCAGGTCGGCCGCGCCGCGCGGCGATGCTGGCCTACCGGGACGCGGCGCTGTCGCACACGGCCAACGGAATCTACGGCGAGATGTGGGCCGCGGCGCTGATAGCCGCGAGCTTCGCGGTGCCGACGGCGCGTGAGGCACTCGATATCGCTATGACTGCCGTGCCCCCCGCCTCACGGCTCGCCGAGGCGTTGCGTGCGGTCCGGGCCGCCTTCGACTCCGGCTTGAGCTGGGACAAGGCGATCGACCAGGTGGAACGCGACCTCGGCCGGTACCACTGGATTCACACAGTCAACAACACTGCCGTCGTGGCGGCGGCCCTGCTCTGGGGCGAGGGGGACTTCACCAAGACCATCGGGCTGGCGGTCGCCGCGGGGCTCGATACCGACTCCGACGGGGCAACCGCCGGGTCAGTGTTCGGCGCATTGCACGGTACCGCGGCGCTGCCAGCGCACTGGGTCGACCCGCTGCGCGACACCATTCACTCGGCGATAGCCGACTTCGATGACTACAGCATCTCTGGCCTAGCGGAGCGCACCGTCGCTCTTGCCAGCGGGGACGCGGGCGACATTGCAGGAGATGGTGCAGGTGACTGACCCAAAGCTCGTCATCGACGACGTGCGCTGCGAGTTCGACGGAGTCCTAGCGCTCGACGGGGCCAGCCTCACCCTGGGGCGCGGCGAGTTCGTGTCGATCGTGGGACCCTCGGGTTGCGGAAAGTCAACGTTGTTCAATGTCGTTTCTGGCCTGGTCCGGCCGACACAAGGCCGCGTGCTCCTTGATGGCAAGGACGTGACCGGTGGCACTGGGCATGTCGGCTACATGCTGCAGAAGGATCTGCTGCTCCCGTGGCGGACCGTGGTCGGGAACATAGTCCTTGGCGCCTCGCTGCGGCGTGGGGCTACCCGGAGGGATCGGGAAGAGGCCGCCACCCTGGCGGAAAGATACGGCCTCGGGGATTTCCTGAACCACTACCCGCACGCCCTGTCGGGCGGGATGCGGCAGCGGGTCGCGTTCATGCGGACCCTCGCGCTCAAGGCCGACGTACTTCTGCTCGATGAGCCGTTCGGCGCGCTCGATGCCCAGACCAGGCTGCACATGCAGATCTGGCTGCTTTCGGTGTGCCGTGACCTCAACGCCACGATCCTCTTCGTCACGCACGACGTGGATGAGGCAATCTTGCTGTCGGACCGGGTCGCGATCATGACGGGGCGGCCAGGCCGGATCAGGGCGGACCTCACCATCGGCCTGCCGCGCCCGCGCGGGATCGACGCGCTGACCTCGCCCGGCTTCAACGCCGTCAAGCGGGAGTCCCTAGCCCTCCTGCACGGCGCGGAACTCAGCCCCACCTAGGAGCCTGCCGTGAACGCCCGACGATTCCTCCAGAACGCACAGAGAGTCGGCTTTGTCATCGCGGCCATCGCGCTGATCTTCGGCGTCTGGAACGCGGTGATCTGGATGTTTGGCATCCAGCCCTTTGTCCTCCCGACACCGCAATCGGCGATCTCGGCCGTTGTCGGGCAGTGGTCAACGTTGGCCCCGCTGACCTGGCAGACCGTCAAGGAAACAGCGGAGGGGTTCTTCATCGGCGCTGCCATTGGCTTCGTCCTCGCAGTGGTGATGTCCGCGTTCCGCCCGGTGCAGCGGCTCATCTACCCGGCGCTGATTGGCTCCCAGGCGGTCCCCATCGTGGCCATCGCCGCGCCGCTGGTGATCTTGTTCGGCTTCGGCATGCTGCCCAAGCTGATCATCGTGGCGTGGTGCGTTTTCTTCCCCGTCGTCGTCAGCGTCCTCGACGGACTGGCGCACATCGACAGGGACCTGGTGAACCTGTCCCGGGTCTTGGGCGCACGGCGCGTCAGGGAATTCATTGTCATCCGCCTACCCGCCACGCTTAGCCCGCTGTTCTCAGGCCTGAAGATAGGCGCCACCTATGCCGTCACCGGCGCCGTGATCGGCGAGTGGACGGCCTCCTCCCAGCAAGGGCTCGGCACCTTCCTGCTCAGCGCGAACTCCTCGCTCAACGCACCACTCGTTTTCGGCGTGACACTCCTGCTCACCGCGGTCGGCGTGCTCTCCTTCCTGCTCGTGATGGCGGTGGAGAGCGTGGCGACTCCGTGGCGCAGTCGCTCAACCGCGCCCCGGACGCTGCGCCGGCCCGGCGCGGGGCGGCTCCGCGGCCAGGACTCGGGCGGCGCTGCCGCGCCGGGCACCCTGGACGCCCGTCGACTGGCATCCACCGGCCACGAGCAGTGACACCGTGGCATCACACCTCAGGGGACCCCAGGCAGGGATCCTCAAGCGAACAAGGAGAGCACGGTCATCATGAAGAATCCGCTTCAGAATCGGCCGGCTAGCGGTCGGCGCAGGTCGGTGGCCTGGCTGGGGATAGCATCCGCCGCCGTCGTCCTAGCCTCGGTAGCCGCTTGCTCCTCATCGTCGGGCGGCGGGAACGCCGGCGGTACCGGCACGACCGCCTCGGGCTTGAGCACCATCCAGCTGGTCTACGACTGGCCCGGCGTCGACTTCGAGGCGGTGCCCATCGCCGTTGGCCAGAAGCAAGGCTTCTACAGCCAGCACGGGATCAAAGTCAACCTGGTGATCCCGCCAGACAACGCGACGACCGTCAAGATGCTGGCGGTGGGCAAGGGTGACATCGGCCTCGACAGCACGGTCGATGTCGCGTTCGCGCGTGCCGCCCAGATCCCGATCACATCCATAGCCAACTACACCCAGGAAAACAACTGGGGTCTGGTCGCCAAGCCCGGCACCGCCATTAACTTGTCGAACCTTAGGGGTAAGTCCATCGGCGTCTTCACCGACTCCTGGACCAAAGCGATGATGCCGTACGTTCTCAAGGCGGGAAACGTCTCGGCCAGCGACGTCAGGCAGATCATCTTCTCCGACAACGACCTGACCCCGATGCTCGCCGGCAAGATCGACTTGGCCACCAACACCACGAACTACGCGATCGCGCAGGTCGAGTCCGCGACAGGGAAGATGCCGTCGGTCAAGCTGGCCACAGAGTACGGCGCGCCGAACGTGCCCATCTGGGTCTGGATCGCGACCAGTTCCTGGCTGTCGGCCCACGGTGCCCAGGCGCGCGCCTTCCTTGCGGCCACCAAGGAGGCCATCACCTGGTCCATCGCGCACCCGCAGGCCGCCGTGAACGACTTCATCGCGGCCTACCCGCAGAACGGCTCGTCGGCCAAGTACAACCTGGACGGATGGCTCGCCACCATCCCCTACCTGAACGACGGCTACGGACTCCTGACCCAGCGGGCCTCGGAGTGGACCGAGGTCGTGAACGCCCTCAAGGCGGTGAAGGAGCTCTCGACGTCCTACCCGGCGTCGACCTACTACAGCAACAGCTACCTTGGAGGCTGACCCGTGGGACCGCATGATGACGCAGGCCGGTCCTGACCCGTTGCTCCTGGTTGTCGGAAGCGCGAACACCGACCTGGTCACCTGAGTCGGTCGGCTGCGAGACATCAGGGAACCGGCAGCCTTGAGTTCTCGGGGGGCCTGTCGATCCTCGTACCAAATCGATGTAGTTGACGCGGCCGACCGGCCGTATTCGCGCTCGGCACGTGGCGGTCAGCCTGGGGTGATGCCGGTTGTGGACTGCGACAGCGACCGCGGGTCCCTGCTTCGCCACGCGCCTCGTTCCACCGCCGCCAGGAACCGGTCCACGGCGCCGTTGAAAACCTCGGGCTCTTCGAGGTTGGTCGTGTGGCCGGTCTGAGGCAGCATGACCAGACCGGATGTCGGGATGGTGCGCTTGAGCATGAGTGCGGGCTCCAGGCAGCCTTCGTCCTCGTCCCCTACGATCAGCAGGATGGGCACATCGATGGTCGCGAGCCGGTCGTGGAGACCGTAGAGCGAGGGGCGAACTGCCTGGACGCCGCGCATGGTCAGCGCTGCGCCGCGCGGCGAGTGCTCGGCCAGCGCCGATGTGAACTCAGCCCAGCCTCGTGGGTTCTTGTTCTGCAACTGAACTCTCGCCGGGCCTACCGCATAGCGCTGCGCGACCTGCCTCGACCCGTCCGCCTCGAAGGCTGCCGCGATGGCCTGCGACTCTACCTGGAACGCTTGCCTCCGCTCTGGCTGGGCACCATATCCGACCCCGGCGATCACGGCAGACAGCACGAGTTCGGGGTGCTGGAGCACGAGGTGCAGGGTGGCGAATCCGCCCATCGACAGGCCGACGACGTGCGCGCGCAGCAGGTTGAGTTGAGTGAGCACGGCCACGGCGTCATCGACCGCACGCTGCTGGGAGTACGCGCCGGAATCCGCCGGGACGTCCGAAGGCGGGTAACCACGCGCGGCGTAGGTGACGCAGCGGTACGCCGAGGAGAAGTGCCGCACTTGCGGTTCCCAGCTGCGGTGGTCGCCGGCGAACTCATGCAGGAACAGTAGCGGCGTGCCCGAGCCGGTCATCTCGACGTGCAGCGTGACATCGTCGTCGGTCCGGACCGATGTATGCCGGGTGGCCCCCGGCGTGGGGTGGCTCACTGCTGCGCCAGCCGCTGGGCGTCCAGGATGTGGTGACGGGTGCGTTCAGCCGCCGCGGCCGCGTCCCCGTCCCGCAGGGCCTGGAGGATCTCGTCGTGCTGCTTGGCGGACTCGGCGTGGGTACGCAGGACCTTAGGCCCGCCGTGCAGGGATGCCCATAGCAGCCGCATGAGCGACATCAGCAGCGGGCTGCGCGCGTACTCGTAGATCGCAAAGTGGAACTGGCGGTTGAGGTCGCCGTAGTCCGGGCCGTCCGCGCCTAGTTCCCGCATCCGCTCGTTAAGCTCAGCGAGGCGGCGGACTCCGGCGTCATCGATGGCCCGGGCTGCGAGCGACGCGCCCAGCGACTCGAGTGCCGCGCGGATCTGGAAGTTCTCCTCGACACGTCCGGCGTCGGGTTCAACGACGGTGAAGCCCCGGTGCGTGTCGCCCACTACCAGGCCCTCGGATTCCAGTCGGCGCATCGCTTCCCGCACCGGAGTCTGGCTCACGCCGAACCGCTCAGCGAGGTCGCGCTGCCGGAGCTGCTGTCCGGCTCTGAGCTCACCGGTGATGATGAGCTCGCGGATCAGCGCCGCGACCATGTCGGTCTTGCTGACGTAGCCCACGGCGAGACTCTCGCGAGCATCCGGCATCGTCCAGGCTGGTCGCATGGGATCTCTCCTAGCTGTACACGGGTTCGCCAGGCCTGGTGCTGGCCGGCGCTGCCTCGCCGTCCGCGCCGGCTGCCAGCGCCAGTATCCGGTCTGGCGTGAGCGGCAGCTCACCGACGCTGCCTGCAAGGCTGAGCGCGTCGCGGACGGCGCTGGCGATCGCCGCGCCCGCGGCGGTGACACCGCCTTCGCCGGCACCGCGGACGCCCAGCGGGTTGCCAGGTGCTGGCGCATGCTCGGTGACGAGGACGTCGACTCGGGGTGTCTCGGCGGCCGTCGGCATCTGGTAGGTCATGAACGTCGTGGCCTGCGGCTGGCCCGCCTCGTCGTAGGTCAGCTGCTCGAGCAGCGCGCCACCGATGCCCTGGGCCGCGCCGCCGCGCAGCTGACCGGCGACCTGCATCGGGTTGACTGCCCGCCCCACCTCGTAGGCGACCAGATAGCGCAGTACCCGGACTTGCCCGGTGCCCGGATCGATGTCGACGACGGCGACGTGGACACCGTACGGGTACGTCATGTGCGTGACCTCAAACCGGCCACGGCCTGACAGCCCGGCCGGTTCGCCGGGGCCGAGGACTGGGCTGCCTTCGGTAGCGGCCGCAGCGATCTGCGCAAGCGAGAGCGCCGAGGCCGGGTCGCCGCGCGCACCGATTCGGTCCGCGCGAACCTCCAGGTCGGCCTCGGAGATTTCCAGCAGACGTCCCGCCAGGCAGCGAGCCCGAGCAACCACTGCCTCCGCAGCAGCGTGTACCGCGCTACCCGCGACCACGGTGGTGCGCGAGGCCCATGACCCCATACCCGCAGGCTGCAACCGCGTGTCCCCGGTCACGACGCTGACCGCGGCCGGGCTGACGCCCAGCGCGTCGGCGGCTATCTGGCCAAGCACGGTCTGAACTCCCTGGCCGAAGGAGGTCGCACCCGAGAGCACAAGCACCTGGCCAGCGCCGTCGATGGTAACCTCGGCCGTCTCCTGCGGGCCGAGACCGCTCTTCTCCAGGAATGCGGCGAGGCCCAGCCCGCGAAGCCGGCCTGCTTTCCGGCCGTCGCGGAGCTCTTCGAGGTAGCCGAGCCGGTCAGCTTCTGCCAGCGCGGCTGCGAGCAGCGCCGGATAGTTCCCCGCGTCCAGCACCACCTCGGTGCCGAGCGTGCTCATCTCGCGCCGCAACGGCAGCTCCGCGGGAGAGAGAAGGTTGCGACGGCGCAGTTCGCACCGGTCAAGGCCGAGCCGGGTAGCCGCTACGTCGAGCAGTTGCTCGCGAGCCGTCGTTCCCTCGAACCGGCCGGGGGCGCGATAGGTGCCGCACGGCGTCTTGTTCGTGAGGACCACCCGGATCCGCCCGTCATATGCCGGGACGCGGTAGGGTCCGGGCAGCATTGCGATCGTTAGCTCTGGCACGGTGATGCCGTGAGTCCGGCAGTAGGCGCCGTTGTCGTGGAGGATGTTGTCGCGCAGGCCCAGGATCCGGCCGTCACCGTCGAATGCCGCGGCGATCCGGTGCCGCTGCTGGCGGGAGTGGTTGGCCGCCACCAGGTGTTCGGCACGGTCCTCGGTCCACTTAACCGGCCGCTGCAGGCGCAGCGCGAGCCACGGGACCAGGAAGTCCTCGGGGTAGAACTCGCCTCGCACCCCGAACCCGCCGCCAGCGTCGATCTCGTGCACGTGGATGAGCTCTGGCGGCATGCCGAGCATCGACGCCAGGACGCCCTGGTTGAACACCGGCACCTTTGTCATGCCGAAGATCTCCACTCCGCCAGTCAGCGGGTCGGCGCTGGCCAGCAGCGCGCGCGGCTCTAGCGGCACCCCGGTGTGGCGGCCGATCTCGACGCTGATCTCCACGATGGTCTGCGCGCGGGCGAACGCCGCATCGACGTTTCCGTAGCCAAGTGCGAAGTCCGCGGCGACGTTCCCCGCAGCGAACAGTCGCGGCGCCTCACGGGTCGCTGCCGCCGCCGGGTCAAGCACCGGTGCGAGCTCGTCGATATCGAGGTCCACGAGCTCGGCAGCGTCCTCGGCTGTGTAGGGGTCTTCGGCGAGGACCACCGCCACCGGCTCGCCGACGTAGCGCACGGTGTCGGCCGCGAGCACTGGTTGCAGATAGGGACTGAGATCGGTGCCCTCGACGGCGAGCCGGACCGGGATCAAGAGCCTGCCGGGCAGGTCCGCGGCGGTGACGACCAGTGCGGCGCCGCGACGCCGGAGCGCCTGCCTCGTGTCGACCGAAAGGAGTCGGCCGTGCGCTGCGGGGGAGCGGACGATGCGCGCCCAGAGCTGGCCTGGCAGGCTGAGGTCATCGGCGAACCGGCCGCGCCCGCGCAGCAGCCGCGGATCCTCCGTGCGCGGCAGCGACGCGCCGACGACGCTCACTGGCTATCCGCCCGCGCCGGGCCATCCGCCTGCGCTGTGCCCGCCTGCCCGTCGGCCGCGGCGAGCCGGGCCATCGCGGTAGCCAGCACCGCATCGATAATGCCCTGGTAGCCCGTGCACCGGCACAGGTTCGCTGCGACCAGCTCGCGAACCTCTGGCTCTGAAGGGCCGGGCCCGGCGGCGTCGCGAGCGAGGCACTCAGCCAGGTAAGCCTCGGCCAGCATGAGGAAGCCCGGGGTGCAGAAGCCGCACTGCAGCGCGTGGTGGTCGCTAAAGGCCTGCTGCAGGTCGGATAGCTGCCCGCCTTCTGCCAGGCCCTCGACGGTGCCGACCTCGCACCCGTCCGCCTGCACGCCGAACATCAGGCACGACCGGACTGGCGCGCCATCCAGCAGAACGGTGCAGGCGCCGCAGATGCCATGCTCGCACCCCAGGTGCGTTCCGGTGTAGCCGAGGTCGTGCCGGAGCATGTCGGCGAGCGTCCGCCGAGCGCTCACGGTCAGCTCGTGCCGGTGGCCGTTGACGGTGACCTGGACCCGTCTGGTGTCGCTCATGCAGGGCCCTCGCTGGCTAGCGCCTCGCAGATCTCCGCGGGCAGTACAGGGATGTGGTCGAAGCTCACGCGCACGTCCGCCAGAGCATCGTTGATCGCGTTGAGCACTGCGGCGGGCGCGCCGATGGTGCCGCCCTCGCCCATGCCCTTCGCGCCGGTCTCGCTGTGCGCCGACGGAGTCTCCAGGTGCTCGATGTCAATGCCGCAGATCTCCGACGCGGTCGGCGCCAGATAATCCATCAGCGTCGCGCTGCGAGGCTGCCCGTCGGCGTCGTAGAGGACGCGCTCATACAGCGCGGCGGCCGCACCCTGCGTGACGCCACCGCGTACCTGGCCTTCGACGACGAGCGGATTGATGACGACGCCGCAGTCCTCGACGACGAGGTAGCGGTGCAGTCGCACCTGGAAGGTGCCAGGTTCGATGGTCACCATCGCGGCGTGGCAGGCATTGGAGAACGTACCGGGCGGGTCGTAGCTGCGGCGCGCCTCGAGGCCGTACCTGAGCGGCTCCGGGAGTAGGTGCGCCTGGAAGTGCACGATGCGCGAGATCTCGCTGATGGCAAGCGCTGCCGCGGGGTCCCCGCGGACCCTGGCGGCGCCTTCAGCGAGTTCGACATCGGCGGCGCTTGCCTCAAGCAGGTGGGCCGCCACCTGGCGCAGGTGGTCGGCGACCGCCTCGGCCGCGCGGAACGCCGCGCCACCGCCAACCACGATCGAGCGGCTGCCCCATGTCCCCCAGCCGTAGGCCGCAAGGTCGGTGTCGCCCTGGCGCAGCCGCACCTGCTCCGGGTGCACGCCCAGCCGGTCGGCCACAATCTGCGCGAACGTGGTCTCGTGTCCCTGACCGTGGCTGAACGTCCCGGTCGTGACGATCACCTCGCCGGACGGGTCCATGCGCACCAGGGCCACGTCGTAGCCGGGGGTCATCCGCATCCGCCGCAGGGACATGGTCGTAGTGCCGTATGCGGTGCGCTCGGAGAAGCAGGAGTAGCCGATCCCAGCGCGAGTGCCGCTGGCTCGCAACTGGTCGCGCTCACCGGGCCAGCCACTGCGGGCCACGCGCTTCTCCGCCAAGTCGAGTGACTCGCGGTAGCTGCCCTCGTCGTAGGTGATGCCGTTGACGCCGAGGTACGGGAACTCCTCGTTGCCGATGAGGTTGCGCCGCCTGATCTCGAGCGGGTCCATGCCAAGCTCGGCAGCCGCCTTCTCCATCAGCCGCTCCATCACCAGCACGATTTGGGGGCGCGACACCCCGCGGTAGGGCGCGGTCGGCGGCTTGTTCGTGGCGATCGCGCGTCCGCGTGCCGCGTACGCTGGCACCTTGTAGACGCCGGGCAGTTCGGTACAGGCCATCAGCGGTTCAACCGCGCAGGTAAACGGGAACGCCGAGTAGGCGCCCACGTCGCAGCTGATATCGGCCGCCAGCCCGAGTATCATGCCGTCGGCGCCGAACGCGGCGCGGACGTCGTAGCGCTGCTCATGGCCATGGAACGAGGCGGTCAAGTTCTCCTGCCGGTCCTCAACCCACTGCACCGGGCGTTGCAGCCGCAGTGCGGCCGCGGCGACAGCGATCTCCTCGCGGCCGACCACGCACTTCAGCCCGAAGCCGCCGCCGACGTCCGGGGCGATGACGCGCACGGCCTGCTCGGCGATGCCGAGCGCCTGCGCGACGGCCGACCGTGCCTGATGCGGCACCTGGGTGGACATGTGCAGGACGAGCTGACCGTCGCGCTCATCCCACTCGGCGAGGCACGCGCGGCCCTCCATGGGGAGCGCGGCTACCCGCGCGCTGGCGAACTCGCCGCAGACGACCACCGGCGCGGACGCGAAGACGCCGTCCAGCCGGTCATCAGCGAACATTGTCAGGTCCACCATGCAGTTGTTCACCAGCCCGGCATGCACCTGACGGGCGCCGTCGCGGGTCGCGGAATGCATGTCGGCAATGACGGGCACCGGCTGCCACTCGACGGCCACGGCCTCTGCCGCGTCCTCGGCAACATAGGGGTCGTCCGTAACCACGATCGCGACTGGCTCGCCGACGAACCGAACCTCATCCCCGGCCAGCACGGGCATTCGCGTTGCGGTGAACTCCGGCCGCTCCAGCACGGCGAGCAGGTAGGGGCTGCCCAGGTCGGCACCCGTGAAGGCGCCGGCAACACCGGGCATGGCCAGCGCTGCGGAGACGTCGACCGCCGCGACCCGTGCGGCAGCGAGCGGACTGCGCGCGAATGCGGCGTGCAGCATGCCAGCGCGAACGAAGTCGCCGGTGAAGCGGGCCCGTCCGAGCAGCATCCGGCGGTCCTCCTTGCGCCGCACCGCGGCCCCGACCCAGCCGCGCCCGGGAACGTGACCGGCCGGCGTCGGCGGGCTCACGGCAGGCGTGCTCATTGCGGCCTGCCCGCGTCCGGCCCGGCGTCCGGTGAGGCACTCCCGGCGCAGGCCCCGCAGCCGTGCTCCGGGCCGACCGCTTCCTCCAGCGCCCGTGCCACGAGCGTCGAGGTCAGCCTCCTGCGGTAAGTCGCGCTGGCAAGCTCGTCAGACGGCGGCTCCACCTGAGCCGCGGCGAGTTCTCCGGCAGCACGCCAGGTCGCCGTCGTGGCTGGCTGGCCGGCCAGTTCGCTGGTGTCGACCGTGAACGGAAGGCCGGCGACGCCCCCCAGCACAACGCGCACGGATGAGCAGGCGCCGTCGGCCATCTCCGCCGCAACAGCGGCCGCGACGATGGCGAAGTCGCCCTGCCGGTAGGCGAACTCGGTGAGCGCCGCGTACGGCGCCGGCCGAGGGAACACCACCTCGACGATCATCTCGTCTGGACGCGCCACCGTGCTGTAGAAGCCCTGGAAGAACTCCCCGGCCGGTACCGTGCGCCGGCCGGCCGGGCCGTGCAGCACGACCTCCGCCGCGAGCGCAACCGCGAGCAGGCACCATTCTGAGGCCGGGTCGGCGTGCGCGATGCTCCCGCCGAACGTGCCGCGAGTGCGGATCGGGTAGTGCCCGATCCAGCGGGCGGCGCTGGGCAGCACTCCGAAGCCGTCAAGCAGCGCCTGATCGGACGCCGTCTCGATGGCGCGATGCCGCGTGAGCGCGCCGACGTGCAGTCCGTGCTCATCACGCCGCAGGTAGCTCAGCCCCGGTATCCGCGTGATGTCGACCAGGTCGGTCGGCCGGGCCAGCCGGAAGTTCATCATCGGCACCAGGCTCTGCCCGCCCGCCAGGATTTTGGCGTCTTCACCCAGGTCGGCCAGCAGGGCCACGGTCTCTGCCTCGTCATGGGCGAGGTGGTAGGCGAACGGGGCAGGCTTCACTGCTCTCCCTTCTCGGGCGCAATCCAGCGACTGCGGGCCGGCCCGGCGGGCCTACCGTTCGTGGCAGCAGCCGCAAGGCCAGGGCCTATGCCGAACTTTGGTATACCATATTTATTTGAATTCGGCAGGTTTGCCAAGCCCCGGCGCGGACGAGAGTCCGAGGGAGCCAGGAATGACGCGCCCGCAGGTGAGCGTCGAGCGTGATCCGGCTGGGTTCCTGCGCGTGCTGCTGGCGCGGCCTGACCGGCGCAACGCGCTCAACCCGGCGATGGCGCAGGAGCTGCTCGCGGCACTGCGCAGCGATGAGGCCGCCGTCATCGTCCTCGGCAGCTCCGATCCGCGGGCGTTCTGCGCCGGCGCGGACCTCGGTATCGATGACGCCGGCCGGGCAGTGGTATCCGACCTGCTGTACCAGTGTTACGAGCTGATGATCAGCCGGCCGGGGCCGGTCATCGCGGTTGTCACCGGCCCTGCCGTCGGTGGTGGCGCCCAGCTGGCAGCAGCCGCAGACCTGCGCGTCGCCGGACACGCAGCCAGGTTCCGCTGGACCGGACCGCCGAGCCCGCAGCTGGCGGTCGGGGCGTGGGTGCTTCCTGCGCTGGTCGGCCGAGGTCTTGCGCTGGAGCTGACGCTGACCGGCAGGTGGGTCGAGGCGCAGGAAGCCGCCGACCGCGGCCTGGTCAACTGGATCGATGACGAGCCCGGACGGCTCGCCATGGAGCTGGCCACCTCGCTGCTCGCACGTGGCCAAGCAGCGGCGGGACAGGTCAAGCACGTCGCATCAGCGGGCGGGCTGCTTGAGCGGCTCCGTGCGGAGCGTGCGGCGAACCACGCTGCGTGGGCGGCGCTGCCGTCACCCTCGGCTGGGGGCAGCGAGTGAACCACGCGCCGATGCCGAGTGAGCGGTGGGATCGCGCGCCTGAGCTGGCCGGCCGGGCGTGGAGTGAGGCCGGCTGGCAAGTGCACGTGCCCGGCGCACTCAACCCCGGCGCGCTCGCCGAGGAGTTCGGCGCGCGCCCGATCCCGGTGCTGGCTGCCGACTCCGCCGCGCGCGTACCGGACCGCACCGCCATCGCCATCGGAGCCGAGCAACTCAGCCATGGCGCGCTCGACGATGCCACAGCCAAGGTCAGTGCGTGGCTGGGCCAGCGAGTGGCGCCGGGAGACCGCGTGCTGTTCGCCGCGGCCTCGAGCCTGGACATGGTCTGCGGCTACCTCGGCGCACTGCGCGCGGGAGCGGTCGTCGTCCTGGCCAACCCTGCCTACACCGCAGCCGAGCTCGGCCACCTGCTGCATGACTCCGGCGCAGTGCTCGCCCTCGCCGACGCCGGCCCGGCGCGTCGGCTGTCGGGACTGGCCGATGCGCCGCCTGTCGTCGGGATTGCCGGCCTCCGCACACTGGCATCCGGCCCGGCGGACGCTGGCGTCCGGGCTCGGCCGGACGACGTGGCACTGCTCGCCTACACCTCGGGCACCACCGGCCGGCCGAAGGGCGTCCCGCTGACCCACCGCCAGCTCGCCGCCTCTATCCGCTCGGCGATGGCAGCCTGGCGCTGGGGCGCCGACGATGTGCTCGTGCATAGCCTGCCGCTGTTCCACCAGCACGGGCTCGGCGGTGTCCATGCCACCCTGATCGCCGGGTCCAGTGCCTACATCTGCCCTCGGTTCAGTCCGGCGGACCTCGTCAGCACCGCACATTCGGTGCGCGCGAGCGTACTCTTCGCCGTTCCGGCGATCTATCAGGAGCTGGCGGCCGCCTTCGAACGGGCCGGGGCCACTGCGCCCGCGCTCCCCGGACTACGGCTGGCCGTCTGCGGCTCGGCGCCGCTGAGCCCTATCCTGGCCGGCCGGCTGGCGGACCTGCTCGGTCAGCCGCCGCTCATCCGGTACGGCACGACCGAGTCCGGCCTGGACGTCTCGCACCCGTATGGCGACCGCAGTGCGGGCACCGTCGGGGTGCCCCTGCCGGGCGTGGTAGCCAGGATCTGCCCTGACGTGTCGCGGGCAAGCGCTGACGGCGAGATCCAGCTGCAGGGCCCCCAGGTGTTCGCCGGATACTGGCGGGACGCGGCCGCGACAGAGGCCGCGTTCACGCCCGACGGCTGGTTCCGCACCGGCGACGTCGGGGCGATCGACCCGACGTCCGGTCACCTGGTCATCCGCGCGCGCATGAAGGAGATGATCATCAGCGGCGGACTGAACGTCTACCCCCGCGAGGTGGAGCTCGCCCTGGAAGGCCACCCCGGCGTCGCCGAGGCCGCGGTCGCTGGCCTTCCTCATGAGCGGTGGGGCGAGCAGGTCACGGCCTGGGTCGTGGTGCGTGCCGGGCACGTGTTCGACGAGAACGAGCTGATCGCTCACACCCGCACCTTGCTAGCGCCCTACAAGTGCCCGAAGCGGGTCTACCGCCTTACGGCGCTGCCGCGCAGCAGTCTCGGAAAGGTTGTGCGCAGCGCGCTAACGGCAGATGACTAGGCGAGCTTCCGCCGTTCTGATATTTGATATACCGTGTTGCCGGTCGCGGGCCGAACCCCCGACGGCGGCCAGACTCGCGAGAGGGGTCGATTGTGGATCTGCAACTAGACGGCAAGGTCGCTATCGTCACCGGCGCCAGCAAGGGCATAGGGCGCGAGGTGGCCGAGTTCCTGGCTCGCGAGGGTGCTGACGTCGCCATCACTGCGCGGTCCGAAGAGCCGCTCGAGGCGGCCGCCAAGCAGATTGCCACCGTCACCGGCCGGACTGTGCTGGCCCTGGCCGGCGACATGAGCGTGACCGCTGACGTGCAGCGCTGCGTCGACACGGTGCTGGCCCAGTTCGGCAAGATCGACATCCTGGTCACGTGCGCGGGCAGCTCGCCAGGCGGGCTGCTGGAGGATCTGACCGAGGACCAGTGGGAGGCCAGCCTGAACCTGAAGTTCATGGGCTACGTGCGGTCGGTGCGCGCCGTGATCGGTCACATGCGCGAGCACGGCGAGGGCGCGATCGTCCTGGTCGTCGGAAACGACGGGCTCAAGCCCAGCTACTGGGAGATGACCGCGGGCGTCGCCAACGCCGCCGACATCAACTTCGCCTCGTCCGTGGCGGAGCAGTACGGCAGGTATGGCGTGCGGATCAACACCGTGAACCCTGGCCCAGTCGGCACCGACCGGTGGGACACGCTGGAGAAGGCATTCGCCAGGGACAAGGGAGTCACGCAGCAGCGCGCGCACGAGCTCGCTGCCAGCTCAATCCCGCTCGGGCGCATCTGCCGGCCCGACGAGGTCGCCGCGCTGGTCACCTTCCTCGCCTCCCCGCGGGCCAGCTTCATCAACGGCGCCCACATCCCGGTCGATGGCGCGCAGCGCAAGGCGATAATGGACATCTGACAGGGGCCCGCGGCCTGAGGGATAGCCGGTGACGGATACCGCCGCAGGCGCACGTGGCGCGAGGCCTCGCGCGAGCTCAGACCGTTTTGCACAGAGCAACGCGAGTTCAGACCGTTTTGCACAGAGCAAGATGAAGGGAGCCGATGGACGGCGGGGATCTGGGTGACCGCATACTCGCGGTGGTAGTCGGCGCGCGTGTCGGTGATGCGATGGGCGCGCCCACCGAAGGTTTGGACGCCGGGGAGATCGAGCGCCGCCACGGGTGGGTCGCGGAATTCGCCGGTTCAGGTACGGATGACTCGCTGATGGCGTCGCTGCTGATCCATGCCCTCGTGTCCAGCGGCGGCCGAGCGTCCCAGGACGAGTGGGCGGCGCAGATAGCCGCCGGGCACGAGCTGATCTACGGCCAGCGGCAGAACTTCTTTCCCTCGGTCCTGCATCTGGTGGCGAAGCTCCGGAGCGACGTGCCACCGCGCGCGGCGGCGCTCGGCAATCTGCCATCCAGCAGCTCGGCGATGTCGATGTGGCCAGCCGGCGCGGTCAATGCCGGGCAGCCGGCGCGGGCAGCGATGCAGGCGTACCGGCTCGCCGCGCTTATCCATGCCTATCCGGTCGACTTCTGCCAGGACGGTGCAGCGTTCGTGGCCGCGACGGTAGCGGCGGGGCTCAAGGATGACACGACGATATCTGAGGCGTGCGCGGAGGGACTGGGGCAACTGGACTCGGCGAGCGGCGAGGTCATGCGGGAGTTGATCGCGTCCGCGATCGAGCTAGCCGGGCAAGCCGGTGACTACCACGAATTTCGTGCCCGCTATCACGCGTCGGCGCACCAGCCTGAGGCCTGCGATGCCCGGGAGACCGTGCCAGCCGCCGCCGCGCTCGCCTGCCTGTCGCACGGCGACGTGAAGACGGCGGTCGAGTACGGCGCGAACTTCGGCCGGGACACCGACACCATCGCTACCATGGCCGGGGCCATGTGCGGGGCGACCACAAGGAGCCCGCTGCCCGACGCCTGGCTCTGGCAGCTCGGAGATTCCGCCGTGCAGTCGGCACGCGATACAGCGGAGAGGCTGGTGCTGACCGCCAGACAGCTGTGTGCGCAGACGTTGGCCGGCGTCGCTGCCGTCCCCGGCCTGACCGGGGACCTGGTTCGGCCAGCTTCTTGACGTTTGCTACCGCGATAGGTGTGGCCGCCCTTGAACTACGGGGGAGGTAATGCCTCTGAACCCGTACGACTCCCAAGTAGAGCGACTGATCACAGGCGTGCGAAGGAACTGACAGGATCACCTGCCCCGTGGTCAGCGTTGCCAGTACGCGGCAGGCGGCTGCCGGACGCAGAATTCGTTTCCGTCAGGGTCAGCCAGGATGTGCCGGCTCCAGCCCTCCTGCGTAACCGGCTCGCTAGCCCGTCGCAGCGCTCCCGGCGCAAGCGACGGCCCCCGCGAGGAGGGGGGCCGTCGCTGCTGCACGGGAGCGTCTAGTTCGAGAAGACCGGTGTCCTGGATCCGCACGTTGCTGATCTTGAGGTTGCTGGACGGCCTGGTCATCCAGATGCCGGCCTGGACGTGCTGGATCCACACGTTCCTGATGGTGGAGTCTTGCAGCGCGCCGCCGATGCCCATGAAGTCGTCGGAGTCGACCCGGGCTTGGACCTGGCCGTAGATGGCGAAGTTCGACAGGTGGACGTTGGTGCTTGGGTTGGGGGGCATGTTGCCGAAGACGCCGACGCCATTGCCTCCAAGCACCGAGTACCACTCGCCCGCGCCCGTCAGCGTCACGTTGTTGACAATCAGGTGCGCGGTGACGGTGTAGTTGCCCGGCGGGATGTAGACCGCCTTTCCCTCGGCGCTACCGGCGTCGATCGCGTTCTGTATGGCGGTTGTCGAGTCGGTCTGGCCGGTCGGGTCCGCCCCGTAGGACAGCACCGAGACCGAGCCGCGCGGCTGTGGCGCGGGCGGCGCGACCTCCTGGAAGTCTGCGACGTTGATGGTGACCGGGATCGACGGGTTGGCGATCTCGAACCGGACCTGCGTCCCGGCCGGCAGGGTCCGGCCGAACAGGGTCCGCACGTCGTCGTACATGTGGTGACCGTGCAGGTCGGCCGGGTTGTTGGTGAACGGGTAGACCCCGTAGAACCAGTCGAAATCCGAGGTAAGGGTTAGGTTGGGTTGCTTCCGGCCGTCTACGTACACCTTCAGTGGCGTCGTCAGCCCGGTGCCGTCGGCGGAGCTGACGGGACGTCTCTCGGCTCCGGGACCCGCCAGCGCATGTGAGGATGGCCAGATGTCACCTCGCGCGCATGCCGTCGATCCTGACCGCCTTGCCCAGTGGTGCATGGAGCATCTCGGCAGCCCGCCAGCGGATGAGATCTTCAAATCTGGATACCTCTCCGCGGTCGTAGGGCTGCGGCTGGCTGATGACCGCGAGGTCGTGGTCAAGGTTCGTCCGGACTCTCCGCGGATAGCGGCATGCGTCGAAGTCCAGCGCCGCATGTTCCAGGCCGGTTATCCGTGCCCCCGGCCGCTAACCGATGCAGCCCCTTTCGGCGACCACGTCGCAACCGCGGAGGCCTACGTTCCCGGCGGGGCGATGCTGCCGAGCGCCGGCCACCCGGCCCGGTCCTTCGCTGAGGCGTTCGCGCGGCTGATCCGGCTAGCCCCCCGGCCGGCCGAGGTGTCCACGCTTGACCCGGCGCCGTCGTGGGTGGCCTGGAGCCACGACGGGGGCGGACTGTGGCCGTGTCCTGAGGAGGACCGTGACGTCAACCTCAACGAGGTGGCCGGTGCGGAGTGGATCAACGATGCCGGGCGCCGTGCCCGTGACCGGCTGCGAGCCGGCCCGTCCGAAGCCGTGATCGGCCACTGCGACTGGCTTGCCGGTAACCTGCGCTGGAGCGGAGACGCGTTGCTGGTGGTGCATGACTGGGACAGCCTGGCCGCTGATAGCGAAGCCGTCCTGGTCGGCTTCGCTGCCGCGCTGTATCCGGCTGTCAGCGCGGACGAGCTAGCCACCGTCGAGGACACTGAGCGGTTCCTCGCCGCGTATTGCCATGCGCGTGGCCGGGAGTTCAGCGCCGGCGAACTCGAACGGTCGTGGGCGGCTGGCGTCTGGACCAGGGCCTACGACGCCAAGTATCAGCACGCGGTCGGGCAGCCGATCACCTCGCTCTCGGAGAATGAGGCACGCGAGCGCCTTCGTCGTACTGGCACCGGCTTGCAAAGGCGATAAACGGCCCGCTCCGGAGCCCCGGGCAACCCAGCACTTATCGGGCGAGACCACCGGCTGCGACGGAACGTCCCCGTCCACCACCAGCTCCGCGGTCAGCTCCGGTGCGTCTTCACCCATGCAACGCGCCCTTCCGGCAGACATCTGCACCTTCAGTACCAGACAGGCTGCCACAGCGGCCTCAGCGGCAGAGGCGTCCGCCCCGCAGGTTGGGCCTGCGCCAGGCGCGCCCGCCCGGCACCGGCGCGCCGCGATGGCCGGGCTGCTGCAGATCAATCCGGGACCAGGACCCCGGCGTAGCCGTCGAGTATCCCGAACCCGGTGATGGCTGCCTTGGTGCGGTTCCCGGCGGCGCCGTACCAGATCAGGTCCGGCCCGCCGCCGGTCCAGCCGCGCAGGGGTCCGCACCGAGTACACGTGCGGGTTCGCGCAGCCGTCCGCACCGGCCGCCGCAAAGGCCGCGTCAAGGCTGGCGGCGGCCGCGTTAAGATCGCGTCAAGATCACTGGCGCGCCCGCCCGTGCCGCGGTCAACTGGGCACGAAATGAGCGTGAAACCGAGGCGGCGGGGCCTCGCGGCGCCGCTGGCGCTGCCGGCCGGGTTCGCCGCGCTGCTGATCGTCGGCGCGCTGGCCGCGGGCACCGGCGGCCGGGTCGACGGCACCTGGGTGCTGGCGCTCGCCGCGGCCGTCGTGACCGCGGGGTCCCTGGTGGCCGAGCCCGCGGTGGCGCTGCTGCTCGGGGTCATCGGCTGGCTCACGGTCGTCGGCTTCTCCCGCGCTCCCTATGCCCAGCTGCACCCCACCGGGCCGGCCGCCGTGCGCGCCGCGATCGTGCTCGGCGGCTGCTGCCTGATCGGCGCCGGGGCGGGTGCCCTGGTGCGCCGGGCCGCTGCGTCGTTCACACTATGGATTGTGGACGTGCCCGAAGACCGCTGGCCAGCGAGTGACCTGGCCGCGGGCCCGCACGACGTGGCGCGCGAGCCGGCCGGCCTGCCGCGGGAGCCGGCCCGCCCGGCACGGCAGCGGGCCGCCGCGCCGCGGCGCTGGCCGGGCGGCCTGCCGGGCCTGTCCGGCGGGATCGGCCGCAGGCGGCTGCTGGCCGGCGTGCTGCTCGTCGCCGGGCTGCCGCTGCTCACCGCCGGGCTCGTCGCGGGGCAGCACCGGCTGAGCCTCGCCGACGACCTGCTGATCTACCTGGTCGCCGTCGTCGCGGTAGCCGTGGTCGGCGGCTTCTGGCCTGCGGTGCTCGCGGCCGTCACCTCCAGCCTGCTGCTCAACTGGTATTTCACCAGGCCGGTGCACACGCTCACGATCGCCGATCCGCAGAACCTGCTGGCCCTGCTGCTGTTCGTCACCGTCGCGGTGACCGTCAGCAGCGTCGTCCACCTGGCCGCGCACCGTGCGCAGCAGGCGGCGCGCAGTTCCGCGGAGGCCGCCGAGCTGCTGGCCCTCGCGCAGACGGTGCTCGGCGGCGCCGACACCCCGGCCGAGGTCCTCGGCCACCTGACCGGCACCAGGGGCGGGCGCGCCGAGCTGCTCGAGCTGGCCGGCGGCCAGTGGGTCCGGGTAGCGGTCAGCGGCACCGCGCCGCCCGGGGCCGCGGCGGTCAGGGTGGAGGCCAGGCCGGGCCTGGCGCTGGTTATCAGCGCGCAGTCCACGCAGGTGACGGCGCGGCTGCTGGACGGCTTCGCCGCGCAGGCCGCCGCGGCGCTCGACCGGGACCGGCTGCGGACCCAGGCCGCGCAGGCGGAGGCGCTCGCCGAAGGCAACCGGATGCGCACCGCCCTGCTGGCCGCCGTCAGCCACGACCTGCGCACGCCGCTGGCGTCGATCAAGGCGAGCGTCAGCACGCTGCGCCAGACGGACGTGCAGTGGACGGCCGCCGACGAGGCGGCGCTGCTGGCCACCATCGAGCAGGGCGCCGACCGGCTGGACGCGCTGATCGGCAACCTGCTGGACATGAGCCGCCTGTCGGCGGGCTCGCTGCAGCCGTTCCTGCGGCCGACCGCGATCGACGAGGTGGCGCCGGTCGCGCTGCGCGGGCTGGACGCCGGCGGGACCGTGCGGCTGCGCGTGCCGGACGGGCTGCCGCTGGTCCGCACCGACCCTGGCCTGCTGGAGCGGGTGCTGGCCAACCTTTTCGCGAACGCGCTGGCCTACTCGCCGCCGGGCCGGCCGCCGGCGCTGCGCGCCCGGCAGGCGGGTGACAGCGTGATCCTGGAGATCACCGATCACGGGCCCGGGGTGCCGGACGGGCTGAAGGAGCGGATGTTCGAGCCGTTCGAGCGGCTCGAGGGCAGCAGGCGGGAGGCCCGCACCGCCGGCAACGGCGTCGGCCTCGGCCTTGCCGTGGTCAAGGGCTTCCTGGACACGATGGGCGGCTCGGTCGCCGCGGCGGACACCCCGGGCGGCGGCCTCACGATCAGGGTGATCCTGCCGGCCGCCGCGACGGCCGCCGGGGCGGTTGTGGCAGCAGACCAGTGACGAGGGTCCTGGTCATCGACGACGAGGCGCCGATCCTGCGCGCGCTGCGCATCAACCTGGCCGCGCGCAAGTACGAGGTGAGCACCGCGGCGGACGGGGCGTCCGGCCTGGCCGCGATGGCCAGGGAACGTCCCGACGTGCTGATCCTCGATCTCGGGCTGCCGGACATGGACGGGACCGACGTCATCCGGGGAGTCCGCGGCTGGACGTCCACGCCGATCATCGTGCTGTCCGCGTGGGGCCAGGAGGGCCAGAAGGTCGCGGCGCTGGACGCCGGCGCGGACGACTACGTCACCAAGCCGTTCGGCATGGACGAGCTGCTGGCCCGGCTGCGCGCCGCGGTGCGGCGCGCGTCGCCAGCGCCCGACGAGCCTGTGGTCGCCACCGCCGACTTCACCGTGGATCTCGCGGACAAGCGGGTCACCAGGGACGGCACCGACGTGCGGCTCACGCCGACCGAGTGGCAGCTGCTCGAGGTCCTGGTCCGCAGCGGCGGCCGTCTGGTCACGCAGCGGCAGCTGCTGCAGGAGGTGTGGGGCCCCGCGTACCAGACCGAAGGAAACTACCTGCGGGTCTACGTGGCGCAGCTGCGCCGGAAGCTGGAGCCTGACCCGTCGCGGCCGCGGCACCTGCTGACCGAGCCCGGCATGGGGTACCGGTTCCGGCCCTGAGCGGCGCCCGCGCTCAGGGCGGGCCTTCCGCCTCACCCGCGCCCATGGCAGCCGGCTGCAGCTCGTAGGCCGGGTTGTAGATGGTCCGCTCGCCCTTGATGCTGGCGACCCGGCCGCGGACCACGATGCGGCGGCCGGGCTGGACGCCGGGGATCTGGCGCCGGCCGAGCCAGACAAGGGTGACGTGGCCGGTCCCGTCCCACAGGTCGGCCTCCATCGTCAGGCTCGCGCCGCGCGGCCGCTGCGTGACGCTGCGCAGGATCCCCGCGACGTTGGCGACCTCGCGGTCGGCACAGTCACCAATCGGCGTGGCGTTCTGGCCGTCGATCTCAGCCCGGATCTCGGCGGCGTGCAGCTCGTCGCGTCCGGCGGTCAGCCGGCGCAGCGGTGGCAGCGCAGGCTTCAGCGCCAGGCCCGGGGCGGCCGCCGCCTGGGTGGCAGACCTGAGCTGATAGGGCACGCTGGCCACGACCACGCCGCGCTGCTGCAGCAGGCGCGCCTTGAGCCGCAGCGCGGACTGGTTGTGCAGCACCTGCTCCCACCAGTGGCCGAGCACGTACTCCGGGATGAACACGGTGACGATGTCCCGCGGGCTCTCCCGGCGCAGCTGCTTGACGTACTGCACCACCGGCCGGGTGATCTCGCGGTACGGGGACGCGACCACGGTCAGCGGCACCGGGATGTCGCTGCGGTCCCATTCCTCCTTCAGCCGCTGCGTCTCGGCCTCGTCGACGTTCACCGTGATCGCCTCGAGGTGGCTGGGCCTGGTGGCCCTGGCGTAGGCCAGCGCGCGCAGCGTGGGCAGGTGCAGCTTGGAGACCAGCACGACGGCGCGGTTGCTGGCCGGCAGCGTGACCGACCCGTCGCCGGGCGGCGTGAGCTCCAGGGCAACGCTCTCGTAGTGCCGGTGGATCCCGCGCATGGTGAGCCAGATCACCGGCATCGCCACGACCACGATCCACGCGCCGCTGGCGAACTTGCTGATGAGCACGATGACCAGCACCACGCCGGTGAAGCAGGCGCCGACCGTGTTGATCGTCCGGGACCGGTACATGCGCCGCCGGACGCCGCGGGCGGTTTCGGAGCGCAGCAGCCGGTTCCAGTGCCGGATCATCCCGGTCTGGCTGCACGTGAACGACACGAACACGCCGATGATGTACAGCTGGATCAGCCGGGTCGGCGACGCCTGAAAGACGACGATCAGCAGGATCGCGAAGCCGGACAGCAGCAGGATCCCGTTGCTGTACGCGAGCCGGTCGCCGCGGGTGCGCAGCTGGCGGGGCAGGAACCCGTCCCGCGACAGGATCGAGGCCAGCACCGGGAACCCGTTGAACGCGGTGTTGGCCGCCAGCACCAGGATCAGCGCGGTCACGAGCTGCAGGAAGTAGAACAGCGGCGAGCCGTGGCCGAACACCGCCTGCCCCACCTGGGCGATCACGGTGGTCTGGTACTTGACGTGCGGCAGGCAGTTGGCCGTGCTCGGGCAGATGTGCACGTGGCTGATCAGCGCCAGCGCGGTGACGCCCGCGAACATCGAGACCGCGATGATGCCGAGCATGGCCAGCGTGGTGGCCGCGTTCTTGCTCTTCGGCTTGCGGAACGCGGGCACCCCGTTGCTGATCGCCTCGACCCCGGTGAGCGCCGTGCAGCCGGAGGAGAACGCGCGCAGCAGCAGGAACACGAGCAGCAGGCCGGTGTAGGAGTGCGCGTCGGGGATCTGGTAGCCGGCGCTCTCCGCGCGCAGGTGATGGCCGAGGCCGACCCGGGTCAGCCCCACGATGATCATCAGCACGACGACGCCGATGAAGCAGTAGGTGGGGACCGCGAACACCGTCCCGGACTCGCGGACCCCGCGCAGGTTCATCAGCGCGATCGCGGCCACGATGAGCACGGCGATGATCGTCACGTGCGCGTTCAGCGCCGGGAACGCCGAGGCCAGGTTCGCGACGCCCGCGGAGACCGACACCGCGACGGTCAGCGTGTAGTCGACCATCAGCGCGCTCGCGACCGCCAGGCCGACGCGCTGCCCGAGGTTGGTGGTCGAGACCTCGTAGTCCCCGCCGCCGGACGGGTAGGCGTGCACGTTCTGCCGGTAGGACGCGACCACGACCAGCATCAGCACACCGACGGCGAGCGCGATCCACGGGGTGTAGCCGGTGAACAGCGCGATGCCGCCGACCGACAGCACGATCAGGATCTCCTCGGTGGCGTAGGCCACCGACGAGAGCGCGTCGCTGGCGAACACCGGCAGCGCTATCCGCTTCGGCAGCAGCGTGTGGCCGAGGCGGTCGCTCTGCACCGGCCGCCCGACCAGGAGCCGCTTGACGACGCCGAAGACCATGGCCACGAGCGCATGCTAGGACGTAGCGCCCAGGTTCGTACAGATCACGTAATGGAATGCTTAAGCGTGTCCGGCTGGAGCGGCGTCGAACTCGGCGAACCGCGCCATGCGGTGGAAGACCTCCTCGACCGGCAGGCCGAGGCAGGTCAGGCTGACGCCCTCGACCCGGACCGAGCCGTCCCTGAGCCCCTGGGTCCGGTCACACTCCGAGCACGCGAGGCTCAGCTGCAGCGCCAATGATCCCTCCAGCGCACGTCGGGCGGAGCGCGCGTTGACGGTTGCCGCCTGGCGGCAGGAAAGATCCCTTGGGGGCCCTGCTCGCCGGTAACGACCTGCCAGCTTCCCGCCGCAATGGGTTGTGCGGACAGCCGGATATGCGCAATGCTGGCACGGCGGTCACAGGTAAACAATTCAGCGGGAGCTTTATGTCAAAGGACGCTGCCGCGTTTCAACCGTTACTCGGCGCGTCCAGACCGCATCGGCGAGTTGCAGGCCGATGCGGCGGGACCGCGCGCTCTGCGTTGCTGGCGGCGCTGCTGCTGGGCGCCGCCGGCTGCGGCGGCCAGGCGGCCGTCGCGCTGCCGCACAAGCCGGCGGCGCCGGGCGGGCCGGCCATGCTCGCCGACCCGTCGCCCGGCCCGCAGCAGCAGGTCGTCGCCGCATACACCGGCTACTGGCAGGCCCTCGGCCAGGCCCTGGACACCCAGAACGCCGGACGGGCGGCCGCGATCCTGGCACCGTATGCGGACCCTGCCACGATCCCGTCGCTGATCCGCGGCTTCGAGACCGACTGGGCGCGGGGCGAGGTGCAGTACGGGGCGCCGGTGCCGCACATCCTCAGCGTGCGGATCACCGGTGACCGCGCTGCCGTGCACGACTGTGCGGACTTCAGCCACGCCGGGGTGCAGAACGCCAGGACCGGCCAGGTGGTCGGCAGCCTGGGCAGATCCCGGGTCAACATGATCAGCACGCTGGTGCGCACCCGCGGCCGGTGGCTGGTCAGCGAGCAGGTCCCGGTGGTGTCGTCATGCGTTCCCTGAACCACGCACTCCGAGGCCACGCCGGTGTCCTGGCGGGCGGCCGCGCGGTCTGGCGCCCGGTCCTTGCGGCCGTGCTGCTCGCCGCCGCGCTCGCCGGTGACCCGGCCACGCCCGCGTCGGCAGCACCGCCGGGCCCGCCGCTGAGCGGCTGCACGTACCAGCTGGTGAACGGCAGCTACGAATGGGTGTGCCAGAACGCCACGACGACCCCGGGCCAGCCGGGCTCCGGCGGCGGCGCCGGCGGCGCCAAGTCGGCGTGCACGCTGACCGCGCTGTCCCAGCAGCAGGCGACGTTCCTTGGCCTGCACTGGCCGCCGCCCAAGGGTGACACCTGGGAGGCGATCACCTGCCCGGGGGCCCAGCCGTTCGGCGGGGTCGTCCTTGTCGGCGCCGGCGCCGCCGCGCCCGCGGTGACGCCGCAGCAACTGCTGCAGATCGCCATCGGAGAGCTGCACCTCCCCGCGCCAGCGGTGCAGACGGCCCCGCCCCGGGGCAAGGAGGGGCTGGTGGGCCTGCCGGAGTGGTTCTGGGTCGGCAACTGGAACCCAGTGCACGTGACGGTGACGGCCGGCCCGGTGTGGGCCAGGGCGACGGCGGTGCCGCAGCAGCTGACCTTCAATCCCGGCGGCGCCCTGGGCACCGTCTCCTGCCGCGGTCCCGGCACGGTGTACCGGCCGGCGCTGCCGCTGAGCGCGCAGCAGACCGACTGCTCGTACACCTACCAGCAGCCGTCGACCGGGCAGCCGGGTGACGCCTATCAGGCGTCGGTGACCGTCTCCTGGAACATCAGCTGGGTCGGCTCCGGCGGGGCCGGCGGCGAAGTCGCCGCCGGGGTGACCTCCAACGCTCCCTTCACGCTGCCGGTCGCGGCGGGAGAGGCACTGGTGACAAGCAAATGAGCGGGAGTGACCCGGGGTACGGCTTCGGCACCGTCTTCCATCCCGAGCCCGAGCCGCCCAGCAACGGGCCGGCCCCGGTGGTGCCGGGCACCCACCTGCGAGGGCTGCCGCGGAAACGGCGGCCGGGGATGATCGCGCTGGCCGCGGCGCTGATCGGGGCCGGGATCCTGGCCAGCGCCACGCTGTACCAGCGGGAAGACCGCCAGGTCCCGGTGGTGATGGTGACCGCGTCGGTGCCGGTCGGGTCGGTGATCACGTCGTCCGACGTCGGCACGACGACCGTGGCGGCCGGCCCGGGCCTGCGGACCATCCCGGCCAGGCAGCTGTCCCAGGTGGTCGGGCTGGTGGCCGCCACGACGCTGCAGGCGGGGACGCTGCTCGCGCCGTCCGAGGTGACCGGCAAGCTCCCGCCCGGCCCAGGCCAGGACCTCGTCCCGGTGGCGATCAAGCCGTCCGGGCTGCCGGCCAGCGGCCTGGCGCCGGGCGAGCGGGTTCTCGTGGTGGCCACGCCGGCCGCGGGCGGGAGCTCCGGATCCGGGGCGGCGCCGGTGCTCACGGGCCCGGTCGCGGCGGTGGTGGAGGCCGTCAACGCCGTGCCGGACCAGGACGGGTTCGACGTCGTCGACCTGATCGTGGCGTCGGGCGAGGGGCCGCCCGTGGCCGAGCAGGCGGCCACCGGCCAGATCGCGCTCGTCGTCACCGGCCGGGCGTCGCCGTGAGCCTGTACGCCCTGGTATCGGCCGGCGGCTCGCCAGGGGTCACCACGGCGGCGCTGGCGCTGTCTCTCGGCTGGCCGGGGCAGGTGATACTCGCCGAATGCGACCCGAGCGGGGGTGACATCCTGGCCGGGCTGTTCGCCGGGCACCTGCCCGCCAGGAACGGGCTGCTGGCGCTGGCCATCGAGGCCGGGCAGAATCCCGACGCCGCCGCGGCGGCGCTGTGGACGCAGCTGATCGAGCTTGACGACGAGCGGGGCCGGCTGCTGCTGGCGGGGATCTCGGACCCGCGCCAGGGCACCGGGCTCGGGCCGGCCTGGCCGGTCCTTGCCGCAACGCTCGCCGCGCAGCCCGCCGATGTCATCGCCGACTGCGGCCGTCTGGACGTGGGCGCGGGGCCCGAGCCGGTGCTCGGCGTGGCCCGCCTCGTGGTGCTCGTGCTGCGCCCGTCGCTACGGCAGGTCAGCAAGGCCAGGGCCAGGGTCGAGATGCTGACCCAGATCCTCGGCGGAACCGGCCGGCTGGCCGTGCTCCTGGTCGGCGAGGGCGTGCACTCGCCGCGCGAGGTGAGCCGGGCCCTCGGCATCCCGGTCGCGGCCACGCTGCCGTTTGACGCCAGGGCTGCCGCGGTGCTCTCGGACGGCGCCGGCAGCCGCCGCGGGCTGCAGGCCAGGCCGCTGATCCGGGCGGCGGGCCCGGCCGGGCGGGCGCTGCGCGCCGCGGCGGGCACCCCGCAAGCCGCGGAGCCGCAGCGGCCCGGGCACGTCGCGCGGGAGGCAAGAGTGGCCCGATGACGCAGACCCACGACCCGGCTCGCTCGCCCGCCAGCCTCCCGCCGCCCGCCTTCCCGCCGTCGGGAGTCCCGCCGTTCGCGTACCCGCCCCGGGCGCCGGCCGCTGGCGCGAGGCACCGCCAGGCAGACGCCACCGGGCCCCAGGCAGCGGCGCGGTTCCCGCCCGGGCTCGGCGACGCCAGGCTGCGCCGGGGCGTCGCCGAGATCCTGGCGATGGTCGCCGACCGGCTGCAGGACGGCGCCACCGAGGCCGAGGCGCTGCCGCTGATCGCCGACGCCGTCCGGGCCTGGTCGGAGCGCGAGGTCCGGGCCGGCGCCCCGGTGCCTGCGCCCGCAGACCGGCAGGCACTGGCGCAGGCCGTCTACGACCAGCGGTACGGGCTTGGCCCGCTCGCCGGGTACCTGCGCGACCCGCAGGTGGAGAACGTCGACCTGAATGGCTGCGACGAGGTGTGGGTCACCTACGCGACCGGCGAGCGGGTGGCCGGCCCGCCGGTGGCAGCGACCGACGACGAGCTGATCGCGATGATCCGCAACTGGGCCGCCCGCGGCGGGCAGACCGCGCGGGACTTCTCCGCCGCCTCGCCGCTGGTCAGTGTGGCGCTCACCGGCGGTGCCCGGCTGACGGCGACGATGGCGGTCACTCCCCGGCCGTGTGTGTCGCTGCGCCGGCACGGCCAGCTCGACGTGACCCTGGCCCGGCTGGTCCAGCTCGGCACGGTCGACGTGACGCTGGCCGCCTTTCTCGCCGCGGCCGTGCGGAGCCGCTGCAACATCATCGTGACCGGCGGCGTGAACGCCGGGAAGACCACGCTGCTGCGCGGGCTGGCCGCGGAGATCCCGCCGGGTGAGCGGGTGGCCACCCTGGAGTCGGAGTACGAGCTGTTCCTGCACGGCACGCAGCAGCACCCGGACGTGATCGCGTTCGAGGCTCGCGAGCCGAACTCCGAGGGCGCGGGCGGGATCTCGCTGCACGACCTGATCGCGCACGCGCTGCGGCACAACCCGCAGCGCATCCTGGTCGGGGAGGTCCGGCGCAGCGAGATCATGCCGATGCTCGAGGCGATGAACTCGGGCCAGGAAGGCTCGATGTGCACCCTGCACGCGAACTCGCCGGAAGAGGCGTTCGACCGGATTCTCATCCTCGGGCTGCGCGGCGGGCTGACCCTCGCCGAGCGCGCGATCCACATCCTGGTCGGCATGGCCGTCGACCTGGTCGTGCACGTGCGCAAGCGGCACGACGGGAGGCGGACGGTGCGGTACGTGTCGGAAGTCCTCGAGGTGATGCCGCCGGGGGACACCGAGCGCCCGGCGGTCAACAGGCTGTTCCTGCCTGAGGGCCCCGACGGGCGGGCGGTCGCCGCGCACACCCCGTCGCCGCGGCTGCTCGGGAGGCTCGTTGCCGCGGGCTTCGAGCCAGGGCTGCTGGGCCGGCAGCGGGCAGCCGCCCAGCCAGGAGGCTGGCGATGACGCTGCTTGCCGCCCTGGCCGGAGGCATGATCGCCGCCGGGCTCGTGCTCGGCGTCCGGGAGCTGACCGGCCGGCGCCGGTACCGCACCGGGCCGGCGAGAGCGAAGCGGCGGACGGTCATCGCGCCGCAGCGGTGGCGGCTGCTG
>Ga0335075_10002281_pt1 | contig 31007 bp, 28 predicted proteins | sample Lox_Sample_24_FD_206723 | JGI IMG/M metagenome (GOLD analysis project Ga0335075, IMG submission 206723) | Soil microbial communities from Loxahatchee National Wildlife Refuge, Florida, United States - Lox_Sample_2.4 | ecosystem: Environmental > Terrestrial > Soil > Wetlands | place: USA...
TGCCCATCGCCCGGCCGCCCCGGTCGATGCGGCAAACACCCACACGTCGGCCGCGGACGAGGCCGCGACCTGGTATGGCTCAAACGGAACGCCGGCGAACGATCGTGGCATCGCCACGGACTTCCACGTCTGCCCATCCCAGTGCTCAAGCACCGGGAAGCTCTGGTCCGAGGCAGTGATCGTGCCGCCGACCGCCCAGACGTCGCCGGCGCCTGGAGCCGACACGCCGGACATGAAGACGCGGGTTCCCTTGGCGGGGTGCGGTCCGGGAGGGTAGATCGTGGCGGCGACCCGCCAGCCGTCAACGCCGTCGTTCGATGCACTCGGCGCCTCCGGTCCTGCCGACGCCACCCATGCTATTGCCGCCGCACTTGCGGCCACGCCGATCGCGCAGGCGAATGCGAGTACCAACCGCCCCAGGTCCCTCGTGCCCATCGCCCCACATCCCATCCTGGTCCATATCTGATCAAGTCAGCGGATTCCAGCCACAAACCGAGGACGCGTCAGCGCCCGCTTTGGTTGTTCCGGGATGTGGGCCCCGGTTGTACCCGCAGGTGCTGGCGTTAACAGTTTTGGAACTGCTTTTATCGTGTTGACTATTGTCTGGGATTGCCTTCTGCCGTGTGGCTGCCGGCGACACAGGTCAGCCAGTATTTCCTTGGGAATTCGCGAAGGATGAACTCCCGCACCGGGCCGGCGGCCTGAATCTGGTAGGTATGGCCAATTCCCTTTGCCCAGGCAAGTCCGTATCATGGTTTGCCTAGCGACCACGCGGGCCGGCGCCGGAGATTTCACGCGGAGGCCAGATGAGCCAGCAGGTATCAGACGTACCCAGGTTCGTCCAGATCATCGGACGCTACAGCGCCTTGGTCGGCATCATGGCTCTACTTGGCCTGCTCGGCGGCGCTGTCTTCGCCGCGCTCAACCCGCCGGTGTTCACCAGCCGGGCGCTGGTTCTCATGGCGCCGCCGTCATGCCCGCAGGGGGCCATCTGCGGCGGGCCTTCGTTCTCGCCTGGTTCCCGCGGGGCCAGGTTGCTTCAGTCGCTTCCGGGCGGAGTCCAGGCAAAGTTCTTGCCGGGGAATTACCTGTGGGTAACCGCGAGGGCCGGGACGCCCGCTCAAGCAGAGGCCACCGCTGAGGCTGCCGCCATCAGCTACCTGTCCTATGACGTTTCTGCGAGCTACCCCGGCTGGCCGTCAGCGCGGATACTCGAACCAGCGATGAGCGCATCCGGGACGGCGCCGTTGACGCTGCTGCGTGACGACGCGCTGCTCGGCGCGCTATCCGGCCTGCTGCTCGGAGTCATCGCGGCGCTGGTTGCCGGCGGGTCAACCATTGACACTCCGGCCGCTCCCGCGGGATACGACGTCGGCGGGACACGACGGGACGGCGGGCTGGCAAACTAAGGGCCCGCCCGCGAGACCTCAGACGGTCCTGCGACGCCAACCGCCAGATGCGCCAGTCAGCGTCGGAACGGTCGAACACCAGCCGGTCGTGCATCGCACCGACCTGATTACCACGTGCCCGCGCTACCCTCCCCGGCCGGGTTGACACCGGCGAGCGGTCCCGCGGCGGCTTGTTCTCAGGCAGGCCGGACCGTGACACCACGGCCCGTTAGGCGTTAATTCGATCTTTTCTGAACGGGCCGTGGTGCTCGCAGCCGACAGGTACCACCGCCGTCTGGTGTCGCCTCTGGCGTGGTCATCGCGGCGTCGTCTTGGCTGCGGGCGCGTCGCGCCGGTGTCGGATAATGATCACTGCGGCCGGGGCGCGGCCTGGCCGGCGTTCATGGCGCGGGGCTGACGTACTGGACGTGCCAGGTCCGCCCCGCGTCATCGGTGAAGACGATGCACTGGCGGAAACGGCCGTTGCCGAGGTAGCTGCTGGCCCCCGCCACCCAGCCGAGCTGCGGGGACAAGAAGCTGGCGGCCTCGGGAACGTTGAGCCCGCCGATGCTTCCCTCGGCGGTCAGGAAGGTGCCAGAGCCGGTCACCAGGTCCCACGGGGCGGTCGGGGCGGTGACGGTGCCCGCGCACGCCGGGCACCAGCCGATGTACACGGCAGCCGACGGGCTGATCGCCGAGAACGGCCCGGGGTAGGCGCCGGGCGAGTCCGCGGCCACGCGGACGCCAGGGTGGGGGAAGTACTGCTCGGCGAAGACCGGTACAACCCCGGCCGGACCGGCGCGGTAGCCCACGTTCGGCTGCTTGCTCATCGTGGCACCCGCCCCGACATCCAGCGCCCAGGCCGAGCCTACGCCGGCGCACTGCACGATCATCACGCCTGGATAGCCACCATCCGAGGCGGCCTGCATCCCGGTGGTGACCTGCGCCCAGCTCCGGCCCCCGTCGGTGGTCCGGTACAGTCGACCGCCGGCCCCCAGCCAGCCGTCCTGCGGGCCGCTGAAGCAGACGGTCTGGGCGTCCGCGGGGGCCGGCAGGACCCGCCAGCTGCGCCCGCCGTCGCTGGTGGCCAGGACCACCCCGCCGGTCTGGGGGGTCTCCGGCCCGACATCGGCGACGTTGCGGCCGCCGGCCACGGCGAACCCGATAGCGGGGGAGATGAAGTGCACCGAGCGGATCGGCAGGCACCGCTCCGGCTCCGGCAGCGCCGCCCAGTGCGCCCCGCCGTCGGAGGTGGTCAGTACCGTGTCGGTGCCGACGGCCCAGCCGGCCGTTCGGCTGATGAAATCTACCGAGGTCAGGTTGAGCGGGCCGGTGCGCTGCACCCTCCAGTGCCGTCCGGCGTCGGTGGTGGCCAGGATCACGTTCTGGCCCACCGCCCATCCCTGGGCGGCCGAGACAAACTGGATCCCGGCCAGGTAGCCAGCTGGAAAGCCGGACAGCACCGGCCCGGGCGGGCAGCCCCGTCCCGCCGTGGCCGGGCTGCCTGCCGACGGTGCCGGAGCACGGCCGCACCCGGCCAGCATGATCGCGCCGCAGACCAGGGCCAGCCATATCGTCCGCATGACCCCTGGACGCCGCGACGGCCAGCCCGGTTGCGCAGCCGCCCGGCCAGAACGGATTACCCGGGCCAGTAGCGGTTCCGTGCCCACCTTAGGTTGGCCACGGGTTCCGAGGGCTGATGACGGTCCACGGCGCCGTTGGTGTCACAATTGGCGCAAACGGCGTCCGGAGGAGACATGGAACGCGGTTACTGGGCACGACGGATCGCCCAGCTCGATCCGGCCACGGACTTTCACGAGATCTACCGGATCCTCGGCGCATACGAGTTCCCGTGGGACATGAACGAGTCCCTGGGTTTCGCCTTGTACCGTACCTATGCGGTACCGAGCATCGGGCGGCTGCTGCGCCAGACCGGCGAGCTCACGCAGCGAACGCAGCGCCGGTATGACGACACTGTCATCATCCTGGACACCATCTTGGAACACGGCCTGTCCAGCGAGCCCGGGCGGACGGCGCTGCGGCGGATGAACCAGATGCACGGAGCCTACGACATCTCCAACGACGACAAGCTTTACGTGCTGTCCACTTTCGTAGTCGTGCCGATTCGCTGGCTGGACCGGTACGGCTGGCGGCGGCTCACCGAGGCCGAACGCACCGCGAGCGCCAATTACTACCGTGAACTCGGCATGCACATGGGCATCAAGGACATCCCGGACACTCACCAGAAGTTCGCCGACTTCCTCGACCAGTACGAGGACGACCACTTCGGCTTCGACCCCGGGGGGCTGGCTGTCTCGGAAGCCACGCTGCGGCTGATGGCCACGTTTCCGCCCAACCATCTGGCGCCCCGGGTACTGGTCGACCGGTTCGCCAAGGCCCTGATGGACGACCGGCTGCTGGCCGCGTTCGGCTATCGGCAGCCGCCACGCTGGGAGCGTGCCACCGCGTCGGCAGCTCTGCGGCTGCGCGCGGCGATCGTGCGGTTCTTGCCGCCGCGGAAAGAACCGCTCTACCCTCGGCAGCGTCGCAGCGTCCGCAGCTACCCGGACGGCTACGACGTGGCCAAACTCGGAACATTCCCGAGGGAACCGGCCGGACAGTTACCGGCACCGGGAGCAGTGCAATCCGGTTCCCATCTCGATCGCCTGCTCGCGGTCGGCAGGTGAGGTCCTCAGCCGGCCCCGTGCGCCCACTGCTCGTTGAGCACCAGGGCCAGGCGGCGTTCGCCGAGGATCAAGGTCTGGTCTGGCATCTCGCGGCGGAGGGTCCCGCTGACACGCTCGCAGATGGCGTCGTTAGGTTAGAAGCCTGCTCAGCGGGCGCCGTCGCGCTGGGCGACCTGAGGCGGCTCACCGCGCGCCACGCTGCTTGGTCTTGCGAGCCGGGACGGCCACCAGTTCCAGCGGCCGAGCAGGACGACGATGGACGGCACGAGCAGCGTGCGGACACCGAACGTGTCGAGCAGCACGCCGAGGGCCAGGCCGAGCCCAATCGACTGGAGCTGCCCGCCCATGACTCCGCCGCCCGCCGCCGCGAACACGGCGAACGTTCCGGCCAGGATCAGGCCGGCCGAGGTCACCGTCGGCCCGGTCATGCCGATCGCCCGGACGACGGCCTCGCGCAGCGGGAGCCCCCGTGCTTCCTCGCGGATCCGGGTCATGATCAGGATGTTGTAGTCTTCGCCGAGCGCGAGCAGGAAGACGAACATCAGGAATGGCAGCAGGAAGACCAGGCCGTCTTGCCCGCCGAGCGTGATGACGAGGAACGTCGTCAGTCCCAGGGCGGCGAGGTAGGACGCCGCGATCGTGACCACCAGGTAGACGGGCGCGACCAGGCTGCGCAGCACCAGGCCGAGCAGGATCGCGATCGCCAGCACCGCGACCGGGATGATCCGCATTATGTCGGTGTTGGCGGTGGTGCTGACGTCATACAAGGCCGCGGCCTGCCCGGCCACGCCGTTGCCGGTCGCGCCGGACGCGGCGGCGGCCGCGGTCAGAGCCCTGCGGACCGCGGGCGTGGCGTCCATCGCGGCGGTACTCTGCTGGGGCCCGGCGCGCAAACCCGCCCCGAACCTGACGGTCAGGCCGTCGGGAGCGACGTACTGGGCGGTGGCGCGGTAGGCGTTATAGGCGCTTGCCGGGATCTTCCCGGCCTCGGCCGCGGGTTCGGTGAGCGGCAACTTCCGCGGGTCGCCGAGCGCGGCGTGCAGCCGCGTGTAGCCGGCCGGGGTGAGCGCGCTGCCGTTCGGGTCGAGGGGTCCGGCCAGGCTGGCGAACAGTCCCGATTTGCCCAACGTCTCGGCGGCTGTCGCCAGGTCCGCCGGATGCTGCCAGACTGGCGTGCGGTACTGGAGAATCAGGTCGGACGGACTGGCAGAAGACTGCGGGAAGTCGCTGGTGAGGATGGCGTTGCCCGCCGCCGCGTCGGACCCGGCGGGCGCGGTCGTCGAGCGGTCCAGGCTCGCGGTCTTGTACGCGGTGGCCGCCAGGCCGAGGACGGCGAAGATCGCCACGCCGGCGCAGAGCACGGCGACCGGGCGGCGCGCGGCACGGGCGGCGACCCGGCCCCACAGGCCGGGACGGTCCGCGGCCAGGCCAACCGTCCTGCCCGGGAACACCGCCCTGGCGCTCACCGCGAGCAGCGCGGGCAGTAGGGTCAGCCCGGCGAGCAGCATGACCGCGACCCCAAGCGCCAGCGGGATGCCAAGGTCGTGGTACAGGCCGAAGCCGGCTAGCAGCAGGGTCAGCAGCGCGAGGATGACCGTCCCGGCCGACCCGGTGATCGACTCGCCGACCCGCGCGAGGGCGCGGACCACCGCCTCCTGTTCGCCGGCTCCCGCGCGCAGTTCCTCCCGGAACCGGTAGACGAGGAACAGGCCGTAGTCGGTGCCGGCGCCGAGCATCAGCACGATGAGCAGCGTCTGCGTCACCGAGGAAATCTGCAGGCCGTGCGCGCCGAGTCCGGCGATGAACTTCTCCGATATCAGGAGCGCCACCACGGCGGGCACGAACGTGATCACCGCGGCCAGCGGAGAGCGCAGCACGATCAGCAGCAGGACGATGATCAGCACGACGGACAGGATCCCTATGCGCCCCGTGGCCTTGTTCCCGCTGGCGTTGTTCGCGGCGTTCGTGGCCGCCGGCCCGGCCAGGTGCAGTTGCAGCCCGGGCGGGGCGCCGGCCTTCGGGAACGTCGCCTGGAGAGCCGCGATGACCGGCTTGAGCCCAGCCACGTCACTGGTGTCCCTGGCCACGGTCACGGCGAGCTGCACGGCCTCACCACCTGGCGATTCCGCGACGTAGCGCACCGACTGGACGCCGGGAACCTGCTGCGCCAGCCGGGCCTCTCGTTCGATCGCGGCCACGTCCGCGCCGCTGAGCCGCGAGCCCGAGGTGGCGGCCACGACGGTGACCTTGCTTGTGGTCCGGGAGCCGAGCAGCGGGGCGCCAAGCGACGCGGCCTCGACGCTGCGGGCGCTGCCCGACAGGAACAGGCTGGGGTCGCTGTTGACCTCGCTGCCGAGCGAGGGGAGTGCCACCATCGCCGCGGCGAGCGCGGCGACCCAGCTGGCGATGATAAGCAGCCGGAAACGGACGACCCAGGCCGCCAGGGCTTCGAAGAAACTCATGATTCGCCGCGGCCCCGCCGTGCCCGCCGCGCGTAGATGATCCACCCGACGACGAGCGCCACGATGATCACCAGCAGCACCAGGAATGCGATTCGCCTGTCGCCGTGCCCCCCGCTCGCCAGCACCGGCGCCGCCAGGTCGCGCATACGGTTCCTCCATGTCGTCGCGTCTGCTCGGGTGTCCCATGCTGGGCGCGGCGGCGGCGGATGTCGTCAGACTGGCGGACCCTCTTTCGGGTACATCCCGGGATGTAGCCGACGGTCAGGCCCGGACCAGGCCTGACTGGTAGGCGATCACGACGAGCTGGGCGCGGTCCCGGGCGCCGAGCTTGGTCAGGATGCGGCTCACATGGGTCTTCGCCGTCGGTACGCTCATCACCAGCTTGCTGGCTATCTCGCTGTTGGACAGGCCGGCCGCGATCAGCGCGAGGACCTCGCGTTCGCGGGCGGTCAGCTCCTCCAGCGCCCCCGGCGGCGTGCGCAGCGGGTCGGGCTGGCGGATGAAGTGCTCGATTAGCCGCCGGGTGACGTTGGGCGCGAGAAGCGCCTCGCCGACCGCTATGACGCGGATGGCGGACAGTAGTTCCTCCGGCGGCCGGTCCTTGAGCATGAACCCGCTCGCGCCCGCATGCAGCGCGGCGAAGACATATTCGTCGAGGTCGAACGTTGTCAGGATCAGCACTCGCGACCGCAGCGTGTCGGCGGCGATCAGCCGGGTCGCGCTGATGCCGTCCATGACCGGCATCCTGATATCCATGAGCACCACGTCTGGCTCGGTCTTCCTGGTGACCGCGACCGCCTCCGCGCCGTCCGCGGCCTCGCCGAGCACGGCCAGGTCAGGCTCGGCGTCGATCAGCAGCCGGAAGCCCGCCCGGACGATGGCCTGGTCGTCGGCGACCACCACGCCGATGGTCACGCCACCTGCCCCGCCGCGGCCGGCGTGACCGGCAGGAACGCGGCGACCTGGAAGCCGCCACCGGAAAGAGGCCCGGCATCCAGCGTCCCGCCGAAGACGGCGGCCCGTTCCCGCATGCCCGCAACCCCGTGACCCCCGGTCCCGCGGCCCGCTGCGTCGTGACCGTTCGCCAGGCCTGCTGTCCCGGCCCACGGGTCCCGGCCGGTGTCTGTCACCCGGATCCGCACCCCAGCGGGACTGATCCCGACCCGGACCGCCGCCTCCGCGCCTGGCGCGTGCCTGACCACATTGGTCAGCGCCTCCTGGACGATCCGGTATGCGGTCAGCGCTGCCGCAGCCGGCACCGCGGTCACGTCCCCGGTCAGGTCCACGTGAACTGGTATCCCCGCACGGCGAACCATCGCTGCGAGGCTCTCCAGGTCGCCGAGGCCGGGGACGGGAGCGAGCGCGGGAACCGGGCCGGGTGCGCCAGCCACGACCGCCGCTGTGACCGTTCCATCGGGTTCGTCGTCGCTGCGTAGCAGGCACAGCACGCGCCGCAGTTCGTCGAGCGCGCCCCGGCTGGCCTCCTCAACCGAACGCAGCGCGCGCAGCGCCTCGGCGGGACGGGCTGCTCCGACCCGCCGGCCGACGCCCGCCTGCACGGTGACCACGCTCAGGCTGTGCGCCAGCACATCGTGTAGTTCCCTGGCGATCCTCAGCCGCTCCTCCTGGAGCGCGTGCCGGCTCCGGTCGGCCTCGGCCCGCTGCCGCTGCGCCTCCTGCTCGGCTAGGCCGGCCTGGTACCTGCGGCGCTCCCGGACCCCGGTGCCGACGAACCACATCGCCGCGCAGGCCAGCATGCTGTGCAGCATGACGTTCTGCGTATGCGCGGTGGCCGCCGCGGTAAGCAGCCCGGCGAAGATCGCGGCCTCGGCCGCTACCAGGGCGATGACCGCTGTCACCCGGGGCAGTCGCACTGCTGCCATATAACTGGCCATGCCAAGCATCAGGTCACTGGTCAGCGGCGCCTGCCCGACCGCCGTCAAGGCCGCGACGGCCACGGTGACCACCGCCAGCACGGGCAGCGGCCACCTCCGCCGGACCGCGACCGGGAGCGTGGCTGCGACGGACGCACCCGCCACGCCCGCCGTCGGCAAGTGGAAATGCGGGCCGTGCCATGCCCGCAGGCCGAATGCGATCACCAGCATGGCGAGCACCGAGGCCACGAGGTCGATCGCCATCCACTGGCGCGGGGTGATCCGGTAGGTCAACGGCGGCCTCGGCACTCCGGTCAGGTGGTCACTGCCAGGCATGACCACAGCCTAGTTTCCGATCTGGCCCGCCGCGTCAGTCCACGGTCGGACCTGCCCTACATCCTGGGACGTAGGAGCTATGGTGAGCTGCCCGTCCCGCATCAGCCCGATCCTCTGGGCGCGAGCCGCCACCACGCTGTCGTGCGTGACCATGACCATCGTCAGGTGCTGTTCGCGCCATACCCGTTCCAGCAGCGCGATGATCTCGTCCCTGGTGTCCTCGTCGAGGTTGCCGGTTGGCTCGTCGGCGAGCAGCACGGTCGGCTTCTTGACCAGGGCGCGGGCGATCGCCACCCGCTGCTGCTGGCCGCCGGACAGCTCCGCGGGCAGGTGGTGCACCCGGTCGGCGAGCCCCACGGCGGCCAGCGCCTCGGCGGCCCGCCGCCGCCGCTCCGCGCCGCGGACGCCGAGCGGCGCCACGGCCGTTTCGACGTTCTCTGCCGCGCTCAGCGTCGGGATGAGGTTGAAGGCCTGGAACACGAACCCGATCAAGCGTGCCCGTAGCCTCGTCACGGCGGTCTCGGACAGCCGTCCCAGGTCGCTGCCCTCAAGCTCCACCGTTCCCCGGGTGGGACGGTCGAGGCCGCCCATGAGCTGCAGCAGCGTGGACTTGCCGTGGCCGGTCGGGCCGCGGACGGCAAGCCACCCGCCGTCGGGGACCTCAAGGTTGACGCCGCGCAGGGCGAGCACCGCCCCGTGGTTGTATTCCTTCGTGACTCCGGAAAGCCGGTACATCGCCTCACTCCACCTTCGCCAGGGCCGCCGCCGGGCGCAGCCGCGCCGCCCGCCAGCCGCCGAACATCCCGGCGAGCAGCCCGCCGGCCACCGCGAGTACCACGGCGATCAAGATCGCGCTGAGCGTGACAGGTGCCGTCAGCGTCACGTGGACCGTGTGCACGGCGGCACCGCTGACTTGCTGTGCCAGTTTCCCGGCGATACCCGATGCGGACGTGGCCGGAGTGTCCGGCCCGGTGGTCGCCGACAGTTTCGGCGCGAGCTTGTCGATCAGCGCGGCGCCTGCGTATCCGAGGGCGACCCCGACCACCCCGCCGGCGATGCCGATCGCGATGGACTCGCCCATCACCTGGCCGACGATCCGGCGGCTCCGCCAGCCGAGCGCTTTGAGCGTTCCGAACTCCCGCACCCGCCTGGCCACGGCCGCCATCGTCAGCAGGATGGCCAGCCCGAACGCGGCGACGAGCACCGCCACCGACAGCCATTTACCGAGGCTGTTGGCCAGGCTGGCGGCGCTTCCGAGGGACCCGGTGACCTGGCTGGCCAGGTCGCTGGCGTCGGTCACCGTCGCCGACGGCAGGAGATTGGCGAGTTCCTGCTGTACGGCCGTGATGTTCGACGAGCTGTCGGCGGTGACATAGATCGTGTTCACCTGGTTGGCCAGCTTGGCCGAACCGCTTGCGCCGATCTGCTGGGCCTTTGCCAGCGGGATATACAGGTTAGGCGGGCTGCCGCCCTGCGGCACCCGGACGATGCCAACGATCTTGAAGGTCGTGTTGCCGATGGCGACGGTCGAGCCGGTCGTCAGCTTCTTCGCGACCGCGTAGCTGGAGTCGGCGAGCGCGACGTTGGCTGTGGCGTCGGCCTGACCGAAGCTCCGGCCTGCGGTTACGATGCCGCCGCTGAGCGGTCCGGGGCTGGTGTGTGCCACATCGACGCCGTCCACGGTGAACGTGTTGGTCGTGAAATTGGAACTGATGCTGGCGCCCCCGCCGCCCTGACTCGCGTTGATGGCGGGGACTGTGCCGCTCACCGTGAGGTCAGTCAGCGCGAGCGCCCCGGTGGCGGCGGTGACGTGCTGCTGCCTGGAAACTGCCGTCAGCTGGCCTGCGGTAAGCGTCCCGTACTGCGTATTTTCCAGTTCGTTGTCGTTGATCGTGGTGCCGGCCGCGATCTGGCCGCTGCGCACTTCCTTGATCTGCTGCTTGAAGCCGAACGACAGCCCGGAGCCTGACCCCTTCTTCGGCGGCTGGGTGACCGTGAGATCGGTCCCCACGCCGTACAGCGAGTGCAGCACCGAGCCCTGCGCGTTCTGCACCCCGGACGCGGCCGACGTCACCGTGATGACCAGCCCGATCCCCAGCGCCAGGCCCAGCGCGATGAACACCGCCTGGCGCATGCGGCGGCGCAGTTCGCGCCGCAGGTATGTCCAAAACACCTCTACTCCTCCCAGCCCCTCTGATTGGAGGGATGCCTGGGCATCAAGGAGTAGCCGTCGCCGCCACCGCTGCCGTCAGTCCGGCGGCCCGATTTCCGCTCTGCCCCCGGCGGTAGCCCGTGCTCTCCGCTACACCCGCGGCTGTATGGCGTCAGCCGACTGTGAGGCAGGCGTCGTCTCCGCTCGCGGACCCTCCCATATCGGCGGAGACTTACCAGGCGAACGTCCCGACGAGGTGGGCGGTTCTTCCCGATCAGGTGCAGCCGGTTCTCACGCCTGGCTGCCTGCCCGCCGCAGGTATACATCCCCGGTTTCAGCCTGTCGCAGCCGCTGACCCGCAGGTTGGACGGAAATCCGATTCGAGAGGCTGACGACCCCGACCGAGGCGCTGGCCACCATGAAATGCGGACAAGGGCGATGCAGCTCGGTGAGGACCAGGCGGCCCGCCGCCAGCTGGCGACCCGCACTGCCAGTTCCCTGATCGGAGGGATCGCCGATGAGCTGCCGGATGCTGATCGCAGCCGTCGCAGCGGTCGCGGCCATACTGTTCGGCCAGGCCGGGGCCGGTCTGGCCACGACCCAGAGCAGGCAAGAGCCCGACCTGTCCGCGTATGACCTGGGCGTCGCGGCAGCGGTCAGGTCCGATCTCGCCGCGAGCGCCCAGCTCCCGGACGGCGGCCAGGTCTACGTCTTCGGGGACACGTTCGCGGTCAACGGTCAAGTAATCTGCGGCCCGTCCCGCTGCCCGCACGGCTACCCGCACGACTCGATAGCGATCCAACGACCCGGCACGGCTACATTCCGAATGCAGTCCTGCGCCGTCGGCGGATGCCCATACGGATGGCAGTGGGTGCCAAACTGGCCGGACGGCAGCTACTTCTGGATGGCCGTGCCCGTAGTGAAAGGCAACAGCCTCTACGTCATCGGCGAGCGGGTAAGTCAGACGACCGGCGCGGTCGAGGGCGAATACACGGCCAGATTTACCGTCGGCACCGGCGACACCCTTGCCTACCAGGGCATCACCGCACTCACCGGCGCGGCCGACGACTCAAACTGGGGGTCAGCAACGGCCGACCCCCACGGCCGCGGGTGGTGGCTGACCGGCACTCGCAACACCGGCGGTACCGGCTGCGTCGCGGACTGCAAGACCATGGACATCGCTTACATGCCGTTCACCGCCATGACGCATCCCTCTGCCTGGCACGTTCAGCTCGGCGTGCTGCCCTCGGGCGAAGGTTACGACCTGGGAACGGTCGTGAGCATGACCCACGTCGCCGGCCACGGCTGGGTCGCCTACACCAAGCGCAACGACATCACCGGCAGCGTCCTTGAGCGCCTCAACGCGTGGCACGTGACCGGGCCCTGGCACCTCGCCAGCCAACGGTGGCAGGCCAAGCCCGCGCCCGGATGTGCATGGACCTACTCGGCCGAGATCCACCCGGCCGGCCCGGCTCCCGCCGGCCAGATGCTCGTGTCATGGGCCAGCAACCATGATGACCCTGGCACAACATGCGACATGCAGCCCCAGTTCACCGACCTGTCCATCGGCTCACCCTAGACCCGAGGCGGCGACACGGTGCTGCGAGGCCGGTGGAACTTCGGGCCGGTTGCAGCCGGAGCAGGCGGTGACGCAGAAGATGCCCGTGAGGCGGCTGATCCTCAGGGCCATCGAGACGACCGGGGGCCCAATTCAGGCCCATCGAGATGTAACCGGCGGGAGCGCGGCCGGTCGGGCTCGGCCGGTCCCGCGACAGGTTTACCGCGTGCGGGCGGCGAAGTGGCGCAGGCGGAGGCTGTTCCAGACGACGAAGACCGAGGACAGGGCCATCGTGCCGGCGGCGATCAGGGGGTTGAGGAAGCCCAGTGCGGCCAGCGGGATGGCCAGGAGGTTGTAGCAGAAGGCCCAGGCCAGGTTGCGGCGGATGGTCGTGAAGGTGGCCCGGGCCAGCGTGATGGCGTCGGGCACGGCGCCCAGGTCGTCGCGGAGCAAGATCATGTCGGCGGCGACGATGGCCACGTCGGTGCCGGAGCCCAGCGCCAGGCCGAGCTGGGCGGCGGCCAGGGCAGGGGCGTCGTTGACACCGTCCCCGACCATGGCGGCCGGGCGGCCCGCGGCCTGCAGATCCGTGATCACCTGGGCCTTAGCCGCGGGCAGCGCCTCACTCAGGACCTCGTCGATCCCGGCGGCCGCGGCCACGGCTTGCGCGGTAGCCGCGTTGTCGCCGGTGAGCAGTACCGGGCGCAGGCCCAAGTCGCGTAGGCGGTCGACGGCCGCGGCGGCTGACGGCTTGACCGTGTCCCGGACGGCCAGGGCGCCGCGGACCTCGGCGTCCCAGCTGACCAGGACCGTGGTGCAGCCGGCTTGCTCCTGCTCCCGGCACCACGCGGCCAGGGCGGGGGGTATGGCGGTGAACAGGGTGGCCCGGCCGACGGTGACCTGGTGTCCGCCGACGGTGCCGCGGGCGCCCAGGCCGGGCAGCGCCCTGAAACCGTCGGCGGCGGCCAGCGGCGCCGCCTCGGCCGCGGCCAGGGCGGTGACGGCGGCAGCCACGGCGTGCTCGGAGGCCTGTTCCACCGAGCCGGCGAACCGGAGCAGGTCGCCGCGGCTGACGCCGGGGACGGCGAGCATGCCGGTGACGGTCATCTGGCCGGTGGTGACGGTGCCGGTCTTGTCCAGCACCACCGTGTCGATGGCCCGGGAGGACTCCAGCGCCTGGTAACCCTTGATGAAGATGCCGAGCTGGGCGCCGCGGCCCGAGGCCACCACCAGGGCGGCCGGGGTGGCCAGGCCCAGGGCGCATGGGCAGGCGATGATCAGCACGGCCAGCGCCGCGCTGAACGCGTGGCCTCCCGGGCTGCCGGCCAGCAGCCAGCCGGCCAGGGTCAGCGCCGAGCAGGCCAGTACGGCGGGGACGAACACCGCGCAGATCCGATCGGCCAGCCGCTGGATGCCGGCCTTGCCCGCCTGGGCCTGCTGCACCATCGTGATCAGGTGGGCCAGTTGGGTGTCCGCGCCCACCTTGTCGGCCCGGACCACCAGGCGGCCGGTCAGCGCGATCGTGCCGCCGGTCACCGCGTCGCCCGCGGCGGCATCGACCGGAACCGACTCGCCCGTCATCATGCTGCGGTCCACCGCGGACTGGCCGGAGATGACCTCCCCGTCGGCGGCGATCCGCTCTCCGGGCCGGACCACGAACCGCTGGCCCGCCTGCAGCAGGCTGGCCGGGATCCGCTGCTCGGTTCCGTCGTCGGCCAGGACGCAGACGTCCCGGGCGCCGGCCGCGGCCAGGTCCCGCATGGCCTGCCCGGCGGTGCGCCGGGCCTTCGCCTCGTACAGCCGCCCGGCCAGCAGGAAGGTGGTCACCGACGCGGCTACCTCAAGGTAGATGCCGCCGCCTGAGCCGTGCAGCAGGTTCTGCAGGCCGCTGAGCCGGCCCTGCCCGCGGTCCAGTACGAACATCGCGTACGCCGACCAGCCGCAGGCGGCCACGATGCCCAGCGAGACCAGCGTGTCCATCGAGGACGACAGGTGCCGGGCCTGCCGCAGCGCGGCGGCATGGAACGGCCACGCTGCCCAGGTCGCCACCGGTACGGCCAGCGCCACCAGCAGCCACTGCCAGCCGGGGAACCGGGTCCACGGGAAGATCGACAGCATCAGCGACACGTCGGTGAGCGGAACGAAGAACACCAGGGCCAGCGTCAGCCGCCGGCGCAGCCGCCGAACCGTGGCGTCGTCGGCGGATTCTTCGGTCCGCGCGGGCCCGGAGGCGCTGGCCAGCTCAGCTGTGTAGCCGGCCGCCTCGACGACTCCGATCAGGTGGGGCGCGGAGACGGTAGCGGGGGCGGAGATGTAGGCCCGTTCGGTAGAAAGATTCACGGTCGCGGTGACGCCGGTCACCTTGTTCAGCCTGGCCTGCACCCGTGCGGCGCAGGCAGCGCAGGTCATCCCGCCGATGACCAGCTCGACCCGCATCGCTTGGGTCGTCTCGGGAGCGGCGACGGTCAGGCCCGGCGCGGTGCCCGGCGCTGTCACGGCGTGCCCGGGCCGGTGACCGTCGCGTCGATGGTGACGGTGCCGGCGTGGCGGAAGGTCAGCGTGAGCGGCACGGTGGCCCGGGATTCGTACGGGGAAGGCTGCTGGAGCACCAAGTCGTCACCGAACGGGGTCAGCGTCAGGGTGCCATGCGCCGGGATGACCAGCGCGGCCACCTGTGCCGGCGGCCCGGCCTGACCGGTCCGCCTGGTCAGCACGACGCGGCGGGCGAAGGTGCTGCGCGCGGCAACGAGCTCATCGGGGGTGCCGCTGAGGTTCCTGATAGTAAGGAAAGTCGGCGCGGTACGGACCGCGTCGGCGGCCTGCGGGGTGAACGCTCGCATCGGGACGGCGGCCTGGGTGACCTGGAGCCTGACCCGGGTCAGCGTGCCGCCCCCGCCGGTGCCGGCCCAGGCAGCCAGCAGCCCGGTCACCACGACCGCGCAGATCACCGGGCCGGCGACGGCGCGGACCAGGTCACGCACGGCTCTGCTCCGTGGCCGCGCGGGCACGGAAGCGGCGCAGCCGCAGGCTGTTGCCGACCACGATCAGCGAGCTGGCCGACATCGCGACGCCGGCGAACAGCGGGTTGAGGTAGCCAAGGGCAGCCAGCGGGATCGCGACCAGGTTGTAGCCAGAGGCCCAGGCCAGGTTGGCGCGGATCACGGCCCTGGTGGCCCGGGCCAGCTCCACGGCCGCCACGATGCTCAGCGGGTCGCCACCGACCAGGGTCAAGTCGGCGGCGCCGATGGCCACATCCGTACCGGTTCCGACGGCCATGCCCAAGTCGGCCTGGGCCAGCGCGGCGGCGTCGTTCACCCCGTCGCCGACCAGGGCGACCGCTGTCCCGCTGGCCTGCAGGCTCCGGACGACCTCCACCTTGCCGTCGGGCGTTACCCCGGCCAGGACGTCCCGGGCCGGGATACCCAGCTCGGCGCCCACCGAACGGGCGGCGCGCACGTTATCGCCGGTGATCAGCAGCGGCCGGATGCCCAGACGGGTGAGCCGGGTCACCGCCTCGGCAGCGTGCGGCTTGAGCTGGCCGGCGACCACCAGCGCGGCGCGTGCCTGCCCGTCCCAGCCGGCCAGCACGACGGTCCGCCCGTGCGCCTCGGCCGCCTCGGCGGCCTGGCCAAGCCGGGCGGGCACGGTCAGGGACAGCCGGGCGAACAGGTCAGGGCTGCCGACAGTGATCTCGCGGTCCCCGACGGTGCCGCGCACGCCGGCGCCGGGCAGCGCGGTGAAGGATCCGGCCGGCGGGAGGGAGCCCAGGCGGGCGGCGGCGGCCCGGGCGACAGCCTGGCCGACCGGATGCTCGGAGGCGTCCTCCACCGCGCCGGCCAGCCGGAGGACCTCGTCCTCGGCGGCGCCGTCGGTGATCACGTCCAGCACCGTCATCGTGCCGGTGGTCAAGGTGCCGGTCTTGTCCAGTGCCAGGGTCCGGATCCGGCCCGCCGTCTCGATGGCCTGGGCGCTGCGGATCAGCACGCCGAGCTCGGCGCCGCGGCCCACCGCGGCCAGCAGGGCGGTCGGGGTGGCCAGGCCGAGCGCGCACGGGCAGGCGACCACCAGGACCGCGACCGCGGCACTCCAGGCCGACGCCGCGGGCAGCCCCGCGCCCAGCCAGAAACCGAGGACGGCGGCGGCGACGGCGATCACGCACGGCACGAACACCGCGGCGATCCGGTCGGCCACGCGCTGCGCGCCGGCCTTGGTCGCCTGCGCCTGGCTGACCAGGCGGGTGATCTGCGCCAGCAGGGTGCCGGAGCCGACCCGGGTGGCCCGCACCACCAGCCGGCCGCTCATGTTCACCGTGGCCCCGGTCACCGGGTCGCCCGGGCCGACCTCGGCCGGCATCGACTCGCCGGTGACCAGCGACGCGTCCACCGCCGAGCTGCCCTCGGCCACGATCCCGTCGGTGGCGATCTTCTCCCCCGGGCGGACCACGAACAAGTCCCCGGCCGCGAGGTCCTCCACCGGGACCCGCCGCTCGGTGACCTTTTCCCCGGGCCCGTCGCGCAGCACCCCGACCGTCTTGGCTCCCAGCGCGGCCAGCGCGCTCAGCGCCAGGCCCGACCGATCCCGGGCCCGGGCCTCCAGGTACCGCCCGGCCAGCACCGCCGCGGTCACCCCGGCCGCAGCCTCCAGGTACAGCGTGTTCCCGCTAGCCTGGCCGAAGGTGAAGGCGAACGACATCTTCATCCCGGTCATGCCGGCGCCGCCGAACAGCAGCGCGTACACCGACCAGCAGAACGACGCGCCCACGCCGACGCTGACCAGGGTGTCCATGGTGGCGGCACCGTAACCGAGCCCGTACCAGGCGGCCCGGTACAGCGGCCAGGCGCCCCAGGTCGCGACCGGCGCGGCCAGCAGCAGGCTCACCCACTGCCAGCCGGGGAACTGCGCGGCCGGCACCATCGACAACACGATGACCGCCACGGCCAGCGGGACGCACACCGCCAGCCGCCGAGCCAGCGCCCGGGCCTGCGGGTCGGCACCCGGCCGGCCGTCCGGGGACGGCGGGGCGGGGGGTTCTGCGGTGTAACCGGCGGACTCGATCACGCCGATCAGCTCGGCCGGCTCGCGCCCGCCCGTGCTTGTGAAGTACGCCCGTCCGGTGGCGTAGTTGACGGTGGCCGCCACGCCGTCCAGCCGGTTCAGCCGCCGCTCGATCCGGGCCGCGCAGGAACCGCAGGTCATCCCGCCCACGACGAGCTCGGCCTGGAGGCCGGCGGTTTCCTGGGCAGTGGCTTGCGCCTGGCTCGCCCGCGTTTCGGTGTCGCTCACGGGTTGCCGCCGCCGCGCAGCTTCACCGCGGGCGGCGTGTCCTGGTCACCGGAGCTGCCGCTACCGCCGGAGCCGCCCATGGTCATGCCGCCCATGCCACCACCGCCCTGGCCCGGGTAGCTGACCTGGGAGTGGCTGGTCGTGACCGGGCCGAGATGAGCCCCGGCCGCGTGGGCGCCGAGGAAGATGGCCGCGAGCAGGACCAAGAATCCAAGGAGCTTGGCCTCGCGGATCACAGGATCACCTCGCGGACCTGCTGGTGGCCACGATGACAGCATGCTACCGGGGTGACGTCCGGGTCGAGGTGCCGGCCGGAACGTGAGGCAAATGTCATGTCACCTCCCGACGAGGACGGATGCGCCACCGTGGGTGCCCTCTAACTCACCTCACGGTACCCCGTGTACTACACGGCGTCGGTGCCGGGCCGGCCCGGGCGTTACGATGGTGGTCGTGTCCACTCGTTCGATCGCGGTTGCGGGCATGACCTGCGACCACTGCGCTGCCGCCGTCCGGACCGAGATCAGCAAGTTGCCCGGGGTCGCTGGGGTCGACGTCGACGTGACAGCGGGAACGGTCCGCATCTCCGGCGACCCGTTGCCCGGTGATGCCCAGCTGCGCGGGGCGGTCGAGGAAGCCGGGTACGAATTCGCCGGCTGAGCGACCGGGCGCGCTGGCGGCCGATACCGGGGTTGTCTACCTGGACAGCGCCGCCACCACGCAGTAGCCGCGGCCGGTCATCGACGCGGTGATAGCCGAGCCGGCCGACCAGATCGCCAACCCCGCAAGCGGTTCCTATCCCTGATCAAATCGCGGAACCCCGGCCGCCGGCACCGGTGCAGTTCGCCGGGCGACGGCATCTCCCGAGCGGGCGGTAAATACCCTGGCAGGGTTTTCCGAATACCCTCCCCCGGTTTACCTAATACCGCCGTAGGGTTTTTCCGGACGCCAGGAGAAAGGAGGCTGCCAACCACCTGGCCTGCCGGTATTCGATCTCGTGCCTTTTTCTTGCTAACTCTTGAATCTCGGATAACCGCCCTTTATATTTTTCTTTGGCATTCCCGGGTCGCGGGAGAAGATAAGCCGCGGCAACTCGGATCACCGGATGCCTATCCGGTCGTGGCATGAGTCCGGGCACTGGAGCCCGGGCCGGGCAGGCAAGGAGAACCAGATGAGCGAGATCGCCGCCGCGGGCGTCCGTCCCGGGCGGAGCAGGCTGGGTGCAGCGGCCGAGACGGCCCGCGGAGCGCCTGACGCCAGGCGACTGCTGCAGCTGACGCTGGCGGGGATATGGCTGCTCGACGGCGTGCTGCAGTACCAGGCGTTCATGTTCTCCAAGGGGTTCAGCCAGATGCTGGCGGGCACCGCGTCCGGCAACCCGGGCATCGTCGCCAGCCCGATCAACTGGAACGCCACACTCATCGAGCATCACGACGTGCTGCTGAACTCGATCTTCGCCACCATCCAGGTGCTGCTGGCTATCGGGATCGCGTGGCGGCCGACGGTGCGCGTGGCGCTGGCCGCCTCGATCGCGTGGGCGCTGGGGGTGTGGTGGTTCGGTGAGGGACTCGGGATGGTGCTGACCGGCAGCGCGAGCCCGGTCAACGGCGCGCCTGGCGCGGTGATCATTTACGCGCTGCTGGCCGTGCTGCTGTGGCCGGCCGACCACCCCGGCAGGCCGGCGCCGTTTACCGCGGCGCGAGCGGTGGGTGCCCCGGTCGCGCGAGCGCTGTGGCTGGTTCTCTGGCTGAGCCTGGTCTACTTCGCGCTGCTGCCGGGGAACCGGGCACCGCAGGCGCTGAACGGCATGATCGCGGGCATGGAAAGCGGCGAGCCCGGCTGGCTGGCCGCCCTCGACCGGGGCGCTGCCTCGCTCGTGGCCCACCAGGGCCTGGCCGCCTCCATCGTGCTGGCCATCGCCCTGGTGATCATCGCCGCAGGAGTGTTCCTGCCACCGCCGGCCGCCAAGGCCACCCTGATCCTGGCCATCGTGCTAGCCGCCGTGATCTGGATGTTCGGCGAGGCGTTCGGGGCGATCATGGCCGGCGGGGCCACCGACGTAAACTCCGGGCCGCTGCTCGCGCTGCTAGCCCTGACCTACTGGCCCGTCAGGGCGCCAGGACGCGCAGCCCCGGCTTACGAAGGGACGACGGCATCATGATCCCGTCATGGATCCTGGACATCTTCGCCGCGATCATGCTCGTGGTCGCGGCGGTGAGCGCGGGCCGCCTGGTCGCGGCGCGGTCATGGCAGCGCGGGACGGGGCGGGCGGCCCTAGCTGACATCGACGTCGCGCACCTGCTGATGGCCATCGCGATGGCCGGCATGCTGGCCGCCAGCCTGCAGACGCTGCCCAACGGAGCGTGGTCGGTGATCTTCGCCGTGATGACGGCCTGGTTCGGCTACCGGGTGGTCCGGGACTCCCGGGTCACCGGCATCCGCGCGCTGGCGGGCGGCCACTGCGCGCCGCATCTGGTTCACGCCGGGGCCATGCTGTACATGTTCATGGCCTTCATGGCGCCCGCGGCGCACGGATCGGGCGGCATGAGCGGCATGGGCGCCGGCATGAGCGGCATGGGGACCTTGCAGCTGCCGACCCTGGCGTTGCTGTTCGCGCTGGCGCTGGTCGGCTACAGCATCTGGGACCTGGACCAGCTCTCTGGTCCAGGGGCCAGCGGGCACTACAGCCTCGCGGCCGCCCGCGTGGCGCCGCCTGGCCCGGTTCTGGCGGGCGTAGGGGCGACAGCAGCCGCGGCCGGGCCGGGCGCCGCGGGCGTTTCCCCGGCGGCCAGCGCCACTGTGGCCACCGAACCTCTCGCCGAGCCAGTCGCGAGGCCGGCCGAGATCGCCCTGGTGCCCCCCGCCAGCGGTCCGGCGAACGGCACCGGCCTGCTGGCGCCGTGGGTGGCGACCGGCTGCCGGATCGCCATGGGCATCACCATGGCGTTCATGCTGGTGATCATGATCTAGCAGCCCCTGCCGACGTGCGAACCCTTTTTGGCAAGCCGAAGTTGAGAGGAGACGGATGGCGGCAGGTTTCCGCCGGACGGGGCCGCGGATGATGGTGGCCTGCGCAGCCTGCATAGGCCTGGCCGGATGCGGGTCAGGGCACCCGGCCGCAGCCAGCCCGGTCTGGCAGGTGCGGGCCGGCTCGGTCCGCGGGTTGGGCACGGTCCTTACCGACGGCCACGGGTTCACCCTGTACATCTATCAGCCCGACCGGCACGGACCTTCGGTGTGCACCGGAGTGTGCGCTGTCCAGTGGCCCCCGCTGGACCTGCCGCGCGGGGTCAGCCGCCCGGTCGCCGGCCCCGGCGTGAACCCGGCACTGCTGGGCACCGCCCCCCGGGCTGGCGGCGTGCTGCAGGTCACCTACAACCGGTGGCCGCTGTACCTGTGGCAGGCCGACCTCGCGCCCGGACAGGCAACCGGCCAGGGAGAGGACATGGGCGCGTGGTACACGATGTCGGTCAGCGGGAACGTCGACCGGAAGCCGCTGCCCTTACCGGGACGTCCGGCAGCCGACCCGCGGCGGCCTTGCGGGACAGGCCATCGTCGCCGGGACCGGGTGCATCACCTCTAGCGACACTGCTCGAAAGCCTTGGCGGGCGCGGTACGGCCCCCTTGACTTTGGCGGTAGCAAGCATTGCTCCTTACAATCTTTCTTCATGGGATCGGGCTCGAGGGCGGCTGCGGGCGGGGCGGAACTGGCACGTGACACACTCGAGACGTTGCAGGCGGCGACTCGGGTCCTGGCGGGCGTCGCGCTGCGGAGTGTGGATGTCCTTGACGGGGCGGTGACCCTGCCGCAGTTCCGGATGCTCGCGGTGCTGGCTGACCTTGGGCGGGCCCGCTCGGTACAGGTGGCGCGGGCGCTGGGGCTGGAGGCCTCGACGGTGACCCGGCTGGCCGACCGGATGGTCGCGGCGGGCTATGTGTCCAGAGGCGGTGAGCAGGGTCACCGTGGCGTGGTGACGCTGGAGCTCACCGCCTCAGGGAAGGATCTGGTCGACCAGGTCGCGGCCTGGCGGGAGCAGGAGCTGGCCCGGATTTTGCGTCAGCTTACGCCCACCGGGCAGGTGCAGGTCACCCGCGCGCTGCGACAGCTCGTGGAGGCTGCGGGCGAAGGCTACGGGACGATTTCCCGGGGTCTGGTGCCGGTGTGACCGGACGCCTCGCGCCGCAGCCATGCTCACCGGGATTGCTAGCGTTGCTGTAAGCAAGTATTGTCAGTGACAAGGCTTGCATTAGCCAGGTCGCAGCCGTGGCGCCGCCCGGTCGGCCTGCGGTCAACGTGGCAGCACTCCAGCCCGGGGTCGTACCAAGCCTGTCGGCTCAGAGGGACGGCCGAGGGTGAGGCGATACAGGTTCCGGGCTCTGGTCAAATTCGACCAGGCGGCGCGTGACGGCCGGGCACCAGGCCCGCCGAACCGGACGGGCACCCTCACGGTCTACCCCTGTTGCCTTTTGCAGCCCGTCTCTCACCGTGAGTGTTTCCCTGCGGTGATCTCCCGGGACGAGGGATTGCCCACGCCACAGGCCGATGGGAATGCCGTCGTGACCATCGTGCTGGCTGACGGCGAGGCCGAGGCCTACTTCGCCGCGGGCCAGGATTTCACGATCTGGGCTGACGGCGTGGTCGGTCACGCGATACGGGCCGAGGGACTGGCCGGCTGCGGAGTCATATTCGGTCCGGAGTCACGGCTGCGGCCATCGATGGCGATGGTCGGTGCGACAGCAGATCCGCCCGCAACGGCTTCCGCCTGACGTGTAACATACAATAGTTGTAAGATGCAAACGTTGACTGATGCACAAGATACGACCGTACGCCCGGCGCGGCAGACTCCGGCGGACGCGGCCGCTGTGGACGGGGTGCTGACGGCGAGCCGGTCGCTGATCGCGGTGGCGACGCGGTCGCTGGGAGCGGCGGCTGAGGAGACCACGATCGCGCAGTACCGGACGCTGGTGGTGCTGGCCTCGCGGGGTCCGCAGCGGATGGTGGACCTGGCCGGGGCCTTGGATGTAGCGGCGTCGACGGCGGGGCGGATGTGTGACCGGCTGGTCCGCAAGGGGCTGATCCGGCGGCACCGGGCCCGGGCGGACCGGCGTGCGGTGCTCGTGTCGGTGACGGCCGCGGGCCGGCTGGTGGTGGACCAGGCCACCGCGCGGCGCCGGGCGCTGATCGAGGACATCTTGGCCAAGCTGCCGGCCGATACCCAGCGCGCGGTCGCCGGGGCGCTGGCCGCGTTCGCGGACGCGGCCGGAGAGGTGCCCGACAGCCAGTGGCCGGGGGAAGGCCGATGACGGACACGACGACAGCCGGTACCTCTGCCCAGCCGGGTATCGCGTGGGCCGGGCGGGCGACCGGGTGGCTGCGGGCCGGCCGCGGCGGCATGTTCCTGCTCGCCCTGCTGGTGGGGGCCGGGTCCGGGCTGGGCGCGGTGGTGTTCAGGTACCTGATCTACTTCTTCACCTGGGCCGCCACCGGCCACAGCCAGTTCGGCCAGCAGGGGTACGTGGGCAGCTCACACCTGCCGTGGCTGGGCCTGGGGTTCTTCGTGGTCATCCCGGTCATCGGCGGGCTGCTGTACGGCCCGCTGATCTACAACTGGGCGCGGGAGGCCCGCGGACACGGCGTGCCCGAGGTGATGATCGCCGTGGCGGACAACGGCGGCCGGATCCGGCCGCAGGTCAGCGCGGTCAAGGCGGTCGCCTCCGCGTTGTGCATCGGGGTGGGCGGCTCGGTGGGCAGGGAAGGACCCATCGTGCAGATCGGCTCCGCGCTGGCCTCCAGCCTGGGCCAGTGGGTCAAAATGCCGGAGAACAGGCTGCGGATCCTGGTCGCGTGCGGCGCCGCCGGCGGCATCGCCGCCACGTTCAACGCGCCGATCACCGGGGTGTTCTTCGGCGTCGAGATCATCTTGCGGGAGTTCTCGGTCGACGCGCTGTTCACCGTGATGCTGGCGGCGATGATCGCCGACATCACGGCCATCCCGTTCCTGGGCGACAAGCCGTTCCTGTCCGGCTTCCCGTCCGGCATCGATCTCCACCACGCCCGCAACTACCTGCTGGTCGCCGTGCTGGCGGTCGTGGCCGCGCTGATGGGCCTGGCGTTCAAATCGGTGCTGTACAAGACCGAAGACCTGTGGGACTGGCTGTGGAAGGGGCGCCCGGAGTGGGCCCGGCCCGCGGTGGGCGGGATCGCGCTTGGGCTGCTGCTGCTGGCCGTCCCGCAGATGTACGGGGTCGGCTACCCGGTGATGTACAAGGCCACCGCCGGCCAGTACGTGGTGTGGTTCCTGATCGTGCTGGCGTTCGCCAAGATCGCCGCGTGCAGCCTGACCATCGGGATCGGCGGCTCCGGCGGCATCTTCGCGCCGTCGCTGTTCATCGGGGTCACCTCCGGCATGGCCTACGGTGAGATCGTGCACCACGTCTTCGGGGCCGGCGCCGGCCAGCCCGCCCTGTACGCGGTGGTGGCGATGGGTGCGGTCTTCACCTCCGCCGCCCGGGCCCCGCTCACCTCGCTGGCCAGCGTGGTCGAGATGACCGGCGACTTCGCCTTGACCCTGCCGGTCATGCTCGCGGTTGCTATCGCCTCGACCATCTCCCGCGGACTGTCCTACGGCACCATCTACACCACCAAGCTGCTGCGCCGCGGCACCGACATCGACCGCACCACCCCCTGGCGCGCCCTGGCCGACCTCAAGATCGCCGACGCCATGCGGCCCTTCCGCCGCCCGCTCCCGGTCCCGCCGCCCGCCGAGGCCGCCACCGCGCCGGACGGTACCGGCGGCGCCGCCGACGTTACGGACCGGGCCGCTGTGCTGCCAGGCCCGGTCGTCTACCAGGCCGACCCGCAGGCCCTGTTCGCCACCGAGTCCGTCGCCCAGGCGCTGCGGCAGCTTGAGGTCTACGGCCATGACGGCCTGCCCGTGCTGTCCGCCGACGGGCACCAGATACCCGGCTGGGTCACCGCACCCGACGTGCTGCGCGCCATCGCCCGCCAGATCACCACCGCGCCAGCCCCGGCCGCGCAGACCCAGGTCAGCGCCAACCCGGACCACACCGCCCCGGACGCGCTCCCGCAGCACCCTCCGACCCCGCTGCCCGGATACCAGCTCACCGAGATCGCTGTCACCGCGGACTCACCTGCGGCCGGGCGCAAGCTCGCCGACGTTACCTGGCCGCCAGGAAGCACCCCCGTAACCGTCCTGCGCGGCCACCAGCTCTGCCCGCCGCAGCCGGACCTCGCCCTGGCCCCCGGCGACCGGGTCAGCCTGCTCACCGCGGCACCCGGCAGCTCAGCCGCAGGCAACGCCGACGGCGAAGACCGCGCCCGGCCGCGGGCATCCGGTACCAGCGACCTGAGGCAGGCATGACGCCCGGGGCCGGGGCCCGGAGCTGATGTCGGCCTGGATGTGGCTGCTGGTGTTCGCCGCGTGTGTGGCGGTGAGCCTGGCCGCGAGCTGGCTGCTGGTCTCGCGGCTGGAGCGGCTCGGGGAGCGGGCCGGGTTCTCTGAGGCGTGGCTGGGTCTGGTCGCGGCGCTTGCGGCCGACGCGCCGGAGGTCACCTCGGCGGTGACCGCGCTGGCCCGGGGCCAGGCCAGCGTAGGGGCGGGGGTGGTAGTCGGCTCGAACGTGTTCAACTTGGCGGCACTGCTCGGGCTGGCCGCGGTCGTGGCCGGGCGGCTTGCGTTCCATCGCCGGGTTGTGCTGCTGGCCGGTTTGCCGGGAGCCTGGATCGCCGTTGTGTGCCTGCTGGCGGTGGCCGCGGTCTTGCCGCCCGCGGCGGCGCTGGCGCTTACCGTGGCGGTGCTGGTGCCCTACGCGGCCTTGCTTGGCCTGCGCCGGGACCGGATCGAACGGCTGCGGCTGCCCGCCGGGTGGGCTCGCTGGCTGGCCGCGGCGGTGCACGAGGAGGAAGCCGAGCTGGCCGGGGCGATCAGGCCGCGCCGGGGGACCTGGCGCGACGCGGTCGCCGCCGCGGCCGCGCTTGTCGCGGTGGCCGGCGCGAGCACCGTCATGGAAGTGGCCGCCACGACGCTCGGCCGGCGGTACGCGGTTGCCGACATCGTGACCGGCGCGCTGGCGCTGGCCGTGGTGACCAGTTTGCCGAACGCGGTAGCGGCGGTCTACCTGGCCCGCAAGGGCCGCGGGGCCGCGGTGCTGAGCACCGCGCTGAACAGCAACGCGATCAACGTCACGGTAGGGCTGCTGGTCCCGGCGAGCCTGACCGGGCTCGGGCCGCCTTCCCCTCGGGACATGATCGTGGCTGGGTGGTATGCCGGCCTGACCGTGCTCGCGCTGGCCTGCGCCTACCGCGGGCGCGGGCTGAGCCGGCTCCCCGGCACCGCGATCATCGCCGCCTACCTGGCCTTCGTAGCCGCGCTTGTTGTCAGTGTGACACGCGGGCAGGCCGGGTCAGCCGCGGTTATCGTCGCGGCCGCCGCGGCGGCCGCCGCGCTTCCTGTGATGCGCGCCGCGCACCGCGCGGCCGTCATCTGCCGCGACGCGGCCGGACCGGAGAGCATCTGGCGGCGGCCATCGCTGCTGCCCGGCTGGAGCGTCCGACGCGTATGCGGACTAAGCCTGATCCTGTGCGCCGGCGTCGCCGGTTGCGACGCCGCCAGCGGGCCGCACCTGCTGCTGATCGGCCTGCTGATCACCGGCCCCTGCAGCGCACTGCTGACGGCCCGGTGGGCCCCGACCGCGGCCGCCAGCTGCCTCGCCCTCACCCTCGCAGTCCTCGTCAGCATCCCCGACCAGATCTTCGCCACCGCCACCCAGTACGCCTTCCTCGCCGCCATCGCCACGGTCAGCCTGACCGCCAGCTTCGGCGCGGCCGTCCTGCAACGGCAACGCCCATGATTAGCGCCCACCCGGCAGGCCAGAGCAGGAACCTCTGGCCGCCAGCCCGCATCACGGAGCAAGGCGCCGCATCACGGAAAAGGCCAGGTGACCAGCTCGTTCCGACTCACCATGGTCAGCTCCCGCCCGCTGGCGGTCGTCGCCACCCGCGCGTTGTCCCTAGGGAACATCCGGCCGGTTACGTGCAGCGCGGTGGAACATCGGGGCCGGTTGCAGCCGGGGCACGCGGTGATGCAGAAGATACCTGTGAGATGGCTGCGCTCACATCGGCCAATTGTGTAAAAACACCACACCGATCACCCAGGCTTCCCTGCCCAGCTCACAGTGCCAAGTGCGGCTGCCTCACGAGGCGGAGCTCAGTGATCTGCCCAAAAGATGTCCCGTGTTTCGCGGGCGGCGTAGAAGACCAGGACGAAGCCCGCGGCTGGATCGGCCCACCACCAGCCCAGTGCGGTGTTCAGCACGAGGCCTAGCAGCACTGCGGTAGCCAGGATCCCGTCGATCATCGTGACCCGCCCCTCGGTCCGCAGGACCACGTTGTCCAGCGCCTGGCCAGTCCGGGCTTTACCGGCTGCCAGCGCGAACATCACCGCCGCGGTCACGGCCGTCCAGATGATCCCGGGGACTGAGTGCCGCGGGTGATACCCGATGGCTAGCACCACGGTGGACTGGACCAGCAGGTAGGCGGCCAGGACGGCGAACGCGTAGCCGATCAGCCGCGTGCCGCGTTGCTGGCGTTCCTCCCCGGTGCCTGACAACTCCCAGATCACGACCGTGGACGCGCCGATCTCGATAAGCGAATCCAGGCCGAACCCGGCCAGCGCTACCGACCGTGCCGAGACCGCCGCGATCGCCAGCACCACGATCCCGATAACGTTCCAGGCCAGCGTGGTGTACTCCAGAGCGAAGCCTCGGCGCAACCGTGCCCGGCGGACCGGATCGTCAGTCAGCGTCACGGTAACATTCTCCCGCTAGCGCGGCCGTCCGCCCAGCAGCTAACCTTCTGTTTCCGAACTATTAGCTACGCCGCCGCATCAACCGCGAATGTGAAGGACACGGCCGCCAAGAGCGGGTGAGCCGGAACCACGCTCCCGCCTCATGTGCTGGCGGTAGCTGCGGGTCGGTCAGGCAGGAGGCGTCGGCACGGCTCCCTCGCATCGGCATCTCGGCAGGACCCCGGGACCGGGTACCAGGGGGAAACACCCGGCAAACGAACTGCCCAGGGCCCGGGACGATGACCCGGCGGGCTCCGGCCTTGACCTTCGAGCTGGGTTGAAGGTCTACCGTCGGCGGTATGGACATGATGCGGATCTCCCAGCTCGCGGCGCGAAGCGGCGTCCCGGCTAGCACGCTGCGATTCTACGAGAGCGCAGGGTTGCTACCGACGGCCCGCACCGCAGCAGGGTATCGGCTGTACGGCGAGGACGCGGTGGAGCGGCTGGGGCTCATCAGCACCGGCAAGCGCCTGGGGCTGCCGCTTGACGAGATCGGTGACCTGCTGGCGGTCTGGGAGACCGGGACCTGCGCCCAGGTCAAGGCGGACCTGCGGCCCCGGATCACCGCCCGCCTGGCTCAGGCCGCAGAGCGGGCCGCCGAGATCGAGGCGCTGGCCGACGCGCTGCGCGGTGCTTTGAAGCACGTGGAAGCGCTCCCGGACCGGACGGGCCGCTGCGGCCCCGCCTGCGGCTTCCCCGCCACGGCATCGCCTCCTCCTGGAGCGGCAGCCGGACCTGCACCCAGCCGGGAGGCTGCTGACGGCGAGGGCCAGCGATGGCGTACGGCGCCCATCGCGTGCTCACTTGCCGCTGGGGACGTGCCCAGCCGTGCCGCAGCCTGGCGTGAGGCCATCAGCGGCGCGACGGCCGCCGGAATCCCAGGCGGGATGCGGCTGACCGTGCCCGCCAGCCGGGCTGCCGCCGTAGCCGGGCTCGCCGCCGCCGAGCAGGATTGCTGCCCGTTCCTCGACTTCCGTCTCCACCTCGACGGCCCGGTCCTCCACCTGGAAGTCCGAGCCCCCGGCGACGCGGCGGACATGCTCGCCGCACTGTTCACGCCGGACCACCCGCAGGCCGTCCTATCTTCACCAAGCTCGACGCCCGCAAGCCCCGGAGGCCCGGCCTGACCGGGCCAGAACGCTGACGGCTGGACCGCGGCCCTCCACCGCATCCAGGACCGGGCGCGGAGGCAGCCCGCCAGTGCATCCGGGTGGGCTGGCCGGCCGCGCCGGTACACGCCCTGACCGGGTCACGCCGTTGCAGCTGGCGAGTGCTCGCGCAGGTAGCGGACCAGGCCGGCGACGTCGTCGGGGACGAGCCGCCCGATGGCGCCGCTTGAGTACACGCTGACGACAACCTTCCCGCCCGGGTCGAGGACGAAGCCGGCGGACTGCAGGTACACCGGGTCCGGGTTGACGAAGGCACCGGTGAGCGCGGCGACGGCGTTCGCGTCGGCCCCGTAGCCAACGGGGAAGGTCAGCTTGTGCTTTGCCACCAGCGCGGCGGTGGTCTCCTTGTCGTCGACCGACAAGGCCACGACGCGGATGCCGTTGTCCGCCAGTGTCTGGCCGGCCCGTTCGAAGGCGCGCAGCTGCGCGTTGCAGTACGGGCACCAGGAGCCCCGGTAAAAAAGCATGACACCGAAGTCGCCCGCGAACGCGTCCGGGAAGGTGAACGTCTGGTCGTCAGTGGTGTTTATCGTCAGCTTCGGGAACGGGTCGCCGGGGTTGAGCAGGGGCATCGAGGTTCTCCTTCACGGTTGCCCTGGACTGTGCCATCTGCCAGGTATGCGTCGCCTGCGCCGGGAGTCTTACCGGTGACTTCGCTCGGCCGCGTCCCGGTAAGACATCACCGCCGCGCGCCGCTAACAGCCAGGCAGGTAGCTCAGGACGTACTGGCCGTACGCCGGCCGTTGAGGAGACAGCAATGGCAACTGAATTCGCCGACAAGACCGCACTGATCACCGGGGCCGGGCGCGGCATCGGGCGCGCGATCGCGCTCGGGCTGGCCGACGGCGGCGCTCGCGTGGTCTTGCTCGCCCGGACCGCCGGGCAACTGGAGGAAACCCGTGCACTGTTGCGCGACAGGGGCGTGCCCGTGCAGAGGATCCGTGTCGTTCCCGCTGACTTGGCCCACGACGACCAGCGCGGCCACGCAATGTCAACTGTGCTGGCTGGCGGCCGCGTCGACATCCTGGTGAACAACGCGGCTACCGTCGAGCCGCTCGGCCCCACCGTCGCTATCAAAGTCCAAGACCTGCGGCTGGCCCTCGAGGTCAACGTCGTCGCCCCTGTCGCTGTCACAGGCGCCGTCCTGCCCGGGATGCTTCAGGCCGGCTGGGGCCGCGTCGTCAACATCTCCAGCGCGATCGCCGCCAACCCCGCCGGCATGGTCGGCGGCGACGCTTACGCCACGACGAAGGCCGCACTTGAGGCGCACACCGTGAACCTGGCCGCCGAGCTGCGCGGCACCGGCGTTACCGTCAACGCCTACCGGCCGGGCGGGGTCGACACCGCCATGCAGGCCTGGATCCGCGGGCAGGACCCCGAGCGCATCGGCGCCGGCCTGCACGAGCGGTTCAACCGCAACTACGCCGAGGGCACCCTGATCACCCCGGAGCACTCAGCCGCCGTGCTGCTCGCCCGCCTGGCCGACGATGACACCGGGGCCATCTGGGACGTCAACGCCGCTGCGGTGGCCACCTCATCGCCTTCCACCGCGCCTGCTTGAGTTATCCGTCGCGCTAGCCGTTGCTGACCGCCAGGAGGAGCCCGTTGAAGTCCTCACCGCACGGCCCGCAGGCCCGGAAGTGGGCGGCGACCCCGGGGTAGCGCCCGGCCGCGTCCTCCCCGGCAGCCACGAGGTCGACGTAGACGTGCAAGACGGCCATGGCCTCGTCGCAGCCGACGTCGCGCGGGTCGGTCCGCAGGAACCGCTCCAGTCTTTCCAGCTCGCTCATAGCTGCTCCGCGCCTGGCTCTTCTAGGTACCCGTTGGCGGTCAGTGCCCGGCGGATCTTACGCCGCGCGTCGAAAATCACCTTGTAAAGGGCGTTGCGCCGCAGGCCAAGGAGGGCGGCCAGCGCGTCCAGCGGTATCTCGTCGACCACGATCGCGGTGAAGACCCGCCGCTGGTGCGCGGTCAGCTCCTCGTCCACGACCCGGCGGACCTCGGCCAGGATGCCCGCTGTCTCCGCGTGCTGCTGCGGGTCGATTCCGAACCGGTCGGGCAGCCGTTCCCACTGCCCGGCGTCCAGGACGGCCGGCGGGTTGCGCCAATAGTGGCGGCCGAGCTTGGCCGAGACCTCCAAGATGACGAATCGGTAGGCCCAGGTGATGAACCGGCTCTCGCCGCGGAAGTCGCCGAGCTTGGCCAAGATCGCGAGCATGGCGTCGTCGGCGGCCT
>Ga0335075_10002282_pt1 | contig 31003 bp, 18 predicted proteins | sample Lox_Sample_24_FD_206723 | JGI IMG/M metagenome (GOLD analysis project Ga0335075, IMG submission 206723) | Soil microbial communities from Loxahatchee National Wildlife Refuge, Florida, United States - Lox_Sample_2.4 | ecosystem: Environmental > Terrestrial > Soil > Wetlands | place: USA...
CGGCTGCCTTGCATGTGCTCGTACGCGATCTCGACCACGAGTTCCGGGCGCAACGGCTCCCAGGAGAGGTCTTTGCCCTGGCTCCAGCGGCTTTGGCCGCCCGGCATGCGTTGCCCGTTCCCCTCGAAGTCCGCCCAGGCGCGCCAGGGATGGTTTGCCAGCGCATTGGCTCGATAAGGCTCCAGAAAAGCAGCCAGTTCACGGCGTTTCTCCTGGGTAAAGCTGGCACATACGCCCACGTGCTGCAGCGCGCCGGAATCATCGAACAGGCCCAGGAGCAGCGACCCCACCAGACCGCCACCAGCCTTGTGCCAGCGAAATCCGGCCACCACGCAGTCGCAATCGCGTTCGTGCTTGATCTTCAACATCACCCGCTTGTCCGGCTCGTACGTTCCGCCGGCCTGCTTGGCAATGACGCCATCGAGCCCGGCGCCTTCGAAGCGGCGAAACCAGTCCCCTGCGACATTGCGGTCGCGTGTCGCCGGCGTGATGTGAACCGGCGGCGCTGCGGAGGCCAGGACCTGCTCCATCTCCTTCCGGCGGTCGGCAAATGGGGTGCCGCAGAGATCGCGGTCCCCCAGGCACAGCAGATCGAAGAAGACGATGGATGCAGGCGTTTGCTGCGCCAACAGCTTCACCCGCGAGGCCGCGGGATGGATGCGCAGCTGCAGCAGCTCGAAATCCAGGCCGTCTTTGCCCGCAATGACAATCTCGCCATCGAGCACGCATCGCGACGGAAGTTGGGCCAGCAGCGTCGCGGTCACCTCGGGAAAGTAGCGGTTCAGCGACTTCTGGTCCCGGCTCTGGAGCAGGATCTCCTCGCCATCACGGAAGACCAGCGCGCGGAATCCATCCCACTTGGGCTCATAAATCCAGGAGTCCCCTGCCGGCATTGCGTCCACCCGTTTGGCAAGCATGGGGAGGACCGTCGGATTCACAGGAAGCTGCATGGCCCCATGGTATATCCGGGAAAAGCGAACCTCTGGAACCGCCGGGGATTGGGATCGATTAGATTAAATCGGAGGCCGCATGCCAGTAGATCCGCAACGAACCATCTCTGATCTCGAGCACCTTCGCGCGCTCACCGCCGATAACCACGGCGCGCAGCGCATCGCCTGGACACCCACCTGGCTCAAGGCACGCGACTGGTTCCAGAGCAAACTCAGCCAGCTTCCGGTAGAGCATCATCTCGATGCCGCGGGCAATTCGTGGACCACACTCCGTGGAGCATCCGACCGGGCGCTCCTCCTCGGCAGCCACCTGGACTCCGTCCCCAATGGCGGCTGGCTCGACGGAGCGCTGGGCGTGCTGACAAGCTTCGAGGTTCTCCGGGGCCTCGCCGAAGACTTCCACGGCAAGCCTCCAGTCACCATCCGCCTGGTCGATTGGGCCGATGAGGAAGGCGCGCGCTTCGGGCGCAGCCTTTTTGGATCTTCGGCCTTCGCCGGCAAGCAAACCATCCAGGCGGATCGGGGACGCGCCGACCGCGATGGCATCCGACTCGAGGACGCGCTGCGCCAATGCCACATAGAGATCGACAAAATCGGAGACGCCGCGGCCGAGCGCGCCAATGCCGGCGCCTATCTCGAGCTGCACATCGAACAGGGACCGGTGCTGGAAGCAAAGCAGCTTCCACTCGGGGTCGTCCTGGGCACAAAAGGCGTCGAACGGCACGCCATCACCTTTCATGGGCAGGAAGCCCATTCCGGTTCCACCCCCATGGCTGTGCGGCGCGATGCCCTGGCCGCCGCTGCCAAGCTGGCGCTCGAAATTCGGCCCATCGCCCGTAAGCATCCTGACGCTGTGGCGACCATGGGCAGCGTCAAAACGTTTCCCGGCATCGTGACCGCGGTGGTCGGACGCTGCGAAGCTACGCTCGATATGCGCGATCTCGACGCAAGCGTGCTCGCATCCATGCTGGCCGAAGCCCAGGAAGCCAGCCGCCGTTTCGCAGCCGAGGAGCGTTGTACCGTCGAGTGGTCAACAATCTGGAACATCGAGCCCATCCCCTTCGATCCCCGGCTCATTGACCTTTGCGGCCAGGCGGTTCGAGAGACTGCAGGCGAGTCGCACCAGCTGCCCTCCGGCCCGCTTCATGATGCCGCGGAAGTCGCGCGTGTGGGTATACCTACGGTGATGATGTTCACGCAATCCTTGAATGGTCTGAGCCACAACCCGGCGGAAGACACACGTAAAGAACATCTTGCGTTGGCAGTCCAGGCCTTTGACCGTCTGGCCCGAAAAACCATGGACTGGTTACAGTGAAGGCAAATTACGACGCAATTGCCGCGGAAGGTGCGGCCGTTATTCAGTCCCCGCAGGGGACGGCTGACAATAGCCCAGGACGCAAGTCCTGAGTCCCCGTAAGGGAAATCGGACCAGTCCCGTTAGGGACGACTGAAACTCCAGGTTTCCCATCCGGATGGTGCATAATGATGGTTCCCCACTAACGAGGCAGGGAGAGACTATCGCCCCAATGAGCGGCCAAATTTCATTTGTGCAGCTGGCCCCGGTCCATCCGGAAATTTCCGCGCGGTTTGAGGACCTGCATCCGCCGTTTGACCGGCAGGCTGCCCTTCCCGAAGCCAATCGATGTCTCTACTGCTTCGACGCTCCCTGCACCTCGGCCTGCCCCACCCACATCGATGTTCCCCGGTTCATCAAGAAGATCGCCAGCGATAATCTTCCCGGCTCAGCCCGCACCATCCTGGATGCCAACATCCTCGGCGCGAGCTGCTCCCGTGTTTGTCCGGTCGAAGTACTGTGCGAGGGCGCCTGCGTGATGAATCGCTACAACAAGCAGCCGATCCAGATCGCCCGCTTGCAGCGCTTCGCCATGGAAACCTTCCACGCCAGTGGCGCCCCACTTCCCTTTACGCCCGCGCCTGATACGGGTCTTTCCGTCGCCCTGATCGGCGCCGGACCGGCGTCGCTCGCCTGCGCTGCGGAACTCCGCCGTCGCGGCATCCGGGCGACCATCTACGAAGCACATCCTCTGCCGGGGGGCTTGAATACCTACGGCGTCGCCGAATATAAGCTTCCGCTGGTCGAGAGCCTGCGCGAAATCGAAATGCTTACCCAGATCGGGGTCGAGTTTCATTTCAAGACTTTTGTCGATCAGGCGATGCTGGCCCAACTCGATCAGGACAACGACGCAATTTTCCTCGGCATCGGCCTTGGCGACATTCACCGGCTCGGCGTGCCCGGCGAGGAACTGCCCGGCGTAACCAACGCCCTCGACCTGATCGCCGGCTACAAATCCGGAGAACTGACCACTGTGCCGCCGCGCGTCGCCGTAGTCGGCGCAGGCAACACTGCGATCGATGCCGCCGTCGCCGCCGCACGCCTCGGGGCCCAGGATGTCCATATCGTCTACCGCCGGGGCGAGGAGCATATGTCCGCCTTCAACTTCGAATACGAGCATGCCCGGCTGGAAGGGGTGAAGTTCCTCTGGTGGGTGCAGCCTACGCGCATCCTCGGCGGCGACTCAGTCGAGGCACTCGAGCTCACCAGTCTCGAGCAGCCCGGACAGGAGACTCGCCTCACCGTTGATATGGTGGTGCTCGCCATCGGCCAGGGCAACCAGGCGGGGCTCTCGGATGAATTGCAACGCGAACGCGGCCGCATCCTGATCGACCGCGCCACCGGGCAAACCTCGAATCCCAAATTCTTCTCGGGCGGCGACTGCACCAATGGTGGCCGCGAAGTTGTGGACGCAGTGGCAGACGGAAAACGCGCGGGCATCGGCATTGCCGCGTGGCTGGAGGCCAAACTTGCCGGAGCTTAAGCCTACTCTTGCCACCACCTTCTGCGGCATTCCCTGCCCCAACCCTTTCTGGCTGGCCTCGGCGCCCCCTACCAACTGCGGTGAGCAGATCATGCGCGCCTTCGACGCCGGTTGGGGTGGCGCGGTGTGGAAGACCATCGGCGAGCCCATCACCAATGTGAGCTCGCGCTATTCCTCCATCGATTGGGATGGCCGGCGCATGATGGGCTTCAATAACATCGAACTGATCTCTGACCGGCCCATCGAGGTCAACCTGCGCGAAATGGCCGAGGTGAAGCGGCGCTATCCGCAGAACGTCGTGATTGCCTCCCTCATGGTCGAAAGCAAGCGCGAAGTCTGGCACGACATTGTGCAGCGCTCGGAAGATGCCGGTGCCGACGGCCTGGAGCTCAACTTCGGCTGCCCCCATGGCATGAGCGAACGCGGCATGGGCTCGGCCGTCGGCCAGGTGCCGGAATACTGCCAGCAGATCACCGGCTGGGTGAAGGAAAAGGCGCGCACGCCGGTCATCGTCAAGCTCACCCCCAACATCTCCGATATCCGCATGCCGGCCCGTGCCGCCAAGCGGGCGGGCGCCGACGCTCTCTCCGCCATCAACACCATTAACTCCATCACTGGCATCGACCTGAATACCCTCCAGCCCAATCCCAACGTGGACGGCAAAAGTTCGCACGGAGGCTACTGCGGACCCGCGGTCAAGCCTATCGCGCTCAATATGGTCCACGAAGTGATGTCGGATCCGCAGGCGGCGTTGCCGCTTTCCGGCATTGGCGGCATTGCCAACTGGCGCGATGCGGTGGAATTCATCCTGCTCGGCTGCGTGACCGTGCAAGTGTGCACTGCCGCCATGCACTACGGCTATCGCATCGTCGAAGACATGAAAGACGGCCTCCTCGCCTGGATGGCGGAGAAGGGCTTCGCCACGCTTGAAGATTTCCGCGGGCGCTCGCTCCCCACCGTCGTCGACTGGAATCAGCTCAATCTGAATTATCAGATCGTCGCCCGCATCCATGAAGAACTCTGCATCGGCTGCCAGCTTTGTTACACCGCCTGCTGGGACGGCGCCCACCAATGCATTCACCTCGACCGCACTTCACCTGCGCCCGACACGACGCGGACTCCGGGCATGGTGGAAGCGGAAGCAGCGCGGCGTATCTCCACCACGCCCATTCCCAAGCTCGATGCCAACGGCCTTAGTCCAACCCATGGAGTGACTCCGTTGGAGCGCATCCCGCGCGTAGATGAACACCACTGTGTCGGTTGCAATTTGTGTTCCCTGGTCTGCCCGGTCGAAGGCTGCATCACCATGGAGCGGGTGGATAACGGCCTGCCGTCGCAGAACTGGGCTGAACGGACGATGGCGGCAGTGGCCGCCCCCGCCGCAAGGTCATAACCGGAGCCACGATGGCCACTCTCATTCAGAACGGCACCGTCGTCAACGCTGACGGTCAGTGCCGCGCCGACGTGCTCTTTGCCGGCGAGACCATATTGCAGGTCGGTCCCAATCTTCCCGCCGCCGGTCATACCCTCGTGGACGCTACCAACCTGCTGGTCATGCCCGGCGGCGTCGACGTGCACACACACCTCGACATGCCGTTCGGCGGCACCGTCTCGGCAGACGACTACCGCACCGGCACGATCGCCGCCGCTGTCGGCGGCACCACCACCGTGATCGATTTCGTTCTGCAGTCGATGGGTCACACCATGGGCGAGGCCCTGGAAACCTGGCTGGCCAAGAGCGATGGCAAGGCCTGCATCGATTTCGGACTGCACATAGCTGTCACCGATCTCGGGCCGGCCGACGGAGCGCGCGGCCTGGCTGAAATGGAAACTATGGTGGAGAAAGGCATCTCCTCCTTCAAGCTCTTCATGGCTTACCCCAATGTGCTGATGATCGACGACGGCCTCATGTTCAAGGTCATGCACAAGGCCGGCCAGCTCAACGCGCTCTGCTGCGTGCATGCGGAAAATGGCAACGTCATCGATATCGTCGTCGCGCGCATGCTTGCCGAAGGCAAAACCGCGCCTCACTACCACGCCCACAGCCGCTCCGCCCATGCTGAGGCAGAGGCGACCCATCGTGCCATCGCCATAGCCCATATGGCAGATGCGGCAGTGTATATCGTGCACCTCTCCAACGAGGACGCGCTGCGTGAGCTCAAGCATGCCCAGGTACGCGGCCTGCACGCGCTGGCCGAGACCTGTCCCCAGTACCTGGTACTCTCGCTCGAAGAACAGATGCCGGGCAAGAGCTGGGAAGAAGCCAAGTACGTCTTTACGCCGCCGCTGCGTAAGAAGCACAACCAGGCGCCGCTGTGGAAGGCGCTCGAGGATGGCACACTCTCCGTCGTTTCCACCGACCACTGCCCTTTCCGCTTTGCCGATCAGAAGTCGCTGGGCAAACACGACTTTTCCAAAATCCCCAACGGGGGGCCGGGTATCGAGAATCGCCTGCAGGTCGTCTGGCAGTTTGGCGTGGTTTTAGGCGAGCTCACGCCGGAAAAGTTCGTCGACCTCTGCTGCACGGCGCCGGCGCGCATTTTCGGCATGCCGCAAAAGGGCGTGATCGCGCCGGGCAAGGATGCCGACATCCTGCTCTGGGACCCGAATGTGACCTACACCATCACGGCCGCTACCCAAAGCATGGCGACCGATTACAACATGTTCGAAGGGTGGAAAGTGTCAGGCAATGCAAGGCATGTTTACTCCCGCGGGGAGCTGGTGGTCAAAGACGGCCAGTGGATTGGTAAGACCGGGCGTGGCCGTTTCCTCAAACGGGTGGCAAATGCCGGGGGCTTCGCCTGATGGCCACTCCGGTTGCTGCCGTCGACACCCACCTCTATAACGCCGATCTTGCCCCCACTCCGCCGGAAAAACGTACCTGGAACACTTACAATTACATCGCACTGTGGTTCTCCATGTCGATGGAGGTCACCACCTACATGCTGGCCTCTTCGCTCATTGCCGGCGGCATGAATTGGAAGCAGGCTCTTTTCACCATCCTCATGGGCAATCTGATCGTGCTCGCACCCATGCTCCTCAATGCGCATGCCGGCGCCAAATACGGAATTCCCTTCCCGGTTTTTGTGCGCGCCAGCTTTGGCGCCCTGGGTGCAAATATTCCCGCCATGCTGCGTGCGCTGGTGGCCTGCGGCTGGTTCGGGATTCAGTCCTGGCTGGGCGGCCAGGCGATCGCCGCCATGATTCACGTCGTGTGGCCGGCTACGGCGAGTATGCCCGTGGTCTTGTGGGCCAGCTTTCTTGGCTTTTGGCTGCTCAACATGTATGTGGTCTGGCGTGGCGTCGAGTCGATCCGCTTCCTGCAGAGTTATTCCGCGCCTTTCATGCTGGTGATGTCGCTGACGCTCCTGTTCTGGATGCTGCACAAGGCCGGCGGCGTCGGGCCCATGCTCTCCGCGCCCAGCCAGTTTCATTCCACAGGCAGCTTTTTCAAGTTCTTTTTTCCCTCGCTGACGGCGATGGTCGGTTACTGGGCAACGCTGTCGCTCAATATCCCCGACTTCACCCGCTACGCCAAGTCGCAGGACTCGCAGATTGTCGGCCAGGCGTTTGGCTTGCCGGTCGCGATGGTGCTCTATTCCTTCATCGGGATTGCCTGCACCTCAGCTTCGGAAGTGATCTTCGGTGAGCCAGTGTGGTCGCCCATCACTCTGCTGGGAAAGTTCCACCAGCCTGTGGCCGCGCTCCTCGCGCTGGTCGCGGTACTGGTGGCCACGCTGAACGTGAACATCGGGGCCAACGTGGTCTCTCCTTCGAATGACTTCGCCAATCTCGCGCCCCGCCTGATCAGCTTCCGCACCGGGGGGCTCATCACCGGTTTCCTCGGCCTGGCAATGATGCCCTGGAAGCTGATGAGCACCTTCGGCAGCTACATATTCGGCTGGCTCGTCGGTTATTCCGCCCTGCTCGGCCCCGTTGCCGGCATCATGGTGGCAGACTACTTCCTGATTCGCGGGACGCATCTTGACGTTGCTTCGCTCTATCATCGCGGCGGCCCATACGAATACTCGCGCGGATTCAATCCTCGGGCAGTAGTGGCGCTGGTGGTAGGCGTATTCCTCGCCCTGATCGGGCTCGTGGCTCCCGCTGTTCGCTTTCTTTACGACTACGCATGGTTCGTCGGCTTCTTTGTCTCCGCCGGAATTTATTACGCGATGATGCTGCGCTGGAAGCCAATATCACAGCCAACCGTTCTAACGGCGGAATGACAGCCTGCACAGCCGCCGCGCTCAACCAAAGACGCAAGCTTCCGCTTTTGTCATCCCCAACCAGTCTGACTTGCCTTGCGGCAAGTTTAGGCAGCAATGAACATGAGCAACAGAATTGTCATCCCGACCGGAGCGAAGCGATGTGGAGAGCCTGTCCTGAGCAAGGTCGAAGCAGACATGCAGTTTGCTCATCTGGCAACGATTTTGTCATCCCAGCGAAGCCGACCTGTCCCGGCGTGCCGTGGAGGGCTCTGCAGTTTCTTTCCCGGCCGCTTGTTTCCATGAAACAGACCAGTGCCTTCATAAGGAGGGATCCATGCGCCGAACTCTGACCGTCTTCTCGTTTCTTGCGATCATGGCCATTGCCTCAGCGGAAGACCGCTCCTACGGCCGTTCCATGGTGGTCACACCCTACGGCATTGTCGCCACCAGCTACGTCCAGGCTTCGCAGGCCGGCGCGCGCATTCTGGAGCAGGGCGGCTCCGCCATTGATGCCGGGATTGCTGCGAACGCCGTTCTCGGCGTAGCCGAGCCCATGATGAATGGCATCGGGGGCGATCTCTTCGCCATTTATTGGGAAGCCAAAACCGGCAAGCTCTACGGCCTGAATGCCAGCGGTTGGGCTCCGCAAGCACTCACCATCGAGCACCTGGAAGCAAAGGGCATCCATGAAATGCCGCAGTCGGGTATCGATTCGGTAACCGTGCCTGGTGCAGTGGACGGCTGGACCAAGCTTCATGACCGTTTCGGCAAGCTACCCTGGGGCGATCTGTTCCAACCCGCAATCTTTTATGCCTCACATGGCTACGCTGTGCCCGAAGCCATCCAGGAATACTGGGAAGGAGCCGCGCCCGATCTGGCGGCCTATCCCGAAAGCGTTCGCGTCTACCTGCCCGGGGGCAAGGCGCCGGCTCTCGGCCAGATCTTTCGCAATCCCGATTTAGCCGCTGCGCTAACCCTCATTGCCCAGAAAGGCGAAGGCGTCTTCTACAAGGGCGAGATCGCGCAGGCCATTCTCAAAACCTCCTCCGAGTTGGGCGGCACGATGACCGCGGCTGACCTGAGCCAATACGCCGCAGAATGGGTAGAGCCAATCTCTACTAAGTATCGTGACTGGACCGTCTATGAGCTGCCACCCAACGGCGATGGCATGGCCGCGCTCGAGATGCTCAACATCATGGGGCAGTCGGCGCCCTCGCCGGAAGGACCGCTGAGCGCATCAGAGCTCCACACCAGGATCGAGGCAATGAAGTTGTCCTACGCTGACGTAAAAGCCTATGATGGCGATCCGCGATTCGCTACCATCCCGGTGGCAAAACTGTTGTCCAAAGAATACGCCGCCAAGCGCGCCGCCCTGATCGATCCCAACAAGGCCAACTGCACCGTCGCTCCCGGGGCATTGCCCCGCAGCGACACGACTTACCTCTCGGTCGTCGACCGCGAAGGCAATATCCTCTCGCTCATCCAGAGCAACTACGAAGCCTTCGGGTCCGATGTCACCGTCAAGGGAATGGGTTTCGCACTTCAGGACCGTGGCGGTCTCTTCTCTATGGACCGCAAATCACCGGACGCGCTTGCCGGACACAAGCGGCCCTTTCACACCATCATTCCCGCGTTCATGGAGCGCGGCGACCAGCACATCGGTTTCGGCATCATGGGCGGCATGAATCAGCCCCTGGCCCATGCTCAGTTTGTTTCCAACGTGGTGGACTACCACATGAATATCCAGGCAGCGATGGAAGAGGCGCGCTTCACCGTGAGCCGAAAGCTGGGCTGCAACATCCTGATTGAATCCCGCGTCCCGCCAGACTCTCTCGCCAGGCTTCGCGAGATGGGGCACGTGCTGGAGGTACGCAAGGAATATTCCACCACCATGGGCCGCGGCCAGGCGGTGCTTCATGACAGCACCCGCAACGTAAACTTTGGAGCCTCAGAACCGCGGGCCGATGGCGCTGCCATCCCGGAAACAAAATAACGACTTACCAGATCGTGCAACGACGGACCGGGGCCATCGGCTGACCGGCCTTGCACGAGAAGGCACGCTGAAATTCCGGCATATTGCGCACCACGCCGTTCGCGCGAAACTCTGCCGGTGCGTGCGGGTCGGTTTGCATCCGCAGCCGCAAATCCTCAGGACGATCGTTCTCGCACCAGTTCTGGCCATAGGAAACAAAGAACTGCTGCTCGGGAGTCAGGCCCCCATACTCGGCGCTTCCCTTCTTCTCCACGTTCAACCCGCTCTTTTGCGCCTGGTTCATCCACGCAAGGAAGGCCAGTTTGAGTCCCCCGAGGTCGGCGATGTTTTCGCCCAGTGTTAGTTCGCCATTGACGTGCAGATTGCCTACCCCGACAAACCCGTTATATTCCTGCACCAGGCATTCGGTACGCTCCTTGAATTGCTTTGCGTCCGCGGCCGACCACCAGGCTTCGAAATTTCCCTTCCCATCAAACTGGCGGCCCTCGTCGTCGAAACCGTGCGTCAATTCATGGCCGATGATTGCACCCACCGCGCCATAGTTGGCCGCATCATCCTGGCTGGGATCGTAGAAGGGCGGCTGCAAAATGCCCGCAGGAAAATTGATGTCGTTCATCTGCGGGCTGTAATATGCATTCACCGTCGGTGGGCTCATGCCCCATTCATCGCGGTCCACGGGTTTGCCGATCTTGGCGATCTCTCGTGCCTGCTCGAAGGCATCTGCCCGCAAAGCATTACCCAGCGCGTCGCCCCGGATAATCTTCAACGAAGAGTAATCGCGCCATTTATCTGGATATCCGACCTTATTGGCGACCTCGTGCAGCTTCTCCTCTGCGCGCGCCTTGGTCGCCGGCGTCATCCAGTCCAGTTGCTCGATGTCGCGCCCCATGGCGGCTTCCACAGTGTGGACCAACTCCAGGGTTCGCTGCTTGTCGTTGAGACTGAATCGCTGCTGGACGTAGACCTGGCCCAGCGCTTCTCCTAGCCCGTCGTCAGTAGCGGACACGCACCGTTTCCACCTGGGCTTCTGCTCCGGTTGTCCATCCAGAATTTTGCCGTAGAAAGCGAACGCCTCCTTATCCAGTGCCTGCGGCAGCGCGGTCCCGGGCAGGTGGCGGATGACAGCCCATCGCAGATACGTTTTCCAGTCATCGAGGGAGGTCGTCATAAGCAGGTGGTTCAGGCCGGCAAAATACTCCGGTTCCGTCACATTGAGCGATTCCACGGTGGGCACGTGATCCGCGCGCAAGAACTGCGCAAAGTTGAAAGCCGGCGTGCTGCTGTCGAACTTTGCCAGCTCCATCTTGTGGTAAAGGCGCGCCGGATCTCGCCGCTCCACGGCGCTGAGAGAAAAGCCTGCCATCGTTGTCTCAACGGTAAGCACTGTGGCTGCATCTTTTGCCGCCTGTCCCTTGCTTTCGCCCAGCAACTCAAAAGTCCGTGCGATGTGTGCCAGATATTGCGCTCTTACTTTGACGGTATCGGCATCCTGGCGCTCGTAGTACCCCTTCTCCGGCAAGCCCAGATCAAGTTGGTCAAACACCGCAATCTGCTGCGTCGCGTCTTTATAATCCTGGTCGGACCCGAAAGCGAACAAGGTGTTCACCCCAACCCCATCGAAGTAGGCTGTAAGCTCCGGTAGCTGCTCCTTCGATTGGAGCGCCGCGACCCGATCGAGCAGGGGCTGCAACGGCTGAAACCCTTGCCGGTCGATCGCGTCCACGTTCATGCACGTCGCATAATAGTCCCCAATTTTTTGCTCATTTGCGGTTCGCGCACTTCCGCCCGCCGCCGCATGCTCCAGTATCCCTTTCAGTACCTGCAGGTTCTGATCGCTCAACTCATTGAATTGGCCGTAGGAAGATTCGTCTGCCGGAATCGGATTTTGTTTCAGGTAATTGCCGCACGAATACTGATAGAAATTCACGCATGGATCAACGCGGGTATTCATCAGTTTAGGGTCAAGCGCCTTGAGTGTCTTCGGAGGCGCCTGCTGCGCTAAGGCAGGCGCCAGCGCGGCGGCGAGCAACAAGAAAGATATAGCACGCGGCATCACAAGTCTCCGGGGCGAGGTACGCTCAGCGTGCTTCTGTGGTTCAGGCGTGCGGCCAAGCTGTACGCTTTCCTAATATCTCATCTTGTGGACAGGCGGGAACAGCAGGCGGGAACAGCAGCCGATCGCTATCGTCCCTTGTGCTTCACCGCTGCTGGACACATTTTGCTGCTATAACTTGAAAATAGCCTTTGCTTCTGTGTGAGCGAAGCGCACGGGATTTGTGAGGTATACTGACCTCCAATGTCAGGCTACGGCTCCAACCGGAAAGCACTCTGGAAGCTGCTGGGCATTCTTTGCTGTGTCCTGATCGCGTGTGCTGCTGGGATTCAGGCAGCGCACATCCATCCAGATGGGCAAACCGCCCAATCCCTTTGCGCCCTTTGTCACATCGCTCACGTAGCCGTACAAGTGCCCGTTCCGCAGGTTTTGCCCGGTGGATTAGTGGTTGTCGCCAGCCTAATACCCTCGGCATCGCCTAAGCGAGCGCGGCATCTCTCTGTGTTCTCTCTCTTCACCCGGCCTCCGCCTGTGGACTTAGCTTTCGCTTAGAGCAAAGTCAAGTCACAACACAGGATCTATGGAGGCCCTTATGCTGGGGCGCAACCGTAATCTGAAGAAACACCACCTGCTGTGGGTGATGCTCGGCTTTTTCTGCTGCGCACTCATCACGTTGGGCGGAGTCGCGCAGGTTGTACACACGCACGCGGATGGACACGCCGTCCACTCCGATTGCGCACTGTGCCACACCGCCCACCAGGTCACGCAACCCGCTGTTTCTCATGCTCTGCCATGCACTGTCGTGGTTGTGGCAAGGGTGTCGGCTGCCCCAAGGCCGGCGCGCACGCAGATCTATTCTCTCTTCTCTCTCTTCACCCGGCCTCCTCCTCAAAAGACTGCAAACGCTTAGCAGCTCTGTTTCACAAATCAGCGACATCACAGGAGGCTTCCTATGCGTACGCCTACGCGCGGCATGCTCGCGTTTCTATTACTTTTTCTATTTTCGGCGATCCCCTGGACCGTCCAGGCGCAATCCAACACCGGCTCTCTGGCTGGAACCGTCACCGATCCGTCTGGCGCGGTCGTTCCTGGCGCCTCGGTTTCGATCGAGAACCCAGTCAGCCAATACTCGCGTACAACCGCTACCAATTCGGCCGGTCAGTACCAGTTTTCTAACATCCCGTTTAACCCCTACCACGTGGTGGTCTCTGCATCGGGCTTTGCCTCGACTGCGCGCGATGTCGACGTGAGGTCTACTGTGCCGGTGACTGCAGCCTTTTCTTTGAAGGTTGGCAGTGCTTCCAGTACGGTGACAGTCGAAGGCAGCCAGGATCTGCTCGAGAATGACCCCACTTTTCATACTGATTTGAGCCGCGACCTTTTCCAGAAGGTGCCACTGGAGAGCCAGTCTTCTACGCTAAGCTCACTCGTGACCCTGTCCACTCCAGGCGTCGCCGCCGACTCCAACGGCTTGTTTCATGGGCTGGGTGATCATGCATCCAACTCATTTTCCATCGACGGCCAGTCGATCACAGACCAGCAAAGCAAAGTCTTCTCCAACCAGCTACCCGTCAGCTCCATTCAATCCATTGAGGTGATCAGCGGCGCCCCGCCGGCAGAATACGGCGGAAAAACCAGCCTGGTGATCGTCGCTACCACCCGCTCCGGGGAGGGCCTTACCAAGCCTACGGGTTCTGTTTACGGCTCCTATGGAACCTTCGGCTCCGCCTCCGCTGGCGGCGAACTCGGCTACGGGCAGCAGAATTGGGGCAACTTCCTCTCTGTAGATTTGCTCAACACCGGACGCTTCCTCGATCCAGCCGAGTTCGCCGTCTTCCACGACAAGGGAAACGAGCAAAATATCTTCGATCGCGTCGACTACACGTTTACGCCGCATGACTCAGTGCATCTGGATCTGAACTACAGCCGCTCATGGTTTCAGACTCCCAACGCCTATGACAATCTGAACGTGCAAAATGTGATCGCCGGCGGAACCAGTGCCAACCCCACGTTTGGGGATGTAGGCGATGCCGATCAGCGCTCCAAGATTGAGACCTTCAATATCTCGCCGACTTACACGCGAATCATCGGAAGTAATGCTGTCTTCAACTTCGGCGCCTTTGCCCGCAAGGACCAGTACAACTATTTTCCCAGCGGCAACCCTCTGGCCGATCTTGGACCGCCGAACCTGCAGACATCCTCTATCTCCCAGATCCGCACCCTTTTGAATACCGCGGTTCACAGCGATCTCTCTTACACCAAGGGGATAAACAACATCAAAATTGGAGCCCAGTACGGGCAGACGTTCCTGCGCGAGAGCGACAATCTGGGCATCGTTGACAGCACCCTCAATTCGCCCTGTACAGACATCAACGGCAATTCCCTGCCGGGATACTCGAGCCCCAATGACTGCGATGGCGTCACCAGCTTTCCTAACGGGAATTACCTACCGGTGCTGGCGCCTTACGATCTCACTCGCGGGGGTGGGGAGTACTACTATCAAGGCCGAGCCGATATCAAGGAGCTTGCTCTGTATATCGAGGATCAGATCAAGACGGGAAACTGGCTCTTCAATCTTGGCATCCGCGGGGATCTGTACAACGGTCTGGCGGTACAACGCCAGGCCGAGCCGCGCGTGGGCATTGCGTACAACGTCAAGCGGACCAGCACCGTGCTTGCCGTCTCTTACGCGCGAACCCTGGAAACGCCGTTCAACGAAAACCTCGTTCTGTCGAGCCAGGGATGCACGAATGCAGTGCTTGCGCCACTGCTGCTCTGCACCGCGAGCGTGACGGGTTCCCCCGTTTCCGCAACTCTAGAGCCCGGTTTCCGCAACGAGTTCCACGCCAGCGTGCAGCAGGCTTTCGGCAAACACGCTGTAATCAGCGGCGAATATATCTGGAAGTACACCCATAACGCCTTCGACTTCAGCGTGCTGGGCAACACCCCCATTACCTTCCCCATCGACTGGCATAACTCGAAAATCCCGGGTTTCGCGATCCGCGCGGAAATCCCCCAAACCCATGGCTTCAGCGCCTATTTCGTAACCTCCTCGGTTGCGGCCCGCTTCTTTCCGCCGCAGATCGCCGGAGCCGGCGCAACCAGCGGGGTTGCCCCGGGAACCGCTCTCTATCCGTTCCGTATCGATCACGACGAAAAGTTCAACGAAACCACCCATGCCCAGTATCAAATTCCTGGAACAAGATTCCTCAGGCCGTGGGTATCCTTCAATTGGCGCTTCGATTCGGGGCTGGTCGCCGGGTCGGTGCCTTGTTATAACCCCGTTTCGAATGATCCAAACACCGCTTGCGGCGATACCTCAACCACACTCAATGGTCAACCGGCCGTTGACCTGAGTGGATTGACCGCGGATGAGGAGTTCCAAGCAGGGCTAACCTGCGATGGAATCAAAGCTACTCCGACAACTCCTTTACCAACGCCTTGCCTGGCTTCGCAATACACCTCGAACCTGGTGAGCATTCCGGCTCCGGGTACCGGCAACAATGACCATAATCCCCCGCGCATCGCGCATCGAAGTCTTTTCGATGCTTCCATTGGAGAAGACAATCTCTTCAAAGGCGACAGATACCGATGGAGCCTTCAACTGACTGGCATCAACCTTGCCAACAACTACGCTCTCTATAACTTTCTTTCAACGTTCAGCGGGACGCACTACGTAACTCCGCGAACGTTATCGGCACAAGTGGGTTTCCACTTCTAGCCCTGTCCAGCACTCACTGTCTTTTCTGGCTCTTCAGGACGGCGCGATTGTGCCGTCCTGAAGGCGAACTTCCGGAAAGGAGGCGTTTGTGCCGAAGACCATCGATCCTGGCCGGGGCAACCGGCGCAAGGTACGACAGGTGCGTTGGACGCGCGTCGAAATCATCAGTGCAATTCTGCTCTTGCTGGTACTCATCGGCGAGATCATCTGTATTGCGTTATGGCTTACGGAGCATTCGCCAGACTAATACGCGGCAACCGCAGACCAGTCCCGCAGGGATGGAATAATCTGTGCGGCAGTACCGGGCACGACACTAAAAAACGGGGTCCCCCGCAGGGGCGGCACAAAACCAGCCTCACTCCGCAGCCGCAAATCCACGCTTCTTCGTTGAACAACTCCAACCTCTTCGCAAATCGATCTGCACGAAGAAAACTCGGCGCCTCTAGCTTTCGCTCGTCTCGGCACTCGGAAGGCGAATAGAAAAAGCGGCCCCATTGGGCACGCGAGGCTTTAGGCTGATCGCGCCATCGTGCGCTTCCACGGCCCATTTCGCAATCGCCAGCCCGAGGCCCGCGCCTCCCGCGTCACGTGTCCTTCCCTCGTCTACGCGGTAGAACCGGTCAAACACACGTTCTGCTTTGTCTTCCGGAATCCCGGGACCTTCATCTTCAATCACAACCTCAACAAAACCTTGCCTTGGTGCAGCCGTCTCATCGTCACGTAATGTCAGACGGGTCGTACTTCCCGCCGGAGAGTATTTCACGGCGTTGTCCAGCAAGTTGATGACCGCCATACGAAGAAAGCCGCGGTCTGCAAAGACCCTTAGTTGGCTATTACCTTCTACAATGATCGTTTGCTTTTTCTCTTCCGCAAGCACACCTACCACGGTTACAGATTCCTGAATCAGATCGTTGAGAGTGAAGCTTGTGCGATGCAGTTGTACTTCCCCGGAATCGGCGTGGGCGATGGTAAGCAAGGTGTCGATCATCGACGTCAGCCTTGCCACTTCTTCGAGCATGCTGCCGATAATATCGCGGTATCGTTCCGCACTTTGCTTTTCCTGCAAACCCACTTCGCCAACGCTGCGTATCGCAGCCAAGGGTGTCCGCAATTCGTGCGCCACGTCGGAAGTAAAATGCTGCAATTTCTCAAACGATTCGCCCAGGCGGGCAAGTAAATCATTCAGCACGCGCGCCATGTGACCAAATTCGTCATCGGGATTATCGACGGGAATTCGCTCCTTCAGCCGCCGTGCTGTGATCTGTTCGGTCTGCCGGGCCATTTGCTCGAGCGGATTGAGTGCCTTACCCGCAATGCGATAGCCGGCAAATCCGGCCGCGACTAAGGCAACCGGCACAGCCAGGAGAAGCAAACCAACAAATTCGAATAGACGATCGCGCAGAGGATCTGTGCTGTAGCCAAGGCGGATCAGCAGTGGTTTGCCATTCATGTAATGCAGATGGCTGATCGCCAGAACTCGTGTCCCATCCTCGAGTCGCACCGTCTCTGCCTTATACCCAACGTCGCCTTCTTGAGGCAGGGGGGCCGATCCCAGCATCATGTTGCCCAGCCGCTCATTGCGGAACAGCACTTCGCCATCGGGACTCAGCACTTCCATGTAGCGATCGAGCAGGAGGCGCGATTGCGGATGACTGTGGTAGTCCTCGTGCAGCAACAGACGGCCATCGGGCGAAAAATAGAGCAGGCCCTCGACAGTCTCCAGGTCCTCTATTTCTGCGTGGTGCAGTTGGTCGCGGAGCTGCCAGTACTGCAGAGCGCACGCGCCACAGATATAAACAGCGAGTACCGCGCCGAAGATACCCACATACCAGAGCGTAAGCCGGTCGCGGATGTACCTCGGCCGAAGCCGCACTATCTCTCCTCTTCCCTGCGCAGGATAAAGCCCAGGCCACGAACCGTATGCAGCAGCTTCACAGAGAAGGGATCATCCAGCTTTTTTCGTATGCGGGCGATGTGCACATCGATGACATTGTCGAGCGAAGTATAGCGAACCGTGGTCTTCCATACATCGCGCGCCACCATCTCTCGTGAGACGACCGATCCACTGTTGAGCAGCAGATACTCCAGCAAATCAAATTCACGCCCCGTAAGATCCAGGGCTACGCTCCCCCTCGTGGCGACCCGCCCGCTTACATCCATCTTAAGATCTGCCAGTTGAAGCACTGAGCTGGCCTCTGGATGAGCCCGCCTGTGCAGCGCCCGGACGCGCGCCAGCAGTTCAGGAAAGGCAAACGGTTTCACCAGGTAGTCGTCCGCGCCCGCATCCAGGCCTCGCACACGATCATCCACAGAGCCACGCGACGTGAGTATCAGGACCGGAGTTCGGTAACCGCTACGGCGAAGCTCCCGCAATGTTTCGAGGCCGCCCTGGCGCGGAAGCATTACGTCAAGGAGTACCAGGTCGAACGCCGAGTTCCTTAGTTGGCGAATTCCCGTTTCTCCCGAATCGGCAACCGCAACCTCGTATCCGTTGCCCTGTAGTCCTTCGGCAATGGCGTCCGCCAGTTTGCGCTCGTCCTCGATCAGCAGAATGCGCAAGGCATGGTCCGGCCGCTGTTGGCTTACCGCGCTCATTCTTCAAACTTTATCGCAGTCCCGCGGCAACCGGTACGGAGGCCCCAAGACTTCAGGCAAACTTCAGAATTCCGTAAGGCGAAGGCGTGGTGTGATCGCAAAGCCGGGCCAATACCCGCTGAGGATTACGGAAATGCAGAAGACGCTGGTTTCAAAAATAGCAATCTTTGCTCTTGGAGCTGCAGGTCTCCCGATAGGCGCCGGTGCAGCTTACGCTCAGTCTGCCACGCTGCCTGATCTCACCGTACTTCCTGTGCGCTTCGTCCATTCGGTTGATTCCAGAAAGGCCAGGGTGGGTGACACCGTGACCGCGAAGACGATGCAGGTAATCTCTCTGCCATCCGGGGATCGCATTAAGAAGGGCACCCTCGTCATCGGCCACGTCACGGCCGTCGATTCCTATCGCTTCGACACAACCCCCTACGCACACCAGAAGCCTTCGCTGATTTCGATTCATTTCGACAAGATTCAGCAGGGCGAGAACGGCATTCCCGTCAGCTTATTCGTGCGCGCGATTGCAGGCTCCATCGACTCCCAGGAGGCCGCCTTCCCGCAGCACACCAACGACACAGATACCCTGGGGACAATCGTTTTGATTGGGGGCACCAGTTACTCGCCGCTCGACAAAATGATCCAGACGGAAGATGGCGACGCGATCGCTTATAACCGCGGGGATGGACTTTTCGCCAGGTTGCTGCCTGCAGGGTCGAATGGCGCGGGGAGTTCCTTCGCGTGCCAGGGAACAACAACTGAGCAGTCCGTTGCCATCTTCTCTCCCGATGCGTGCGGCCTCTATGGCTTTCCAGGAAACTACATGCCCGACAACGGACATGACGGCGGTACCTTTACGCTTGCCGCTCGCGGGCGCTCGGCGAAACTGCCTGCAGGAAGCACGGCCCTTCTACAGGTTAACTAGGCCCATGATGAATTTGGTCCCGAAAAAGGGCAGGAGTGGATGAGGCTGCTTCTGCCTGGACTAACCTTGTGGTGCATAATCCTGCTCCAGTTTTCCAGTGTCGCGCGTGCGCAGTCCTCTAAGCTCGATCCGGTGTCCGCTGCCCAGGCGGGCCCACCCGGGCGATCTCTATCCTCAAACGACGCCCTGGAGAGAAGGCCAACGGTTGCCCTCACCCTGACCGATGCGGAGACACGCGCTTTGCGCAATCAGCCGCGGATCCAGGCCGCGCAGCTCCGCACCCAGGCGGCGGGCAGAGAAATCTCGGCATACAGATCGGGATATTTCCCGCAGGCATACGGAAATGTCACCGCCGTGGAGGCTAATGGGGATACCGCGGTTGCGGCCGGGGCCCTCACCACCTCAAGTATTTCCACCCGCACTGCCGCGGGAGCTTCCCTGCTGCAGATGATTACGGATTTCGGACACACGTCGAACCTCGTCCACGCAGCGCGTTTTCAGGGAAAAGCCACCGCACAGAACGAAGAAACTACGCGCCAGGCGATTCTTTCGGCGGTGCAGAGCGCCTATTTTGTTACCGAAGCCGCCCAAAGTGTGCGCCAGACCGCCCAGTCCGTTCTCGACTACAGGCGTCTGACGCTGCACCAGCTTTCGGCGCTTGCGCAAAGCCAGCTCCGATCGACTCTGGATGTACAGTTTGCGCAGGTTCTGGTTTCTGAAGCGGAACTTGCGGTTGTCCGGGCGCAGACAAACGTCGAAAAAGCGCAAGCCCAGTTGACGGCTGCCATGGGGGAAGAGCAGGCGGTGAATTTCACCTTGCAGGACGAACCTCTGCCCGCGGTCCCCGATCCGGATCCGGCGAATTATGTGGCGGAAGCGATCGCCGATCGCCCCGACCTGAAGGCGCTTCACCTTCATAGTCAATCCGAAATGAGCCAGGCACGGGCTGAACGCGACCTTAACTACCCGACGCTCAACGCCCTGGCAACGGGTGGCGAGGTCCCGATCCACGATTCGACCATCCACCGGGAGTATGGCGCGGTAGGCGTCAATCTCAACATCCCGATCTTCAATGGCAGGCAATATTCGGAGCGCGCTGCAGCAGACAACCTGGAAGCCAGAGCGGCGGACAAAGATGCCTCTTCCCTGGAAGTGAATATCGTGCGCGACGTGCGCATGACCTGGGCCGATGCCCGCGACGCCTATCTACAGATTGCGGTAACGCAGCGGCTTTTGGAGGAAGCAAACGTTGCCATGCGCCTGGCGCAGGCCAGATACGATGCGGGCCTGGGAAGCATCGTCGAGCTGAATCAGGCCCAGCTTAATCAGACGTCGGCCCTGATCGGCGCCGCGACCGCAAAGTTCGACTACCAACGTGCGATGAGCGCGTTTCACTTCACCTTGGGTGATCTGCACTAGGAGAAAAGCGTGCCAGAAATCAGAGGCAAGGAACCATGGGCGGCCGCGCTGGTTGCAGTCGCCGTCTGTGCAAGTGGCTGCTCCGCCCGCACAAGTGCAGCCCCGCAGGAACTCGCCGTGGTGCCGGCAAGCAGGGCCGTACGCATGGATATGCGTAACGACGTGACCCTGACTGCTGAACTCCAGCCCTTTTACGAGGTGGATGTGATGGCCAAGGAAGCTGGGTACATACGTCACATGCTGGTTGACATCGGCGACCACGTCAGGACCGGCCAACTCATCTGCGTCCTGGAAATTCCCGAGCTTCAGGATGAGTTGCAGAGCGCCAAGGCGGATGTACTCACCGCCGCTGCCGAGCAGTCCGCTGCTGAACAAGATCACAAGCGAGCCATCGCTTCCGAAGCCATCGCCCATCTCTCCTTCACGCGAATTCTTGACGTCTCGAAGAGGGAGCCAGGCCTGATCCCTCTACAGGAAGTGGATGTAGCTCATTCCCGTGATCTCGAAGCCGAGGCTCAGGTAGCATCATCCGAACAGAAAGCCCAGGCCGCTGCAAGCCGTCTGCAGGCAGCCAAAGCCAACCTCGACCACGAAAACGCTCTGTTCGCGTACACCCGGATCGTGTCCCCGTTCGATGGAATCATCACCAGACGCTATGCCAGCGATGGGGCCATGATCCAGGCGGGCACATCTTCCAGCACACAAGCGATGCCGGTCGTGCATGTAGCTCAGGACGATGTCCTCCGCCTGATGTTGCCGGTACCGGAAGCGGACGCGGGCACCATACGAGACGGCGAGCCCGTCTCCGTCACCGTTCCCGCGCTGCACCGTTCCTTCTCCGGCAAGGTCACGCGTTTTGCCGGGCAGGTACAGATGTCGACTCGAACCATGACCGCCGAGGTAGACGTGAAGAACCCGCATCGCGATCTGATTCCGGGAATGTACGCACAGGTGGAATTGACCCTGGCCGAGGCTCCGCAGACGATTGCGCTTCCGGTAGGAGCCATCGACGGCGCCGGAAACGCAAGCAAGGTTCACGTGATCGACCCGGCCGGGGTTGTACATACGCGAACCGTGGTTACGGGGATCCAAACGCCCCAGTTCGTCCAGATCGTTTCAGGTATCGAGCCCGGTGAGGCAGTCGTAACCGGAAACCTGTCAGCAATTCAGGATGGAGAACGGGTGCAGCCAAGATTCGAATAAGATCCGCCCACTCGCTCATCAATTGAGGATTTTCCATGTCGCGCTTTGCCATTCGCACGCCTTATCTCATCGTCGTTGCCTGCCTCATCACCATAGTGCTGGGCGTGAGCAGCGTTGTGCGCATGCCGGTCGATATGTTTCCTGCCATGAACGTGCCGGTGGTGATCGTTGCCACTTTCTATTCGGGGATGCCGCCCGAACAGGTGGAGGGCAACATCACCTACCACCTCGAGCGCTTCTTTACCCTGGCCAGTGGAATCGACCACATCGAGTCTCGTTCACTCAACGGCGTCAGCATCATCCGCGTGTACTTCCAGCCCGACACCAATGCCGACACCGATGCCGCCACCATCGCCAACCTGGCGGTCTCGGACATGAAAGATCTTCCTCCAGGCACACTGCCGCCGGTTGTGCTCAAGTCAGACGCATCCAGCCTTCCCGTTTGCCTGGTAACCATGAACGGTGCGGGGATGAGCGACGGCGCACTGAAGGACATTGCGCAGAATTTCGTCCGCAACCAGTTGGCTGGGGTTCCGGGGGCCTCGATTCCTCAACCCTTCGGCGGTCCATGGCGCCAAATACAGTTCTACGTTGACCCTTACAAGCTGGAAGCACGGCAACTCAGCCCTATGGACGTGGTGCGCGCTCTCAACCAGTCCAACCTGGTCCTTCCCGCAGGTGACGTTCAGATCGGCAATCTCGACTACGACATTTACTCCAACGCGCAGTTCAATCTTAAGGATGCGGCGCAATACCCCATCAAGATGAACGGCGAAAATCCGGTCCTGATGTCGGACGTTGGAGAATTGAAAGATGCGCACGCCCTCCAGTACAACGTCGTCCACGTCGACGGGCAGCGGTCTGTCTATCTGCCCGTACTGAAACAAGGTGGCAACTCGAATACCATCGCGGTGGCCAATGGCGTACGGGCCATGCTGAAGCATCTTGTCGATGTGCCGGCGGCCATGCATACCAACGTGGTATTTGACCAGTCCCGATTTGTGAAAACCGCAATCGAGACGCTACTCCACGAAGGCGGCATCGGACTCTTCCTGACCTGCGTCATGATCCTGATTTTCCTCGGCAGCCTGCGCGCCACAGTCGCCGTCTTCTTTTCCATCCCGCTCTCCGTTCTCGCGACTTTCATCATCCTGCAGATGAGTGGGTCGTCGATCAACAGCATGGTGCTCGGGGGTCTGGCCCTCGCGCTTTCCCGGCTCATCGACAATTCCGTTGTGGTTCTGGAGAACATCTACCGTCATCTGGAAATGGGCGAGTCCCAGGTGGCAGCAGCAGAAAACGGGGGCCGCGAGGTCGCCCTCCCCGTGCTGGCCTCAACCCTCACAACCGCCGTTGTGTTCTTTCCTGTCACCCTGTTGGCCGGCGTGAGCAAGTTCCTCTTTACCGCAATGGCGCTCGCCGTCGTTATCTCGCTAGCGGCTTCCTTCGTCGTTGCCATGACGGTGGTGCCGCTCTTCTGCTCCAGGTATCTGAAGCTTAACAACCCGGAATTCATCTCCGAGACTGATTCCGCGGAAGCTCGCACGCTCAGCGGAAAAGCCGGTTGGGCTACCCGGTTCAACAACGCGTTCAACGCCCGTTTTGAACACATGCTGGCTCGCTATGAACGTCTGGTCCACCGTGTATTGCGGCGCCCGGTGTTTGTTCTGGCCGTCTTTGGGGCGCTCTTCCTGGTCAGCCTATCTCTCTACGCTTTCCTTGGATTTTCTTATTTCCCTCAAACCGACGCGGGTCAGTTCGTCATCAACATCAAGGCCCCTTCGGGAACCCGCCTCGCCGTTACAGAACAGAAGTTCGCCCGGGCGGAGCAGCTCATCCGGCAGGCAATTGCCCCCCGCGACCTGTCGATCATCGTGGACAACATCGGCGTCGACAATGGTTTTTCCGCGGTCTATACACCGAACGCCGCAATGCATACCGGCTTCATCCAGGTGGGGCTCACGCCAGATCACCACATCGGGAGTTATACCTACATCCGCAGGATCAAGCGTGTGCTGGCGAGCCAGATGCCCGAATTGTCCTCCTATTTCTCAACCGGGAGTCTAGTCGACGCGGTCGTGAATATGGGCGCTCCAGCGCCGATTGACATCCAGATCTCCGGCGCCAATCTGGCCTCTGATAATCAGGTCGCCCAGCAGATCGTTGACAAACTGCGCACATCCTCCAGGATCGCCGACGTCTTCATGCCCCAGGACCTTGACTATCCTTCGCTGCGCATCAATGTCAATCGGCTCCACGCCGCCAAACTGGGCTTGAGCGAAAGAGAAGTCCTTGACAACGTAATTACCTCCCTGACGTCGAACCAGATGATCGCTCCCAACCTCTGGATCGACAACAAGAATGGAAACAATTATTTCCTGACCGTCCAGTATCCGGAGTCGCAAATACGGAATGTCCAGGATCTTGAGTCCATTCCCTTGCACGCTAGTGGAATCACCCAGCCTACGCGCCTCGGCATGGTTGCGGACATTGCACCCATGCGCGCCCCCACCGAGGTGGACCATTACCAGATCCGCCGCAAGCTCGATATCTACGTAAGACCGGCTTCCGAAGATCTCGGAGCCGCTGACAGCGAGGTGCAAAATGTGCTGGAACCCTTGCACATTCCGGATAACGTAACCGTAACGGTCCATGGAAGTGCCGAAGCAATGCACGCGTCATTTCGGAGTTTCAGCATCGGACTGCTTCTTTCCGTAATCCTCCTCTACCTGATCCTGGTGGCGCAGTTCCGTTCCTTCGTGGATCCACTGATTATTCTGCTGGCGCTCCCGCCAGGTATCATCGGAGTTCTCATTACCCTGGTCGTCACCGGTACGACGATGAACGTCATGTCGTTGATGGGCGTGATCATGCTGGCCGGAATTGCCATGTCGAATAGCATTCTCATCGTTGAGTTCGCGCATCACCTGCGGAATGAAGGAATCGGTGTGGCAGAGGCCGTTGTTGAATCCTGCCGCGTGCGGCTGCGTCCTATCCTCATGACCTCGCTGGCAACCATCATCGGGCTGCTGCCAATGGCGCTCAAACTCGGTGAGGGCAGTGAAGCCTACGCGCCGTTGGCTCGCTCGCTGGTAGGCGGTCTTGTGGTTTCCGTGGTGCTTACTGTCTTCCTGGTGCCTGCCGGTTTTTATCTGGTGTATCAGAAGCAAAGACCACCCATGGCAGCCGGGGCGTCATCCTGAAATGGAGACCGATGACGAATCCGCAACGATCAAACAATAGCCTCCGCCCCTGCGCGTAACCAGGCGGGTTGTGTCAGGAGCATCGGTCTCGATTTTCCGCCTTAGCCTGTGCACATAGACATCCACCACGCGGGAATCTACGCTTTGCCAGTTGGCTGACCACAACTGTTCCAGCAGATGGCGCCGGCTCAGCGTCTGCCCTGAGTGACGCATGAAAAAAGTCAGCAAGTCAAATTCAGTCGTAGAGCACTCGGTTTCCTGTCCATCGATCATGAGCCGTCTCGAATCAAGATCTGCGAGCAAATTACCGGCCTGTAGCACACGATGCGTGATTTCCTTCTGTCCGCTACGCAAAACAGCGCGAACCCTGGCCACAAGCTCGCGAGGACTGAACGGTTTGGTGATGTAATCGTCGGCGCCGAGATCCAGTGCCTGTACTTTCTCTGATTCGGAGTTCCGGGCTGATACAACAATCCGTTTGATGTGTCGAAGCCCCTCTTCCTGTCCCATGCACCGCAGAATCTCCAGGCCTGCCACATCGGGGAGCATCTGGTCCAGCAAGATAAGGGCCGGCAACTGCCTGGGCAGCGCTTCCATTACAGAACGGCCATCGTGAAACACCTTGGTTGCAAATCCAACTTTCGTCAGCGCATGAGCGATGAGGGATGCGATTTCTGGCTCATCTTCGACGATGAAGATAAGCGACTGTTCCGGACGGCGGAGTACAGGAATCTCAGGTTGGATTATCGCTGTAGACATTGGGAAACGTCTGCCAGGTGCTGCTTGGGACAGACCTGTGTCAATCCAGAAGCCACATCTTCTATAGACTCATTGCCCGCTTATGGGTTGTCCAAAGCCGGCTCTTAAACAAATTGTAATTCGCTGGAGCAATCATCGACATCCTGGGCAGGAGCATCTCACAATCCTCCCGGATGGTAAGTCCGCTCCGTGTGCCCCTGTAATTGATAGGGATAGAAATATACTTCGCGCAGATTCCCCGTGCAGTATCGCTCTGCCTGATCGTTGAAGTGCCTGGACCTCGGATTCCCGCTCTCGCCTCCCGCCGTCACTGCCCGGGCGCGTACCTTATCTCCAAACTCCACGACGGCCACAAAGCTGTTTCCTTTATACCCGTACCACTTCTTCGTGCCGGGATATGGCTTGGCTCCGAATGCAGCCAGTGAGCCCCAGGTCGATGCCGTAAAGCCCACGGGCAGGCTTGGCTTGGCATCGTCGTGATGTGGCTCGATACTGTCGCTGAGCCGCTGGAAGCGGTTGATCTCGCCCCACGGCTTTTGCCAGGTCCCAAACTGCGCGGTCAGCTTGGCGGAAGCGGTAGCCAGGGCCTGCAAAGCTTGATCGCCCGGCAGTACCGGCGCGGAGAATTCTTCCTGATGTTCCGGGACCTTGGCCATTTTTGCGATCTCCTGCCCCCAGTAGATCGCCAGCGTCGTGGCGACGGAATCTACTCCCCAGCGCAGGTCCCACTTTTGCAGCGTGGCGATCTGAAGGGCAAGCGCGGCCTTCATTGGAGAACTCGGCGGAAGCTTGTACCACGCGCTGATGAGCGCGGAGATAGGTTTGATAAACCATGGCAGATAGCTGTCATATGCCGCTGTCACCAGGCCATCGAGGGTGAAGTCTTTGCGGCCTTGCAAGAGACGCATCGCGTGCAGCCCACGAGCCGATTCCCCGCCGGTCTCGACGTACACCGGATAATCCTGCCGCCGCAGGCTGCTTTCCCCAGCGCCATTCCACGGCGAATCGTTCACATTGAAGAGGTAGCCGCTCTTTGGGTCCAGCAGATGAGGTGATTCAGCAACGGTCAGGAGACCTTGCCAGTCCGTCGCCGGATTACTGCCATCTACCGGCTTGGTGAAATCGAAGTGCGTGTCCCGGCGGGGAATGAAATTGCCCTGGAAGTACGCGATGTTCCCGTCGGCATCCGCATAGACGGTATTGTTGGACGAATTCGCTTCCAGCTCCATCGTCTTCAGATATTCCTGGTAATTCGTCGCCTTTGTTCGCAGGTAAGACTGCATCAGAGCCTTCCCATGCTCCTGCATCAGGCGGATCGTCACCCATTTGCCATCCTGCTCGCGAATCACCGGACCATGATGCGTGTAGTACACGGTGAATTTCTTCTCCGCCATGCCGTGCTGTGTCGCATAAGGAACAACAATCTGCTTCTCTGTAACCGGCCGCTCTTCGCCGCCGTATTTGTAACGGTAATGGCCGTCTGCGCCCTGCACGGTTTCCAGATATTCGTCCACCGCGTCCACGCCGCTCGAGGTGTGCATCCAGCCCACGCGGGAATTGAATCCCTGGTAGATGAAAAACTGTCCCCACGTCACTGCGCCGTACGCATCCAGCCCTTCCTTGCTGGTCATCTGCAATTCGGATCGGAAGAAGAAAGAAGTGTGCGGATTGATCAGTAACAATGAATGATGGTCCATGGTATTGGAGGGCGCAATCGCGATTCCATTGGAACCTCCCGGCTCCAAATCCGGCTGCGAGACCGGCACTTCATCCTCGTCAGACCGCAGTGCCGAAACTGCCCTCCGGGGTCTCGAATAAAAAGCCTGCAGTTGCTTGAGGTCGACGCGTTCGATGTCGCCGCCGATGCTGCCTTCCGTGAACGACAGCGCCATCCATGGTTCGAAGTGACGGATCACCCGCGGCTTCACTGCGGGATGCTGCGCAAGGTAGAAGTTGAGCCCGTCGGCAAAGGCATCCATCAGTTTCCGCAGCCATTCCGGGCTCTCGGCGTACTCCTTCCTCAAATCTTCAGGATCGATGAACAGTTTCATGCGCAGATCCTGGTAGACCTTGCTCTCCCCTTCTGCCTCCGCGAGGCGTCCCATGGCGTTGAGGTAATTGGTTTCCACCCGGTTGAAGTCGTCCTCGGCCTGGGCATAGATCATGCCAAAAACCGCATCCGCATCCGTCTCCCCGGAGACGTGGGCGATTCCCCAGTCATCGCGGACGATGGTGACATGTTTGGCTTCCGCAGCCCAGCGGGCCCGCTCTGCTGGGCTAGCTGGAGGGAAAGCCCTGCTCTGCGCAAGGCAATGGGGCGCCAGGCAGATGGAAAAGACAAACGAAAACACCAGCGTCCCCACGGACCTAGCCAAATTGGAACAAGCAGAGATTCTCTTCATGGAATAGGCGAGATCACCACTGTAGTATCCCATTGGCCAGCAAACGGCCTGCCGGCTGGCCGAACCGGAAAAATTCCTTCGTTTTGCAGCGGTCCAAAAGGATAGGAACCGGGATCTATTTCAGCGTAACCCAAACACCCAAGGCATCGCAGGCCCTGAGGTCCTGCACCTCCCGGCCGGCCCTGACAACAATACAGACATCAAGTGAAAGGAAAGAACCATGAAGAGGACTCTACCCCTGTTGATGGTGGTCCTTGCGCTGGCGCTCGCCACTGTGGGCGACAGAGCCAGCTCCGCGCAGGACAAGCAAGACAAGTACACTCTGAGCATACCCGGCGGCCTTGCCTTTTCCGAGTTCAAAGGCTACGAAGATTGGCAGGCAGTCGGCCCCAGCCAGACCGATGCCGCCCACGTAATCCGGCTCATTCTTGCGAATCCGGTGATGATCAACGCGTACAAGGAAGGCGTTCCCGGCAACGGCAAGCCTTTTCCCGAAGGCTCCAAGATTGCAAAGATTGAGTGGAGACCGAAGACGATAACGGATCCCCCGTTTTCCGCGAGCACACCGGATACGGTGCCGGGCGATCTGGTGGAAGTCGAATTTATCGTGAAAGACAGCAAGCGATTCGCAGATACTCACGGTTGGGGATACGGGATGTTCGATTATGATGCGGCGTCCGCTACCTTCTCCCCAGCGACGATGGCCAGCAAACCGCCGCAAGGGCACGACGCCAAATGCGGTGCCGCATGCCACACGCTGGCGGCCTCAAAGGACTACATCTTCACGGCATACCCGAAAAGGTAAACCCATCCAGGGCGATTGCCCTGGATGCAACAGCCGACCCCGCCGTGTCCTCTTCCGGACAGCAGGCACCGTGAATGGACAGCGGGACAGCTTCTGGGACACGGCAAGTGACTGAGAATGTTGGAGGCTGAAGCAGCGACGTTTGGCAAATGGCGTGCCATTCCAGAGGTCACGCCGCCAAACGGAGATACCAGGGAATGAGAACACTGCTACAGGACCTGCACTATGGACTGCGCCAGCTAAGGAAGACGCCAGGCTTTACCATCACGGTGCTTTTGACGCTGGCGCTGGGCATCGGCGCCAATGCCGCCATCTTCACCCTGGTGAATTCGCTACTGCTGGCAAACCTGCCGGTGGCCAGTCCGCAGAACCTGGTGCGCTTGGGCGACAACAACAACTGCTGCATCACGGTCGGAGTGTTCGAGAATGGCGACTATTCCGTCTTCTCGACCGACACCTATCACCAACTGAAGAAAAACCTGCCTGAGTTCGAGGATCTGGCCGCGATGCAGACCGGTTTCGTCTACGACCCGATTGTCGTGAGGCGCGAGGGCCAGGAGGCACGTTCCGTGACCGGCGAGTTCGTCTCCGGCAACTACTTCCGTACCTTTGGCCTCAGGCCAGGAGCAGGACGCCTGCTGACGGACGGCGACGACGTCCAGGGCGCCCCCCTGACCGCCGTCATGAGCTATGACGTCTGGCAGACTCGCTACAACGCCGATCCTTCGGTCGTAGGCGGCACATTCTGGGTCAATACCAAGCCCGTCACTGTCGTCGGCATCGCCCCGAAAGGATTCTACGGGGACCGGATCTCCAGTACACCACCGGACTTCTATCTCCCCATCGAAACCAAGCCTGTGCTCTCGAGTTCGCCCTATGTCCACAACCCGGATGCGTTCTGGCTCTACATCATTGGGCGCTTGAAGCCTGGCGTTGCCATGGCTCCCCTCCAGGAAAAGATCAGCGCTCAATTGCGCCAGGCCTTCGCCACCAATAAAGGCTTCTCTTCGGAGCACGGGAAAACTCTGCTGGCAAAAGCGCACGTAGTGCTCACGCCCGGGGGAGCAGGGATCCAAAGTATGCAGGAGCAATATGGCTCCCAGTTGCGGCTGCTCATGTGGTGTGCCGGCCTCGTTTTGCTGATTGCCTGCGCCAACATCGCCAATCTGCTTCTGGTCCGGGGAATGGGACGCCGCGCCGAAATGTCGCTGCGCACTGCGTTGGGCGCGGCGCGCACCAGGCTGGTTCGGCAGTTGCTCACGGAGAGCATTCTGTTGGCCGCACTCGGCGGTTTTGCAGGACTCGCCGTGACCTACGCGGGTACCCACATGCTGCTCGTCATGGCCTTCCCCGGAGCACAGAACGTGCCTATCGAAGCCAGCCCGTCGCTGGGAGTCGTCGGGTTTGCCCTCGCCCTTTCATTGGTGACAGGTGTTCTCTTCGGAGTGGCGCCGGCATGGCTCACCATCCAGACGCAGCCGGTGGAAGCTCTCAGGAGCGGCACCAGAACCAAGTCCGCAGGAAGCTCCTCGCTGCAACGTGCGCTCGTTGTACTGCAGGCTGCCGTGTCGCTTGTCCTGCTCGTGGGCGCCGGACTCTTTGCCCAGAGCCTCAGCAAGCTTGAGGGGACCAACCTGCACCTGAATGCGCGAAACCGCTACATCCTCCACTTCGATCCCCGGTCCGCGGGCTACGCCACAACCCAGGTGGAAGGACTTTATCGCAGCATCGAGCAGCGCTTTCATGCACTGCCCGGAGTCGAAAAAGTCGGCCTGGCCTCTTACACCCCGATGGAAGACGACAATTGGGGCATGAGCATTCAAATCCAAGGGCAGCCCAACCGGAACCTCAGCGCTTCCTTTGTAAAAGCCAATGCGGAATACTTCGATTCCGTGGGAACACGTGTCGTGCTGGGCCGTGGAATTACACCTCAGGA
>Ga0335075_10002284_pt1 | contig 30995 bp, 25 predicted proteins | sample Lox_Sample_24_FD_206723 | JGI IMG/M metagenome (GOLD analysis project Ga0335075, IMG submission 206723) | Soil microbial communities from Loxahatchee National Wildlife Refuge, Florida, United States - Lox_Sample_2.4 | ecosystem: Environmental > Terrestrial > Soil > Wetlands | place: USA...
TCCGCCATACGACGTTGACGTGGGTCGAGCGCAACTACGGGTTCGCGATTGCCCATGCCTACGCCGGCCACAACGACGGCAAGGAGGACAGGGTCAGCGTCACGACGACGTACGTGCGCGGGACGCTCGCCGAGGTCGCCACCGCGCTGGCTGCGCTGACCGGGGAGCCCCACCCGCTCGCGCTCGCGGTCCTGGAAGGAGGGCCGGCATGACGGCACTGGCTGACTTCCCCGTGGCCCGGGACCAGGCGAGGGCCGTGCGGTCCTGGCCGCTGCTGGTCCTCGCGGTCCCCGCAGCGGCCGAGGTGTGGTCCGGTTGGGTCGGCATCGCCCAGTTGACCGGCTTCGGCGTGGTCCCCCTCCTGCCGGGCATCTGGTCCTCGCTGCACCTGGACACAGCCGTCACGCTCCCGGTCGGGGTCGAGTGCTACGCGGCCTACGCGCTGCGCGCCTGGCTGTCCGGCGGGCACGCGATCAGCGACCGGACCAGGCGGTTCGCCCGGTGGTCCGCGATCTGCTCATTCGCGCTCGGCATGGCCGGACAGGTCGCGTTTCACCTGATGAACCAGGATCACGTCACCCGGGCACCGTGGGGCATCACCACCCTGGTGTCCTGCCTGCCGGTCCTGGTCCTGGGCATGGGGACCGCGCTGGCCCACATGCTGCGCGAGGACGCCGCAGCGGCGGACCAGCTGGACGGATGGTCTGGCGGACCGGTCGGCACGCGGTCCCCGGATTGGTCCGCCGAGGACCAGCCTGGGGACCAGCCGGACCAGCATCGGGATCAGGACCACGGTCCGGACCAGGACCAGCCAGAGCAAGTCCGGGACCAGCAGGCCGGGACCAGGGACACGATCCGGCCCGGTCCGTCTTCGGGGACCGGCATCTCCACGCCTCTTCCGGACCCGGTAGCACCGCCCGATGCCGCCAGGCGCGTCGTTTCCCGTTCCCCGGATCAGGGGGGCGTTCAGGCATCCTTGGTTGCCCTCAAGCTAGTCACAGCGGGGAAGCCCGTGACCCGGCGGGCACTGCGCAACGGCGGGGTCAAAGGGTCCAACGCGAGGCTGAACGCACTCGCCCTCCAGCTCAATGCCGAACACGCCAATGAGGGGGCCGCCGTCCCGTAGGAGCGGGGCCGGGCTCAGCTCTCAGCTGACGAGCGATCCTCCTGGCCGAGGACCTGGGGAGGCAGGCACGTGAGGCACAGGCCCAGGACCACCGGCCAGCCTCGGCCGGTGGTCCTGGCAGGCGCACAGCGGGCACCGGGGTTCTTGGTCGTAGACTTCCCCGGAACGTCTGGGCGTGTTGCTATCTGGCGCGGTCAGGGGTGGTTGCGGTGGTGCCGGTGGCGTCGGTGACCGCGATATCCATGCGGCGCTATACATCCAGGTAACCCCAGTCACACAGCCGCGACGGCAGGCCCACCGAGGTGCGGTGAAGCCGTGCTTACTCCGGTGCCGATTCCATGAAGTCCTTGATCTTGTCGTTGAACGGCGTCATTACCCTGCGGTCGGCCTCGGCCGCCAGCGGCTCCAGGCGCCGGGCCAGGTCGTCGAGGACAACCGCCCAGCCTTCCGGCCAGCTCAGCTCGGGTGCGACCAGCCGGCACAGGGCAATGTGCAGCCTCAGGCTTCTCGACAGCCAGTAAGCCCGCATGGCGTGCATGCCCTGGAAGTCGTAGTCCACGGCCATTCCCTTGGCTGGGTTGGCGTAGAACATGAACGGACGGGAGGCCCCAGGGTGGGATGCGGCTCCGGACAGCGTCGAGAAGAGCGGATAACCACCCTCTTCGTGCAGGTAGAGCTCGAACAGGTCGGTAGTCGCCGGGAGCTTCTCGATGCCTACTCCGTCTTCTGCGGCTATCGCGGCGAGCCGGTCCTGCTTGCGGCCGGCGTTAGAGGCGTAACGGTCCCATACCGGGTCGGGAGTCCGGTTCAGTCGGTTCGCTGATCTCTTCATCGCATCTGTCAGCGAAACCTCCTGGCTAATGGCATGGTGCATGAGTCCGTAAGCGCGGCTGAGCCTGGCCCGGTCATCAGCGGGTTCTAGCAGCCAGCTAAGCCGTGCGAAGGTCTCGGCGACATCGCGGATAGGGCCGAGGGCGGCCGCGCTTGCGGCCAGTTCGAGGCCCTTGGCCGTCAGACAGGCTGAGTCGTTAGCTGACGCGAATCCCAGCTGGACGTGCGCGTGCACCGTTGTCGGCATCGCCCACTTGAATCGCTCGTCGTTTACTGGCCGCCCGTCAAAGCAGTTCATCAGCCACTGGCCGACGATGTCGATCAGTCGGCCGGACACGGTGAAGATCGCGTGGCGCAACTGTGCGTCGGTCATGGCAACGGGATCGTCCGGAGCTGCCGGAGGCGGGAAAAGAGCGGGCAGCCGCGGGCGCAGCCAGTTGACGAACCTGACCACCGGGTCGTCAGCTGGCCCGCCTGCGGTCGAGGCAGGACCGGTCACGTACCCAAGTCTTCCGCCATGGCCGGGTCAAGGCGAACCGATATCCGGAAAACGGGCGTTAGACCGTGCCCAGCGAACGCGGCCGGGCCCCCGGTTCGCGCCGCTCGGAGTGCCGGCCCATCTCGCGGCCAGGCTGAACGAGCCCCGGCTGTCCCTCGGGCAGCTCGGTCGGCTCGCCGACGAGCGCCTCGGCGGAGGGATGCTGCTCGTGCGCCTCTCCTCTGGCGGAGCGTTCACGTCCGACGCGGCGCGGGCCAGCAAGTACGACCCCGCCGGACCCGATGACGCGGTGGTTTTCGAGAACACGATCCACTGGTGGTGGCTGCGCGACCTCGTGGCGCACTGGCGGGCGAACCCTCGCGACACGCCAGCCGTCGTTGCCGGGCTGGCCGACCCGACGAGCCGACACTACATCGCCGGCGCTGTCCGCATCGACTGGGAAGCGACCTGGGACCCGGGCAACGACCCTGACTACGAGGTGCCGACGGCGGCAGGGTCCGATTTCGCAATCCACGTAGACACCTGCCAGCTGCGCGGCCGCCTCGTTGACGGAGCGCTTTTCAGCAACGTGAAGCAGGGCACTCCTCTGGGTGGACGCGAACGGGGTAGTTCAATACGCCCCTCCCAGGTCGTTATCGGTCCCGGAATCGCGGTGTGCCGCGAGGGCCGTCCTCCCGCGTCGCCCCGACAGTAGGCGACGCGAGGGCTGAAAGCCTGAGTTGACTCCCATGAAGGCGGCGCCGCCAACTTCCAGCTGCACCACTGGTGCAGCTGGAAGCACTCGTCACCTCGCGCGCAGGCCGAGATCCCACCCGCATGCCGTGGGGCCAAGTTCCGGGCCAGCCATCCTGCTCAGCGTGTCGCTGCGCGGCCTGGCGTGTGTCATAGGCCAAGCGCGTGCGCGGCCTTCTCCACTAGATCAAGCAGGCCGGCCCCGGCGGGAACGCCGGCCGCGCCGATGCCGATCTGGCGGACGGTGTCAAGGATCTTCCGGACCCTGCCCGGGTCCGGGGCCGGCTCGGCAGCAGCGCCGCGCAGGTCGACCACGATCTGCGCGGTCCGGCGGGGTACGTCAAAAGCGACCGCGAGCTGCGCGGCGTACTGCTGGAGGTAGTTGGCCAGGTCCGCGAGGATCTGCTGCGCCTCCTCGTTCACGGTGCCGGTGATCGCCTGCGAGGCGCCGGGGCTATGGGCAGCCACGTTGACGTTGCGCGAGCCGGTGATGGTGATGCTGGTCGCAGCAGGCTGCACCGGGGAATCGTTGCGCGTCGACCGGCCGGTCTCCACGGCGTGCTCTCCCTTCTCCATGATCGTCACGATCATGTCACCACCGATGCCGGCGGCATGCAGGTAGCCGTGCCTGGCGAGCCAGTCGACGGCGCTCGTGATCTCGGTATAGGAGAACAGGTCACCGCGGGTGCTGAGGAACCGGGCGTAGCGGCTCAGTGTGAAGCCGGAGGCCGCGACGGGCTGCTCGCCGTCGGCGGCGCGCTCGTAGGCCCAGCGCAGCAGCGCGTCCCTGGCCGCCACACGGCGCGCGGCCGGGTCAGCGCGGCGCTGCCGGATCTGCCGCATCACCTGAATGCCGGCCTCGGTCAGCATGGCCCGGTATCGCATCCCTGGAGGCCCGTCATGCCGCAGCACGTACCAGACCAGGTGGTCCCGGTAAAGCTGACCGAAGGTGTCCTCGACCGGCACCGGCCGGCCGCAGCCGGCGGGCGCGGCGACGACCGCCGGGTCGACGTCCACTGCCTGGTCCGTCCGGCCGCCGACGCGGTCGTAGAGCCAGTCGAGCACGTGCAGCTGGCACTGCTGCTCGGGTGCCAGGTCCCATCCGCCGCCGAGGTCCACGGCTTACGGTACCGCCTCCTGCCGGTCACGGATCCGTCCCGCGTGCGCGTCCCGCCGGGCGAGTAAGCGATGCCGCGTCCTGGTGCGGCGGACTCGCGCGTACCCGATGAGGATGACGGCGGCCAGCGCGGGCCACCCGCCCGGCACCCGCGCGCGGACGTGCGTGTGCGGAGGTGGCGGGCCGCTGCCCTCGGCGGTCCTGTCCGGGGAAGGGCGGCGCAGCCATTCGAAGAGCATGCTCGCCAGGACCGATCCGGTGATCCCGAATGCCACGGCGAAGATGACCACCCAGTTCTGGAGCAGCGCGATGGAGGAGCTGTCGGTCAGCCGCACGAGCGGGCTGACCGGGTACTGGTCCGTCCAGGTCAGCGGGTACGGGCCGGAAGCCGACGGGACGGAGGAGTCGATCGACCAGGCCGTCGGCACGCCCTCGGCGGTGACCTGGACGTACTCCTGCACCGGGCGGCTCCAGTTGCCGCTCAGGCCGCTGACCGCCAGGTACTCCCCGAGCACCTTCGGCGGGGCGCCGGGGAAGGCCCCGGTCAGCGGCCATGACTGGGCGGCGTGCGGCCCGTGCCACAGGCCCCACGGCCCGGACCAGCTCTGCTGGACCGGGCCGGAGGTCACTCCCGTGACCCCCTCGGCGCTGCCCCCGGGGAGAATCCCGGCCGACTGGGCGGCATCGGCCGACAGGCAGGCGGTGACGTCGGGCAGGCTGATGCGGATCAACTGGACCGCGCCCAGATCGATCACGCCGTCGTAGTAGAAAGCCAGGTCGGGGATGCGCTGGATCTGCGGTGCGGGCGATACGGGCAGCGGGGAATCTGGCCGTGCCGCGGTGAGCTGCGCGCTGCCGCCGATCAGCAGGTCACCGGAGTACGGCCGCGGGCCGCAGACCACGACGTCATAGGCCGCCCGGGTCTGGCTGCCCTGAGTTAGCGCCTGCACCAGGATTTGCACGGTGTCCGCGTTGGATGCGGTGGCGGGCTGAATCACGGCGACCCAGCCTTCCGGCGGGTATGCCGGCAGGCCGTCGATGGTGAATGACAATGCGATGTAGCCTGCGATGCTCATGACGGTGGCCAGCCCGGTAGCCAGCGCGGCTGCGCGCCGCAGGCGCCGCCCTGCCGTGGCGCGGCTGTTGCTGCGTCCGGGCTTCGCGTCGCTCCTCATCGCGCGGTTACTCGTTCCAGCCGGCGGCGATGTCGCGTGGCGGCTGAGACCTCCGGGCGGTTCCCCGCAGCGGGTCGGGAGTGGCATACGGATTGTTCTCCTGGTACCAGGCCCACGCGTCGTCCGCGTTGTCGCGGATCGGGTAAGCGTGCGGGAACCTGCCGGTAAGCACGGAGAAGCGATTGACGGCCGCGTACTGCTCCTGCATCTCCCAGTCGCTGCGCTCGGCAGGCGGGGGCAGCCGGCCAAGGTCGGCGTTCATCGCGGCGAACGCTTCCCGGAACTGCTCTTCGGTGAGCGGCACGCCGTAGGCATAGAGGTGAGTGCCGCTGACTGGCACGTACTTGACCCGTTGTGCCCGCGCCCTGGCGAGCGCGAGGACCGCTCTTCCCAGGCCCGGGGACAGCACGGCGCCGAGAACGGCACCGACTATGACCGGGACAATGGCGATGAGCCAAGGGTTTGGGTTCATGAACAGGAAGGTATCTTCCGGGCCGCCTCGGAGGTGCTCCTCCTCGGGATTGGCCGCTGCATCTGGCGATCAGCCGGACCTTCGACACCTGGGTATGCGTGAACCGCCCGACCGGCTTGCGATGCGGCGGCGCGGCGGGGTCTTCGTGCGGCGTGCATGTAGCGAACTGATGAGGCCGGAGAGCGGTCTCCGCGCGGTACGAGTTGCAGCACGCCTCAGGCACTGGTTGAGGATGGGGGCCTGACGGCGGGAGCCGGGTCAAGCGGTGTCCGATAGTGGCGGTGTGGCGGGCTCCGCGTCCTGGCCCGATGCGAGGAACTGTGGACCAGGCCGCTCAGGCCGCCGCTTCGCTGCCGGGGAGCGAGCGGACGAATGACGCCAGGTTGCTGCCTATCCGGAAGTGGACGTGGTGCTGGGCAATCCTCACCTGCAGGGTGTTGTAACGGTCGGCTTCACCGGGAGCCGCGTCCCTGGACTCGCTGCCCTGGCCGAGAACCGCGACGTGATGCGGCGTCAGCGGCATGACGATCTCATCGGCGTTCCCGACGCCGACGCCGTCGAAGAAGCCGAGCCCGCCGTGCCCCTTCCTCATGAGAAGCACCGGTGCGTCGCCGATCAGGAACTCCTGGTCGCCTGCACTGAGAATCTTGAGGTCGAAGGCACGGAAGCCGATGCGGAGACGCTCGAAGCGGTCTTCAAGGCTGACGCGGAACAGCGCGCCGCTGCTAACTAGCGCGTCGCGCTCCCGGATTTCGTCGTCAAGTACCTGCTCGAGCCGGGCGGGATCTGACGTCCAGTAGCCATGCCTGGCGACATGCTGCAGCTGGAGATCGCCCGGCCGCTGAAGCCAGTACTGCTTGGCGAATTCGCGGAATTTGAGCCAGGACGCCTCATGTAGCGCAGCCGTTTGGATGCTCCGGACCAGGTGGAGGGCGATCGCTTCGCGGATTGCCGTCTGGTGTGCCTGGTCGGTGACTCTGCCGTGCTGTTTGATGGCTTCCAGCGGCTCGTGGAGCCGGGTTTCGGTCGTGCTCCACAGGTCCTCGGCCGAACTTGAGGCGAAGGGGAGGTAACCGGGGATCTTGCCGAATTTCTTCGGCCCGCCGCGAACAATCCTTCGCTCTGGATGCCGGACGTTCAGCCTGGCCAGGAGGAATTCCCCCTTCTTGCCCCACGGCTCTGTGAACTGCTTCAGGATGACCTGGGAGACGACGTGCTGGTCCGGCTCGTTCTGCCCGGCTTCGGGCATCAGCGCGCTGATACGGCGCAAGATCTCCTGGTTCGACGGGATCTCCCCGAAGGGCGCCGCACCAACAGCCACTGTCATCACCTGCCATCGCCGTTGTGGGCGGTCTGCGAGAGGCGCGCTCGTACGCGTTTCCCCCAGGCCGACCACGGTCTGCACACCGATGAGGCTATCGGTCAGAGGGAGCAGCAGCGGCAGGATAAACACGCGCAGGAAGCAGTTGACGCCTGACCGCACTGCTGCTGATCGACCATTGCAGTCTGACTTGGACTATGCTCAGGATTGGGGCGCGGTCAGCAGATCCCAGGAGACGCCGCGAAGCGGCCCGGCCGACCTAGGCCAGGTCCGGCCACCTTATCCATCCGGGTACGGTTTTCTTGGCTAGCAAGTCCTCGAAGCCACGCGTGCCGATCTCCAGCAGCCAGTAGGTCAGCCAGTCACGGGCTGTCCGCTCCAGGTCAGCCCGGTCGTTGCCTGGGACGGTGGTAGCGGGGAAGAAGGCGCCAGCGGTTTTGTTCCTGTTGTCGCGGATGAACCTGTCCGTATCGACGACGTCGAGAACGTTGTCGTTCGCGCTGGTGAGCCAGGCTTCCCAGGCGCGAGGCTCAACCGGGGCTGCCGCGCCCAGGGACTTCGCCGCGTGGGCGCAGGTCGATGCGACCGTGACCATGCACGCCAGCAGGGCGTCGTGGAAGGTGTCCAGGTCGAGCCTGAACGGGCCGTCGTCTACCTTGTGCCACCGGAAGCCGACCACTAGCGCCAGGTAGCGCCCGGCCAGCCGCATGTACGCGCCGACCTCGGCGTGCACGGGCCGGTGCGGGACTGCCGAGGACAGGAAGCGCAGCGAGCCCGCCCTGGCCTCGGTCAGCAGCCATGGCTGAAGGGACCATGACGGGGAGCTTCGCAGCGGCGCGTTGTTCAGCGCGTCGAGGGCAGCCTGCTTGGCCTGGGTGTCGAGCCACGGGCGGCTCAGTATCCGGTGCGGCAAGGTGAGGCCCCCGACGACGCGCAGCTCCCCGGAGATCGCACTCCCCTCTGCGGCGTCATCACCTTCTGGCCAGAGCGGTATGTCTTGTGGCCGCCAGCCCTGGCTGATGATCTGCATCGGCCCGGACTGGGCTGGTCCCGGCGTGTCGCGCGCGATCATGTCGATCACCTGCTGCCTGTCGGCCGGCGCTTTCTGCCCTGGAAGGCGGTAGAGCACCTTCCCGTTGACTATCACGGGATGTAGGAGGGCGTCGGCATCGACGCGCAATACGATAACGAGCCGGTCCGACCCAGGCTTGGCGACAGGGATGACCTCCGGTATGGCGTGCGGGATCACGTTGCGCATCTGAGTGACTAGGGCGTCGTGCTCAGCCTGAGGGACGCCGACAATCCGCTCTTCGCCGACCGCATCGCGGTCCCTGACCCCGACAAGGACGATTCCGCCGTCGGTGTTGCTGAGAGCGCCGACAGCCTCAACGATGTTCGTGCCGTTCCGTTTTTCCTTGGCCTCGAAAGTCAGCGATTCAGTGAACCCGTCGGCCGCCTCAGCGTCGAGCACGAACTGGCGCACCAGGGCATAGTCCACCTCTGCCGTAGGGACCCAATACAGTCGATCACTCGGCACGGCCGCCCTCATTCCTGCAACGATCACCGCACCACGGGACCGCACGTGGACCCGCAGCGCACCGCTCCCTGGCGGACGCGGACCTAGACCTTCGATGACCGCCGGATCACCTCGTGTAAGCGACCTTATCCGTAGGCCACCGCAGGCCGCAGCGGTACGCGCTGAGGCGGCAGCTGGCGTTCTCTACGCCTGTCGAGAGCTACACACCTTGTCAGCGGGATGTGCGGGTGAGTGAGGAGGCCCGTGAGCAGTACCGTCGGCGTGACGCCGCGATCATCTGGAGCGGCCGGCAGGTCCGAATCTGATACCACGACGAGCTTTCGCAGCAGGGGCGGGCTTCAAACAGCGGACGAGGGGTGCCCGCTTGCGATCGTGGTTCCTCGGGCCATTCGGGCACGCTCCGCGTAGCCGGCCCTGACCGGCGTCAGGCCGGTGATCACGACGCGCCCGCGTGCCCGCGGTGCCAGGCGGGGAAGGGACTGCCCTGTTCCCGGGCAGCCGAGGACCGCGGCCGATGGTCCCGGCAGGCGCACAGCGCGCACCGAGACTCTTGATCGTCACCGGATGCCCGCACACGCATGAGCGCGAATCAGCCGGGACGATCTGCTCGTTCGTAGAGCCAGTCGGTCTGGTCACGGGCCGGCCACTCTACGCCGACAGGCTGACATTCCCATCCACATCGCGAGCACCGGCATGTCAGCAGGCCGCAGTTGGCCGCCGCGACGATGGAGTGATCACCCACGTTCGGTTTGGAGCGAGCGCGCCCGCCGGTCTGCCGGACGGAAAACGTAGCGCCGGTCGACCCGGCACAGAGCATGGAGGCCTTCGCTGAGAAGGACGGCCCACAGCCACTGGGCGATCGTCTCCCGGGCGCTGCCCGGCGCGGTGAATGCGGCAGTGCGACGGCCCGCCCGTCGATGACGACCTGGCCCCCGGGGACTGCGCAGTGCCGTAGAAGGACCGCAGGATCTGGTAGCCGCCTTCGCTGTCGCCGTCGCGGATGCGGAGGCGGGCGGAGTTGACCAGCAGCTGCAGGGTGATTTTGTTCGCGTGATGTGTTTCCGGCTGCATGCAGCCCAGCGGGACCGGGCCGCCCTCGCCGGCATCCTGGCGCGAGCCGGACGTCTGGCCGATCAGGGCGCCGTACCTGCGGGTTCTTCGCCCGCGGGCACGGGGACCGGCACGGAGAGGTAACGCGCTTCGTCTTGCGGCTAGCGGTCGCCGTGACCGCCGGCAGACGATGGTGATCAGGATCGACGGGGAGTTGTCATACGGCCGGGTCCTGCCACTTCCAGGGTGGCGATGAGGTTCCGTCTGGTTCGCGTCCGTGCGGGTATTGCGGGGTGAAGTACAGGTGGGACGGGCTGAACATGCCGGCGTTGTAGCACCGCTTGGCCAAGGTGCCGACATCGCCGTCGGCTCCGACGTCGTGCAGCGCCCACAGAAGTTCATACAGCTCAGCTCGGGCACCGTCGCAGTAGAGCACGGCGTGGCGCGCGGGGCCGCGGCCCAGCAGCGCGGTGATCGCGGCGCCTGCCCCGCAGTGCCGCATCGTGGTCAGCAGCCGGGCCACGGCACCCGGGTCGGCAAGGTGAACCTCGCGGGCGGCCCGGCTGGCGAGCGCGGCGGCGGCGCTGCTGTCGCCTGCCTGGTGCAGCTCGAGCATCAGGCTGGCGACGGCCGGCGTATCGCCGAGATCGGCCTGGCTCGCGGGATCTTGTGACAGCAAGGCTGCTACTGCGGTGTCGTCTCCGGCCGCGCGCAGGATGCGGAGCCTGCTGGTGACAGCCCGCGGGCTGGTCAGGTCCCCGGGGCTGAAGGGGATCCGTTCCAGCAGGATGGCGGCGCTGTCTCTGGCACCGGCGGCACGCAGCGCTGCCAGCAGTGCCGGCATGTTCAGGGTGCTGCTGATGCTGACCTGCCTGGCTGGGTCGCGAGCCAGCAGGATGGACAGAGCCTTGCCGTCGTCGGCCTCGCGGACCTGCCGCAGCAGCGTCGTGATGACGACCGGATCTGTGAGGCTGACGTGCCCGGCGGCGTACGCGGCGATCGTCACGGCGGCGTGGCCGGCGTTCGCGGCGCGCAGTCCTGCCAGGAGTTCGCTGGCCGTGCGGGCATCATTCAGGCTGCTGTCGTGGCCGGCCGTGACGTGGGCGACGATCCGGGCGGCCAGCGCGGTGACGGCCTTGCCGGCTCCCGCGGCGTGCAGCTGGGCGAGGAGCGGGGCGACGGCCGCTAGCTCGGTCAGGTCGGCGTGCGCGGCGGGATCACGGGCCAGGAGGGCCGCGGCGGCGGTGCCGGCTTTGGCTACGCGCAGTTCCCGCAGCAGTTGCGCGGTGCCGCCCGGGTCTTCCAGGCTGGCGGTTGCGGCGGCCCGGCCGGCGACGGCCGCGACCGCTTCTGGCAGGACTCCGCGCAGTTTGGAGATCAGCCTGGCGGCGATGCGCGCGCTGGAAAGGTCAGCGTGCCCGAACGGGTCGCCGGCCAGCAGCATGCGGACGGCGGCTTCGGGTTTTTCGTAGCCCAGCTCGCCGAGCAGGTCTGCGACGCGCTGCGGGTCGTCGAGGTCCGCGTGGTCGAAGGGGCCGCGGGCCAGCAGGGCACTGACGGCATCGCCGGCGCCGACAGCGTTCAGCTGTCCCAGCACTGCTGCGGCGGCGCGCGGGTCATCCAGCCTGACGTGCCGTTCCGGGTTCCGGGCCAGGAGGGCGGTGACCGCGTCACCCGCGGTGACGGTGCGCAGTTCGAGCAGCAGCCAGGAAAGCCCGTCCGGGTCAGCGAGGCTGGCGTGCCCCGCCGCCCACAGGGCCGCCGGCACAGCCTCGCCCGGGTTCGCGTACCGCAGGAAGATCAGCAGGCGGGCGGCTGCGTCCGGGCTCCCGGCGCTGACCGCCCTGGCCCACAAGGAGACAGCGTGACAGTACAGGCCCCGGTCAGCCGCGGCTTCGGCCAGGCGGCCGAGGTCGGCGGCGCTAGCGGGGCAAACCAGGAGCGCGTCCCACAGTGATGCCGGGGCTGGGTGCTCGTGGCGTGCGCGGCTACCGTGCTCACGGAGGTAGCCAGTGACCCGGTAGCCGGCGGTCCCGCCGCGCGGCAACGGGACCTCCTCAAGCGCGCGGACGGCTCCCTTGAGCTCGGCGGTGGCGTAGGCCAGGGCTGTTGCCCACCAGGTGCCGGCGTCCCTCGCGCGCTGCGCGGCGGACAGGTAGCCGATGGCCGCCTCTTGCAGGAACTGCGCCGGAAGCGGGCTCGCGCACCCGAGCCGGGCCGCGTCCATCGCCGCGGTGATGATCGCCTGGCCGTATGGGTCGCCGCCCGGGCCTTCGTACTGGAGCATGAGATCGGGAACGCCGGCCAGGTACTGGATGACACGGCCGCCCTCGCCCGCTGCCGCCGCCGCCCTGACTGCGGCAGCCAGCGCCCGGTCGCCGCTCCGGAGCGCTACGGCTGTCTCCTGCTCCGTGAAGGTCTTTGGGACGTCGGCTACCCCGCCTTGCGCGGGGTTGTTCCCCCCGGGGTGCTCCCCGTCCAGTTGCGGCAGCCGACTCAGCAGGCGCCCGGTCACCCCGGACGGGTCTGCCTCACCCCGTGTCGCATGCACGGCAGAAGAGATGTAAGCACGCCAGTCCTGGTGCGACATCGTGGTGACGGCCAGGCAGCCGCTTTCATACAGCACGTCCGCCAGGCGGCCGATCACGGCCGGGCCGCCCTCGGCATCGGCGTACTGGCGCATCTCGCCGAGCCACAGCACGGTACGGCTGCTGATCCCGGCATCCAGCCGCTGGGCCAGTGCCGCAGCATCAAGCGGGTAGTCCAGCCGCCAGTCCGGGACCTGGCCCAGGAGCGCTTCGTAAGCCGCCCGGGACTTGCCGGTCGAAGGCCCGCCGCGGACTACCACCAGCCGGCCCCGGGCAACCGCCGGGTCCAGGACCGCGCCCAGCAGGTCGTCATGCGGCCGGCGGACATACCCCGGCATCGGCCCCCCGCCGGCCCCCCGGTGGATGCCCAGGTCCACGGGATCCCACTGACGGACACGGCGGCCGCGCGCCAGGTCATCCGCCGGCGAGCCGACCGCCCCGGGAACGGCGGCCCAGGCGAGATACAAACCGGGGCAGGTACCCAGGACCGCCACTGCCACGGCAGCGACGCCCAGGTGAAACAGGACCGCCAGCAGCACCGCGAGCGAGGCCGTCACGGCCAGCACGGCCGCCGCCGTGACCGCGGCACGCCGCGCAGCCGCACGCCCCGTCCAACCGCGCGAGGGCCGGTACCTCAACAGCGCGATCACCGCAGGGACACACCACCCGGCAACCTGGCAGTTACCCGGCCTGCGGCTGCGAACAGACAGATGGCCACAGAAAGGAAGGTTCCCCAGCGTACCCACCCGTAGCGCTCCAGAAGGCTACCGATGCGCGCAATTGTGGTTTCTTGGAGCACCAGCCAGCATTCCCCATCGCATCACACCGCACGGGAAGGCCACGCCGATGCTGCGAAATGCGTATTAGCCGTTCACGGTGAGCATGGCGGCTGCGGGAGCTCCGTCACCCGTGCCGAGGCGCTGCCCGTAACGCTGCCGCCCGGCCGACTGGCCGGTCTCCTCGACCGCACGCGCACCCCCGCTGCCCGGCTGGCCGTTGCGCTGACGGCGCTTCACGCCACCCAGTCGGCCGAACTCCGCGCTGTTCTCATGACGGACCTCGACCTCCCGAACGCCCGCCTGTCCATCCGCAGGCGCACCGGCCTGCACTTCATTTACCTGGATGAGCTTACCCTGGTACGCCTGGGGGCGGGAACCACGAGCCCGTTCGGCATAACTCAATGCCTCTCCCGGCGGCCGACCGGCCCTTTCGCCAGCATGTGCAGGCCGGATAGCGCTCCGGGGTTACCAGCCAGTGGTCCCGAAATGGGTGTTGCGCTGGTAGAGGGCGATGCCTAGTGCGCTGTAGGGCATTGTGGTAGCGGGCAGCATGGTCATGGGGTACCAGGCGATTTTGGCGCATTTGTGCGGTTCGGCGTTGTACGGGACGTCCAGAGGTGAGTCTTTGGCGGCTGCCTGGAAGAACAGGCCGACCCGGATATCGGTGTCGCTGTTGCGGCAGTGCACGGTGGCGGCGAAGTTGATCTCATGCTCGGAGAGCCGTATGCCGACCTCCTCCCGTGCCTCGCGGATGACCGCAGCGACGGCGCTCTCGCCAGATTCGGCCTTGCCGCTGGGCAGGTTCCACAGGCCGTCGGCGAATCCCGTGCCCTGCCGTAGCGCGAGCAGGACGTGATCTTGCCTGGTGAGCAGCAGGAACACATCCAGAGTGCATCGCTGCGGGCCAGTCACGGGCCACGAGCGTAGCAGCGCGGTGACCGGCCCGCGGGTACCCGGGCAAGATCCCTGGCCGCGCTGCGTGTCGCCGAACGCTAGCGGGGGAGCGCCACAGTGGCAGGCTGGGGACCGCTCAGCTGACCGAATGCGTGTTCCAGGTAGCGCACCGTATAGTTGCGGAAGAACTTCTCCGGCGACCGGACCCACCCGCTGATCTCGTCCCACAGCATGTCCAGGCCGACCGCGCCGAACCGGTCCTCGAACGCCTCCATGGATGTCCATGCAGGCGGGATGTCCGCGTAGGCTCCCCGGGTCAGGTAGATGGTCTTGGAGAGCTTGGCGCCGGAGTCGTCGAGGATCTGCGGGGTGAAGATGTTGAACGGCACCTGGGGGCCGCTGCGGCCTAGCTGGTGCAGGCCGTCGAAGTAGACCCGCTGCATCCAGGCGCCGGCCCAGTCGCCGCCGTTCAGCACGACCGTCTCGGTGCCGTATTCGTCGCGGTCGCGGGAGAAGCACAGGGAGCGCAGCACGGTGCGGATCGGCGTGTTGGCGTCGATCACGGCGGCGGGGTCGTCGAGCCGTGCGGCCTGGCTGCCGTGGTGCCCGCACCGGAATACGAGGGTCAGGCCGTTGTCCTGCTGGACTTGGACGGTGCGTGCGGTCTTGTCGACCAGGCCGCATCGCGGGCAGACCGGGCGGACGCGGAGCCGGTGCTCGGACGGGCTGAACAGCGGCTCGAACACCTCCGGGCGGGACAGGATGTCGGCCAGGCCATGCCGGAATCCCGGCTGTGCCTGGATCTGGCTGTAGCGGCGTAGCCCAAATTCGGTTCCGGCCTGCTGCGATGCCCATTCGGCGAGCCGCATGACCGGCTCGGTGTTCGTTTCCGCAGCGCTGCGGCCAGCGTCGATGGCGTCCGACAGGCACAGGGTGTATTCGACGCTGCCGATGACAGTGGTACGCGCGGGGGCGTTGTCGAGCATGTCGAGCAGCACCGTGGCGGGCTTGCCGAGGGTGTCCTGGAACAGGCGGGCAAGCGCGAACGCGGTCATGATGACGATGCCGGTGCCGAAGTGCGGGGCTGCCTTGGGCTGCATCGCGCAGGCGACCCGGATCCGGCTGGCTCCGGTCATCCGGTCTGCGATTAGGTCGGGGATCTGGCCGGTGATGTGGGCGATGCCGACCGGGGGATAGACGATCTCCATGTTATTTCCTCACAAGGCTGCGGCGATGCAGATGAGCCGGGCCGATCCGGTGGTGTAGGGGGTGCCGGCGTAGTCGCCGAGCATGCTGATGACTGTCAGTCTGTTGTTGCTCAGCGTGGCGAGCACGCTGGCCACGTCGATCCTGCACCAGGAGGCATCGGTCTCGAAATCCCGCCAGTCCCCCGTCGCGGCGCCGTCCGCTTCATACCGGAAGTGGACTGCGACCCGGTTGGGCAGCAGGGTGCTGGTATAGCGGCGCCGTATCCGCATGTCACCGGCTTGGATGCAAGTGCTTCCTTCCCGTCGCATGGTCCCGGTGAACCGCAAGAACGGGGCCAGGTGATGCGCGGCGGCTGGTGTCATGGTCCAGGGCATAGCGATGTCGAAGTAGAGGATGCCTCCTCGGGCCAGGTTGGCCGAGCTGACCGTGACGGCCTGGGCGACGGCCTCCTGTGAAGAGAGCATCTGCAAGCCGCCCCGGGCCACGACAACGCAGGCGGCGGGTACTGGCGTCCGCCAGGTGGTAATATCGCCGCGCACCACCCTCACGCGCTCGGCGAGGCCAGAGGATACGGAGGCGATCCGGCATTGCTCAACCATCGCGGGCTCGATGTCGACCATGATCACCCCACGGCCGTGTGCCCGGTGCACGGGCAGCAGTCGGCCCGCCCCGGACGGGATGTCGACCACCAGGCCCTCGCCACCTGTCAGCAGCCCCAGCAGTAGCGGGAAGTCGTCGCGTACGGTGAACTCACTGCGGTAGAACGATGCCCGCTCCTGGTAGCCGCTCATCCGCGGAAACCGGCCTCATAGTGCCTGCCGACCTGCGGGTTCAGTATCCGGCCCGCGGCGATGATCTTGCCTCGCTGTGCCACGGGGTCCTCGGATGGTCCTTGCACGCCGACGATGAGACGGCAGATCAAGGGCGCGTACATCCGGCTAATCTGGGCAGCGGCGCTACGGTGCACGCCCAATGGCAGGGTCCGGATCTTGATGTGCTTTACACCGCTGGCCATCCGGTAGGGGTCTTCCAGAGAGGTAACCTCAGCCGATGTCTGGATGTAGCCTGCCCCGAACCCGGCGGTGACATCGACGATCACCGAGCCAGCGCGCATCCGCCGCACGATGTTCGCGGTCACGACCGGGGGCGTGTCGAAGGTGGAGATGCGCAGCGCGCCGATGATGACATCTGACTGCGCCAGCGCGTCCGCGGCACCGGGTTCGCTCAGCGGCCGGAACTTCGGGCAGGTCCCGGCGCGCGGCTCGCCGTCGTCTCCCTCATGCCTGGTGTAGACGGTGACCTCCGCGCCCAGGGCCAGCGCGGTCGCGGCTGCCGCGCGTCCGGCGTTCCCGTACCCGATGACGGCGACCCGGGCCAGGGGGGCATGAGTGCAGGCGGGCAGGGATACCCCGCTGCCGCCCAGGTGGGATTGCAGATGGTAGGCGGCGTAGATGACGGCCATCTGCCCGGCGATCTCGCCGGTCGCGGCCATCAGCGGGAAGGTCCCATCATCGTCTTGGAAGTACTCGAAGGAGTACGCGGTGATGTCCCTGGCCAACAGCTCGGCGACGACGTCTGGAGTGCCCTCGGCGTGGAACAGCGCCGCGATCGAGGTGCCGCGCCCGATCCGCCCCACTTCAGCCAGGGTCGGGGCCTTGAGCTTCAGCAGGAAATCCGCTTCCTCCCAGGCATCGGTGCTGCTGGTGATCCGCGCTCCGGCCCGTGCGTAGGCGTCGTCGGGGATGCCCAGGCCGCGGCCCGCACCGGTCTCAACGTGCAGGTCGCAGATCTCGCACAGCGGGCCGATGTCCTGGGGAAGAAGCAGCACGCGCAGCTCGCCCGGGCGGCACTCGCGCAGCAGCGAAACGATCACTGGTACCTCCCCGCAGGCAAGGCGGTGGTAGCGGATACCGCAACCATCGCCCGGCAGCCAGCTTCCGGCCAGCGCACCGGATCACGCCATGTTGCCGGCCGTTTGCTGTCGCGGTTGCGACGTCAAACGCGCCCGGGAAATCAGGCGGCGCGCAGCAGGGTCAGCAGCGCCTGATGGTAGGCGGCCTGCACGACCGGGACCGTGTCCAGGCGGATGCGCTCGTCAGTGCCGTGCAGGCCCTCGTAGCCGACGCCGAACCCGGCGGTGGCCGGGATGCCCAGCCCGGCCAGGTAGTTACCGATGTTGGACGGGCCAGCGACCTTCGCCGCCGGCGCCAGCCCGGCCCGTGCCGCCGCTTGCAGCAGCGCCCGGCGCAGCGGCGAGCTGTCCGGCAGCGCATACGGCGGCCACCTGGTCGTGACCTCGACGCCCGTGGCGGGGGTACCCGCCCAGGCCGCGTCGACGGCTGCTGCCGCCTCGGTCAGCAGCGCGGTAGCCGATGGTGCATCCAGCGCGGGAGTGAGCCGGATATCGACGTTGATGCTGCACAGATCCGGGACCATCGAAAACCCCTCACCGCCGCTGATCGCGGTGACGGTGAGCCGGGCCGGCAATGGGAATCCCGGGCCGGCCGCACCGGGCAGCGGCACGTGCCGCAACTCCCGTACCAGGTCAGCAGCCTTGGCGACCGCCCCTGCCCCGGCCTGACTCGACCCCGAATGCCCCGCGACAGCGCGCACCCCCATACGGGCGCGCAGCACCCCCCGGCCGCCCGTGACCACGTGATCCAGGCCCGGGTAGCCGATCATCACCCCACTCACCTGGTCAGGAGCATCCGGGCCTTCGAAGTAGGCTTTCGCGCCGCCGAACCCCCCGGTGTGCTCATCAACGTCGAACAGCAGCACCACGCTGCCGCCGAATCCGCCCGCCATGTCCCGGAGCCGTGCGGCCACATGCGCGAAGATCGCCGCCCCGGCCTTGGAGTCCGATGACCCGCGGCCGTGCAGCCACCCATCGGCGATCTCCCCCGACAGCGGGGGATACGTCCAGGCGGCCTCATCCCCGAACGGCGCGGTGTCCAGGCAGGCATCCAGCACGTACCGGGGACCGGGCCGCCCCCCGGACACCTCACACATCAGCGCCACCACGGCTCTGTCAGGACCGGCCAGGCGACGGCACGCCAGGCCGTGGTCGGCTAGCCATCCCGCCATGGTCTCCAGCACCGGATCGTAGGAGTCGATCCCGCCACGGCTGGGCACCCGGACCAGCTCCCGCGTCAGCTTCACCACGTCCGCGAAGTCCTCGCTAGCAGCCTGCAATGTGTCGATGACTGCTCCTCCCGCCTGTGTCATACCGAGGCCCTGCCGTCCCTGACGACCCGCAGGGCACGGATCTCCGCCAGGGTCTCGATCCGGCGGGCTGCCGCGTACGCCTGACGGCCGTGATCGACCAGCCGGGCCGCCGCGGCAGAGCCGAACGCCACTCCGCTGTCGAACGCCTCATGGGAGGTCAGCGACGGAATCGGCACCACCGCCATCTGCTCGCTCGCGCAAAAGAACCGCTCCGGTGAACTGTCAGTATCCTCCACCATGCCGATATGCAGGATCTTGACACCCAGGCTACGGTCAGCCGGGTCACGCAGCTCCACCAGCCGGGCCAGGTGATCCTTCAGCACCTGATGCCGGGGCGGGCCGAACAGCACCCGGTAGCACACCAGGCCAGAATGCCGGGCCAGCACCTCCTCGATCGCCGCCAGGTACTGGGCGTCACGCGACCGCGAACCCACCGCCACCAGGCACTCGCGTGCGCCGGTCACCGTGGCCAGCATCGCCCGCTGCAACTCCGCGAACCCCGCCACTAGCCGTAGACCTGCGCCGGCAGCCAGCCCGCGGTCCTGGTGGGCGAACAGAACATCCGGCGGCAGCTCATAAATCTCGCACAGCGTCTTGCGATGCCCGATGCTCGTGGTGTGCCGGCCCAGCTCCCAGCCGGACACCATGCTCGGCGTCACCCCAGAATGACCGCCCGGAGTACGCAGGTCGATCTCCTCAACTACTTCCTCCAGCGTCCAGTTGCGAGCCAGCCTGGCCCGTCGCAACGGCGAAGCCTCCTCCACCGGTCCAGACGGACGGCGCGGCATCCCGGTCACCTCCAGGCATCACCGGCACCGCCGGTAGTGGCGCCGTTACCCTTGAGGATGCACCCTCATTCGGCGAACCGGCGCATCTGCCGCCAGCTTCTCGCACACTGCTAGCAAGGGCCCGTGCTGCGCAAGACGCACATACCCCTGCGGCGGGTGAAAAGTACCCAGTTCTGCCCGCAGCTCCCCCAATGGCACGCCCGGATACTCCGTGACGCCCAGGATCGGGATCGCAAACGCCCGGTCCAGATCCCGGACGTACTCCAGCACGCTCGCGCCGTTCCCCGGCCGCGCTGCCTCGGCGATCGCGGCGACCCGCTCGGGGACATCCACGATGGCCGGCCCCAGATCGATCACCGCCGCCAGCCGGGACACCGGAGCATTCAGGTACACGAACCACCGCACCAGGCGGCCCTCAAGGAACCGGCGCCGGAACTCATGCCTCTTCAGCCCTCGCCAGATCAGCTCGTAGAACTCCGGGTTCAGCGCCATCAACACTGGCTCCGCGCTGCCCTGGTATGCAGCCGCGCTGAACAGCCCATCCTGAAGCTGACCCGCCTCCTTGCCAACTGTCACAACTCCATATCCTGCTCGCTGATCCTCTGGATCGGCAGCAGAAGCTGCTTACAGCTACTTCGCCACCGTCGCAGCGGCACCCAGCGGAAATCTCGTAGTAGCCGTCTGCACTCACCAGATAAGCCTGTTTGACGGCGAAGCTTGAACCCCAGCAGCGGAGTGTGCTGCATGACCGGAAGGGTGATGACCCGGCGGGTCCGCGTGCTTCCATGGCACCCAGCCGAACAACTGAAGGACGGCAACGACAGCGGCAACCACTGTGGCAAGCCCGATGAGCAGGCCGCGCTTGCGCCATCGCTGCCACCACGTCTCGTTCTCAGCCCTGGGTTGCTCGGTGCTGCCGGTGACGGTGATGGTGGCCGTTCCGGCCGCCGCTGTCTGGCTGCCGACCACGGTCACCGTGTTGCGGTTTCCGGTTACGACCAGATGGACCGCGTTGTCGGCCGCCTCTCTACTGGGGGGTTGATGCTCGCCAGGTGCGGTGGCGAGCATCTCGGCCACCAGTTCCGTGAGTGCAATGCGCACTCCTGCGACCACGCCGACGACCGCAGATCTGCTGACCTGCCAGTAGAGCCGGGTCACACGGTTGCCGGTCTCGTGGTTCCACAGCACGATGAGTTCCTGCGCGCCAGGCACTTGGAGGTTAACGGTCTCACCACGCCTGTGGCTGAGGTCTTCGAGCTGGGCCAGCGCGTGCGGAAACGGGGCATCTTCGCTGATGATGTCGCGGGCGAACTCCGGAAGCGAGAGCACCGAAATCGCCTGACCCGTGATGTACCCGCCGGGGGCGTAGCCGTCAATGCACAAAGAAGCAGCCACGCAGCGGTAGTCGGGCAACGTCTCCGCGTTGCCATACCCCTTAAGTTCCTTGCGTGCCCAATCCCGCAGGCGCTCTGAGCCGACCTCGCCGCCGAGCAAGATGCACTGATTCAGCATGTCGGCCGTACTGGTCTTGCCGTTGCGCAGCCCGGCCTTAAGCTCGGCCAGCAAACTCGGGTCACTCTTACTCATCTGCGTATTGCCATCCCCGGCACCCGACTGCGGTTCACCAGCATCACGTGGCCCGCGTGCAATGGCTCAGCGTACCGTCTGCGGCCATTGTGCGGTTCCGACCCCCGATAACGCGCGTCGGCCCCAAGGTGGTTCTACGGGGCGGCGTACGAGCCTTCGCCATGAACCGACTACCCATACGTGCGATCTATCCGAATACATATTCGGTAGACGCATCAGGATCTCAGGAGACTCAGTAGACTTCTGTCCATGGACTACGACACGGCCGTCTCGGTCCTCAATGAGCACAAGCGACTCATCGAGCGATGCGGGGAAACGTCTTGGCTGTCAAAAGAGCGCAAGGCCGCTGTAGAGGCACTGAATGCCCACGGCCCGGCTGTGAACGCGATTCTTGGCTATTTCCGGCTTGGCGTAATTGGTGGAACATCGCTCTCTTGGCACCGCAATTCTCTCTATAAGATTGACCGCGCCCTGGGTTTGATAGCCGCACGGCGGATGATGGATGAGGCTAATGCGCGCCTTGGGCAACCCGCACTTCCGATGGGAGTGCTTCACCCGCTGGTATACAGTGCTGCTTACGCACTTTGGAGGAAAGGCAACTATCGCCATGCGGTAGCCGATGCTGCCACAACCATTAATGACTTCACACAGAACAGGCTGAGAAGGCACGATATCTCGGATCGAGACTTGATGGCGCAGGCACTCAACGATAAGCCTCCTGAGCTCGGACAAGCCCGCCTGCGTTGCCCGGGGAGGCGCGATAGCGAGACCGTCAAGAGCTTGCAAAAAGGTGCGCAACTATTCGCGATGGGGGCATTTCAGGCCATTCGTAATCCTGCGCACCATACAACTGGCGACGGTGATCCCGTAGCGGCATTTGAAGATCTCGTTGCGCTAAGCAAGGTTGCTCGATGGGTGTCAGAGTGGTATGTAGATGTTTATGAGGAGCCACTAGACCTCACGACAATTACTGCAAGGTCCGAGGCTTTGTCTCGGAAGAACGCACTGGACTAGACGGAAGCGGCTAAAACCCTGAGCACACCCGTGTTTAGTTCATGAGAGCAAGTCGAGGACGATTTCCTCAATCTCGATGGCGAAGCTACTGGCCGCCAGTTCTTGGCGGACACGCTGCCGGAGCGTGATGTAATTGCCTTCCTCGTCAAGGTGAAGCGCCGCTACCAGCTCGGCTTGCTGATGTCCGAGATTGGAGAGCTGTTGATGGGTGGTATTGCCAGGGTCGTACTGCGGGATCGGGAGTTTCCACACATGCTTGTCAACGTCCCGCTCGTCCTTGCCGTATGACATCAGGGGCCGTACGAGTTGTGTCAGTTCTGGGCAGTTGAGGATGGCGCAAAGGTACATCCCTTCGTCTCGGCTTGAGACAGTGCCCCAGTACAGCTTGTGTTCCGTAACAGCGTTGGGCGTATCTACTAGAGCGGCTACAACGTGCATGCCGGATGCGCCGTATACGACCCGGAGGGGACCAATAGGCAATTGAGCTGTCAAGCCGCGCCTGAAGTCGATTCGCTCCCGGAGCGATAGACGGTCACTGGAACGGTGTGCGTCCCACAAGGATTCGGCACGGCGCCACCAATCTGCAAGGCCGGGATAGTAGTCAAGATGGGGATTATCGCTGTCGAGCAGTTCAGTACCTTCCAGGGGCAATACTGCGTTGCGTGGTGGCAGCACTCGGTACGGAACAATACTCTCACCCAGTAGTACTGGTCGTACAAATTCGCTTTCTACCACACCTTTCAGGTCGGGAAGATTTTTCCAAGGTGCTTTCTCTGTGCTGCTGCGTTCAGATTGAACGGCTCGCCTGCCCGCTCCAAGGCCCAAGGGGGTTGCTGGTTGCGGTTTGACGAAAAAGAGGAAGCGCGGCACGATCGTTGCTCCTTGGCTAAAGCGAGACTCGTATGGAGAGACGGCCAAGGATTCATCGTCGCTGACCACGAGCCTTGCTTCCTGGCGTGTCACGTAGGGTGCAACTTCCGCCCATGTGTGCGCAGTCCTGGGGATTGTGCCAGTCCAGCGGGTCGTTTCCATTGGCAGCCTGCGGTATTCGCCGCTGCTGCGCCTACCGAAGACCACGGAACCGCCGCGAGGGAAGAAGTGCGGCCGCAGCCTGCGTAGATCCCACGAACCTGCGAACGCGACTGTAGTCAGTTCGGCTGGGTCTGGGTACTTGCCACTTCGGAAGCCCTTGAAGTACCCGCGGTCTAGCGCTGCATTTGGCATCACAAATGCGAACGAGCCGTCGACCTTTAGATACTGTTCCACCGCGCGGGCGACGAACAGCCCTGATAGATCTTGCGCGGGAGCGACTGTCTTGCCGTGCCACAGACCCATGTCCATGGACATCTGCTGGAAAATAAGTTGCATATCACCAGGCATATGGCGGAAGGACAACCAGGGCGGATTACCTATCAGGACGTCAACCCTATTCTCCGTCCGGCTGAGCCAGACAGGACGTACGAGGTTCCGGACGTAGTAGCTCCATATGTGGTCACGTCCCTCGTCGTCGAGTCGACAGAGGACTTGGAAGCTGGCGGTGATGGCAGGCTGATCATCTGCGGGGACTGCCAGGCGTCTGAAAAGCGCATTTAGTGACGGGACTGTGCCCGCGTCTCTGGGCTTGCCCGCAAGTGTTGCTAGGTCATCGATCAGGCGATCGAACCAGCCCGCGTTTGCTAGCAGATGTTCCGGGAAGCGCAGCTCGTCCTCGAAAAGCTGACTCCCTGTGCCGGTCTGGATGAGCAGCTGGCCTTCGCTGAAGAGGTCCAGGCGTTGAGTCCACTGAACACTGTCACCGAGGTAGACAGGCACTGTGATCGGGCCGCGGGAACTGTCTATGAGTCGTTCGCGGCCGATTGCGAGCAGATAGGTCACGCGCGCTAGAGATACTGCTACAGGGTGCAAGTCGATGCCGAGAATGTGATCCGTGAGCTCTAGCAGCGCCTTTGCCAAGGGTCGGCCGTCCCCGTCCGCGGCTGCGAGGTACCTACGGACGGCATGGAATAGGAAGGTTCCAGACCCACACGCAGGATCGAGTACTCGCTGATTCAATGGGTCAGTTACAGCGGCGCCGACAACTTGGTCGGCCAGCCAGTCGGGGGTGTAGTACTCGCCGAGCCGTTTGCGGGTCTCGGTCCCTATTACGGATTCGTAAAGAACCTTCAGCACATCATGTTCGACGTTCGTCCAGTCAAAGCGGGCGAGGCGGCGTGCCAGTGTCCGGATAAAGGATGCGCCGCCAGGTACTTCCAGCACCCAGTCAAAGAAGTCTTCTTCAACTACCCCGTAGATTTGGGCCAGCTCGAAGTGCTGGCCAGTCAGCAGTGTGGCTGGTTGCGCATCGGTGACGTCCAGGCCGAGGACAAGGTGGGCGATGATCTCGGCGCTGTTAACGAGCAGGGTGTGTTCGAGAAAGAGGTCGTCTGTGTCCGGGAACTGGGTGCCAAGGGCACTCCGCAGGAGCCTTGACCAGAGTTGGCGCTTCAGTTGGACGGTGGGCGTGGCCTGGTTCTCTGCGTACAGAGCGGTCAGGGCGGCCCGGTCCAAAGCGTAGGACGCGCTGTTGGCCCCGAGGCGGCTGATGATCTCATGCGGAGTCGGCCGGACGCCTGTCCGGACGGCTAGGACTCCTTCAAGCCACATCAGAAGCGGTACGAGCCCTTGACGGGGCGGTTTTAGCTCGAAGCGGGTTACCTCTACGAAGTCGTCGCCTTGGAACTGGTAGGCACGCCAGTCGACACCGTCGCTCAAAATCCCGACATACCGCTGATCGGTCTGTTGGTTCCGGCTTGCCACATATCCAGCGAGTTGCTCGATGGCCTTGTTGACCACTGCTGCGCTGCGTAGGTCTTTCTTGACCTCGATGACCGTGAAGCCAACCTCAACGTCGATCCGACGATGCCCTGCGACTGGTGTCTCCAGATCAACATCAAGATCGTGCTCCGTCAGACCGAGGCCGCCGATCAGCAGCAGCTGGCGGATGTCAGCCTGGACAGTTGCTTCTGAGCGGACTCGTTCTCGATTGGCAAGGCGGTCCACCAATGACTTAAGCGAGTCCTCGAGCGCGGAGTCTTTAGCCACTCCGTGTGTTTATCACGCTCAGGTGGCTTGATGGTAGGCACCCCGCTACGCCCTAGGACGCGGTTCTTATCGACGTGCTCCACACGTGAGGCAGGAGATGGAGGGCGTCCCTCGCAGTTGGCGCACCGCGTCGTGAGCTGCCATACGGGAATGCGGAAGATATCGGCTAGTCGCTCTACCTCGTCAGCAGTGAACCCGCGTTGTCGGCTGCCGCGGTGGCCTTTGGCGGCGCAGACGGTGGAGTTGGTGTGCCAGCCCATCTGTTCGCCGAGCTGGGCTTGGGTCCATCCGTTGCGGTGGCGCAGGGTGCGGATGTTCGCGCCGATGACGGCGCACTGGCCGGCCAGGATCTCATCAACGCGGCGGCGCCCGGCCATCACGCGCCCACCCTTTGCCAGGTGACGCTGTAGGGGCGGAAGGGTCTGAGGCAGCTGACGTACCGGTCGGCAGCGAGCATCGCCAGCGCGTTCCACGCGACCTTGACCGATGCTCGTGCTCGCGTACTAATTCGGCTGCGGGGAGGGTGTCGCCGCGCTAGTAGTGGCCGATTCGATCTTGTCGCGCAGGAGGACCGCGCAGCCCCGGCCGGGAGTGTACGCGGTGATCACCAGTTATCCCGATGAGATGCGCCTAGCGCCCCGGGAAGGCGGACACCGACGCTCCTGCATGGAACTTGAGCTTAGGCCGCCGTTGACTGCCTTCTAGCCGGGTGTGACTTGAAACGGTAGCCGTCCTAGCTGCGTAGCCGAGTAGGACGCCAGGTAGCAGGCGAATATGTGGTAAAGCAGGGGGGAGAACTCTTCACGGACCTGGCCGTGCACGGGCAGGATGAAGCGGGCGTGGCGAGGGATATCCTGGTCGTCTTCGGGAGCCACCGCGATGACCCGGCGGCCCTGGTCCCTGGCGATGGCGGCGATGGTTATCGCCCGCGAGCGCGAGCGACCGGGCGGGGCGATCACGAAGACGGGCATGTCCTCGGGGCAGGCCCAGCGTTCGACGTGGCTCCATTCCTCCAGATCCTGCCCTGCAGAGAAGATGCCGGCCGCCTCGACCAGCTTGGCTGCGCCGAACAAGGCGGTGCCGTAGCTCGGGCCGCTGCCGGTCATAACGATGACGGGGGCATCGGCGATCACGCTGGCCAGGTCCCGGCAACGGTCCCTGGCCGCATCTGCTGTGGCCTGCACGTTCCCGGCCTGTATGGCGAGGTCGTGCCGCAGCGCGTCAGCTTCAGGATGGGTGCGTTGCTGGCGCGCTTCGCCCAGGCGGATGGCAATAAGCAAGAGCCCGAGCAGGCTCGCTTGATAGGTGCGGATGCCCGGGGACGGTTCGAGCTGCGGCAGGCTTACTGCCAGCGACCGGTCCGCAGCCTGGGTCACAGCGCTACCGGGTTTGCTGGTGACGGCGATGGTCAGCGCCCCGGCGCGCCGGGCAGCCTCGATAGCCTGCACGGCGCGTTCGGTACTGCCAGAGGCAGACACCGCGATCACCAGCGGGCGGGTCCTCGGAGCCGGCCGCAGCCACGGTACCCGGTATTCGAGGAACGACAGCGCGCCGACTGGCTGGCAGCGCAGGGCGGCGATAGTCTCGAACGCCATCGCGGCAGCGCACCCGGCGTGGTACGAATCCCCGTCCCCGGTCAGGTACACCGTGTCGACCGACATCCATTCGGCAGCGGTCAGCAGGCTGTGCACGCTCTGACTGACCGGCGTCACCCGGTCGCGGAGATCGGTGGCCAGTGTGTCAGCTTGCCTGATCATGACGTCCGGCCGGATGGCTTCCACCTTGCTGCTTCTCCTGATGCCTGTATCTGCGGTGATGCTCAGTCTTACAGACCGCGCACGATCTCCACGTATGCCCGGACCCGTTCGGGGTCGATCAGGCCGCCCCAGCCGTCGCGTTCCAGGCAGGTTCCGACGTAAGCGCCGTCGGCGGCGGCGAGCAGCCGGGCGGCGTTACCGTGATTGGTGTATCCGGCCAGGATGACTGGCAGGCCGGGGACCGCCTCGCGGACCGCGGCGATCATCTGCAACGTCGTGTCCTCGTCAGGGTGGCCGAGGGAGACCGCGTCCGCGCCCGCGCTGTGCGCGGCCCGAGCGACCTGCGCGACTGACCTGTCCCCGCCGAACCACCGGAAGTGCATGGACTCCACCTCAGCGATGACCTTGATCTGCTGGGCGCCGATCTTGGCACGGTAGTCCATCACCTCCAGCGGATGCGCCTCGACCAGGCCGTGCGGGGTCAGCGTCGCGCCCACCAGCGCCCCGGCCCGGATGTAGCTGCCGCCTGCGACCTTGGCCACCGCCAGGGATGCCTTCAGAGCGTTGGCCATCAGCTGGACCCCGATCTGGAACCCGTCCCCGGTCGCCGCAGCAATGGCGTTGACGATCAGGCCCATCGCGGTGGTGCGGGCAGGGTCGGACTCTTCCCCGGCGGCATACACCCGGTCCACGGTCTGCACCAGGCAACCGTCTGCCCCGCCCTCAGCCAGGGCACGCGCCGACGCCACAGCGACCTCCAAGGTGCGCTCGAAACTGCCCTCGTCGTGGAACGGCGTGCCCGGCAGCGGCGGCAGATGCACCATCCCGAGTACCACCTTGCGCTTGCCGAGCGTGTCGAATACCCGCATGTAACCATCCTTCGCCAGCCGCGACCCCACGACCGTCCGCTAATGCGGCACCCCTATGCGCGCGGCCATGCCTCGCAGTTCCCGGCCTCCTGCGCTGGTGATGGCGCGATCGAGCAGGTATGTAACCGTCCCGCGGACCGCCGGGCTGTTCCTGATCCACTGCGGCGCGGTGTCCTCGGCCCGGCGCAGCCACCGGATGGCATCGCGCTGCGTCCGCGGCTCGCGGGCCAGCCCCCGGCCCACGTCAGCGAAGAACGCTGCCCGGCGGCCCTGCTTGCCGACCAGCTTGCCCTCGTGCACCCTCTCTGCCAGCTGCAAGACCGCGCCGCCGCTGTAGCCGCGCTCGACACCAACCGCGACGCGCCAGACGCCGACATTCGTCGCCGAGAACGCCATCCAGCTCTCATCAGGCACCTCAGGGACCCGTTCCGCCAGCCGGCCGGCCTCATCCAGCCAATCCTGCGCCCGCGCTTCATCCTGCGCGACCGCCGCCGACAACGCGGCGGTCAGCTCCAGCATGCCGAGCACCTGAAAACCCAGCGGATCAGTGGCGTGCGGCTCCAGGTCCCCCGCCGCGTTCTCGGCCTGGGCCAGCGTCCGATCCCACGCTCCGGTCCTCGGCAGGGAATGAATCCGGACGAACGCCGCCTTCCCGAGCTGCACCGGATCATCAAGACTGCGGGCAGCCTCCTGCGCCCGCAGAGCAGCTAGGTGCGCCAAGTCGCCGTACCCCAGGTCCTTAGCCGTGAAGGTGGCGCACACGCATGCATCCACCAGCGTCTCCAGCGCTGCCTGATGCGACGCCTCATCGACGGGCGCGGCAACATGGCAGTGCAACTCCTCCATGATGCCCGGCAGCGCCTTCCCGACAGCCGAATAGTCACACGCCTGGTGCAGCGGCTCGATCCGCGCCATTTCCCGCACCAGCACCGACAACGGCCGCGCCCGGTCTACCGCAGGATCATCAACGCTGCTGGTCTGCAAGGCATTACGCAGCGCCGGGATCACCCTATGCGGGTCAGATTGCAGCCGGTCCGGACCGAGATGCGGACCTCCCACAAGGTCGGTCTCGGAGACCTTGAGGGCACTGGCCAGCGCCGCGATATGCGACCGGCGATCCAGCGGTCTGTGGCCGGTTTCCACCATAGAAAGGAACGACGGCGACACTCCGGCCAGGCCAGCTACCTCGACCTGGGTCATGTCGCGCCAGCGGCGCAGCGTCCGCAGCCGCGCTCCTATGGTGATCTCATCCACGGAGCACCTCCCTCGGTCATGGTGACACACCCTCGCGTCGATGCGGGGCCCCGGTTCAGGCCGGATCGCAGCGGACAGTGCGCACCGGGCATTGCCGTGGTTCCTGGTGTCAGATCACCGGGTTTCCGGCTCGACGGGTTTGCCGGCGACACCGCCGTATTCGATCCAGTTGAAGGTCTGCTCTTCGGCGGCGGTGCCGTCGGGTCGCCAGGTGGTGATCTCCGCCAGGCCCGGCGGGATGGGCTCCAGCCCGGTGAAGAACTGGTCTACCTCCGCCCTGGTCCGCACCCGTCCCCAGTTGCCTTCGGTCGCGTTCAGCATCAGGTCGGTGAGTTGCTTGCGGAGCTGGGGGTCGGCCGAGACCAGGTGGGACATGGCGACGAAGCTGCCCGGGGGCAGGTGGCTCATCATCGTCTGGACCAGTCCTGCGGGATCGTCCCGGTCAGGGATCTGGTGCAGGAAGCTAATGTACAGGGCCGCGACCGGCTCCTCGAAGTTGATGAGCCGCCGGGTGTCGGGATGGCCGAGGATCTCCTCGGTGCGCCGCACGTCCTGCAAGATGAACGCCGTGCTGTGGTCATCTGCGATCAGCGCGCTGCCGTGTACCGACACGATCGGGTCGTTGTCGACATAGACGACTCGCGCGTCAGGGTGGGCCCGCCGGGCGACCTGGTGCACGTTGTCCTGGGTGGGCAGGCCGGTGCCGATGTCGATGAACTGCCGGATGCCGTACTCGGTAGCCAGAGTGCGGACCACGCGGACCAGGTAGGCGCGGTTGTTGATGGCCAGCCCGCGGGTGCCCGGGACTACCTTGTCCAGTTCCATGCACGCGATCCGGTCAGCCTCGAAGTTATTGTCACCGCCGAGGTAGTAGTCGTACATCCGGGCGACGTGCGCCTTGCTGGGGTCGATCCCCGGCAGTTCCTCGATCCCGTTCACCTGTGGATCCCTTTTCTCTTGCGGGCTTCCCGTGCAGATACGACGATTCCCCGGAGTGATGTCTGCCGGGGCGGTTAGCGGAGGCCGGGCTCGCCTGCCTTCACCGCGGCCATGAGGGCGGCCCAGTGCGTGCGGGTGATGGCTAGCGCAGGGCCATCCGGGTTCTTTGAGTCACGGATCGCGATTATGCCCGGGAGGTTGCAGGCGACCTCCACGCAGTTGTTGTTGGCGCCACTGAAGGAGCTCTTGCGCCATTTCGCGGTAGAGACATCGTGTTTCATTGCGGTCTTGCACCGGTCCTTCCTGATGTTCTTGCATCCGACGGCCAAGCCTCACCTCAGCGCGTAAGTCTTCATCACGGCGCGTGAGTCGTCGGGCGACGCCGCCCTTGCCTGGATCGCCCCCCATACCTCCTCATACCCCCTGAGTTCCTCGGGCTGTTCCAGGGCGAGCGAGCCTGTGATGTTCTCGACGTTGACGACGCCGGGATCGGCCGGGTCCAGGAAGGTCAGCATGGTGAACGGCCCGACCATCGCGGGGTGCTCGCCGGCGCTGAACGGCAGGATCTGGATGACGATGTTCGCGCGATCCCGGTCGCGTACCAGGTGCTCCAGCTGCGCACGCATGACCTCGGGGCCACCTACCCGGCGGGCGAGGACGCCCTCGTTCAGCACGACGCTAACCTTCGGCGGTGGCGGGGTGGTGCGGGTCAGCACCTCCTGGCGTTCCAGCCGGACCTCAACTCGCCGGTCAATCTCCTGCGCGGTATCTCCCGGGCGCCCGGCCCGGATGACGGCACGGGCGTAATCCGGGGTCTGCAGCAGCCCGGGGACGAGTTCCGGCTCGTAGGTGCGGATCGTGGCAGCTTCCGCTTCCAGGCCGATCAGGTTGCCCAGCGCCGTCGGCACGACGCCACCGTATGACTGCCACCAGCCGCGCTCGGTAGCCCGGCGGGCCATCTCAAGCAGTTCATCCAGGTAAGTCCGGTCGGTCACCTCATACAGGTCAAGCAGCCTCCGCAGATCCCGTGTCGAGATCCCGACCTGCCGGTTCTCGATCCGGGAGATCTTTGATGCGGGCCATTTCAGCTTGCCGGCGACGTCCTCGATCGGCAGTCGCGCGTCAGTGCGGAGCCGTCGCAGCTCCGCCGC
>Ga0335075_10002285_pt1 | contig 30995 bp, 22 predicted proteins | sample Lox_Sample_24_FD_206723 | JGI IMG/M metagenome (GOLD analysis project Ga0335075, IMG submission 206723) | Soil microbial communities from Loxahatchee National Wildlife Refuge, Florida, United States - Lox_Sample_2.4 | ecosystem: Environmental > Terrestrial > Soil > Wetlands | place: USA...
AGACGAGGCCCTCGCCGCTCTCCGTTCCGGCCGCACCCATCTGACGACACTCCAAATCTCTGACCGCAAGGTTCGCTTCTACGGATCGACAGCCATTGTCACCTCCACGGCCGACGTCGAGGGTACGACTCCAGAGGGTACCCTTTCCGGCAACTATCGATACACGCGCGTCTACGCGCAGGATCCCCAGGGTGTGTGGAAGATCGTGAGTTTTGAGGCGAACCGGATTGTTGGGCCCAGCGACCACCACTAAGGTGCCAGCACTGGCGCTCACCATGCGGCAGCATACGTGGTTCCTGAATCATCGCAGCGCCGAAGACTCCTCGGCGCGGTCCCGCACTTGCCGGACCGCCCTTCTAAAATAGATCCATGCCCGAATTGCCCGAGGTGGAAACCATCGCGCGCGGCGTCCACGAGCGGGTGCGCCGCGACCGCATTGTCGAGACCTGGTTCAGCTCGTTTGCCGAGCCGTTCAAAACACCTGCGGCGCGTCAATCCAGGGCGCTCACCGGCCGCGCCGTTCTCGCCGTCCATCGCACCGGCAAGCACATTGTCTGCGAGCTGGGCAGCCCCGGCGATGCGGTGTCGCATTCAAAAAATGCGCAGCCTGCCATAAATGGGTCGCACGCCAACCAGCCTGACGCACAGTGGATCGTCCATCTCGGCATGACTGGCCGCCTGCTGGTGACCACACCCGACGCCCCGCTCGCTCCACACACCCATGCGCGCCTCGGCCTCCAGAGTGGCCGCGAGCTCCGTTTCGTCGACCCCCGGCGCTTTGGCCGGCTTGAGTTTCGCGATCTCCGGCGCGTACAGCCGTTTCGGGCTCCCGGAGCCGATCCACTCACCATCGGTGCCGATGAGTTCGCAGCCCTATTCCGGGGCCGCAAGCTGGCCATCAAGGCCGCGCTGCTCAACCAGACTCTGCTGGCCGGGGTGGGCAACATCTACGCCGACGAGAGTCTCTTCCACGCCGGCATTCGCCCGCGCCGCGCCGCGGGGCGACTTACCAAGGCCGAGCTGGAGCGGCTGCGCCTGGCCCTTCGCCAGGTGCTCGACCATGCCATCCGGCTGGGCGGGTCCTCTGTCTCTGATTATGTCGACGCGAATGGAGTGCGCGGCTTCTTCCAGCTCGAGCACTGCGTCTATCTGCGCACCGGCGAGCCCTGCCGGCGATGTGAGACCCCCGTCCGGCGCACCCTGCTGGCCGGCCGCGGAACCCACTTTTGCCCCCACTGCCAGCGCTGACGCTCAATGTTCGCCTGTGGAAAACAGGAGTTCTATGTTTTTTAGAATTTTCCGCCCTTCCCGCATCCCAGAATCCAGACAGATGACTAAAAATTGCTTCGATAAACCGCTGAAAATAAACATCGTTATAAACGGCACACTGATTGCTATCAGAATAGCGCCAGTGATGTTCCGGCGGCCTCGGGGAAATTTCAGGCAGCCAAGCACAGCGGGTACCCGGCAAGAGCAGACGCCACGAGCGACCCTGATCAAAGGGAAATGCCGGCCGGGAAAACCTGCAAAAGGTGCGGTGGATTCAAACCATCGCCCAAAACTGATCACGGGGGCCAGTGACCAGTGCAGGACCATTAAACGCCACTCAATCGAGTGGCGTTTCGTGCTTTCGGCCCGCTTTTCCTGCCTTGCACGACCCTGACGCCTGAATCCCGATCCCTGGTCATCAACAAACTCCCCTTGCCAGCCGTCCCCCTTCGCTGTACTATCAAATTTGCCTATCAGGCGGCTGACGCGGGCCACCCCGGGACTGGGGAGAGAGCAAGCTCGCCGCAGAGCTGGCAAGTCTCGCCGACATGCTTAACTTCTCATCGTGCTGCGCGCGGCGAAAGCTCACATAGGAAGGGCATCACCTGCGAAAAGCACCGGCCGCCGCGCGCCGATCCTGACCAGCGGATTGAGTTTGACGATGGCTTCTGCGTAAGTTGCGGCAATGGGTTTTTTGAGAGATTTTGGAAACGCGGGCAGGGTAAGTTGTGCCGGTTTGCCGCCGGTGGAAGAATTTTGCTGCGCAGGTTTCGTCTCAACGGCGTCATGGAAGGCCGACGAATTCGAGCGGCCTCCGCTGGCGGTCCGGATACGGATTTGGGTTGATTTTCCAGGCACAGCTTCCGGCAAGCGGGTTCGGCCGTTACCGTAGGTCTGTGCGGATGGCCGGCAGTCGGAAGGCTGGAAAAACGGAAAGAACTCGCCTCCCAGGGCGGGAACGATCTCAAAAAAACTGACCCGGATAGGGCATAGCAGGGCTCAAGACAAACGCACTATATTGCAAAGCACCAGGAAGTACACGCATGACCACAGAATCGACGCAGCCCCAGCCCGAGCTGGGGCCCGCACCTGACAATGGCCAGGTGCAGTCGCAAGGACACCGGCGCCGCCGGCGCCGCCGCAAAAACAAATCCAGCCAGCAGGGCGCGCCGCAAACCCAGCAGCCGCAGCAGCAGTCGCAGCCCCAGCCTGCCCACCAGAAACCTGCGCATCAGAGCCAGGGCCGGAAGAAGAAGAAGTTCTTCCAGAAGAACCAGGCTCAGCAGGCGCAGCCGGGCAACAGCATCGGCGGATCCGCGCAGGGTAAGCGCAAGAACAAGCAAAAGGGCCCGCGCGAGTTTGTCGGTCCCATGGATCACAGCTACCGTGCGGTAAACGGCAACGTCGCGGACGGCCCGCCCTCCACAATTCAGCTCCCGGGCGGCAGCCACGCCAGCTACTATCAGGACGCTTACCCGCAGCAGGCCGCCGCGCCCGTGCGGGACGACGCGCCTACGCGCATCTTCTGCTTCATTGAAGATCTGTTCTTTCTGGCCAAGATTCAGGAGACAGCTCGCAAGCTTGGCGTAAAGGTTGAATTCGTCAAGGGCGACAAAGACGTGGTTGCGCGCATCCTGGACGCGCCCGAAGCCGAGCGGCCCACGCTGTTGGTCTTCGACCTTAACAACGTGAACGCGAAGCCGATGACGTTGATTCCCAAATTCAAGGCCAAATTCAAGAGGTCGGTCTCGATCATCGGTTTCCTGAGTCATGTGCAGGGAGACCTTAAGCTGAAGGGCGTGGAGGCGGGATGCGATGTCGTCATGCCGCGCTCTGCTTTTTCGCAGAGCCTGCCCAATTTGTTGCGCCGTTACGGCCTGGAAGAGGAAGACGAATACGCACCTCAGCCCGTCTAAGCACAGGACCGCAGCATCCGGCCGCTTGCAGGAAGGGCGCGGACTTCAGGCCTGCGCCCTCTGAATTTCGCCACTTCCCAATTGCCGCGCCGCCCGTCCAACTCAGTACGCATGAACCCTGACTCGTCAGCGGCCCGTCAGGTTGGCCCCCATGCGCTGCCGCCGGATACAATAGACTTCTACGCTGGATGCACAACGATACGCAACTTTTCTTGAGACTTTGGAGCTGGTGCAAGTGAGAGGCATGAACCGCCGCGGTCAGCGGCATGAGTGGGTTGTGGCGCTGGGCATGGCGGTGGCCATGACAGTGCTGCCGGCAGCCGTGGCTGCGGAACAGAACGTCGCGACCGAGACAACGCTGAATGTGAGCACCAGCAACCGGGCCGGGCGCACCTCGGCCACTGCAACCGTCAACGTAACGGACGAATACGGTCTTCCGGCTTCCGGAGCGGTAAACATCGAGGAAGGCAGCCGCATTTTGGCTGTGGCTGCTCTCGACGGCGCCGGCACGGCCACCGCCACGGTGAACTTGACGGGCGGAGCCCATGCGCTGCAGGCGGTTTACTCCGGCGACACGACGCATATGACCTCCAGCTCGCCCGTAAAGGATGTGCAGGGCGAGACCAGCGGTACGCCGGATTTCGGCATCAGTCTGACGGCGATTACGCCAAGCTCCTTTCCCATGGTTTTGGCGCAGGGAGCCTCAGGAACGGCGGAAGTGACCATCACTCCGCAGAACAATGCAGCCCTCACTGCGCCAATGTTTGTCACGCTCTCCTGTTCCGGGCTGCCGAATCTTACGTCCTGCACCTTCGCTCCGGAGACCGTTGAGATTTTGCCCACCACGCCCGCAACTTGCGCGGCCGGCTCGCCCGCCGCAGACTGCCCGCCGATCAGCTCCATGCTGGTGCAGACTGACACGACCGGCACCGTGGGGCAATCTTCTCCGCAGCGGAAGAGCAGTCCGGTTGCATGGGCATTTCTGCTGCCGGGAGTCGTTGGGCTCGGCGGTCTAGCCTGGGGCACGCGGCGGCGCGCATGGTTGAGCCGCCTGGCGCTGGTGGCCCTGCTCGGCGTCGTCGGCACGCTCGGCGTTTCCGGCTGCGCCCCGCTCTATCGCTACTATCAACATGGCCCGGGCAACAATCCAGCCACACCGGCAGGCACTTATAACGTGATCGTCACTGCGCAATCCAGCAACGGTATAACCGCGATCACCAACAACACAACCATGGTGCTGACGGTTCAATAAGCGTCCTTGAGCGAGAGCCAGCATGAAACGCCGGCACTGCCTTCCCGCTGAGGTCTACGCGCTGGTGGATGCAACTCCGGCCGCAGTGCTGCTGGAAGGCGCGGCAACCGACACAAGCGAGGAGCCGTGGACACGCCTGTTCACGGCTCCTTTGCGTGTATGCGTTGCCCGCCAGCCGGCGGAGATTCCTGCCCTTTTCGCTGAAGTGGAACAGGCCGTGCGCGCCGGGCGCTGCGTCGCCGGATTTTTCTCCTACGAATGCGGACAGCATTTCGAGCCGAAGGCCGCGATGCACGAAAGCCGGGACGCCCCGCTGGCATGGCTCGGCGTCTACGACCGCAGCTACAGCTTCAATCACCAGACCGGGCGGTTCATCGAAGGCGAGCCGCGCGAACTGGCTGCATTCAGGGGGTGCGCCGCTGCGGGCAAATCTGCGACCGAAATAACCGCAGAATTTGCACTCACTGAGGCCGAGTACGCCGCGCGCATAGCCGCCATTCGTGCATGGATTCGCGCGGGCGACGTGTATCAGCTCAACTTCACCGCGCCTTGGCGCATCGAGACGCGCGGTTCGGCCGGTCAACTCTATGCCGCGCTGCGCGCGCGCCAGCCTGCTCCTTACGGCGCGTTTCTCCACTGGCAATCCGGCCGGCGCATCCTTTCTTTCTCGCCCGAGCTGTTCTTTCGCATCGACGAGGAAGACGGCGCACGGCGCATCACGACCAGGCCCATGAAAGGCACCGCGCCGCGCGGCCGCAGCTCCCGCGAAGATCGCGAGCGCGCCGAGTGGCTGCGCAACGACGCGAAGAATCGCAGTGAAAATGTGATGATCGTCGACCTGCTCCGCAATGACCTGGGCCGCGTTGCCCGCTTTGGCAGCGTGCGCGCGGCAGAACTGTTTACAATCGAGCGGTACCCCACCCTCTGGCAGATGACCTCTACGATCACAGCAGAGCTGCGTACCGGGATCGGCTACGAACAGATCTTCCGAGCGCTGTTCCCTTGTGGTTCCATTACCGGAGCGCCCAAAGTCCGCGCCATGCAGCTGATCGCCGGGCTCGAAGGCAGGCCGCGCGGCATATACACGGGGGCGATCGGCTTCTTCTCGCCGCAGCGCACGGTCTTCAACGTAGCTATTCGCACACTCGAACTCGATGGCAGTCGCGGAACCATGGGCACAGGCAGCGGCATCGTCATCGACTCCGATCCTGCCGAAGAGTATCGCGAGTGCCTGCTCAAGGCCCGGTTCCTCACGCAATCTTCAAATGAATCTCCCGCTGACTTTTCGCTCATTGAAACTATGCTGTGGGATGGCTCCTATCCCCAGATCGAGCTGCATCTCGACCGGCTTGCGGACTCAGCGGATTACTTTAGCTTCACCTGCGATCGCGCCGAGGTGCGCAGCGCGCTCGAGAGCTACGCGCAGGCATTCGTAGGTGGCGTTGCGCGTAAAGTGCGGCTGCTGCTCGACCGTGATGGCGGCTTGACCATCGCCAACGAACCGCTGCCGTCGAGCGTTGCTAGTGACCGCCCAGGCCGCGTGCGCATCTCGCATGTGCATGCTGACTCCGCCGACCCCATGCTCTTCCACAAAACCACGCATCGGCCGCTTTACGCAGAAGCATTCAAGCAGGCTGCGCTTGAGCGCTTCGACGATGTGCTGTTCTTCAACCAGCTCGGCGAACTCACTGAAGGCGCCATCAGCAACGTCTTCATTGAAAAAGACGGCCGCCTGCTCACTCCGCCCGTCGAATGCGGTTTGCTCGCCGGCGTCTACCGCCGTTACCTTCTCGAAACCCGCACAGACACTGAAGAGCGGTTGCTCTATGAAGACGACCTGCGCCATGCCCGCGCCATCTATCTTGCCAATGCCGTGCGCGGGCTGCGCCGCGTTGAGATCGCATGGGAAAAGCGGTAGGCGCTGCGACTACCGCACGCAATGACGCAATCTCCCGGCTTGCCCCGCGAAGTGATACAACGATAGCGGGGGTCTCAAGCCAGTAATGCGACATGCCCGCACGTTTCTCCGCAAAATCGCTTTTGCAGACGCTTTCTGTTGTACAGTGCTCTTCGCCGCAACTGCGCTTCCTGCGCAGCAGGCCGATGCCGCATGGCTGCGCTACGCACCGGTCTCGAGCCGCGTCGATGTTCCCTCCAGTGTCCGCGCGCTCGGAGATAGCCCGCTCGAGCAAAGCGCCGTCCGCGAGCTCGATCGCGCACTCCCTCTGCTGACCAGCGGCGCACATTCTTCCCGCGAAGAGGCCGTGCTGGGCACCGCGGCCGAAGTGCGCGAAGCTTTTCCGGGCATGGCCGTTTCAATTGAGATCGGCAGAGAGGGCTATTGGCTCCATCAGGGCATGTGGCATGGCCGTCCACTGCTCGTGATTGCGGGCGCAGATGAGCGCGGCGCTCTATACGGCGCCTTTGGCCTTCTGCGGCGCATCGCCACCGATGAAGGCCTGACTCGCCTGGACGCAATTGAACAGCCGGCCATGAACATCCGCTGGGTCGACGAGTGGGACAACGCCAACGGAACCGTGGAGCGCGGCTACGGCGGCCGGTCGATCTTTTTTGAAAACGGAAAAGTACGCGAGGATCTTACACAAGTGAGCGAGTACGCGCGCCTCCTCGCTTCTATCGGCATCAACGGCTGCAATGTCAACAACGTCAACGGCGCGGCGCCGTTTCTCGATCCCGAAATGCTTCAAGGGCTCGCGCGCATTGCTGATGCCATGCGCCCGTGGGGCGTCCGTCTCGCCATCAGCGTCGACATCGCCAGCCCGCAAAAAGTTGGCGGACTGAAAACCTTCGATCCACTCGATCCCAACGTGAAAGCCTGGTGGGCTGCAAAGGTCGATGCTATCTATGCGGCCATTCCCGACTTTGCGGGCTTTACCGTAAAAGCTGACTCCGAGGGCCAGGCCGGCCCAGCGAGCTACGGCCGCAGCCCAGCTGATGCGGCAAATGTGCTTGCCAACGCCCTCGCGCCGCATGGCGGTGTGGTGCTCTATCGCGCCTTTGTCTACAACAACCATCTCGACTACAACGACAGGAAGGCCGACCGCGCACGGGCTGCGTACGACATCTTTTATCCGCTCGACGGCAAGTTCGCGCCCAACGTCATCGTGCAGATCAAAGAAGGCCCGATCGATTTTCAGGCACAGGAGCCCGTATCGCCGCTCTTCGCCGGCTTGCGCCACACCAGCCAGGCCATGGAGCTGCAGATCACCCAGGAGTATCTAGGCCAGCAGCGGCACCTTGTCTATACCGCGCCCATGTGGAAGTGGGTGCTCGACTTCGACATGCACGCAGAAGATCGCGCGACTCAAGTCAAACAGATCATCGAAGGAAAAAGCTTCAATCGTCCGCTCGGCGGCATGGTGGGCGTTGCCGATGTGGGCCGCGACTGGCTGGGCGCGCCGCTGGCTATGGCCAATCTCTACGCCTTCGGCAGGCTTGCGTGGAATCCCGATCTTGCGCCGGAGGCCATCGCGCAGGAGTGGACGCGGCAGACCATCAGCAATGATTCCCAAGTAGTGACTACGGTAGACAAAATGTTGATGCAGTCCTGGCCCGCGTATGTGGACTACACCGGCTTCCTCGGCACGCAGACTCTCACTGACATCACCGGCAGCCACTACGGCCCGAACATCGAGTCCAGCGAGCGCAACGGCTGGGGCCAGTGGCATCGCGATGATGCGCAGGGCATCGGCATGGACCGCACCGTGACCACGGGCACGGGATTCATCGGGCAGTATCCGCCGCAGATTGCAAAGATGTATGAATCTCTCGCCACGTGCCCCGACAATCTGCTGCTCTTCTTTCATCACGTGCCCTGGACCTACAAGCTGCGCTCGGGCAAGACTGTGATCCAGTATGTCTATGACAGCCATTACAAAGGCGCCGAAGAGGCCGCGCGGCTCGGCGCAGAATGGGCCACGCTCAAGGGGAAAATCGACCCCGCGCTCTACGACGATGAGCGCGCGCGCCTGGAATATCAAGCCGGCCACGCCATCGTATGGCGCGATGCGATCGTGCAGTACTTCCTCAAGGAAAGCGGCATCGCCGACGCCGCGGGTCGCGCCGGCCATTATCCCGGCCGCATGGAAGCTGAAGATGCACGCCTCGTCGGCTACGCCGTCGTCGACATCCGGCCATGGGAAGATGCTTCGCGCGGCAAAGCCGTCATGTGCCAGGAAAAATCCTGCTCCGCGGAGTGGACCTACACTGGCAAGCCGGGCCGCTTCAACATTGCCGTCCAGTACTTCGATCTTGCCGGCGGCGTAGCGCACTTTACGCTCAGCGTGAACGGAAGCGCCGCAGCGTCATGGGCCGCAGATGCCGTGCTGCCCTCGCGCCGACCCAACGGAGACAACTCCACCCGTTTCACCGCGCGCGGCATCGAGCTGAAGCCTGGCGACGTTTTGCGCGTGGAAGGCACGCCTGACTCCGGCGATCCGGCGGCTCTCGATTACATCGAGATTGAATGAAAATCTGCTGGAATAACTGAAGCATTCGCTTACCGCATGCGGGCAGCTCCGTCTAACTTTCAAATCTAACTTGAAAATATGTCGAGCGGAATCTCGACCAAGGCGTCTTTGTGTTCAGAAGAAGCCGCGCAGCTCTCTTCTCGCAAATTCAATTTTGAGAGGCGAGAGATGAAACTATACCCCGTCCGCACGGGCAGACGCGCGATCCCGTCTGTTCTGTCCTTGATCACCCTGCTCCTCACGCTCAACACGGGCGCGCTGCGCGCATTCGCGCAGGACCAGCCCGTCGCGCCGAAACCCGACACCACCGTCTATCAGACCCTCTATCTGACCAATGCTGCCGGGTCCAGTGAAGCGAGAGATATCGTCACCGACCTGCGTAACATGCTGCCGAGTTGCAAGATCTACGTTGTCGAATCGCAAAATGCTATTTCAATTCGTGGATCGGTTGAAGAGATTCAGACCGCGCAGAAGATACTCGCGGACATAGATCGTCCGCGCAAGGTCTACCGGCTCACTTACACGCTCGACCAGATGGACGGAGACAAAAGCGTCGGCACACAGAAGATCTCCATGATCGCCTTCGGCACGGGAGAAAAAGCTCTGCTCAAACAGGGCAGCAAGATTCCCATCATCACCGGCACCACAGAGAACGGAAGCTCCGCACAGAGCTCGCAGGTGCAATATGAGGACATTGGATTGATGATCGAGGCTTCGGTCAACGACTCGCCCGACGGCCCGCGCCTGCGCACCAAGATCGACCAGTCGAGCCTGGCCGATGCAAGATTTGGTGTAGGTACACCGGACCCCGCGATCGAGCAGACAGTTCTTGAAAGCATGGCCGTGCTCGCGCCCGGCAAGCCGCTTGTTCTTGGCTCTTTCGATATTCCCGGCAGCACGCACCGCGAAGAGGTCTCCGTCGTCTCTGAACTCGTCCGCTAGCCCTGTGCCCAGGTAGGTATCCAGGGAGTTTCAGGGTCCCCACCCTTTGTGCGTCCCTGGCACAAAGGGTGGAATACGAGAGACCTCCCCGCTCATTGCAATTCGCGCCATCCGAACTGAAGAACCACGCCCGTGCACGTTGTAAGCTGAACGCGGAGGCGAAACCATGCGGCGTGCTGCTTTGTTGTTTCTTGCTCTGGTCGGTTTCGGTGGTCCGGTGATTTGGCCGCAGGCCGCGCCAGGCGGCGACGAGGCTGCGATTCGCACCGTGATTGCCGCTCAAGCCATGGCGTGGAACCGCGGCGATGTGACGGCGTTCATGCAGGGCTACGAAGACTCGCCCGACACCACATTTGTCGGCGCAGGCACGGTGCGCAAAGGTTTCCAACCAATCCTCGACCGATACAAGCAGAACTACTCCAACAGGGCGCAGATGGGCACGCTGACTTTTTCGAATATCGCCGTGCGGCTGCTGCCCGGCTCCTGCGGCCCGGTGGAATATGCCGTCGTCACGGGAAATTTTCATCTCGACCGATCGCAGAAGGGAAAGAGCCAAAAAAACGACGGCATCTTTTCGCTCGTGTGGCGCAAGACGCCGCAGGGATGGAAGATTCTGCTCGATCACACAAGCTGACGCGCAGGGATGCGTCTCCTATACACTGGTTGCGTTATGAGCTGCATCTTCTGCAAGATCGTCGCCGGCGAAATTCCCTCCACTCCCGTCTACCAGGATGACCAGGTCTACGCCTTCGCCGACATCGGCCCCAAGGCGCCCACGCACATTCTCCTTGTGCCGCGCGAGCACATCGGCTCGGTGAGCGAAGCCGCGGAGAGCCATCGCGCGCTGCTGGGCCATCTGCTCCTTACGGCCGCGCAGATCGCGCGCGACAAGGGCCTGCACAACGGCTACCGCGTGGTCATCAACAACGGCCCCGACGGCGGCCAGACCGTGGATCATCTCCACTTGCACCTGCTCGGAGGTCGCGCACTCGCCTGGCCTCCGGGATAACGCGAGCAGCAAACCACAGCCGCGGGCTCTACAATAAAGCCCAATGATCGCTCACCTGCGCGGCAAGCTCATCTACAAACAGCCCGGCCAGGCCATCGTCGAGGCCGGTGGCGTCGGTTACGACGTCACCATCTCCGTACCCACCTTCACGGCGTTGCCCTCAACCGGCGCTGAGGCCGCACTGCACATTCATACCCAGGTGAGCGAAGACCAGATCGCGCTCTTCGGCTTCCTCGATCGAGAAGAAAAACGCCTCTTCGAGCGGCTCATCACAGTCAGTGGCGTGGGCCCCAAGCTTGCCATCAAGATGCTGAGCGGCCTGCCTAACGAGCGCACCGTACAGGCCATCCGCGCACAGGATCACGCGCAGCTCACGCGCATTCCCGGTGTAGGCAAAAAACTCGCCGAACGGCTGGTCGTCGAGCTCAAAGACAAGCTCGACGACTTCGCCGTGGCCCCTGTGCCCGCCGCCATTCAGGGCCCTGCCGTCGACGACGTGCTCTCCGCGCTCATCAATCTCGGCTACCAGCGCCCAGCCGCAGAAAAAGCCATCGAGCAGGCCATCGCCAGGGAAAAATCCCTCGCCGGCGATTTCGACGGCCTCTTCCGCGGCGCGCTCAAAGTGATCCGGTAGCGACGAAAACGGCCTTCACTGCATCTCTTAGGGGGAAGGACCTGCAATGCCCATCGTCCGAAACTGCACATCCTGCGGTAAACCGAATCGAATCCCGGCCAAGCACCTTGCCGACACCGGCAAATGCGGCGCATGCAAGTCCCCCATGCCACCGTTCGCTGAGCCCATCGCCGTCGGCCCCACGGAGTTCGACGAAATCGTCCGTGAAAGCAAGGTTCCCGTGCTCGTCGACTTCTGGGCATCGTGGTGTGGGCCGTGCCGCATGGCAGCGCCTCACGTAGCCCAGGTGGCGCGCGATCTGGCGGGCAGCGCCATCGTGCTTAAGGTGGATACTGAAGCCAACCCGCAACTCGCGGCGCGCTTCAACATACAAGGCATTCCCAACTTCGCAGTCTTCCATCGCGGCGATCTCAAGTTCCAGCAGGCAGGTCTGGTCGATGCAAACACCATGAAGGGCTGGCTTGCACGCGCAGCGTAGCTCAGCTTTACATCTACCTGCATTTTTTATTCGTCGACGTCTTCAGCTTGGTGTTCGTACCTTCGCCATGGCTCGCCAGGAGCATCCCGCTCCGCCCACCAGCCGAGAGGGAGGTCTGCCAGTTCCTTCAGCGAGGCATCGGCATCGATAGGATGATGGAAGCACGACAATATTCCTCCGCTTTCAGACATGCTGTCGCCTAAGAATTGCCAGGCACCATCCTCAGCGTCATGAGAAACATACGTTACTGGTTCTGAGCCTGCTTGAACTGCCTTTGAGAGGTAGACGCCTGTATGCGGCGGGTCAGGGAACTTCCAGTCAGAGCGTTTATCGCTTCTCTCAACGGATTGCCAAAATTCCTGCTCAATTTCGGTAAAAGGAGCATCGGGCTGCATAAGCGGCTGCGCAAATCTTTTGTCGAAGCCCTCATCTTCAGGAAACCGGTTTTCGAGGTCTGGATAAACAGCCTGCAAGACTGGATAGTCTGTTCCTCCGTAATACCAGTTTGCCCAGTTCATCAGATGTTTTACCCACTTCGGATCAACCGGGCGAAACTCACAGTCGACATTCCCAATCAGATCCGCATGGCGTCCCGTGGTCAGGTCGATGCCACTACGCAGCAGCTTAGCCGCTTCATTCAAACAAGTCTGTGCGACGCCGAACTTCAACCCCAGAGTAATCAAGTCAGGCTTGCCGCACGTATCATGGACGCCAATGGTGTAAGTCCAGCCCAGGTCGTCCTTACAATCTCGCCCAACCGAGATCACAGAGCATCCATGCTCCTCAATTTGGCAGATCGTCCTTTCGTCTGACGGACTGAGATCTGTTGCTCGAAAGTGCCGGATACGTGGCGTATCGTAATTTTTCAAGTTGTCAGGCATACCTTCATTCCACTTCCTCGGTCTCCCGGATCATAACCTACGCCGCAATGTGGCAAAGCCATTTCAGAAAATGAATGCCGCAAGTTCGTTAGACTGGTTGTCATGGCTCTCAAGCAAAAACCCGCGCCGGCTGCCGTTCAACCTTACTTCCGCCCGGAATCACTAACCTTTCTCGGCAACCTCGCCAAGCACAATGACCGTGAGTGGTTTCAGCCGCGCAAGGCGCAGTTTGAAGCAGAATTGAAAGAGCCCATGCTCGCCGCTGTCCGCAAGATCACCGATGCGATGGTCGACTTTGCGCCCAACTTTGTGCGGCCGGCGGAAAAATCGCTTTTCCGCATCTATCGCGACACGCGTTTCTCGAACGATAAGCGCCCTTACAAAACCCACGTCGCCGCCTGGTGGTCGCACCAGGGCCTCGCCAAGACCTCCGGCGCGGGCTACTACTTCCACGTGAGTGCGAAAGAGCTGGTGATCGCCGCAGGCGCCTACATGCCCGAGAAGGATCAACTCGCGCAGATTCGCCACTGGCTGCTCGATCATCACGAAGAGTTTCGCAAACTGCTCAAGAGCACTGCCGTCCGCAAGACTTTTACGGAGTTCGAAGGCAACGCCCTCACTCGCCCGCCGAAGGGCTTTCCCGCCGACCATCCTGCGCTCGACCTGATCCGCTGCAAGCAGTGGGGACTGGCCGTCACGCTGCCCGCGCAGACCGCGCTCAAGCCCGATCTGGCTGCAACCGTGATTCGCGCTTTCAAGATCGCTGCGCCCGTTGTTGACGCGCTCAATACGCCGATTGCGGCCGCGCAGGCGCCCAAGAAAAAAGTGCTCTTTGGCCTGCATTAAGCGCGCCGCACCAACGGCCGGCGAACCGCGCAAAAACCTCTTGGGGACCGCTGTTTTCGCAGTGTTTAAGGTGAAAAACCCACAAAATGCCCCAAAATATGGCTAATTTGAGGCAAAACCCAAAGAAAACCTGTGGAAATCCGGCTTTTCACCTTGACTTTACCTGCCTCAAAGCCGCATTGTAACCATCGGCAGGGTTCTTCAATTGCCGCATGAATACAGGTGTTTTGCACTGAGGCAGTCTCTGATCGTACTCCCTCCCATGCGGTGAAAGCCCGTCAACAAGGCAGCCCCGAGGGCTGGCCCAGAAGGAGAACATCACATGGCAACAGGACTGACCAAGACCGCCCTTACCCGGCACCTGGCAGAGAAGCTCGAACTCACCAACAAGCAATCGGCCGCCTTCCTTGATCTGCTGGCAGAGACCGCCATCAAGGAGACCAAGAAGAACGGCGTCTTCGTGATCCCCGGCATCGGCCGCCTCGTGAAGGCAGAGCGCAAGGCCCGCATCGGCCGCAACCCGCAAACCGGCGCAGCCATCAAGATCAAGGCCAAGACCGTCGTGAAGTTCCGCGTCGCCAAGGCCGCCAAGGACGTCATCGCTCCTCCGAAGAAGTAGTCATCCGGACTGGCGAAAGCAAAGGGGAGAAGCTCGCGCTTCTCCCCTTTTCGCATTTTCACGCCGGCAACCCCGCAAACTTTCTGCACTCTCGCAACGGTCTCGGTCATCCATGAACCATGGCAACTGCGCGAGCTGTTCCCGACCCTTCCGGCCCAGTACCCGAGCGGATTTCTTCCGTGGTTTTGCTGCAGCGGCTTGAAGGGTTGGCGGCAGCGGCCGTCGCCGCCATTCTCTACGCGCGCGCAGGAGCAAGCTGGTGGCTCTTTGCGGCGTTGTGGCTGGTGCCCGATCTCTCCATGCTTGGCTATCTGATCTCGCCCTGTAAAGGCGCTCGGATTTACAACGCCTACCACAACTACGTGCCGCCGGTAGTGCTTGCCCTATGCACAGTGCTGTTGCATTTGCATGGACTGTGCCTGTCCGTCGCGCTCATCTGGATCAACCACATTGGCGTAGACCGCGCGCTCGGCTACGGGCTCAAGTATGCCGATGGCTTCGGCTTCACGCATCTCGGTCGCCTGGGCAAGCGGGGCGCGTAATCACGCCGGGCTTTTGTCCGCCTGCCCGCGCGGCATGAGCGCGCGCACTACGAGCGAGAGGCCGAAGCTCACCAGAATACCTTTCAGCATGAGCTCATTGTCATACCACCACGACAACACCGCTAGCGTGACGAACACGCCGATCGGGTTCAACTCTGTTGCAAGTGCCGTAAGCCAGTGCGGCTTATTCCCCGCAGCCGGCGGCGCGCCGCGCAGCCGTGGAAACAGCCGAGGCACCACGCGCAGATAAGCGCAGTAAGGTTCGCCCAACTGTTCCGTCAGGAATGCCTCTTCACCCAGGATCAGCCGCAGCAGAAACAGCGTAATCAGCGGCACTGCAAACAACGCGCCTGTCGGAGGCATAATGAAGGCCATTGCCGCCATCATGCACCATCCGCCCACGTAGAGCGGATTACGCAGGTAGCGATACGGCCCGTCGGCCATCACAGCTCCAGCCTGCATTTCGCCATGATGAACCGTGCCATAGCCCAGGTACGCCGTTCCCCACACGCGCAGCACCGCGCCCACAGCAGCCAGCAGCGAGCCCGCCACAATGACCGCAGGCGTGGCGTAGGTAAAGCGCAGCAGCCCGGCGCGGCTCATCATCAGCGCCAGCCATTCGAGCAGCGAGATGCGCCGCCCCAGGTCCAGTTGTTCGATCCATGGCGACCAGAAACCGACCACGATGATTGTGGTCATGATCAACATCCGCAGCCGAAACTCGATCTTGCTCGCCCGCATTCGCACTCCCGCTTGCCGGAGTTTACCATCCGGCACGATGCGGATACGCGCTCGCATCGTCGTTGGTTCACGCGCGCAATTTTGCTTCTCTACTCGGCGCGCAGCGCACGCATTGGATCGACAGAAGCCGCGCGGCGCGCCGGCACAACGGCTGCAATCAGTCCACATGCGGCCAACAACAGGCAGACAATAAGCAGCGTTGCAGGATCGTGCGCATCCACCTCAAAGAGAAAGGCCCGGACGGCGCGCGCTGCAAACCACGCGCATCCAAAGCCGGCAGCCAGCCCGATGCCCAATAACCCGGCAGCGTTCTTGATCACCAGAAAAATCACATCGATCCTCTGCGCGCCCAGCGCCATGCGAATGCCTACTTCGCGTTCGCGGCGGCTCACAGAATACGACAGCAGGCCGTAGACGCCGGCCAGCGCAAGCAGCAGGGCGACTCCGGCAAACACCGTAAGCAGAGTCGTCTGGAACCTGCGCCGCGCGCTGGCCTCCGATTCCAGCTCACCCATTGTATGGATATCGGCAACTGCGACGTGTGAATCGAGATCTTTCACCGCTGCTCGTACGTCGCTGGCTACGGCCGCAACGGGAAGTGTGCCGCGAACGGTAACATACGCGCTCGCGAACTCGTAGCTCGGGCCATATGTTTGCGGCTGCGGGACCTCTTCTAGATTCGTATGGCGCACGTCGGCTACCACGCCGACAACTGTGCTCCAGTGCTGTCCGTCTCCGCTGATTCGCCCGCCAATCGGATTGCGATTCGGAAAATAAATCTGCGCGAATCGCTGATTGACAATTGCGACTCGCGCTCCGCTCGCAATATCGTCATCGGTGAAAAATCGGCCCTTGATCAAGGGAATGCCCATCGCGCGAAAATAGCCGGGCGTAATCGTGCGGCCCTCTGCGTCTTGCTGCTTCCGATTCGGATATCCCTCCACCTGGATCATGATGAGGCTCTCCGACCCGCTCAGAGGTAGATCGTTCACGGCGCCAGCAGCCGTGATTCCCGGCCGCGAATCCAGCTTGCGCATAAGGTTCTCAAAAAACTCCTGGCGCAAAGCGGCTCTGCGGTCCGCAGGTACTCCAGAGTCCTTGTCCAGAGAGATGTTCATGCTGACCGTCGACGGCGAGAAGCCGGTGTGAACCGACTCGACCTTGACGTAGCTGCGGATCAACAACCCGGCGCCGGTCATGAGCACCACCACCATCGCGGCCTCCGCAACAATGAGTGTGCTCTGCGTGCGACTATGTCGCCCTGCCACGGCACGGCCGCTTCCAGCGCCTAGAAATCCTCGGAGATTCAACCGCGAGACCATCAGCGCCGGAAGAATGCCGCTCACCAAACTCGTCAGCAGCGATACGGAAAGGGTGAACAGCAGCACCCGCGCATCGAGTGACGCTTCGCCAAGCCGCGGAATATTGCCCGGATCGAGATGCGGCAGCACATGCAGAAAAATATAAGCCAGACAAACGCCGATAACTCCCGCTGCCGAGCCGATCAGCAATGACTCCGTAAGCAACTGCCTCACGATGCGGCTTCGGCCCGCACCAAGCGCAGCGCGCACACCCAGCTCGCCCATGCGGTCAGACACGCGCGCCAGCAGCAGGCTCGCGGCGTTGGCGCAGGCAATCAGCAGCACCAGCAGCACAGCGCTGAGCAGCAGATTCATCAGCGGCCGCACCGGGCCAATAGCCGTGTCGATGAAGCTCTCGGCAAGCCCACCCCATCCGCGCATGTCCGCCTCATGCAGATTGTTGAGCCCGGCCATGATCGTACTCAGCTCGGCCTGCGCCTGCCCGATCGTGACGCCAGGACGCAGGCGCGCGACCGCGGCAACGGCGTTCGAGTTGTCGCGCCACGTTCTCTGCTGGGTCGTCAGCGCCAGCGGAATCCACACCTGCGTCGTCTTCACCTGCGCATTGCCGTAAGGCAGATCGGCGCTGCCCGGATACTCGAATCCGGCCGGCATCACGCCAACGATTCGATACGGCTCACCGTCAAGCGAAACAGAATCTTTTAACACCTCCGGGCTGGCCGCGAACAGCGACTGCCAGAGAGAGTGGCTGATGACAGCCACACGGCTATCTCCCGGCTGCTGATCGCCCGCGTCAATGGACCGGCCCAACTCTGGAAAGGCCAGAAGCGTGGAGAAGAAGTTCGCATCCACACGCGCCGCGCTCACGCGTGTTGCTTTGCCTGCCGAGCCAAGGTTGAAGATCGACTGGCCGAAGAGCGTCATGCCGGCATACGAGTGGCTTTGCCGCTCGATGTCGAAGAAGTCCGCGTTGCTCGGACTGAAAACCTCGGCAGGAAGATGAAAAATCGGGATCGGCGTGTAGAGATAAACCAGCCGTTGCGGATCGCGATATGGCAGCGAGCGCAGCAGCACGGCATTCACCATGCTGAAGATGGCCGTGCAGGCTCCGATGCCCAATGCGAGAGTGAATACAGCAGCCATGGTAAATCCAGGGCTCCTGCGCAGCGTGCGCATGCCGTAGCGAAGATCCTGTCCAAGATTCTCAACCCACAGCAGCGTTCTGCGCTCGCGATGGATCTGCCGGGTCTGCTCCAGGCCGCCCAGCTTGATAAGAGCCTGCCGCCGCGACTCCTCGGCCGTTAGTCCCGCGCGCATGCCGTCTTCCACGTGCATCGCCACGTGGCTCTCAAGCTCGGCCGCGAAATCGGCATCCACGCGCTGCAAATGCCGCAGACCGCGCACCTGCTGCCAGAATGCTCTGAGTGCTTTCATCAGGCTTCTCCGCCCTGCGCGAGAAACCGCGCCAGTATCTCGGTTGTCTGCTCCCACTCCTCCGCAGCCTTGCGCAGTTCGCGTTGTCCGGCCCTGGTCAGTTCATAGAATTTCGCACGGCGGTTGTTCTCCGATACCCCCCACCGCGAGCGAATCGTTCCCTCCTGCTCCAGCTTGAGCAGCGCCGGATAGAGCGTGCCGTAGTTCAGGTCAATCTTCCGCGCCAGCCCATAGCCGTGCTGCGGCCCCATCGTTTCCAGCGTTTTAAGCACCATCAGCGCCAGCGTGCCCTGCCATATATCCGTTTTCTCGCCCATCGGCTTCTCCTATGGGTAACCTATAGGTCACAGCATAACGCTCCGTCCTATGGGAGCACAATAGGAGTGTGGAAGGCTCCCGGAAGGTCGATAAATTGTGCTCCCGCTTGCCTGGCCGCTCTTTGTGCTACGCTGACGCATAATCTCTGCTGTTGAATCCACGCTTCGGGGACGCCACATGCTCTTGCGAATCGTCGCCTTTCTGGCTGCTGCGCTGCCGGTTGCCGCGCAAAGCTCCGCCGATCTTGCTACTTCCGCGCAAAACCAGCTTCCAGCTCTCACCGCGGTTTACAAGCATCTGCACGAAAACCCCGAGCTGTCGCGCAATGAGAAACAGACCTCGGCCTTCCTGGCCGGCGAACTGCGCAAGCTCGGCTACACCGTCACCGAGCATGTGGGGAAATACGATGACGGCGCCCAGGCCTACGGCGTCGTCGCCGTCCTCGAGAACGGTGCAGGGCCGCGGCTCATGATCCGCACGGACATGGATGCGCTGCCCGTCGTCGAGAAGACCGGCCTCGACTATGCGAGTCACGTGACCGAAACCGGTGCGGATGGACGGCCGACCGGCGTGATGCACGCCTGCGGCCATGACCTGCACATGACAGTACTCCTCGGGGCGGCGCGCGAGATGGCCGCGCGCAAAAGCCAGTGGCACGGCACGCTGATGCTCATCGGTCAGCCGTCGGAGGAGATCATTCAAGGCGCGCATGCCATGCTCGCTGACCATCTCTATGAGCGCTTCGGCCGGCCCGACTTTGTGATTGCCGAACACGACAACCCTGCCTATCCCGCTGGATTCATCGCGGGCAGGGGTGGTCCGCTCCTGGCGAGCGCCACCGGCGTCAATATGGTCATTCGCGGCATCGGGGGTCATGGCTCTGAGCCGCAAGCGGGCAAAGATCCCATCCTGCTCGCTGCGGAATTTATCCTCGTTTCACAAAGCATCGTCAGCCGCCAGATCGATCCACAGCAGCCCGCTGTGCTTTCCGTCGGCACCATTCATGGTGGAACCAAAAACAACATCATTCCCGACGAGGTCACGCTCGGCCTTACGCTGCGCACCTATTCCATCCCGCAGCGCGACGAGATTCTCGCCGACATCCGTCGCACGGCAAATGGATTGGCGGCTGCCTACGGCATTCCAGCCGACCGCATGCCTACCGTTACCGTGACTGAGAGCACGCCGGTTACCGACAACGACCCGGTGCTCGCCGCGCGTATCAGCGCCGCGGCAGCCGCCGTCCTGGGCAGCGATCATGTGCTGACGGCCGACCCTGTGATGGGCAGTGAAGATGTGGGTCTGTTCTCGCTCGATGGCAAAATACCCACAGTGATGTATTGGCTCGGCGCCGCCGATCCTGACAAGCTCGCGGAAAGCCGCAGGACCGGTGTTCCACTGCCCAGCCTGCACTCCGCGCTTTTCGCGCCCGATTATGCGCCCGCCATCCAAACGGGCGTTACCGCAATGACCGCCATCGCACTGGACATCTTGAAATAGGCGCAGATTCCTTTGCAGCGCATCTTATTTCGCCGGTCGTCTTACTCGACCCGTTGTCTTATTTCTGTGGATCGACCAGCGCTCCATAGACAACGGCGTGGCTGCGATATTCGAGCGGATGATTGTCAGGGCTGTGCATGCGCTGGATCATCGCCACAAAGACGATATCGTTTGTCGGATCGACCCAGAACCACGTTCCCGCTGCGCCATCCCAGAAGAATGTGCCTTTGCCATCGGGCAGATTCGCCTCCGGCGGGTCGAAGACCACTGCGCAGTTGTACCCATAGCCAAAGCCCGGCCGCATGATATGCTCGCCAATGCCCCACTCGCCGGTAAGCAGTGAAGCGGGCAGGTGATTTGAGGTCATCAGCTTCACCGTCTCCGGCGACAGGATGCGCACTCCACCCAGCTCCCCACCATTGGCAAGCATCTGCGCAAAGCGGTAGTAATCCTCTGCTGTCGAAACCATGCCGCCGCCGCCCGAGGGTGCGCCCGGCTGTGTCGTATAGTCAGTTGGCAATCCGTTGCTGGTGGGTCCTGCCACAAGCTGGCCCTGCTGCGCATCGTAGGTATAGTTCGTGGCAAAGCGCTTGCGCTTGTCATCGGGAACAAAAAATCCCGCATCCTTCATGCCCAGCGGCGCATAGATATGGTCGTGTACGAAGTCCGGCAGCGACTGGCCGGAAAGCTTCTCCACAATGTAGCCCTGAATGTCCATCGACATGCTGTAGACCCAGCCCTTGCCCGGCTGGTAGATGAGCGGAATCTGTGCAAGCCTGTCGATCATCTCGTGCAGATCTTTCGCGTCGCGCACCTTGAGCTCGCCATACATCTTGTCCGCGACCGTGGCGCCATTGCCGTAAGTAAAGCCCGCCGAGTGCGACATCAGCTCGTACATCGTGGGTGGATGATCGGGATCGGCCAGAATCATCTTGCCGCTCGCATCCACGCCATTGAATACCTTCAGATGCGCGAACTCCGGAATGTACTTCGAGATCGGATCGGAAGGCAACCACTTGCCCTGTTCGTAGAGAAGCATCATGGCCGCGCCTGTCACCGGCTTGGTCATCGAGTAGTCGCGAAAGATCGTGTCCTTGGTCATCGGCGTTCCGGTGGCCATGTCCTGCTGGCCATAGACGCGATACTCCACAATCTTTCCGTGACGCGCCAGAATGGTCACTGCGCCGGAAAGCTGCTTCTGATTGATCTCATCCTGAATGAGCGCATGCAGCCGTTCCAGTCGTGCCGAAGAGAAACCTACTGACTCGGGCTTCACCGGCGTCATGTCCAAAACAGGGGGCTGCTGCGCGGTGGCGGCCCGATTCGCGGCTAAGAGCACGGTGCAGGCTGCAATAAGCCCGCACGCTAAACTGAACGCGCTGCGGCGTAAGATCTTCATTCCGGTTCCCTCTCCGCGCTCGAAGCAAACTGCGCGGGTGCTGCGGAACCTTTATAGCAAATGGATTTACTTCAAGCCAGCCGGAATGGCGCGGCAATCAATAAATCAACTTGAGCGACAGCTGAATCTGGCGCGATGTTCCAGCCGTCTTGCTGATCTCCCCAAACCCCGTGCCGCTGAGCGTGTTGGCCGGCAGTCCCATATTCACAATATTGAACAGGTTGAAGAACTCGCCGCGAAACTGCATATCGACGCGCTCGGCTCCGCTTGGACGGCGCCCGAAGGGTGTGTCCTTGATGAGCGCAAAATCAAAGTCGTAATATGCCGGCCCCCGAAACGTGTTGCGTCCTACGGCGCCAAAGCGGCCCTGGTTCGGGCCGGTTCCACCAGCAACGTGGATCGGAATCGAGAAGAAGTCGCCCGCGTTGTTTAACCCTTGGCCAAAGTAGTCTTCGCGCACTTTGCGTGCGGTCGAAAGCCTGGGCACCGCGATCTGGTCGGGACGGTCGGCGCCGTTCGATCCCGCGCCCGTCTGCTGAACGCCGGAGAAGACCGTAAATGGTGAGCCCGATGAGATGCTCGAAATGCTCAGGAGTTCCCAGCCGTCCGTTGCTTTCTTGCTCACCGGCCGCAGAAAGCCAACGCTCGAGAGGTGCAGATCCTGCGCTGCGCTCAGCCCGAATCCGTTCGTCACGTCAAACGACGAGGGTCCCTTCTCAGGATGTGTGTCGTAAGGATTCTGCGGAAGGCCCGAGGCAACCGCGCCCGTCGATCCCGTGCCGCCGATCACTTCGCTCGTATCGTCGATCGACTTGCTCCATGTGTAGCTCGCTTGTATTCCTGGCCCACCATGGCCTACGGTTCCAGAGAGTGAAGTCTGCAGCGCGTGATACGTGGAGTGCGCGGTAGCCGTGATTTCGTTTTCGGTTCCGAACCCTCCAGTCACGTTGCCCATGCTGTCGAATGTGGTGAGCGGTGCAAATGCGGCGGTCGCGCCCGGATACGCATTCGGAAAACTGATCCGCGGTAGATGCTCGCTGGCCGTGCCCACATAGCTCGCATGGGCAACCAGGTTACCAAAGCTACGCTCCACGCCGGCCGTCCATGTGAACAGCGTCCCGTTTCCAAAAGCGCGATCGTCGCCGCTCAACGACAGGTCACTGACCACGTGGCCGGCGGTCAGCGCTGCCACCTTCTGCTCATAGCTGTTCACGTCCATCGGTGTATTGGGCGCAACCGTGTTGGTGCGGCCTGTGGGAAAGATGTTCGCGCCCGACGGCGTTTCCGCCTGCGGAAGCTGCGAAGGAGTGATCTGAAACCCATAAGGAATAGGCGCATTGGCCGCCGAAAGCAGTCGCGGCGCCACGGCAAACGGCGCGCTGCCGGTAAGAAAGTTGTCCTGCCAGATGTTGGGCGGAATCACCGTTACAGCGCCTCCCGCATGAGCCTGCAGCTTTCTCGTAACCTGCCATGCGGCCTGCACGCGTGGCCCCCACCCCTTCCACTCCGTCCTGTAGCCGGGCTGCGGATTGACCACGTACTCCTGGGTTCCGTTTGTCCACAAAAAGCCGGCTGTGCGCCGGGCCCGTTCGGTGATTGGTGTGTAAAGCTCCCAGCGGACACCGTAGTTCAGCGTGATCCGGCTTGAAACCTTCCATGCATCCTGAAAGTATGCATTCACATTGTTGCGGTTGATCGCCGCGGGGCCGATGTGGTCGCCGCTTGAAAAGTACGGGGGCGCCACCGAGACCGTGTAAGCAAATGGACTGCCCGCAAGCAGACTCGAAAGCGTATCCGGCAGCCGGTCTCCGGGCTCGATGTTGTGCATCCCGCTCGCAGAGAGGATGAGTTCGTTTGCATACGCCGTTCCGCCGCCAAAGTCGTATTCTCCATTCGGGCTGATGCCGAAGTAGGTGGTATCGCGATTGGCGCGCACCTCGGCGCCAAACTTAAATGCATGCCTCCCGGTGGTGAAGGATACGTTTTCACGCGCCTGAAACAGGTTGCCATAGGCCTGCATCACCGTACCGGCCGCGGAGTTAAAGGCCTCAAACAGTCCGTCGTTGAACTTTACAGCCGGGTCAACGCGATTCGGCGTGGGAAATCCCGGTGTCGACCGCTCGATGCTCAGCGACGACTCGAAGACCAGCCGCGGCGAGGCGGTGTGCGTGTAGGTGCCCACAACATTGCGCTGCCGGTCGATATATTCCACGCCGAAAGAAGGATCGATCGCCGTCTGGTCCGGATTCGTCGTAGGCCCAGTCAGGTTGTCCATCACGAAGCGCGCAAAGAACTGGTCCCTCGATGAGAATTTGTGATCGATGCGCAGAAAAAACTGGTTCGCATTCGTAACAACCTTGGACGCGGTCGCATAGGTATGCACACCGAATGAGCCGGCCGTGTCGTTGGGCAGCGGATAGCGCACCAGCACCCCGGCGATGCCGGGGTTGACCGGCACGGTGAGCGTATCGGTCGAGCCGTCAGGATAGGTCACCGTATCGACGCCTGTACGTTCGTGCGCGGTGGGCACCGGCATGACCTGCGTGGTGCCCAGCACCTGGCGAAAGCCCTGGTACTGCGTGAAGTAGAAGGTGCGGCCGCGGCCGTCGTAGACGTGCGGCAACAGCACCGGACCGCCGTTGGTGAATCCAAATTCGTTGCGCCGGAAAGGTGGAATCCTGCCCGGATACGCGGGCGTCGCATAGTCGAAATAATTGCGCGCGTCCAGCATCGAGTTGCGCACAAACTCAAAGAATGAGCCGTGAAAGCCAATTGCGCCCGATCGCGTGATGATGTTGGTGAAGCCTGAAGCACCGCGCCCGATCTCGGCCGGCATCCATCCCGAACTCGATTGAATCTCCTCGACCGCATCCACGTTGAAGTTGGAAAAGGTCGCGCCGCCCATCTCCGGATCGCTGATGTCCGCGCCATCCATGGCAAATACGGCTTCCACGCCGCGCTGGCCGTTAATAGCGAACTGCGCCGTAAAGTTGGTCGCGCCATTCGCGTCGGTCATGGTTCCCGCAGCCAGCAGCAGCAGCGAGCTGAAGTCCCGCTTGTTCAGCGGCAATTGACTCACGGCCGCGCTCGAAAGGTCCTCACCGCCGGTTGCCAACTGGCCTTCTACCGCGCCGACCGTCAGTTCGCCGCGATCGGATAGCGTGAGCGCAGCCGCAGGCGCGGCGGGCGCGAGGTCGACGGGCTGCGTTGCGTCTACCTTGCGCCCTTTCCACTGAATCGTCAGCCGATAGGCTCCGGCTGGCAGAGGCGCAAGCCTGAAGACACCGTCTGTGCCCGTAGCCGCCTCAGCCCGCGCGCCCTTCGCACTCAACCGCACCTTCGCTCCGGCAATTGGCGCGCCGCCGGGATTGCGCAGCACCCCGCGCCATGCGACCGGCGCGGCCGGCTGCTGCGCGAGCAGCGGCAGGGGCAGCGCCATCACCAACGCTGGCACCGCCGATCCGAAGAGTCTCCAGTGCCCAACTTCACAGGCGAAGCCGACCAAAGTTTTAGAAAACTTACTGAGAAACCGTATGATCAAATGAATAAGGCCTTCGAGGGAGATGCGCGGAGTGCGGCGGAACCGGCGTGATGAAAACGTTGAACTGGCCGCGTTTCTCTGGATTATACCTTCAGCCCTAAATAACCCGGCAATCCGCAGAGCGCACCGTATGCTCGTGTACTCTTGATGCGGAACCTCCATGGCAGATGCACTTCAATCGGCGCTGCTGGTGCGTATTCGCATCTGGCTCGCATTGTTCATTGCCGGTCTGGTGTTAAGCGGTCTCACGGCGTTCCCGCTTGAGAGAGAAACACGGATCCTCGACGCTCTCTTCAGCGTTGCGCCCCAGCCGCCTCCCACCCCGGAAGCTCCGCTCAAGACCTGGCTGCGGCGCGTACACCAGGGAATCGCGTCCACCAACCGCGCCTATCCGTTTATGGCTTACGGCACAGACTGGCTGGGCTTCGCGCATCTCGTCATCGCCATCGCCTTCATCGGCCCGTCGATTGATCCGGTGCGCAATCGCTGGGTGCTGACCTTCGGCGTCGTCGCCTGTGCGGCGGTTCCAGCGCTGGCCTTCATTGCCGGCCCCATTCGCGGCATCCCGCTCTATTGGCGGCTCATCGATTCGTCTTTCGGCATCGTCGGCGTGGTGCCGCTGCTCTTCTGCCTGCGCTATGCGCGCAAGCTGGAAGAACTGACCTGATTGGAAAAACTGGCCTGGCTCGCCTTCCCTACAATGGAGATATCGCATGGCCGAGCCGACCGCTAATCCGGAGTCTGTCGATACTATCGCAGCCATCTCCACGCCGCCGGGCCGCGGCGGCATCGGCATTGTGCGCCTCAGCGGACCACAGGCCGCATCGATCGCCGCACAACTCGTGCGGCTCCGTCAGCCGCTCGAGCACGCGCGCGCACGCCTCGCCGACGTTCTGGATGATGAGCAGGCGACCGGTGAAGCCAGCCGCATCGACGAAGCCCTGGTCACATTTTTTGCCGCACCCAACTCCTACACCGCGGAGGACCTCGTCGAGATCGCCGCGCACGGCTCGCCCGTGATTCTCGAACTGCTGTTGCGCCGCGCACTCGCATTGGGTGCGCGTCTCGCCGAGCCTGGCGAATTCACCCAGCGCGCTTTTCTCTCCGGCCGTCTCGATCTCACCCAGGCCGAAGCGGTGCGCGATCTTATTGACGCCCAGACTCTCACTCAGGCCCGCCAGGCCGCCAGCCAGATGGGCGGCGCGCTCAGCCGCCGCGTGGCTCCCGTCAAGCAGTCACTCGTCGAGCTCATCGCGCTGCTTGAGGCCGGCATCGACTTCGCCGAAGACGATGTCGATGTAACGCCGCAGAGTGAAATCGCCCGCCGCATCGACGAGCTCACGCCGCAGCTCAACGCCCTTGCCGCCTCTTTTGCGCGCGGCCGCATCGTGCATGACGGGCTCACGCTGGCCATCGTCGGCCGTCCCAATGCCGGCAAGAGCTCGCTCTTCAATCGCCTCGTCGAGCGCGATCGCGCCATTGTGACGGCAACGCCCGGCACCACCCGCGATCTGGTCACCGAGCACATCTCGCTAGCCGGCATCCCGCTCGAGCTCGTCGATACGGCCGGCCTGCGCGAAGCATTTGAAGAGGCCGAACAGATCGGCGTCGCGCGCAGCCGCGAAGCGCTCGCCGACGCCGCGCTTGTCCTCATCGTTCTCGACGCCACACAGCCGCTCAACCAGGAAGAGTGCGACCTGCTCGCCGCCGTCGAAGGCCGTCCCGCGCTCATCGCCATCAACAAATCCGATCTCACCGCAGCAGGTCAGTACGCAGCGAATCGGTTCCGGGTCGGCATTTCCGCAATTCCAACCTCGGCACTCACCGGTGAAGGCATTCCGGCGCTGCGCGACCGCATTCTTGCTCTCGCCACCGGCGGCGCCGCGCCTGAGCCCGGATTGCTCACCAATCTGCGCCAGCACCAGGCAGTCTCTACCACTCTGGCCGCACTCGCGGACGCATCGGCAGCTAACGCAACATCGATTCCACACGAGATGATCCTGCTCGATCTTTACCGCGCGCTGTGGGCGCTCGACTCGCTCACCGGCCAGACCACCCCCGACGACATCCTCGGTCTCATCTTCTCCACCTTCTGTATTGGGAAGTAGCATTTCATTACGCAGGCTTTGGCTCTGCGGGAATCACCTTCGCATTGACTTTCTATCCGCAAGTCCTTACATTAAGTCAACAAGTCTTCTCGTCCGCACATCCGGAAAAATTCAAGCGCTTCGCTGCAAAACACGTTATCCGCTGACCTTGTTGCACTGGAGGTTGTGATGCGATGTATCGTGAGTTGTTCGACGTGTATCGTGGATGTAAAGAAGAACCCGCTTGCCGCAAGCGGGTTTTATAAACGGTGTTTCTGGGTCGTCCTCGTCATTCTACTTCTGCTTCCTCAAGTCCTTCGCGCTCAGGCAACCGGTAGTTTTTCAGGAACTGTTAGTGATAAATCCGGGTCGGTCATTCCCGGCGCCGCTGTAACGGTCACCTCTCAGGAGACTGGCCAGGTTCGGTCGGTGAAGACAGACGACGCCGGGCATTATCTGATTCCGTTGCTTCCTGTGGGTACCTACACTGTGCGCACGGACGCGACTGGCTTCCAGAGTGCGGAGACCAAAGATCTGCGCCTGCAGGTCGACGAAGCCCGTGAGCTGGATTTCACAGTTGTGCCCGCAGCCGCACAGGCTACGGTTACAGTTTCAGCCGACGCGGTTGCCGTTGAAACTGCCAATCCCTCCCTTGGCCAGGTCATCACCTCGCAGCAGGTGACGCAACTACCTCTCAATGGACGGGATTTCGTACAGCTCGCCACGCTCACGGCCGGCGCCACGGCGGAGACAAACCCTGGCAGCTTTTTCACTTCAGGAAGCGACAGCGAAGTGGCCGCGCGCGGTTCGTACTCGCTGTCGGTTGGCGGTTCCCGGCCCAACAGCACGGACTGGCTGCTGGACGGCGTAGATAACAATGAACTGACTGCGGGCGGCATCGGTGTGTTTTCGTCCATCGACGACATCCAGGAATTCAAGGTCCTCACCTATACATATTCGGCTGAGTACGGAACGCGGGCCGGTCCGACGGTGCTCATCTCAACAAAATCCGGCACTGACCAGCTGCATGGCTCGCTCTTCGAGTTTGTTCGCAACACCGACCTTGATGCCCGGAGCGACTTTTCCACGACAACTCCCAAGTTCAACCTGAACCAGTTCGGCGGTTCTGTCGGAGGGCCGATCAAACGCAACAAGACATTTTTCTTCGTCGATGGAGAACAGAAGTATCAGCGCGAAGGAATTGTCTACACCGGTCTGGTTCCGACGCAGGAGATGGTCAACGGCGATTTTTCCGCGGACCCCTGGGGCAATTCCATCTCGGGTACCACAATCTTCAACCCGAACATGATCGGCGCCTCGAATCCTAATTTTCAGTGCGACTCCTCGGGCAATGCGCTCCCTGCGGATACGTCGACTGCGGGCACGAGCTACGGCTATCAGGCCACCGGAGCCCAAAACTGCAACAAGATTCCTTCAAGTCTGTTCGATCCTGTCGGCCATGCCCTGATGAAGTTGTACCCTGCCGTTGATCCCAGCGTTGCCACGGAGCTCCCGGTGGGCAGTCCTGCTCTGGGATACAACTACGTTACTGAACCGGTCCGCAGCCTGGACGAGAGCAAATTCGATGTCCGGTTCGACCAGGCGTTTGGCGCCAAAGACAATGCCTTTGCAAGATTCAGCTACGACCAGGCATTCACGTACGATCCAGGCGGCGCGCCTGCGCCGTACCTGGCTGAGGGCAATCCTTTCGGCAGCAATGAGACCCTCGTCAACCACGCACGAAATATCGGCATTGGCTGGAGCCATGTGTTTTCAGCTACCACGCTTAACCAGGCCAGCGTGGGCTACGATCGCATCTTCGACTACATTGCCTCGCAGGATAACTACAGTTGCGAGGGGGCAGTCCTGGGGATTCCGTATGCGGATCTGGGCTGCTCTTCGGCCGGTTCCCCGGCAAATAATGATGCGTACAGCGAAGGCCTTCCGTCCACTCAGATCTATGGGGGCTATTGGTCGCTCGGCGACCGCGGCTATTCGCCGTTTCAAGGCGGAACAAACATCTTCTCCTACAAGGATGTTGTCGACCTGATTCGCGGTCACCACGAAATCCGCACCGGCATCGATCTGCGCGACAATCAGATGAATGTTGGCACTGAAGCATTCCAGGATGGTTACTGGATCATTGGTCTCTTCGGAGACTTCACCGGCAATCCCGAAGCGGACCTGTTGATGGGTATGACTGGACTCGCTTTGCACGATCAGACTTATAACGGTCCGATTACGGGTCGCCGCTGGAAGATCGTTCGTCCCTTCGTCGAAGACGACTGGCGCGTTACCTCATGCCTCACCTTGAATTTGGGTCTCGCATGGGACATGACCACTCCCACCACTGAAATTCATAACCGAATGGCGAACTACATTCCGTCAACCCAGCAACTTCAGATTGCAGGCCAGAACGGAGTGAGCACAGCGGCTGGCATCAACATGTATTGGGGCACATACGAACCCCGCGTCGGCCTCACCTGGAAAGTCTTCGGCAGCGACAAGACCGTCGCTCGCTTCGGCTTCGGTATCTATCATGATTCGTCCTGGAATCAGGGAGCACAAGGCCTCTGGCAGAATCCACCCAACCTCGGCGAGTCCGATCAGCTCCCAGCGACTTACTCAACGGGCTGCGCTTATACATATTCCTACTGTGCCGGGCTCGCCGGGGCGACCCCGGAGCTCATCAGTTACAACGGCGGCCCCTTTAACCTCTCCAGCGGCTTTGAGCCTCTTCCAACCCCGCAAACCGTAGCGACATTTCCGGGCACATTCTATTACCAGCCGAAAGACTTCCAGCCGGGCCGAGTTCATCAATTTAACGCTAATGTCGAACGCCAGTTGCCCGGCAACATCTTGCTCACGGCCGGCTACGCCGGCTCGGTGGGCGGCCATCTGTTGGTGGGCGGCAATGACCTGAATACCGACAGTCCCTCGGCTTGCGGACTTCAGTCCGGATATACATTGGGCTGTTTACCCGGCGGCACTCCCTACGTGTACCCTTACAACCCTCCGAACTTCAACGCGATCATCCTCTTTGGCGACGTGGGCAAAACACACTACAACTCTATGCAGATCAAAGCCGAGACAAAGACGCCTCGATACGGTCTTTATGCGTTGGTCGCCTACACCTACTCGCACACATACGACAACGGCCTCTCCGATGGTCTGGGTTCGGAGTTGAGCGCTCCCTACTTTCCGCTGCCCAACTGGCAAAATCTCGACTGGTCGCTATCGCAGATCAATCTCGATCAAAGCTTTACCGGCAGCGTGATCTACGACCTGCCTTTCGGCAAAGGGAAGACATTCGGCAGCAGCTGGAACCCTGCAGCCAATACGCTTCTCGGCAACTGGCAGCTCACGCTTATTGAGAGAGCCTCTTCCGGTTTCCCTGTTCCCGTGATCGACAGCAATAATCAGTCGGGCACTACGTTTAACACGGGTGGCAATGACAATAACTACATCCGCCCCAATCAAGTATCGGGCTGCAACGCCCACGCCGCCAATCACGGCCAGCATCAATTTATCAACGCCGCCTGCTTTGCCGTGCCGCCGGCAGGCGAACTCGGTAATGCTGCGCGTGTTCCGGTTACCGGACCCGATTTCGTGAACACCGATTTCTCTGTCATCAAGGATTTTGCCCTGCCCTGGCGCGAGTCGGGCTTGAACTTCCGCGCGGAATTCTTCAATCTCTTTAACCATCCGGAGTTCGGCATGCCGGTGAACGACATCAACTACGATTCGCCGCCCGCAGGAACGATATCCCACGCCT